>WNFR01012507.1_pt1 | contig 13226 bp, 16 predicted proteins | sample 5400221 | NCBI WGS metagenome assembly WNFR01 (sample SAMN13153357, study PRJNA577476) | soil metagenome | isolation source: 40 cm soil under Madrone tree | place: USA:California | collected 2016-06-14
AAGCACCGTCGAAGCGATCGACGGCATCGCGCTTTCCGGCGGCTCGGCGTTTGGACTGGATGCCGCCGGCGGCGTGCAGGCCTGGCTTGCCGAACAGGGGCGCGGCTTACGCATACGTGGCGCAGTCATTCCGATCGTTCCAGGCGCGATCTGCTTCGATCTCCTGAACGGCGGCAACAAGGCGTGGGGACGCTTCCCGCCCTATCGCGATCTCGGTTACGCCGCAGCTGGTGCCGCGGCGGCGAATTTCGCGCTCGGCAGCGCCGGCGCCGGCCTCGGCGCGACCACGGCGAATTTCAAGGGCGGCCTCGGTTCCGCTTCCGCGCAGACCGAAGGCGGCGTCAAGGTCGCCGCACTCGCGGTGGTCAATGCCGTCGGCTGCGTGACGGTCGGCGACGGGCCGTGGTTCTGGGCGGCGCCGTTCGAAATCGGCGGCGAATTCGGCGGACGCGGCCTGCCGCCGTCGTTCGATCCGGACATGTTGAGGGCGCGGCTCAAGGGCGGCCCGGAGGCCACCTCTGCGGAAAACACCACATTGGCCGTGGTCGTCACCGACGCCTTGCTGACGAAGCCGCAGGCCAAGCGGCTTGCGATGATCGCGCAGACCGGCATGGCGCGCGCCATCTATCCCGTTCATGCGCCGCTCGATGGCGACGTGGTGTTTGCGGCGGCGACCGGCGAAAAGCCGATCGATCCACTGTTCGGTCTTACCGAACTCGGCATGGTAGCGGCCAATGTGCTCGCCCGCGCGATCGCGCGCGGCGTCCATTCGGCGACCGCGCTGCCCTTTCTGGGCGCGCTGCCGGCGTGGAAGGATCGCTTCGGCTAAACGGAAGTGCGCCGAAACCTCCAGATTCTGTTTTGACGCGTTTTCTACCGCGGATAAGTCTACGCAATCTGCGTAAACTTGATTGCTAAGCGAACCGGTATCCACTTCGCTCGAAAACGCTATGGCCACGGCTTAGGCGCTGACCGAGAGCGATGCGGTGGCGGAGGATGCAATCGCGCTGGCCTCGCGCTGGATCAACTGCTCGATGAAATTGTAGGACGACGTCGCGGTGCTGGACGAAGTCGTTGCCGCGGCCGACGTCGTCGTCACCTTTGAACCGTCGGCGTAGGTCAGCGAGGTCGTCGTGGAACCGTCGCTATTGGTGACGGAGGTGCTAGATGCGCCCTCCAGCGCCTGCAACAGCGGATCGGTGCTCCCGTCGCTGCTGGTGCCGCTGCTGCTGGAATCGCTCGATCCGTCCGAAGCGGCGACGTGGTGATGGTGGTGCCCGCCCTTGCCGCCGGCGCCCTTCAGCGCGTTCGAAATTTCGTCGAGGCTGACCGAGCCATCGCCATTCTTGTCCAGTTTGTTGAAGACGTCGTCAGCCTGCGCGACGTTGGTGCCGCCGGCGCCGAGCGCATTTTCGAATTCGGATTTTGAGATATGGCCGTCGCCATTGGCGTCGATCTGCGAGAACAGGTCCTTCAGTGAATCCGTGGGGCTGGTGGACGTCGAAGTCGTCGACGAGGTCGAAGACTGGCTTTGCGCCGCCAGCAGTGCGCTCATCGTTTCCGGTGATATCTGCGAACAGCCGCAGCTGGATCCGGTGCTCGTGCTCGCGCTCTGGCTGGTCGAGGTCGAGGCGCTGCTGGACAAATCGAACGGGCTGCTCGCACCCTGGCTAAAGCCGGTCGATTGCGTGGACGAGGACTTCGACGAAAACAGCCCTTGAAGGGCATCGATGGCCGACGACGCGGCGCCAATGGCAGGCAACATGGCAGAACTCCGACAAGACCGGACGACGCGGCCGTTAACTCACGCCAACTACTCAGCAAGCGCCGTGCCATGGTGAAAAACCCAATAAAACCGGCGCTTTTTGCATTTGACCTGGGCCGGCACGGCAGGCAATTCGTGCCCGCTCCGGCAGATTTTTCCACCCCCATGACAACCTTCCTGCCCGCATTGCCCCCGGCCGTCCTGCATGTTAGGCGAGACCGACTGGCTGGCCTGCAAGAGTTCCGGGAACCGCACATGTCTCAGCAATTTGCGTCACGTCCCCTCGTCATCGCGCCGTCGATCCTGGCGGCGGATTTTGCCAAGCTGGGCGAGGAAGTCCGCGCCGTCGATTCCGCCGGCGCCGACTGGATCCATCTCGACGTGATGGACGGGCATTTCGTCCCGAACATTTCCTACGGTCCCGACGTCATCAAGGCGATGCGCCCGCACACCAAGAAAATATTTGACGCGCATCTGATGATCTCGCCGTGCGATCAATATCTCGAGGCGTTTGCAAAAGCCGGCTGCGATCACATCACGGTCCATGCCGAGGCGGGTCCGCATCTGCATCGTTCGCTGCAGGCGATCCGCGCGCTCGGCAAGAAGGCCGGCGTCTCGCTCAATCCGGGCACGCCGGCGAGCGCGATCGAATATGTCATCGATCTGATCGATCTGGTGCTGGTGATGTCGGTCAATCCAGGCTTCGGCGGTCAGGCCTTTATTCGCTCGGCGCTCGGCAAGATCAGCGACGTCAGGGCGATGACCGCAGGCCGCGCGATCGATATCGAAGTCGACGGCGGCGTCGGCCCGGATGTGTCGGGCCAGTTGGCGGCCGCCGGCGCCAACGCGTTCGTCGCGGGCTCCGCGGTGTTCAAGGGCGGCAGCGTGGACGCGTACAAGACCAATATTTCGGCGATCCGCAATGCTGCGGCCAGCGCCCGCGGCGAAGCAATCTAGCCGGCGATTGCCGCGTAAATGATCGTTTCGGTGCGCTGCAGCAGTTCCATGCTGCGCCGCCACATGCTCAATATTCGTGCGCCGCACCGTAATTATCCGGGCTTCCCGGATTCACGCAAATCACTGCACATACCGCGCTCCAATTCGCGGGAGCGCACATCATGACGATGACCTATGTTTGGATCGGCGTTGCTTTGTGGCTCGGCTTGAACGCGGCGCTCGTCGCGCGGCGCATCTATGTGACACGACCGGTCAAGGTCGCCCCGAGCTCTCGTCGCGCGCGCTTGCGGCTGGTTTGAGTCCATGGCGGGCGTGATTGCAAAGCGGCCGTCAAAGCGCAGGTGTCGCATTCCGCGGCGCCCGCATCCGGACCTCGAATATTTCTTCAGCCGCTACCAACGGCGCCGGCCTCTGCTTCTTCTTGCCCATGCACCGCCGCCAGCCGCGGTGGCCGCACCACGGTGACCGTACAACCGGCCTCCGCCGCCACCCTGGCCGAGACGCTGCCGAGCAGCGCGCGCGCCAGCGAATTCTGCCGCGCGCCGATCACGACGTGGTCGACGTGATTGACCTCGACGAATTCCAGGATGGCGGAAGCGGGATCGATCGCCTCCAGCACATGCACCGTGAGCCGGCTTTCGTCGAGCTGCAATGGCGAAGCCCAATGCCGGAGCGCGACAAGCCGGTCGATGTGCTTGTTGTTGCCCTGCTCGTCGAGCGTCTTGTCGAGCGTGATGCGGCCGAGCTTGAGCACGTTCAGGCAGGCAAGCCGCGCCGATGGCAGGGTTGCCAGGATCTGCTCGGCGGCCTTGCGCAGCGATTCGTTCAGCAGCCCCGCCCCTTCGGCGGTATCGAGCGCGACGGCCACGATCGGCCCCGACGCCAGTTGGGCGGCAAGATCGGATTTCGGTTTCGGTTGGGTCAGGCCGCGATTGAAGCGGCGCCGCCAGACCGTTGAGAGCGGATCGCGCATTTGGCGCTCCGATCGCGCGGTCAGCTTGATCTGCTCGGGATGGGCAAGTTCGAACGCCAGTTGCGATGCCGTCGGGTGCCGCCAGACCGGCTCGATCTCGAGACACCGCAGCACGATCTCCTGCAGCCAGGGCGGATAATCGGTCTTGAGCTTGCGCGGCGGATGCGGATCGCGCCACAGCCGCCGGCGCATGCCGCGCAGCGTTTCGCCCTCGCCGAACGGCCGCTCTCCGGTGGTGAAGAAATACAGCAGCACGCCGAGCGAAAACAGGTCGCTGCGCGGATCGTCGCGTACGCCAAGCAGGCGCTCCGGCGCCATGTAGGGCGCGGTGCCGTAGGGCAAGCGGAACTCTTCCTGCAATAGATCGGGCAAGAGATTGTGATGCGACAATCCGAAATCGATCAGGACGCATTCGCCCGAGGGGCGAAACATGATGCTGCTCGGCTTGATGTCGTGATGAATGACGTTCTGCCGATGCAGGTCGGCGAGCGCGGTCGCGATCTTGCCCCCGATCACCCTCGCCTCTTCGTATTGGATCGGCAGGTCGCGGAGCCGGTCGTACAGCGTGGTGCCCGGGATGCGCTCGATGACGACGTAGGGCTGCCGACCGAAATCGCCGGTGCCGAAACAGCCGGGGACGTGCGGTCCCGCCAGCCGCGGCAGGATCATCTGCTCCATTTCAAAACTGACGATGGCGGCCGGATCCTCGCCCTCGGAAACCCGGGGGATCTTCATCAGCAGCGGCACGTTGATGCCGGGATGGGTCACGCTCCGCAGCGTCGCCATGCCGCCGCGATGGACGCACTCCCCGATCGTAAAACCATCCAGCTCGGCGCCGGTCGCAATCGTTGGCCTGTTCCTCGCAGGTTTGGCCATCGCTCACCTCCCGACCAGCAGCCGATCGGCCAGCCAATGCGGCAGGCCGTTGGCGCGAATCCGGCTGGCCGCGGTCTCGACATCGTAGGGCACGCGGCAATAGGTGATCTCTTGCGAGGTGGTTTCGAGCATCGCAAACGCGGCGGCCGGGTTGCCGTCGCGCGGCTGCCCGACCGAGCCGATCACGGCGAGCCAGCGCCTGCCGCCGAGCAATTGCACGGGGACGCCGGCGGTCGGAACGAGAAGGTGATGTGGGCTTCCGTCGCCTCGAGGCTGCGTGCGGCCTCCGGCGTGCCCTGGACATAGCGCCATCGCGCAGGGTGGCTCGCTTCGGAATGAACGTAGAGGCGATCGTCGTCCTGCCGGGTCAGCGGCAATTCGGCCAGAAACCGCCGCTGGTTCGCGCTGAGCCTGCCGCGGGTCCATTCGATCGCGGCTTGCGCTTCGGCATTCATGGTCTCGGAGGGCGTACCGATCGCGCTGTCATGGTTGCCGCGCACGGCCATGGCGCCGCGATCGACGAGGCACATCACCGTCTCGACCGTCCATTCCGGATCGGCGCCGTAGCCGACGTAATCGCCGAGGCAGATCATGCGCTCCGCGCCGCGCGCCCGCGCCTCCTCCAGGCAGGCGCCAAAAGCCTGCTGGTTGGCGTGGATATCGGTAAACAGCGCCAGCAGCACATTTTCCTCCGCGCTATCCGTACTACCGGACAGGCTTGTGCCAGATTTGATGGATGTCAAACAGCGGGCGATCCCGGGCCCGCAGCGGGGTCCAAGGCAGCGCCAAGGCAGCGTCAAGGCAGCGTCAAGGCAGGGAAATGCGGTGGGGTTGGTTTCGACGCGGTGCGGCGACGAACGCGCCGCAAAGCAGATCAGGGCTTACAGGGCGCTTCCAGGCCCTTGAGCAACAGCGCCAGCACGGCATCGATCCGCGCGGCAAGCTCCGCGTCGCTCCATTCCTCGGCATGGGCGGGATGGTGGAAACGGCTGGTAGCGTCGAAAATCGCGCGCGCCGAGGTTTTGAGGACGGTGACGGCGAACACGCCCTGCTCCACGCCGTCGGACAGAATATGCACGATCTGCTCGACCAGACCGTCCTTATGCGCCTTCACCACCGTGCAGGCTTCCTGTGCCAGCGTCAGGTAGGTCGTGAACATCTCGGGATCGTCGCTGACCTTCTTGTGCTTGATCTCAAACATCGTGCGCAGCCAGCGTTCCAGCCGGGCGGGCGCCGGCCCCGACTCCTCCGCAATCTTCTGAAGCGGCGCGTTGACGCGGTCGAGCCAGCGCTTTGCAACGGCCTGGCGCAGCGAAGCCTTGCTCGGAAAGTGGCGGTAGACGCTGCCGTGGCTGACATCGAGCGCACGGGCGACGTCGACCACGGTAGCCTTGGCGAGCCCATAGCGCCGCAACACGTCCTCGGTTACTTCGAGAATCCGTTCCGGCGTCAAAACCATTACTTCGTTCATGGGCCGCTCCGTTTGGTTCTCGCTGTCCCGCTTCGTTTAGTGAGTAAACTTGGCGGCCTGGGCCTCAAGATGGCGGGCGACGCGCAGGTTGAGCCAGCGTTGAATGTGGGCGGTTAAATAAAGAATTTCCATCGTCATCGGGGTCGTCCTCTTCAGTTCCGAAACCCGCCGTATCGGCCGGCGAGCCCTATATTTGACGCCCAGCCCTGGCGTCAGAAGGGGATATAGCACATCTCGTTGACAGATTTCAATATCTGTTAGTCAATATTTCGTGACTCGGACCCCGCGCGGGCGGGCGGCCCGGGCGCCTCGCACGCCGGCTCCCGGCCCCCGGCCCCAAGGTTTGTCTCACCCCGGCGGCTCTGTTAAAGCGCGGCGTAAAAAACAATTGCTGAGAGTCGACCATGATCCCCCGCTACACCCGCCCGGAAATGGCCTCGATCTGGGAGCCCCAGACCCGTTTCAAGATATGGTTCGAGATCGAGGCCCATGCGGCCGACGCGCTGGCGGAACTCGGCACCATCCCCAAGGAAGCCGCCAGGACGATCTGGGCCAAGGCCAGGGATGCGACCTTCAACGTCGATCGCATCGACGAGATCGAGCGTGAGACCAAGCACGACGTCATCGCCTTCCTGACTCATCTGGCCGAAATCGTCGGCCCCGAGGCGCGCTTCGTGCACCAGGGCATGACCTCCTCCGACGTGCTCGACACCTGCCTCAACGTGCAGCTCACCCGCGCCGCGGATTTGCTGATCGCCGACATCGACAAGGTTCTCGCCGCGCTGAAGAAGCGCGCCTTCGAGCACAAGATGACGCCGACCATCGGCCGCTCCCATGGCATTCACGCCGAACCCGTGACCTTCGGACTGAAACTCGCCTATGCCTATGCCGAATTCACCCGCGCCCGCGAGCGCCTCGTCGCCGCGCGCAAGGAAGTCGCGACCTGCGCGATCTCGGGCGCCGTCGGCACCTTCGCCCAGATCGACCCGCGCGTCGAAGAGCACGTCGCCAAGGCGATGGGGCTGACGCCGGAGCCGATCTCGACCCAGGTGATCCCGCGCGACCGCCACGCGATGTATTTTGCCACGCTCGGCGTCATCGCCTCCTCGGTCGAGCGCCTCGCCACCGAAATCCGCCATCTGCAGCGCACCGAAGTGCTGGAAGCCGAAGAGTTCTTCTCGGAAGGCCAGAAGGGCTCTTCCGCCATGCCGCACAAGCGCAACCCGGTGCTGTCGGAAAACCTTTCCGGGCTTTCACGCATGGTGCGCGCCTATGCGATGCCGGCGATGGAAAACGTCGTGCTCTGGCACGAGCGCGACATCTCGCACTCCTCGGCCGAACGCATGATCGGGCCCGACGCCACCGTGACGCTCGACTTCGCGCTGAATCGTCTGGCCGGCCTGATCGACAAGCTCCTGATCTATCCCGCCAACATGCAAAAAAACCTCGACCGCCTCGGCGGCCTCGTGCATTCGCAGCGGCTCCTGATCGCGCTGACGCAAAAGGGCGCCAGCCGCGAGGATTCCTATAAATTCGTGCAGCGCAACGCCATGCCGGTGTGGCGCGGCGAAGGCGATTTCCAGACGCTGCTGAAAAAAGACCCCGAGGTGAAGAAGTATCTGACCGACGCCGAGATCGAGGAGCAGTTCGACCTCGGCTATCACTTCAAGCACGTCGATACGATCTTCAGGCGCGTGTTCGGGGCGAACTGAGCGTTCGGTCGTCATCCCCGGACGAACGCACTCGCGTTCGCTCGTCTGACCGAAAAAGCAGCCAGCATTTTCAGGCTTTCGCTAATGGCTTGAAATTGATTCATTTCTCGTCATGGCCGGGCTTGTCCCGGCCATCCACGTCTTTCTTGCTGCGGAACGAAAGGACGTGGATGCCCGGCACAAGGCCGGGCATGACGGGCTAGTCGAGCATGCCCCATTTTTTTGATCGCTTTTTAAGTCAGGCTCTCGAGATGACGTGTGCGCTGTGTCTCTAGCTTCTTGCCGACACCGCCGCCGGCTTCACCGGCGCGCCGTAGAGCCGCATCAGCACAAACGTCACCGCCAGGATCGCCAGATAGACCGTGAGCTGCATCGCCGTCGGTTGGTCGGTGTAGCCGATCAGGGTGTGCAGCGCGCGGCCGAGAATACTGGTATCCGACAGGATCCAGCCTGAATCCCAGACGACGTTGTCCATCGCCGTCAGCCAGTCGGCCTTTTCCAGGAAAGCCGCCGCCTGCGCCGCCATGCCGGCCGCCAGCAGCGCAATCAGCACCGTCGTCGTCGTGAACAATTTCCGCATGGGAATGCGCACCAGGCCAAAATAGGTCAGCATGCAAATGACGGCGCCGAGCGCGAGCCCGGCAAAACCGCCGAGCGCGACGCTCCACGAAGTGTCGCTGCCGGCGGCGAGCACGCCATACAGGAACAGCACGACCTCGCTGCCCTCGCGCAGCACCGCGACGCCGACCACGATCGCCAGCGCCAGCAGCGACTTCGATCCTTCGACCACCGCCCGCCCCGCCAGGCGCAATTCACCAGCCAGTTCGCTGCCGTGACGCGCCATCCAGACATTGTGCCAGGTCAGCATCACCACGGCGAGGCCAAGGATCGCGGCGTTGAACAGTTCCTGCCCCATGCCCGCGAACAGGTTGGACAGCGCGCCGGCAAAGCCCGCCACCACGCAGGCCAAGAGAACGCCGGCCAGCACGCCGCCGCCGATCCAGCGATTGCGACGCGGCACGGTGCGCGTCACCGCCAGCACGATGCCGATGATCAGACCGGCCTCGAAGACTTCGCGGAAAACGATGATCAGTGCTGCGATCATGGCGACGTCTTACTTCACCACCAGTGCGCCGCGGGCGGTCTTCTCGCTATATTCGTCGAAGAACTCGTAGCGGCCCGGCTTTTGCGCGCGCACATTGATGGTGGCGTCGCCGCCGGCTGCGACCACCTTCTCGACATGCAGCGTCTTGCTTTCGAACTCCATCGCCTTGGCGTCGAGATTTTTCAGCTTGATCACGATCGGCGTATTGGCTGATACGCTGATCTCGGCCGGATCGAATTTCCTGTCCTTGTAGCTCAGCTGAATTTCGGTCGCGTTCTGCGCGTTGGCAGCACCTGCGACGGATACGAGAGAGATGGCGGCGAGCAATGCCGTCGAGAGCGTTCGCGAGAGAGACATGGCGGGTCTTTCATTGAGGCTGATGCGTTCGGCCAATGCCTTACGCCGCCGGCCGCCATCCCGAGAAGAGGCAAAACGACGCGTTTTTCTGGAAGGTTTCTAAGCCGGTTTGCTCAGCCGGCCGCACCATCTACCATGCGTGCCGTCACACGATCGCGCTTGATGAAGTGGTGCCAAAGCGCGGCTGCGAAATGCAGCGCGATCAAAGCCAGCAGCACATAGGCAAAGAAGATGTGGCGTTCCTCGTAGGCGTCGGCCGCGGCCTTGTCGGGAGACGTGATCTGCGGGACGTGAAACAGCCCGAACCAGCTCGAATAGTCAGGCGTGCGCGCGCCGGAATGCGCCCAGCCCAGCATCGCCACCAGAATGGTGACGGCATACAGCGCGCCGTGGCTGACGCGCGCCGCGATCCGTTGCCAGCGCGAGGTGTCATCGGGCAAGGCCGGCGTCGGATTGACGCCGCGCCAGACAAGCCGGAGCACCGTCAGCAGCAACACGACGTATCCGATATCGGCGTGGATCGAGCGGTAGAAGAAGCGGTCCGGCCGCGCCGGAAAGTGGTTCATCCACCAGCCATAGGCCAGCATGCCGATGACCGCGAACCCAAGAATCCAGTGCAATGCGCGCGAGAGGGTGCCCCAGCTCGATGCCGTATTTCGCAGCATATTTGGTTCGGGCTCCCGGCTTTCGGATCGCTCGTGCGTCGCGGTTTTGCCCGCGTCTGCAACGGCTTGCCCTGATAGCTTTCCGGCCCATTCAAGGCGATTTGAATCATTCAAAATCGGGCGGTGCAGCGACCCCGCCCCGGCAAGCCGGCCGAGCCAGCAAAAACAACTGAATGGTAACCGCGGATCGGCTAGGATTGCGGCGTGTCAGTCCCTCCGACGATTCTCCTGTTCGATTCCGGCCTTGGCGGTCTCACGGTATTGCGTGAAATCGTCGGTGCCCGCCCCGATGCGCATTACGTTTACGTCGCCGACGATGCGTTCTTCCCCTATGGCCACCATAGCGAGGAGCAGATCATCGCCCGCGTGGTCCCGCTGGTCGGCGAATTGATCGCAGCCCACACCCCCGATCTGGTGGTGATCGCCTGCAACACCGCCTCCACGCTTGTCATGACGCATCTGCGCGGCGCATACAAAGTGCCGTTCGTCGGAACCGTGCCCGCGATCAAGCCGGCCTGCGCCTCTTCGAAGACCAAGCGCGTCTCCGTGCTCGGCACCAAGGGCACCGTCAAGCGCGAATACACAAGGAAACTGATCCACGATTTCGCGCAGGGCTGCGAGGTGACGCTGGTGGGCTCGGCCGAACTCGCCTCGCTGGCGGAGTCGGCGCTGAGCGGCGACGCGGTAAGCGATGCGGATATCTCGGCCGAACTCGCGCCCTGTTTTGTCGAACACGGTCATGCCCGCACCGACACCATCGTGCTGGCCTGCACGCATTATCCGCTGCTGCTCGACCGGCTCATCAAGCTCGCGCCCTGGCCGGTCGACTGGATCGATCCCGCGCCCGCGATTGCGCGACGCGTCTCCGATTTGCTCGGCCCCACGGGTAACGAAAGCGATGAGGCCGGCGCCGCGATGATTTTCACCTCGAAGCGGCCGCATACGCTGAGCCAGGCATTGATGCCGTTTTTTGGTGGGCGGGTGCCGGCGTAGAGGCTGGGCGGCGGATTGTACGTTCCGATACGGCTTCCGAGAAGCAAGCGAGGAACTTCTTGCCCGCTTCTGTCCATCGACCAAAGCGCGTATTGACGACCTCCATCAGTCCGCAATCCGCAAGTGAACGGCCAATGCATCAAGGGTATTGCCGAACGGAAGCCCCGCAAGGGCAAATGTCAGCTTCGGGTCTTGGTTGTGTAAAAACGCAGCGGCGCTGCGATGACGTAGAATGGGCATCCCGCCAAGTGCGTTTTTGGTCGTCGAAGCTTCGTGGGCTTGGTCGGTTGCAATTGATTTCGGAAAATTATTCTCGTCGTCTTTCAATTTTTCGAGTTTTTACACAGCCAGGGACAAAACCGGAAAAGCTCAATGTGACCATATGTTTTCCGCTCTGCCCCTGAAAGCGGACATCGCGCAATGCAGTTGGCATGTCCGCAAACCTTCACAAACCGGTCCTGACGAGCCTGAAACGGGACTTCCGAAATTAGCCCAGAAAGCAGACATTGCCAGCGTCAGTCGGCATGTCTCAAACCCTCAACAACAGCGGACTCATGCGCTCGATGGCAACCGATAGGGCAGGCTTATATCTTGCCAAGCGCGAGCTATTGTTCTGACGACAGGTGGACCATCTGGCGCCCACCATTCATCGCCTTGAGGCTGTTGACGTAATTCTCAGGGCGCTGCCAGCGATTAGGAACTTTCAATCCCATAAAACCTGCGATGTCGCCGATAAATCCTGTGCAATTGAACGTTTCAGCGTTCCACACCGGCGAAGTCGCCTGCAACTTCTTGATATAGGCGAAAACCCTTTTTGCGTCTGTCTCACTCAAGTAGACTCGGTAACTCGCAGTCAGGTATTGCGGATCAAGATCGCCGTAACTTGCGCCGGTCTCGGACTGCACCCACGTCACGTGACCAAGTACATAAGCCAAGGTGTCTCCCGCAGGGGTGAGGCCTGCGACTTCAACTTGTCGCTCGCCCGTCTTCCCATACCAGACGAAGGCGTGGCCCCAGCTTGCCGCCGTTCTGGCTCGGAAATCGACGTAGTACGGGCCCTTTGCTGATCCCAGCCTTGCCGTCGACTGTGCTGCCGGTTTGGTTTCACTGGCCTCACGGGACTCAAGCGCATTCGCGTTAGCGGTGCGCTTGTGGAGTTCCTGGGACGTGAAGCGTTCCGATCCGACGCGAGTGTCGATCTCGCGTGCGGAAGCCGATTGGAAATTGCACGGCAACAAAACAGCCAGCGCGAATCCCCCAAGCCGGCATAGTCTCCCCGCTCTATTGGCCACGCTTCGTCCTTTCACTGATTCAGCGAGGCCTATCAGTATCGTGCCGCGACGGGCGTTTTGCCGATCGGTGTCTTCCCGATCGGGGTCTTGCCAATCGGCATCTTGCCAATAGGAGCCTGCGGATAGACGGGCACGGGCTGTCGGTGCGGGAGGTCGGCAGCGCTCGCGGCAGCCACCATGCCGAGCGTTGCAACGGCAACAGTCACAATTTTCATCACGGTACGTCTCCTTTAGGTCAGAAGAACAAGCAGCAACCTACTGACAGTCCCTCCAAAGCAAGGAGTGATCATCGACCTTCGAATACGTTCAGAGTGCGGCAGAACAGCACCCCTGGGGAAATACGTCTGCGTGAGACAGATATGACACATGCCAGAGGTTCCATCCCAGACGTTGATCCTTGGGGCGGTCCAATCACGTACCGCCCTATTTTCATGTGTGCTACCTAGTTGGGTAGCAAAATGGCAGCAGGAAAAGCAGATCATGACTGACGATCAGGTCAATCTCGTCGTTCAGCACCTTTGCGAGCAATTGCACTTGGCGCTCCGATTGAAGGGCAGCGAAGCACATCCACCAAACGCCAAGGATATTGGATTCGATCCTGCCTCTGTAAGAACTGTATTGCTGACCGGGTTGCGTTCGGCGGGTGTCACGATCCACCACGAGGCAGCCGGGGCGAGCGAAGAGCCGCCGTCGTCCTAAACGCAAAACGCGGGACAGAAGCCCCGCGCCAACGTCTCAGTTGGGTCAATCGCGTCATTTTGGACGTTGGCCGATGACTTCCGGTCTTCCTCCGGGAACGGACATCGCCAGGGACGGTCTGCATGTCTCAAAGGGCCATTTGGTGTAAACGGATACCCAAAGGGCGCAGGTTGTCTGTCCGTTTAGAACGGGTAATTGGCCAGCGGTAAAGCCAACAGCAAGGTGGACAATGTTGAAGCACTGGCTCATCGACCTCATTGGTCACGTTTCCGGTCTCAGCGATGCACAACTTAGGCAAATTGAGAAATCGTTGCCGGCGAGCAAGGCGCTGATCGATCTTCTCAATAGGGCACAGCCGATC
>WNFR01005266.1_pt1 | contig 13223 bp, 15 predicted proteins | sample 5400221 | NCBI WGS metagenome assembly WNFR01 (sample SAMN13153357, study PRJNA577476) | soil metagenome | isolation source: 40 cm soil under Madrone tree | place: USA:California | collected 2016-06-14
CCGCAGCGGGACGGACACGCTACCGGCTTGTGCAGCACCATAAGCGATTTGAGCCTGGGTTGCTGGTTGTCCCGGTGGGCAGTGTTGTCGATTTCCCGAACGAAGACCCCTGGTTCCACAATGTTTTTTCGCTATACCGGGGAAAGCGATTTGATTTGGGGCTGTATCAAGCAGGCTCGCACAGATCGGTGACGTTCGACCGCATCGGACCGTCGTATCTTTTCTGCAACATTCATCCGGAAATGACGGGAGTGGTGCTGGTCATCGACTCCGACCTATTCAGCGTGAGCGACAAGAACGGACGCTACACAATCTCAGGAGTGGCGCCGGGACGTTATATCCTTCACGTTTGGTACGAAAATGCCACGGCAGAATCACTGCAAGCGCTGCAGCGGCAAGTGAGCATACAGAACCCCAGTCAAACTCTGCCGGCTATCCTGGTAAAGGCAACAAAGCCCGCGCCGGCGAACCACAAGAATAAATATGGGCAGGATTACGATCCAGAAGCGGTCAAGACGGACTACTAGCATCTGCGTCGGACGGCTTTTTGTCGCAAAGTTTTACAAATTTAAGACGCAATAGAAGGCTTTGATAGAAAACTATGAAGCAAAATACAAAGGACGGAAAAGAGATGGAAACGGTACTGGTCGTCGAAGATAGCAGGGCCATGCAACGCACGCTGCAACGGCTGCTGGAAGCGGATTCCCTTCAGGTGCAAATTGCTTCGGACGGAATCGCGGGGCTGGAAACGTTTCGGAAGCAGCCGCCCAGCGCGGTGCTGCTCGATCTAAAGTTGCCGGGGCTTTCGGGCAAGGAACTGTGCCGGGAGTTCAAGACCATCGCGGCATCGGTGCCTATCGTGGTGCTCAGCGCAAACGCGGAGGTTGAGGACAAAGTGCTACTGCTGGAACTGGGTGCGGATGACTATGTGACCAAGCCGTTCAGTCCGCGAGAACTGCTGGCGCGCGTGCGCCGGGCAATGCGTCGCGGGGGCGCGAAGGCTGCGGGTGTTTCTGGCGTGGCGGCAAAGAACGTCAGTCACGAAGTCCTGGAGTTTGGCGAGGCCCACGTGGATTTCACCAGCATGGAAGCGCTGCTGGCTGGAAAAGCGGTGACGCTGACAGCGCAGGAATTCAAATTGCTTAAGTTTTTCGCGGGCTCGCCGGGACGAGTGCTCACGCGCGACGAACTTTTGAACGAAGTGTGGGGCTACCAGAATTACCCTTCGACTCGTACTGTGGACAATCACATTTTGCGGTTGCGGCAAAAACTCGAGCCCGACTCGGCCAATCCGCGATTTTTCCTCACCATCCATGGCGCCGGGTATAAATTTGTTCCTGGAACCGGGGCTGCCAACGGTAACGCCTGAACCGCTTCCTCCAATCTTATGGAATTGAAATGACCCATTTGCGCCTGCGCACACAACTCTTCATCGCCACGCTGCTGATCATTTGCGGCTTGACTGGCGCGCTGCTGCTGATTATCCGGCACACGGTGAGCGTGGAGACAGAGCAACAAGTGCGCGACGGCACGGAAAAGTCGGTGCGCGCTTTTGAAAGCGTGCAGCGGCAGCGCGAGCAGCAACTGTCTCGTACCGCGGCGATGCTGGCGGATCTCCCGATTGTGAAAGCGCAGATGACTACGGAGCACGCGCTAACGATTCAGGACGCATCTACGTCGTGGTGGAAGCTGGCCGGCAGCGATCTTTTCATCCTGGCGCTGCCCGACCGCCGCATTGTGGCCTTTCACGTGGCCAAGACCGGGTTGCCTACGGAAGTGGTTGAGCGCGACCTCAAGCGATCGATCGAACAGGGTGAAGATACTTCGTGGTGGTACGACAACGGCCGGCTATACGAAGTGTTTCTGCGCACGATAACGGCTGGCGAGGGAGCGAATTCGCAGGAGCTGGGATTCCTGGCTATCGGCTACCAAGTCGACTCTACGGTGGCGGAACACCTGGCGCTGGTGGCCGGAAATCAGATTGCGCTCGCGACTGGAGATACGCTGATCGCTTCAACGCTGCCGCCCAAGGATGAAGCGGCGATGCAGCGGCAGCTTCGCGAGCTGAGCCTGGAATCGAAGCCGGAAGAACGCGAAATCACGCTGGCCACCGACGAGTATGCTTTTTCCTCGGTGCTGCTGCATGGCGCGCTGCCATCGCCGGTGCGCTGCTACGTGATGATGCCGCTGCGGCCGGTGAACAGTTTCATGAGCCGGCTGAATCGAACAATTTTTATCCTGGGCGCATCGGCGGTCTTGTTTGGGGCGCTGCTGTTTGGTTTTGTTTCGCGCAGGATTACCAGGCCGCTGGACAATCTTGTTTCCGGAGTTCGCGCGCTGGCGACGGGAAACTATACGTATTCGATCACGCCGGAAGGCGCTACCGAAGTCGCGGAACTGGGCGGGGCGTTTGCGAAAATGCGGGGAGAATTGCTGGATTCGCAGCGCCAGCAAATTGAGACGGAGAGAATCGCGGCGCTGGGCCGCGCGGCTAGCTCGATTTCTCACGATCTGCGGCATTACCTCGCGGCGGTGGTGGCTAACGCGGAATTTTTGTACGAGGCGGAAGATCTCAAGCTCGATAGGAATGAAATTTATCAGGAGATTAAGACGGCTTCAACGCAGATGACCGACTTGATCGATTCATTGCGCGAACTGGCCCACCAGCGCAGCGCGATTTCGCCAGAGCCGACGGACCTTGAGCAAATCATTGAGCGGGCCATCGAAGCAGTTAAGATGCGCCCTGAGTTTCGCAATCGCACCGTTGTGCTGCACTCAGAAACGGAGCTGGAGGGAATATTCGATCCACGGAAACTGGAGCGCGCTTTCTTTAATTTGGTGCTGAATGCTTGCGAAGCTATGCCGGAAGGCGAAGGCCGGGTGAATGTGGATGTGCAGACGCGGAAGGATTCGTTCGAGATTCGCGTGACGGATCAGGGCAACGGCGTGCCGGAAAATATCCGCGGGCGTGTATTCGATCCGTTCGTCAGCTCGGGCAAGCCTAATGGGACGGGATTGGGCCTGGCCATTGTCAGCAAAATTGTGGGCGATCATGGCGGATCGGTGAGTGTTGAGCGCACGTCCGAAAACGGCACGGTGATGCTGGTGTCGCTGCCGCGGGCGGCCAGTGCGGTGCCTTCGCATTCAGACTCCGCGCTGGCTTGAGAGCCGCTCAGCAGAAATTTTGGAGGCGCGAGGCGGAATCGAACCGCCGATAAAGGTTTTGCAGACCTTGTCAAGCCTCCAGAAATGCACACCGGATTGACGAGTTCTCGTTTCTATACCCATTCTGTACCCAAGGAGAGGTACAATGGGTATAGATTCGGGAGGTCGGCCAATGCAAACAGGACACATCAGGGTCAACGGTCGATGGTGGATTTTGAAGGTCCGCGAGTGGGTCGTAAAGGATGGAGTTAAACGGCGCGTCGATACGTACAAGAAGCTCCGGCAGGTTCGCCGCAACGAGAACGGCGAGGCTCCCGGAGACGTTCAAGCTCTGGCTAACTTGGAACTGGCGAAGATCAACGTCGGGCTGGGACAAGGTCAGTCCGCCGATTCCGCGCAGTCCTACCTCGAATCCTATTTGGCTGCTGGTGTCGGCAGCAAGACGCGGCGGAAGCTGCGCGATGTCACGATTCAAAGCTACCAGCGCGACTACAACGTCATCAAAGACTTCATCCCCGACATGCAGCTTCGGCAAGTCCGCACTCCAGACATCAATCGAATCTTTGATGCCCTGATTGAAGACGACGGCGACACCATCCGCGCTCAAAGCGCTTACAACAACATCAAAAATTTCCTGAGCGGAGCCTTTCGGTCGGCTGTCGGTGCGGGAATGATCGACTTCAATCCTGTCACCGCTGCGCACAGCATCGGAGGCAACGAGGCTAACACTCACGCTTATACTCTCGAAGAAGTTCATGACCTGATGTCTGCCGTCCAGAATCATACAGCGCAAGCTGCCTTCATCGTCTTGACGTTCACTGGTATTCGGTCAGAAGAATTGAAGGGACTTCGGTGGGCCGATTACGACCGAGAGAAACAAATACTGAACATCAAGCGCACGATTGTGCATGGCAAACTGGTCGAGGATACGAAGACAACCAGCAGCAAGGCTCCGGTGCCAGTCATCGGAATTGTGAAGAAATATCTCGACGCGCACCTTGAGAGAAACACTGGAACGGGGTACATCTTCCATGCGCCTAACGACCCTGACCGTCCGATTAACTTCGGACATCTGGTTTGGGATGTAGTGATTCCCAAAGCCAAAGAAGCTAAGGTCGAGTGGCACGGTCTCCACGCATTCCGCCGTGGCTTGTCTACTGTACTTCACGAGCTGGAGATTCCTGAACTCACTATCAGCCACATCCTGCGCCACTCCACAAAATCCTCCAAGAGTGTAGCTGGACAACGTTACATCAAGCCGTCCTTAGAGCGCATGCGTTCTGCACTGGAAAAGGTTGAAGCTCAGTACAAAGCAATCGAAAAGAAAGCACGGCAGCAAGCGTAAAAAGGCGCTTCCCTTCCCTATGCTGCTTTCTTCAACGTTTAAGGCTCGTCGTGGTCTCGATACGTGGATGAAAGATGCGGGAATCGATCACTCGCTGCGCACTGACATCATGCGACACTCTCCGCGCAACGTCACCGACAAATACTATGGTCGCGCCAGCGTTAAACAGATGCGGGCGGTGCTTGAGAAGATGGAAGCGGCGTACATCCGAACGAAGTAGCGGCCCCCACAAAAAGTCGGGAGCGGTCGAGGCAGGCGTTACTCGAAATCTATGCGTCGTTTGTTCTGCGCACGAAGTACAACGACTTTGATACTCACTAGGGGTCGGAGTTGGCGAAGCCTTGACAGCGAGACTACACCATGAACGCCGCACGCGCGATTGACGATCAACTGGTCCGCGATCTCATCCGAAAGTACGTGGATGCTTTTACGAAGCGTTTTCCATTCGCAAACATAGAAGTTCACTTCACTGAAAACGGATTGCCGCCTCTGCCCCCGGGCATTAAACGAGACGCACCGAAAGAAGTGTTCGGAGCATCCATAAAGGCAGGCAATACCCATCTCATCGGCATTCATAGACGACTGAAACCTCCGGCGCGACTGTCTACGTTTTTCCATGAGTACGGACACGCGATCTACAAAATAAAATCGAACGAAGACGACAGCGAAGGGCCGGGGCTAGTCCGCTCAGAAGCGGCTGCGATGCTCAGTTCGTTGTGCCTGCCAGATGAAGAGGGATTACCGGAAGTCGCAATAGTCAGTGTGACTGGGATTCTGAGCATTACGAATCTCGCAGATGAATACCGACAGGCGTTTGAGAACATTTCTACAAATCCACTTTGGCTAAAATATGCTCCCTTAGCCGGAGCCGTCTGAATGCTTCTCTTCTAGCTTTTCCATAAACTTCTCCACTAGCTCGGGCACAAACACGCTGTAAGTTGCATGCACGTCCGCGTCTGTGGGCAATTCGTCGCTCGAATCGGCTAATGCACCTTTCGATCTAATTACAAGGTTCTCTTCCGACATTTGCTTTTCGTCACCATCTTTGCGATTGGAGAGCGGCTGCTGCGCTAACAACAGCCGCGCCTCGTTACTTCTTCTTGCTACTCTTACTTCCCTTCGAGGCTGTGATCGCGCGTTCTCTGACCGCATCATCGTGGTCGGGAGCTTTGCTCGGTTCGCCTGTTGATGCGTAATGGGCCTTGCGTGCCGCTTCCAAATGCTTTTGGCCGCGTGCTTCGCGTGCTTCTGCCTCACGCTTTTCCTGCGATTGTTTTTCCTTCTCACTCTTGGGCTGCTTTTGCTTTTGTTCTGACATGTCTACTACTTCCTTGCCGTGTACCACGGCAACTACACGACTGGTGCGCAACCAATCGTCTCCCCAACGATGTTGGGAAAATTAAATCTGTTCGCGGAGTTCAGAGGCGGTGGCTTGGCGAACCACCAAGACAGGTTCAGTTTCTCCTCTCAGTGCAGGGCGCGTAACCAAAATCTTCTTCGAGAGGCTATCGGCAATCGTCTCGCTGGTGACTCGGGCAACGGATTCAACAGCAACGTCCTTGGCAAACGATGCGTGCAAACGAGCGCCGAAATGCGCGAGGTCGTCAGCGAACTTCTTCACCAATTGCTCGTGGATTACTGCTATGGCCTGCTCGCTGCGCTTGCCGTATTCGTTGATGCGCTCCGAAAGTGAACGGAGGGATTCGTCATCATCCTTGGCACGTTCAATGAATACCTTAACGATTCCTTCTAGTTCAACTACACGGGCCTCCAACGATTCAACAGTTGGTGCCTTCACTACTTCTACTTCGCTCATGAGTTTTCCTTCCACAGCTATCTAGTCTGTGGTGTTTTCAAATTGAACTGCAAATTCATGGCGGTTAATCCGCCACAAACTCAAACTTTTACTCGGGCGTGATACAGGCGCGGGTCGTGGGCGTACGCCCCACATTGATTGGCCGCGCCCCGTTTACAGTGCCGCTGGTTGACCATTACGGCGGGCTAGCGTATCTAGCCTCTCTATGCTGTTTTGGCAACTTCGGGGTTATCACGCCATCGCTTGTCCGTTGGTTTGGGTGATGACGCCGCTCGGCTTCGCGAATAATTTGCCCAGTTGCCTGCCAGAAGATGACCCGACTATCCCGTGGGACGTTGAGCCACCTGAAAACTTTATGCTACCGACTGAAAATCGTGGCATACCGAGTGGCTGGTTCGGTGGCCGTTCGTGTGGCTATTTCTTTGGTTTGCGTACAAGACCACAGGCAGGAAACATACGCGCCACGCGCTTGGAGCGGGCGCGATATCGAAGCTCTCCATCCAATCCGACGAGAAAGTATGAACGGCCAGTTTCAAAACATCCGTGCGGGTAACAATGACTTGTTGGTTTGATTTGCACTGGACCTTAAGCACCGTGCGATTCTTCACGGCTATTAAATCTGTTGGGTTATTCGGGCTTAAACAGCGGAAGACTACCCCAAAGACATCAAATTTTGAGCGATGCGAAGTTCATTAATCGCGCCGATGGTGCCTTTTGATATAGCCATCCTCTCTTTCCTTCCGGCGCGTTTGGCCGAACCGCAAAATTATTGGGGCTGCTGCGACTGGACGCAAACAGCCCCTTCGCTCGCCCTGTTGGGTGCTCGAACGAAACCATGACTCCCTTCCTGTTTGCGGAAAATTCTTACGGCATGTTGCTGATGGCTTCGCGTACCGCTGCGAGGGTCAACTTTGCATCGCGCTTTCCGTTGCGAGTCACTTCTATCTTGAATAGGTCCTTGCGGAACGCATCGGACCTTCCGTGGTCAACTCGGTTCGGCCCCGAGTAGCACTCATAGCGCAGAATTTCGTTGTTCAATGCGACCTCGGCGGCTTTTTGTTCCTGCGCTTCCTTCTCCACCTTCTTCGCCTCTTCCGCACGCTTCACTCGCTCGAAAAACGCAGCCTCGCTGTTCTCCAACTGGTCCTTCTGGTGTCGAATAAACTCGCGCTTCTGGAACGCTGCCGCCTTCTCTGCCTCAGACAACACCGGAGCAGGCGGTTCTGCTGGTTTGAGGTCGAGAACGCCAGCCGCCTTCAGTGCTTCGTATGCTTGCGTCAAGCCCGTGATGGAGACCGACCCGAAATTATCGAGGTTGTAATCCACCATACGCTTGCCGTTGTTATGCGTATCGAGGAAGTCAGATGGCACGAAATGGCGCATCCACTCATCTACTACTCTTATCAACTCATTTGGTGTTTGTACGACTTCTATTTGATTCATTTTCATTCTCCTAGCGACTCTTAATCGCGTTAAAAAGTTAACTCCAACTTCGCCACGTCATCGAGTGAAAGGACTTCATTCAGTGTTTTAGTTTCTTCAACCACTGGCACGGATTGCGGCGGGGTCTTCAATGCTTGGTCTAGCGAAGGTAACGGCAACGTGGCTCTCGCCTCCGCAATCACCTTCGTAATCGCAGCTCTCACAGCCGCAAAGTCTTCAACCGTTGGCCCCGTGGAAGGCAATGGTGGTGCAACTTCCGGTGTTGTTGGTGCGTTCTTCTTCTTTAGAAGACTCAACTGACGACTGAACTCAATCCCTAACCCGAGACCGCTAACAGCGGAGAAAGTATTCTCCACAGCTTGTCTGAACTCTGAAAACTCCTGCTTCACCGCATCGAGTTCAGCCCTCAATTGACTCAACTGCTTTTCGGCGTTGGTAGCCATTATCGAATCCCCCTCTGACGATCTGTAATTTGTTGAGTGCCGAATCTCGCGCACAAACGCTTGTACTCGTAGAAGTCGGTGCGAGCGAGATTCAGAAGGTACGTGCTATCGCAACGCACGGCCTGCACCTGTCCCGGTGGAACAATCATTTCTGGCAGGTTTGCATAGCCCGCGTAGCGACGGATGTCCTTCGTCGCCTCACGAACAATTTGGCGCAGTTCAAGGACAGACATCTTGGCTTGCGCCTGCTTCGTCTGGATTTCTGCGAGTCTGGCTTGTAGTTGCTCTCGCGTTTTTGTGGCGAGCTTCATCTTCTCCAAGCGAAGATCGTGGGTTGAGTACAGTCCATCTTGGCTTTCGTTCTTGGAGCGTAGTAGATCGAGGATTTGGACGACCAAATCCCTGCGCTGGTCGTTGATGTACTGAATCGCTAAACTGTCGATTAGCTCCGGGTTAGCTTCCAGCATCTGTTCGAAAACGGTCACGTTCGGCGCAAACGGCTCACCCGCCCACTGGTCGCAGATTTCGCAGATCATCTTCTGGTTGGCCTCGCACGGCTTCAAGTTGCGGTAATGCTGGTAGATCGCATCCACCCCGCGCTGACGCTCTACCTCGAATGCGTTCACGCGGGTCTTAGCTTCTACGTCCTTCTGTGTAATCACGACTGCTCCTCGGCGCTACGCGCCTTCATACTTCGGATGTTATGGACGCTTCCGTCCGCGAATCTGAACATGGTGTATCCCGGGCCACTGCCTTTTTGTAATTGAGTTGCACCTTCCGGTAGTTCGCGCCATGTCTGCTGGCAAATTTTGCAAATGTACATTCTGTTTTTGTCGGTCATAAACGCCACGGCCCTCTGTTCCCGAAAACCACCATTCGGGGGTCACGGGGTGCTTCCGGCTGATCTTCCGCCACTGGCTGAGGTGCGCGTTGTGGTGCTTGCCCTGAGAACATGCGGTCATAGAAATGTCTGCGTCGATCTCGATTGGCTTCCTCCTCTTCTTCCATTCGACGTTTCTCCAAGTCCTCGGTCGGAATTTCCTCTGTGTATCTGGGTCCGAATGCGTCCCAGAGAATCGCGAGTGCATCGCAAAAATCATCCTTTCGATGTGAGTTGCTTTTTGTCACGCCGTCGAATCGCTCAAGTTGAAGCAACGCGGCTTCTGTCCAATGCGACATGAAAAACCAGAGTCGGCCATCTGAGAGCGGCAACTCTAGTTTTTTCACTCGACGGGCTTTTGCTCGGTCTGCGTTATCCACTACTTGAAAACGCAACCACGGTGTGGGGACGTTGCGCATCGCGCATTGTTTCCTAATGGCGTCGTTTAACTCGACCCAGCCTTTATCTTGTTGACTGACGAAAACGCTAGGACGATGCTTCTCAATCAAGTCCACAATGTTTCTAACGAGTTCGCTTTCTTTCCAGCGGTCCATCTTCACATCAGAAATAACCACCGCCTGCTTGCTTTCGACCGCTTGAACTTTTCCAACAACGATGCAACTTAGGTCGGCATAACGGGACACACTCCAACTACGGTCAAGGGACATAACTACCTGTGCCACGGGAGACGCGCCAAAGAAGGCGGAATGCTTCGCTCTGGCACGAAGTTCGTCGTGCTCGAATTGGCACTTGATCTCGTCTTTCTCGACCACCCACTGCGTCATGTACTGGGTCTTGAAAAAGTTCACACCTTCCGGGCTGCGCATTTCATCGCGCACGAATTTCCAGTTCAACTTGGGGAGGAAATTGAGAACGACGTCCTCTTCCTTCAATTCGAGTAGTCCTTTGTTCTTGGCCTCCGGGCGAATCTCGATCACGGGGTCAATGCGAACAGCGAGCGGCTTCTCCGGGTCTTCGTTGTTGCGCTGAATCATCACGTCGCCCAGATCGTCTTGGACCCAAGGTGTCTGGATGTTGAGGGCATATCCGGCAGGCTCACGCAGTTTCATGATGGAGCCGTGCTTGGAAATGGCGGCTGCTCGCTGTTCCTCGTTTGCGGTGCCGTTATCACGGCTGATGGGGTCGTCGAAGAGACAGAAATCAAAACGTGACCCGGTGTTAGCACTTTCCATCGACGAACTTTCGACGGAATTCTGCGGAAGACCGAGACGGGCCAGCGGGTTGTCGTAAATCAATGACTGACCCTCATCTGGCGCTATCGTGAACTCGCCAAAATACTGCTGGAACAATGTCGGGCTGTTCGGGGCCATTTCAAGATAGCCACGGAATTCCTTCATCGCCTTTTTCGAGAGCCTGTTCGTTTCCGAGACGATCAGGATTCGGGCGTCGGGATATGTGATCGTCAGAGTGAGGGCGAGAACACGCGCCCATGTTGACTTCATGCTGTTACGGCTGGCGACGAGCAGGTATCGTTTTATTTCACTTTGCGCATCCAGCCAAGTCAGCCCCTGTTTCTGTGTGTAGCCGGGGCGCAAGCCGAGCGGATTCCAACGTGGCGCGAAATCGGTCCACTCCTCGTGTTTGGTTCCGAAGTCCTCTTTGCCGAGAATCTTCGACAGTTCGAACGCGGACATCTTGAACTTGAGACGATCTGCCAACCACTGGTCGAAAGAAGTATCTGGCTGTCGCCAGAATCCGAAGTCGTAAAGCGCGTACAACTCGGCGCGGTTTAATAGCTCGCCTGCGACCTCTTCATCGGGGATTTGATCGAGGGGCTTGGGGGCCTTGCGCTGGTAGCTCTCCAACGCGCAGCGAATCCCATTTTGAAAAAAGAAGCGGTTCGCAGGTATGCCGTTTTGTTCCGCCGCTACTAGCCCGAGGTCGTAGCACAGATCAAGAACGTGGGCGTTCTTCAACCCGCGTGCTGCAATAATTTCCTTCGCTTCGGCTTTGGTCGGTTCCGTCGCTGACGAGTACACATAGGACTCAGCCTTCTTTCGATCTTTGCGATTCTTTTCACTCTTCGCCCCAATACCGCGTTTGTGTAGTTTCAGTTCTTCTGGAGTCAAACTGCTCAAGTCAATTCCACGTCCACGATGGCGTGACTCCTTCGCAGGAGTTTCTTGCACAAGGGCCGGGGCTGGGGGTTCCGCACTTCCGGTCGTCGCAGCGTTCGCTGACACCCCTACTTTCTCCGGCTCTGCCGGGTTCACTTCTTTTTCGTCTGACATGATTCCTTGAAATGAAAAACGCCCCGACAACTCAAGGGCGTTTCAACTGCTTATTCTTGTGTGGCGACTAAGTGCCTTGTTACATGCCGAGTTCTAGAATGGCCTCGGAGAGTTTTTCCTGCGATGCATCATTGCGGACCTTCCACTGTTTCAAAATTGCGTAGCCTTCCTGTGTGAGTTCTACGTTCGGCCTCTCTTCCACAATATCTTTAATCAGCGGGGCGAATCGTTCGTCCTTGACCGCTTTAATCTGGTCGGTGGCTCTCTGGTACTCGTTGAAGACCTCTTGCTGCTTCAGTCCTTGGATGTAATCGTATTTGGAAGTTCCGAACTTCAAATTCTCGAAGTCCTGCGCGACCTTGGCGGTGCGCCACACTTGGAGAAAGCTCTTCTCTGCGTCAGTGACCATGTGACCTCCTAAGATGCCGTTGGTGGCGAATGCCCCCACGGTTACTGCCGGGAGTAGCTTTTGGATGGGACCCACAATTTGTGACCGCCCCGCCGTACTCCCCCGCCCCCGAAAATCGGTGACGATTGGAAAAATATGTTGCTGAACTTCCACACGAGTTCGTTAACGTGGAAAGAGGGTGCTTGGGGGCTTGCGGCTCCCGAGACCCCCGCCCCCTTGCCATTGCCGTTGGCTGGACAAATGCAGGGGAGCAATCTGAATGCCTTGCTGTTCAACGGTTGCGGTACGTGCTTCCGACATGTGACGTTGCTTGCCGTCACGTTCGGATGCGAATCGTTGCACGGATGGTCACCGTCTGTTGCTTGCGCGTTGCGCTCGGACCTTGTCGCGAGGGCTGCGAAGCAGATCGGCTCGCGTAAGTCGCGTTCTGCTGAGTCCATTGCTCCTCTCTCGCGAGTAGAAGCGAGGGCAACGCTACTTCAACTGCGCTGTCTCTCGTCGAAACCCACAAGGGCATCGCCCGGTCTTCGGGTCAAACCGATGCGAACCGTACCGAGTGCATTTCCGGAACTGCCTCGGCCTGCCCCCTAATTCCCCATTCTTCGCGCTAGCAGCCTTTTTAGCAGGCGTTTTAGCCAATCCACCTACTAGACCACCACGACGGCCAAGTTCTGCCGCTGCCTTCGATAGCGTCGATTCCTGCATGTCTACGTATTAACCTAAAGCGGCTTGGCCTGTCAAGGCGACCTAAGCGCCTGTGTTTGCAACAAATTGTACCAAAGTCTAATTGCGTTACACTTTTATCTTGACAAACCTAAAGCGATTTGCGATACTCTGGACTGTGAGGTGAAGCCGTGGAATTCCTTCAAAAACCAGAGGTTATCGCGCTCCTGAAAGCCAGCTTCGACTATGGCAACCGCGAAGCGCATTTGGCACTTCTCACCATGTACGCGACTGGTTCCAGAGTCAGTCAGGTGATCGCGTTGAAAGGCATCGACATTATCCCGGACCCGTCGACCGGAGGACACCGCATTCGCGTCGGCGCTGCGAAACGCGGACGTACTCGCACATATCGCGTTCTGGTGTCACCCAATCCCGTGCTTGATATGCGCGACCTTGTTACGCTCGCGAAAGGACGCGGAGCTTCGATGTTGTTCGGCGGTCTCACACGTCACTACCTACACGTTCTGGTTAAGAAGTGGGCGCGATCTGCTGGTCTTCACGAGGGCATGGTTCACTGCCACACCATCCGGCATTCTTCCGCGATGCGCGTCTACGAACGCACCCAGCGCATCGGTGCGGTCTCTGGCTTCCTTGCCCACAGCGACCCGGCTGCGGCCTACATCTACGTGCAAGAGAACGACGGCCAGCTTGCCGATGATGCGATGGCTGCTGTCTTCGCTCAACCTAATTCCTGATTAACTCAAAGCGGTTTAGCCTTCAACTCAGATCGCCGTCTGGCTCACCCGG
>WNFR01014130.1_pt1 | contig 13220 bp, 8 predicted proteins | sample 5400221 | NCBI WGS metagenome assembly WNFR01 (sample SAMN13153357, study PRJNA577476) | soil metagenome | isolation source: 40 cm soil under Madrone tree | place: USA:California | collected 2016-06-14
ACCGTTGAGCGCCTGCTGCAGCCGTTTTGGGAGAACGGTCAGCATTCGGCAATCCCCTCAATCGAAAAACAGAAGGCCTTCGTTGCGGATCAGATGCGCCGTTTCCAGGATCTGGGCAACTATCCCTGCGCGCTGAGCCCTGGTTTGACGAAGCTGCGTGACGAGTTGACAGAAAAGATGCAGGCCGACAGTTCGGGTTGGGAAAGAGTTCTACAGCTACCGGAAGAAATGCCGGAAGAGTTGACCCAGACGAAGTAGTTGCAGGCAGCTTTGGTTATGCGCGCAAAGCTTTTGGCGACAGTAGCGGTACTCGTTTGACTGCTCATTAATAGCACGGGACCACCGGAAGAAGTTCCGCACTTGATGAAAAGCCAACCCATCAACATTTCCGTTACCCTCCTGTTGGCCCTTTTCCTCTGTGGTTGCGAAGTAGTTTTCACGCACGCACCAGCGGGGAAGCTCACGAAAGACAAAGCGCTGGTTGGTAACTGGATTAATGAAGAAAAAGGCAAGGGAGCCACCACTCTCCAACTCGACAAAGGCTCCGGGGGAGAAATCAAGGTCTCCTTTCTCCCGGCCAATCCTGACGAACCGAACCCGGTTTTCACCGCAAGGATCTTAATCATTGCGAATCATTCCTATATGGTCTTGAACCCTACAAACGAAGACCGGGACAAGGGTTTTCTTATCGCTCGGTACGAAATCACAGGGGACGAATTGATAGTCTGGATCCCAAACGAGGAAAAGTTCAAGACTCTAATCCAGCAGAAAAGAATAATCGGCGAAGCTCAATCGATGGACACCAGGGTCACCGATAGCGCCGATAACATAGCCAAACTGCTCGCATCGGCGGACATTAAAGACGCGTTCGAGACTTTCGGAAAATTCCGAAGGATTAGGCGCTAATCTCCTGGCTCAACCGAACTGCAATCCCCGGCCCGCCTCATGTATACTCAAGGTCTCTCCAAACATATCAAAGAGGTTGGACTCCTTCTATGAAAGTTTTCTTAATTGCTTCGCTAATTCTGTGCCTGCCCTTACTAAGTCTGGCGCAAAAATCGCGTAAGGCCTTTGCCTACGACTACAACATCGACGATTTGCCGAACGGACTGCGCGTGGTTACCGTGCCCACGGATTATCCAAATCTCGTTGCGCTGTACATCGTGGTACAGACCGGTTCGCGGAATGAGCCGGAGAAAGGCAAGAGCGGTTACGCTCACCTGTTTGAGCACCTGATGTTTCGCGGCAGCGAGCACTATTCCGGACAAGAGCGCGACGCGATTCTGAAAAAAGCCGGCGCGGACTCAAACGCTTATACAACCGACGACCGCACCGTGTATCACGAGGTCTTTTCGAAAGACGATCTGGACAAAGTGCTCGAACTCGAAGCCGATCGGTTTCAGCGTCTGAAGTATCCGCCCGACGGTTACAAGACCGAGACCAAGGCCGTGCTGGGCGAGTTCAATAAGAACAGCGCCGATCCCGAAGAGAAGGCTTACGAAGTGCTGCGCGCGACTGCGTTTAAGGTTCATACCTATTCTCACACCACGATGGGCTTTATCGAAGACATCGAGGACTTTCCGAATCAGTACGACTACAGTCTGCAATTCTATGGGCGTTATTACCGGCCTGAGTATACGACCATCGTAGTGGTTGGCGATCTGAAGCGCGACGACGCACTCGCAATGGTGAAGAAGTATTTTGGCGATTGGAAGCGCGGCAACTATGTTCCCGACATTCCGGCCGAGCCGGACCAAACTGCGCCACGCGAAGGCCATGTCGATTGGCCGTCTGAGACTCTGCCACTGGTCTATGTGGCATTCCGCGGTCCGGCGTATTCGGATTACAGGAAAGACAAGGCGGCGCTGGATTTGCTGGCCCCAATAGCCTTCGGTGAAAACTCTGACCTTTATCAGAAGCTGGTGCTGCAAGAGCAGAAGCTGGATTCCCTCTCCTATACATTTGAGGACCGCGCCGATCCCGAATTGTTTCTCGTAACGGCGAAACTAAAGGATGTGAAGGACACGGACTACGTGCGCCAGCAAATCCTGGAAACGTACCAGCATTTCGCCAAAGAACCGGTGCCTAAGGACAAGCTTGAGTCTACTCGTTCGCGTTTGCGCTACGGGTTCGTCCTGGGGATGGATAGCTCGGAAGCAATCGCGGGTGCGCTGGCCAGCTACATTGGACTGCGCCGCACGCCGCTCACGATCGACAAGTTGTTTGCGCTCTATGACACCGTCACGCCGGAAGACTTGCGCGAGATGGCGGCGAAGTACTTTGTCGATAGTCATCGGACCATCGTCACGCTCAGCACCAGGGGGGTGCCGAAATGATGAAGCGAGATAACCTTTTATTCGCCACCATGACGATCACGATCCTCGGGATTTTCTTCGGACAATTGTCATCAAAAGCGGCGGCGAGTCGCCGCACTTCAAATATGAACGCCGCAGATACCGGCACCGTGCTCTTGCCTAACCGCTCGCCGCTGGTTACCTTCCGCATCCTGTTTATGACAGGGTCTGCCTATGATCCGAAAGGCAAGGAGGGCCTGGCGTCGTTGACCGCGGCGATGCTCGCCGAAGGCGGCTCGCGCACCAAACCTTACTCCGATATCACGGAAGCGATGTACCCGATGGCCACGTCATTCCAGTGGCAGGTCGATAAAGAAATTACCGTCTTCTCAGGCAGCACGCATATCGACAATCTGGATATGTATTACTCGCTGATTCGCGAGATGCTTCTGGATCCAGGATTTCGTGAAGACGATTTTAAAAGGCTGAAGGAAGACGCGATCAATTATCTAAAGACTTCACTTCGCAGTGGAAATGACGAGGAGCTGGGCAAGGAAGTTCTCTACACGATGATTTACGCGAGCACGCACAGCTATGGTCATCAGAACATGGGCGCGATTGGTGATCTGGAAAAGATGACTATCAAAGACGTGCGCGACTTCTATCAGAGCAACTTTACCCAGGCTAACCTGGTGATCGGATTGGCTGGCGGCTATCCCGAGAAGTTTCCCGGACAGGTACGGGCGGACTTTGCCAAACTCCCCAAGGGAAGCCCTAACGGGCTGAAACTTTCCCGGCCGGTGCAGACTCCAGGAACCAGGATCGAAATCGTCCAGCGCGAAACTCGCTCGACGGCCGTGTCGCTCGGTTTTCCCATCAACGTAACCCGGCCGCATAAGGACTGGCCGGCACTGGCGGTCGTCGCTTCCTACTTTGGCCAGCACCGTTCCAGCAACAGCTATCTTTATCAGAGATTGCGCGAGGCGCGTGGCTTGAACTATGGCGACTATGCTTATATCGAGTATTTTCCGCGCGGCATGTTTCAGTTCGAACCTGATCCGAACCTCGGACGCCAGCAACAGATCTTTCAGATCTGGATTCGCCCGGTCGAACCGGGGAACGGACACTTCGTTTTGCGTGCCGCGTTATACGAATACGACAAGCTGGTGCGGGAGGGAATGTCCCGGGAAGCGTTCGAGTCGACACGCGAGTTTTTGTCGAAGTACGTCAATGTGCTCACCGCGACGCAGGATGCGCAACTCGGCTACGCGCTCGACAGCCGCTATTATCAGATCGCCGACTTTCCGACTTACATGCGCGCGCAACTGGCAAAGCTCACGCTGAACGATGTCAACCGCGCCATCAAGCTGTATCTGAAATCCGATGCGATGCGCATCGCGGTGGTGACCAAAGACGCTGCAGGCCTTCGGGATGCGATTCTGAGTAACAAGCCTTCGCCAATTACTTACAATGCGCCAAAGCCGAAAGAGATCACAGACGAAGATAAGGTCATCGAAGCTTACAAGATTGTCGTAAAGCCTGCCGATGTGACTATCATGCCGGTGGATAGGGTGTTTCAATAGCCCGAGTGCACGGTTTTGTTTTCGTGCAGTTTCGTGTGATTTCGTGGATCGCATTCTGTGCCCCGGGCACGATCCACGAAACCACACGAAGTCTCACGAACATCAAGGCTTCTGTATGTTTCATTCATTCATAAACGAGGGTACATTTATCTTCCTGACTCGAAAAGATGCTCCAGCCAAGAAAATGCGGACATTCACACTCATCTTGCCAGCTGTCCTAATCCTGCTGACCGTTGGTTACCTGGTGTTGCCTGGTGAGGGCCGGACTATTGGTCAGTCAAAATATATTCCGGTCACTAATTATGATCCAAAAAGGAATGCTGCGCAGGACGTTGATGACGCCATCAAGGAAGCACAGCGAACTCACAAGCGTATCCTGCTTGAAGTGGGCGGCCTTTGGTGTAGTTGGTGCCATACCCTGGACAATTTCTTCGATGCCCATTCTGATCTGGTTCAATTGCGCGACCAGAACTTTGTGACGGTGAAGATCAACTTCAGCGAAGAGAGCCAGAACCAAGAGGTCCTGTCACGTTACGGACCGATTGAGAGCTATCCTCACCTTTTGGTGCTTGAGACGGACGGTAGGCTTTTGCTCTCTAAAGACACCGGCGTTCTTGAAAGTGGCAAGTCGTACAACCTCGAAAAGCTGACTGCCTTTCTGAAGGAGTGGGGCCCGGCGCGATGAGAAATAAGGATTGACCAACCCCTCCTTCTCAAAATTGTCCGCATGTGAAAGTCGGAGATGCGACGTCACATGCAAGGATTCTTACGACCTCCAGATCGTGAAAATCGCTTACAATCCTCAGCGCCAAAGGCGCGAAATGTAAAAGCCTGGGGCAACGCCCCAGGTTACGCGACCTTTGGAAATCCAAAGCGCTGAAAGCGCGAAATCAAATGAAAGGAAAAGACTCCCAATGGCTCAGTCTCTATCGTCCATTCTGATTCATCTGGTCTTTAGCACGAAGAACCGCGAGCCTTTAATTACACCCGAAATCGAAAAGGAATTACATCCTTATATGGCTAAAATCTTCCGCGAGCTGAAGTCACCATCTCTTGCGATTGACGGCACCAGCGATCATCTGCACATCCTCTTTTCTCTCGGGCGAGTAATCAAGGTGGCGGATCTAGTTGAAGAAGTTAAGACAGAGTCTTCCAAGTGGATCAAGACTAAAGGCCGGGAGTTCAAAAACTTTCACTGGCAGCGAGGTTATGGAGCATTTTCGATTGGGCAATCGAACGTGGTTTCGCTCGAACGTTACATTTACGGTCAAAAACAACATCACCGGCGCGTTACGTTTCAGGACGAATACCGTAAATTCCTCGAGGCTTATCGAATCGACTTCGACGAGCGATATGTTTGGGATTGAATCGATGTCGCGCTTTCAGCGCTCTGATTGTCTAAACGTCGCGTGACCTGGGGCGTTGCCCCAGGCTTTTCCATTTCGCGCCCTTGGCGCGAATGAAGTACTCGCGCTATTCACCGCCACCGGCCGCTCAGGCGCCGACACTGAGGGCGGTTCACTCGCGGCGTCGGTTTCCACAAACTGAACTTCACCGCGCCGCGTTGGCGCTAGCTTGCGCACGACTCCCGTCACGGGAGCAGTGAATCTGGCCGTAGCCCGGGCCCAACGGCGCCACCTCGCGGTCGAACTCAAATCATCAAGCAGCGAATACACGACCGGCGTGGCGACCAGGGTCAGTAAGAGCGACAACGATTGTCCACCGATGACTACGATCGCGATCGAGCGTCGCTCTTCCGCTCCCGGACCAGTACCGAGGGCCAGTGGCGCCATACCGGCAACCAGGGCCAGCGTCGTCATCAGAATTGGCCGCAGCCGATCGCGATTGCCCTGAACGATGGCCGCCTCTCGCTCCATGCCGAGCGTTCGCAGGTTGTTCATATGATCTATTTGCAAAATCGCGTTCTTTTTGACGACCCCAAACAGTACCAGAATTCCCAGGGCTGAATAGAGGTTCAGCGTATCACTCAACAACCACAATGATAGTAAGGCGAATGGAATTGATAACGGCAGGCTAAGCAGAATTGTCAAAGGATGAATCGTGCTCTCGAACTGTGAAGCGAGAATCATGTACATGAAAATGATCGAAAGCAGGAAGGCCCACAAAAACTCCACGAACGTTTTTTCCAGCTCGCGGCCGCGGCCGGCAACCGTAGTCGAATAAGCCGGGAGCAGGTTCATTGCCGTAACGGTCTTGCGCAGCGCCTCAAGCCGATCGGCCAGGGCGAAGCCGGGCGCCACGCCTGCTCGCATTGATGCCTGTCTTTGTCGATCGAGTCGATCGATGCGCGAAGGACTGAAGTCTTCCTTGATATCAACCAGGCTGTCCAGGCGCACCAGACCGCCGCGCGATGACGGCACGTAAAGCCGAGAGATAGTCGCCGTGTCCTTGCGATCCTGTTCAGTCAGCCGCAACTGCACGTCGTAGTCTTCGTTCACCGAAGGATCTCGGAAGCGCGACACTTGATCGTCGCCACCGACCATCAGGCGCAGGGCGGTGGAAATGTTCGAGGTGTCGACTCCCAGATCGGCAGCCCGATCACGGTTGATGTGCACGCGAAGTTCCGGCTTGTCCAACTTTAAAGTCGTATCCGCGTCCACAATGCCGCCGATCTCTTTGGTCTTTTCTCGCAAGGTATCGGCATATTTGGCGAGCTGTTGCAGCTCCGGGCCGCGAAATACAAAGTCAATATCGGTATTGCCACCACCAATGTTAAAGCTCGGCGCGTTGCGCACTGCGAAACGCAGCGGGGCATACTTTTGCATGCGCCGCCGCACCTCCTGCATTACGTCACGCTGCGTGTAATTTCCGCGCCAGGCCGCCAGAGGATGCCCGGCTTTGATCGATTCCCAAAGTTTCGTCAAAGAAAACACCCGCTCGTCATGCGGCGCAATGCGCACGTAAACACCCGCCTGGTTCACGGCGCCCAAAAACGAACCGCCCGACGAAGAAAGAATCAAACGCACGCCCGGGGCCGAAAGTAGATCCTTTTCGATCGACTGCATCGTGTCGTTCATCGCGTCGATGTTAGTTCCTTCCGGAGCGTTGACGTTGACGTCGAATTCGGCTTCATCAACGTCGGTGGGAATATATTCCTGCTTGACGACACGATAGAGCGGAATGCTTGAGAGGGCCACCGCAATCGCAATCACGGCGACGACGGCGCGATGACGCATGGACAGCCGGAGCAGCCAGGTGTAAAGGCGATCAATGAACGAATAGAAACCGCGCCGCGATGAAGCGGCAGACAGCGTATCGTGATGGTGCCCGGGCTCTGATACGTGGCCGGCGGCGGCGTCCTTGGCGCGCAGCAAGCGCGCGCTCATCATCGGCGTTAACGTAAACGAAACCAGCAGCGACACCAGGACGGCCACCGCCGCGGTAATACCGAACTGAAACAGAAAGCGACCGGAGATCGAAGACATGAACGAGACGGGAAGGAAGATCACAACCAGCGAGAACGTCGTGGCCATCACCGCCAGGCCGATATCGGCCGTCGCTTCCCTGGCTGCCCGCATAGGGGTGATTCGCTTTTCTTCGACAAAGCGAAAGATGTTTTCCAGCACCACAATCGCGTCATCGATCACGACACCGACCATCAGAACCAGGGCCAGCATGGTCACGCCGTTGAGGGTGAAATTCATCGCGCGCATCATCGCGAAAGTCGAAATCACCGAACACGGAATCGCGATCGCCGCAATCAGAGTCGATCGCCAGGAGCGCATGAACAGCAGCACGACCAGGCTGGCGAGGATGCTGCCAAGGACGAGATGCCGCGTGATTTCGTGCAATGCCGCGCCGATATATCGCTCCTGGTCGCGAATCACTTCCATTCTCACATCTGCCGGCAGTTGCGCGGCCACGCGCGCCATTTGTGCTTTGACGTTGTGAATAACTTCGACTGTGTTCGCGCCCGATTGCCGCTGAACTTCCAGAGTGACTGTCGGAACACCATTCAAGCGAGCAATTGAGCGCTGCTCTTTCGTCCCATCCTCGACCCGGCCGATGTCCCGTATCCTGACTGGCGATCCATTGATGTTCGCGACCACCAGGTCTTCCATCTCGCGCGGATCCGTGTAACGTCCCAGCGTGCGCAGGACCAGTTCGCGCTTTCCCGTTTCCACGTTGCCACCAGGAACGTCGGCGTTCTGGCGCTGCAAAGCATCGTGCACCTGACTGATCGGAATTTTGTAAGCAGCCAAACGCTCGGCGTCCACCCAGACATTGATGGCGCGATCGAGGCCGCCGACCACGTTAACTGCGCCCACACCGCCCGCACGTTCGATCTGGACGCGCACAACCTTGTCAGCGTATTCGGTGAGTTCGCGAATCGAGCGTTTACCCGAGAGCGCAACCGTCACCACCGGGGTGCTGTCATTATTGAACTTGGCAACCACCGGGGGCTTGGCGTCGGGCGGCAAATCGCGCACGACCGTGCTAACGCGATCGCGCACGTCCTGCGCCGCGGTGTCGATATCACGATTCAGATTGAAGGTCGCCAGAACGATCGAGTTACCCTGAACGGAGACTGAACGCAGGTTATCAATGCCATCAACAGTATTGACGACTTCTTCGATGCGTTGCGAGACCAACGTCTCCATCTCTTCCGGAGAGGCGCCGGGCAGGTTTGTGCGCACACTGACAGTGGGAAGATCGACTGAGGGAAAGCGATCGACACCCAGCTTGAAATAACTGGCCGAGCCGACCACGACCAGCGACAAAACGATCATCGCGGCAAAGACGGGACGACGAATACAGATTTCGGCAAGCTTTTGCACTTTTAGATTTTAGACTTTTGATTTTTGATTTTTGATTTCGCCGCTATTAATGACCGTCCTGCAGACTTTCGAGAACTTGTCATGATCGCTACGATTTCGTCTGCCTCTATCCACAAAGGTTGGACGAGCGCTTCATCAATTCACCCTCTATTATTAGTTCCAACCAAAGCGCGCTTTCGTCAGCTTCCTCTTCCACAACACCTAACCGGGAAATGAATTCCGCCTTTGACCGGGCGCGACAAGCTGCTCGATAGTTGGCTGCAACAGAGGTTCCAGAACGCACCAATTGGCCGCCTATTGTTCTACCGGCAAGAGTCCGGGGAAGCGCCGCTACAAGTTTCAGAATGCGAAGCGCGAATTGTTTGGTCAGCTTTTTCAAATCATCTTCGGTCATTCAATTCACGGCCGAGTGTTTTCAAATCGCAAATCGCAAATCTAAAATTCCACTACCGGTTGTCCTGACTGTAAATTGCCCGGGTCGACAATCACGCTTTGGCCGACGTTGACGCCCGCCTTAATCTCGATCCAATCAGGGCCGCGGCGACCGGTCGTGACCGCCTTTTCTGCGGCCTTCCCATTTTCCACCAACATTACTTTCTCTATCCCGGCGAAAGTAACGATCGCGGTGCTGGGAACCGTGACCGCGGTGCTGGTCTGATCCGTAACTATCTCCGCCTTTACAAACGCTCCCGGACGCAGGCGGCCGTTATTGCGCACATCGGCTTCGACGGCCAGGACGCGGTTCTGTTCACTGATAGTCGGGCTCAGTCGTTTGACATAGCCCAGGTACGGCTGCGGATCACCTTCGACAGTGACCCGCACACTTTGGCCGTTACGAATGCTGTGCGACTCGCGTTCAGGAACATCAACCCGCAGTCGCAAAGGGTCGATGCGCACAATGTCGACGACCGGCGCGCCCGCGGCCAGATACTCGCCGACGCTCGCTTTCTTCTCTTGCACCACACCTTCCAGAGGCGCATAGATGATCGTATCGGCGAGTTGTTGTTTTGCCAGGGCCAGTTCTGAACGTCTCTGTGCCAGCAACCCCTGACGATTCCGAATCTCTTCGAGAGCGTCCTGATAGCGGCTCACTGCAACCTTGTAGTCTGAATCTACCGTGTCGTACTCGGCATGCGGAATCACGCCCTGCTGAACCAGCTTGGTGGCGCGGTCACGTTTCGATTTCGCATCTTCCAGGACCGCTTTCGCCTGCCTGACGGTGCCGGTCTCTTCAGCCGTCACGCGATCGTCGGCGCCATCGGGCGACAAGCCGAGACGCGCGCGCGCCTGGGCCAACGCCGCTTCCGCTTGTTGCACGCGCAGCTTGTAATCCTGCTGCTCAACTTGCGCAATTACCTGTCCCTTGTGAACCACACTGCCGAGATCGATTGAAATCGTTTGCAGCCTCCCGGGTACTTTAATGCTCAGGGTCGTATGATCGTACGCCGCCAAGGTTCCGTTCACCGTCACGGTTTGACCAATCGGCATTTCCGCTGCCTTGACGGTTTTGACCTGACGAGGCTGGGTCTTGCTGTCCGGGCTGGCGGCTTTACCCGAACTGGGATAATCGCTCTTGCAAGCCATCGAACCGAAGGCCAACAGAGCAATCAATGCAAGCAACGCAAGGCCGGTGGTTCGCAGCGTAAAAACTCTATTCGAAGACAAGGACATGTTCGTTGTTCGATGGTTTGTTCGGAAAAAACTAAGGACACTTTAGCATGAAGACGCCGAGGGCCTGAGTCTGGTTACGGATCCTGGGGTAGGCCACACCTTTCCCACGACCAGCATGGCTCGTCGTCCATCGTGCGGAGATTCCTTCCGAGATTTTGGACAGTCGAGGCACAATTGATTAATCAAAGAAACCGCTTGCGTCTGACGCTACGTCAGAGTTTAGCATTGGTTCGTTGCGGGGGGTGCACCGATGGGGCAAAGTAGTGAAAAGCTTTTCCAGACCCGGGAAAGCGCAAAACTTTCCGGCGTAACCGTGCGCGCCCTGCACCATTACGATCGGCTCGGATTGCTGAAGCCGAGTCGACACACGCGGGCAGGCTACCGGCTGTACGCGAGAGCGACGTAGCGCGGCTGGAGCAAATCGTAGCGTTGAAATTCATCGGCTTATCCTTGAAACAGATCAAGGAGGTGCTTAGCCGAAAGTCGATTGACCTTGCCAATACCCTGGCAACAGCGCCAGGCCATCGAGGAAAAGCGGAATCGTTTGGAGCTGGCGATTAAGGCAATTCAGCGGGCGGAATACGTGGCTGCTGCCAACAAACAACCCGACTGGGGAACTTTCATTAAAATAATCGAGGTGATAAACATGCAAAGCGATATGGACTGGAGCAAGAAGTACTACTCGGAAGAAGCGCAGCAGGAAATTGCGAAGCGTGCCGCGATCATTCCGTCTGAAGTGATCGAGCAGGCTCAACGCGACTGGGCGACGCTCATTAAAGAAGTCGAGACCGCGGTAGCGGCGAGCGAAGATCCGGCGAGCGACCATTCACGGGCATTGGCGGCCCGTTGGACGGAACTACTCAAAGGTTTCACGGGCGGCGATCCTGAAATTCAGGCAGGCCTTAACAAGATGTATGCAGACCGGGCCAACTGGCCTTCGTCAATGCCCAGGCCGTTTAGCGATGAAACTCAGGCGTTTATTGTTGAGGCGATGGGTCATCGAAAAAGGACGTGAATAGCCGACTTCATCGAGAACGCGATCATTTCGAAACGAGCGGCGCAGGCCGCCCCCACCTGCTCTCAAATACAAAACTAAGATTCGGATTGCGGACATCCTGTCCGCCTGAGCGCGTGGCGCGAATGGTTACTAAACAATCGCAGCGCGGTTCTTCCGCGAGTCTGAGCGTACCTTGCCCGCTGGCGGATAGGATGTCCGCGATCCATATACCAGTCAATCCAACAAATTTTGCTTCCGGATCGGATCTACTTCCCAAAGCTGCGCCGGAAGAGGTAGGACATCTTGATGAAGAACGTGCGGCCGTTGCGACGAAATCCCGGCTCGAGTTGGCCGGTGAATGGATTGGACCCGTTGCGCGTGAGGTCGTCGTTATAGCCGAGATAAAAGGCTGTGCCGGGGTTCGGGGTCCAACCAGCCAGGAACTGGCCCCGAATATTTGACGCCAGGGTGTCATAGTCAACGCGCGCCCGCAGGAAAAGAAAGCGCGTGAACTGATAGGTCGATCGAAACGAATAAATGTCGTCTGCGAAGGACAGAAGATGAGTGTCGTTCCGTCTCAGAAAATTCCTGGTATAACTCACCGACATCGCGAGTTCGTTAGTCGGTTTGTATTCCCCACTCAACTCTATGTCCCAGGATGTGCCCGGCCCTGGATCGAGCGGAGCCGACGGATCGGCCAGAGCCGCCGGACTAACTCGCGGATATTTTGGTCCCGCCCCAAAATCAAAATCAAAACTGTTCTGACCGCGGGCAAGAAAAAAGTTGAGAGCGTATTTCTTGCTGGCTCTCGTACCCCCGTACAGATAAGGGCTGAACTGGTAGGTCGAACGTTCCGGGCCGCCAAAGAATGCCCCGCTGTGCGTGGCTGTTCGCTTAAGACCAAACTCCTGTTCAAACAGTCGTTCGTATCCGACGCCGGCTCCCGCACCCAGGTAGGTGTTGTGTTGAAAGTTAAAGTTGACGCTCGTCTCCTGGTAAAGATTTTGACTCAGACCCTGCCAGTTAAAGTTCATGCCCGCGTTCGCATTGATGTTCCACGAGATTAGTCTCGCTTTCGGCTTTTGCTCGGATTGAAAGCCAGCGTAACCGCCCTCGAAATTTGTATTAAGACGTCTGGTGAAGCCGACGTCCGCACGATAGTCCTGCGTTTGGCCATTGCCGTTCAAGCCATAGTAGAAATGGCGGCCATCGCGAGCGTAGTTGAACCTGTAGGCCAGACCTTTTCCGGTGCGATAGTAATTGCGTGTCTCGCCGGGTCGAAAGGGGTTCGCGGCGGAAGGATCGTAGCCGACGAAACATCCGTCAGAAGGTCCGGGCCGGTGGGTGTCCAGCCCTGGCTCAGGAAAGCAACGCCGCGATGTAGAGCCGAGGACCTGGAAGCTAAAAGTTTTTTGCTTGCTAATCTTGAATCGCCCGTCAATACCGCCCAGCTGATTATGCTTCTCGATAAAATTGTAGCTGGTCAGCAGAATCCCAATGTTTGATTCTTTTCCGATGTCGCGCTTGAGCCGAAGGATCCCGATATAGGCGTTCTTATCGAGGAACCTGGCAATGCCTGGCAGCGCATTCGCATCATTTCTCTCGTCTTCGGTAAAGTTTCCGGGCGCGTTGTCGCTGGCAAGCAATAGCCCAAAAGTATTTCTGCCGCGCTTACCCGAAAGCTTCACTGCCAGGTCCGGATCGACGATGGACCGAGTGTGCACCGCCTGGATCGGCGTCTTGAAAATATCGATGCCCTCGAGAAAGAATGGCCGCTTCTCTTCAAAGAAGATTGGAAAACGTTGATTTGCAGTAACCACGGTCTGGTCGGCTTCGACCTGGGCAAAGTCCGGATTGATTGCCAGATCGAGGGTGA
>WNFR01024971.1_pt1 | contig 13218 bp, 11 predicted proteins | sample 5400221 | NCBI WGS metagenome assembly WNFR01 (sample SAMN13153357, study PRJNA577476) | soil metagenome | isolation source: 40 cm soil under Madrone tree | place: USA:California | collected 2016-06-14
ATTTCTTCACTCGTTGGCTGGTGTCCAAAACTAGGATCGAACTTCAAAGCCCAGATGGTATTCGAACCGAGCGTTTCTACCTGCGCGGCGAATGCTTTGTTCAGGCCCTGAATAATCGAAACCATGAACATGACGGTGACCACGCCGACACTCACCCCGAGGATCGTCAGCGCTGAACGCAACTTGTTCGCGCGCACCGTGTCGAGCGCCATGAAAGCTGATTCCTTGAGATCGATGAAGTTCATGTGTCGTGAATAGTAAATCGTAAATCGTGAATAGAAAGTAAAGACTTCACGACTTGAGTTTGAGATGCCGCGACAATCCGGTGATCATGCGGCCAATGTCGTCAAGTGAGGTTCTTAAGCTCACATACTTTGCTTCAGCCAAGTAACCGAGACGATTCGCTATCAATAGCTCGGTATCGACCTCGCTAGCGGAACCTTGGGCGTTTGATAGGAAGTGCGCAAATTCCTTGGTTGACTGGCGGCCCGCGCCTTCCGCGATGTTTGCGGGGATAGAAACCGCAGCTCGTCTGAGCTGTGAAGTCAAACCAAATCTTTCATCCTTAGGAAAGGGCTCAGTCGCTTTGTAGACAGCCACGACGAACTCAATGCTCTTGGTCCAAACGTCCAATCTTTCATGTGGTCTCATTGTTTGTTCTCCTTATGTGGGGGGTTATTTTCTTCACGATTTACGATTCACGATTTACGATTTACTCTGCTCTTAGAGCCTCAATCGGATCCAAACGCGCCGCCCGCCAGGCCGGCCACAGGCCGCTGATGACGCCAACGACTGAAGACACACTGACTCCGAGGACAGCCGATCCCAGGCTGAAGAGCAATGGAAACCCGATCAGCAGCGCGATCAACCACGCCACCGCAAATCCAGTCAAGACGCCAAACACGCCGCCGATTGCCGTTACCATGACAGCTTCGATCAGGAACTGCGTGCGAATGTCGTTCTGTCGCGCGCCGACGGCTTTGCGAATTCCGATCTCTTTAGTTCGCTCAGTGACGGAAACCAACATGATGTTCATGACCACAATGCCGCCGACGACGAGCGAGATGGCCGCGACGCCGACAGTAACCAGATAGATATTCGAAGTAGCGCTCGAATAGAGACTGATAAAAACATCTTCGGTCTCCAGGCGCATTATCGCCCGGACTTGATCCTCCGCCCCTTCAAGTTGCTGTGCGTTCTGAGTTTGAATAAAAACGACCAGTGACCCAGTGCCACTGAAGACCCCACGCGAAATGTTCAAGCCAAAGTCTTTTTTGTAAGTTGCAAAAGGGATGAAAATTCGATTATCGCGGGCGAAGCCGAAGATTTTCCCCAACGGCTGAAGCACGCCTACGATCCGGTAGGGACGGCCGCCCGCCCAAATCTCCTGGCCCAACACTTGATCGGCCGATTGGTTGGGAAAAAGGTTTGTCACGATGTCCGACCCGATGACGGTAACTTCGTGCGCGGATGCACCTTCGCTTTCGCTCCAGAAACGTCCTGCGTCGATCGTCACGTTGTCGATGTCGAACATTGCAGTTGGCGCGATCGCCCGCACGTTGACGTTGTCGCTTCTTTGATTGCCATGTTTGACTGTCACCGCATCATTCGCCACGATTCCCGTGCGCCAGCAAGTAGTGCACAAACGAAAAATCGCTTCGGCATCTTCTTCGGTAATGTCTTTGCGCTTGTTGAATTTGATGAAGTCCTCGCGCGAAGTAATAACGCGCGGCCGCTTCGAGATCGTAAATACAGTCGAGCCCTGCGAAGAAAAAGTTTGGGCCACGGTCTGGTCGAGACCCTTGATGATCGTGACGACCGAGATGACAGCCGTGACGCCGACAATGATGCCGACCAGCGTCAGGGCAGTGCGCAGTTTGTTTTGCCGCAGGCTTGACGCCGCAACTAAGAACGCTTCCCAAAGCGCGGCGACCCGGAACAGGGGGAACGAGCGGACTCTGTCGGAAAGGCGCACTCGGCGGCCGATGGCATGGTCGGGAGCGTCCACTTTTACATCGCTGTGCGTTGACACGACAGCATATCCTATTTGATTTGCTCGTCTTTTTCGATCAGCCCGTCGCGGATCGAGATGATGCGACGCGCGCGCGCGGCGATGTCGTGCTCGTGCGTGACGAGGATGATGGTATTGCCCTCTTCATAAAGCTTTTCGAAGAGGTTCATGATCTCGTAACTCGTAGAGGTGTCCAGCGCGCCGGTCGGTTCGTCCGCCAGCAGGATCGAAGGATGATTCACCAGCGCGCGCGCAATCGCGACGCGTTGACGCTGGCCGCCGGAAAGCTCGTTGGGGCGGTGCGTCATGCGATCGCTGAGATCAACTTCGCTGAGCGCAGCCTTGGCCATCTCGTGACGCTTCGAACCCGGAATGCCGCCATAGATCAGCGGCAGCTCAACGTTGTGCAGCGCGGTGGCCCGCGCCAGCAGGTTGAAAGTCTGGAAAACGAATCCCACTTCCTGGTTGCGAATACGCGCCAGCTCGTCATCGTCCATTTCGGAGACGTTCTTGCCGTTGAGCCAGTACTCGCCCTGCGATGGTGTGTCGAGACAGCCAATCAAATTCATCAGCGTCGACTTACCCGAACCTGACGGGCCCGTGATCGCCAGATACTCACCGCGGTGCACGTCAAACGAAACGCCATGGAGAGCGTGAACTTTTTCCGCGCCCATGTCATAAGTCTTCCAGATGTTGCGCATCGAGATCAGCAAGTTGGCCTTGCCGTCGTCCGATGGCAGCTCAGGCTTGACCATGACGCCCGCAGCGGGTTGCGATGTGACCGTAGCGTCCGCCATTAGTTTCCTCCGGCGTTGGCGTTGGCGGCGGAAGCGCGCGTTTGACGTTTCACACTGGTGCCATCTTTCAGAGTCTTCAACACGCGACTGGGGCCGGTGACCACTTCGTCTCCGGCTTTCAAGCCGCTGGTGACCTCGATATCAGATTCGCCGGTGATGCCGGTGACGACTTCGACGAACTTCACCTTGTTGGTCTTGTCCAGGATATAAACACCCTTCTGTTCTTTCACCTTTTCACCCTGCGGCGTTGGCGCGCTGCTGGCAATCGACGGCCCGGGTGACGGCGCCGGCGGCGCTTTCTCAACGATCGCCTGTAGCGGGACGGCGATCACGTTCGTTTTGGTCTTGGTCGTAATCGTGGCGGTGGCACTCATGCCCGGGCGCAGCTTGGCGCGCACCTCTTCCGCCAGGTCTTTCAGTTCGATCGTGACTTTGAATTCCTTCGCTTCCTGCACATTGACGCGGTTCGAGAGGCCGCCGGTCGTGTCGGACTTCGCGATCGCGAGCGGATTCTTTTGGGTGACGGTGGCGTTGATCTCTTTTTCGCCCAGCGCGTCAACTTTGACTTTCACTGGTTGGCCGACATCCACGTTGGCAATTTCGGTCTCGTCAACGTTGACTTCGACATTGATCGTAGACATGTCGGCGATGGTCATTAGCGGCGTGGACGAAAGTTGGGACACCGCGAATTCGCCTACGCGCGTCGGAATGTCGGCGACGACTCCGGTTAGCGGCGAGTACTGCGTCGCCTTTTCCCTCTGGCTTGTCTGGCCACGCAGAATGGCCTGTTGCTGGTTCGCGCGGTTCTCGCTCGACCTGACGCTGGTCTGCGCTTCCTTCACGGCCACGCGTTGCTGATTAGCGCGCTCGATCGCTTCCTTGACGGCGATATTCTGGGCTTCCAGTTTCGCCTTTGCCTGATCATAGCGATCGCGCGCCGCATCGTATTCTGATCGCGACATCACGTTGGACTCAACCAGATTCGTGGCTCGCTTCAACTCGCGCTCGGCAGTCTTAAGTTCAATCTCAGCACTCACGGTCTGCTGTCTTGCTTGCGAGACGGCCGCCTCAGCCACCACTAAACTCTGCTGAGCTGAGGCCACGCCGTTGCGCGCATTCTGCACGTCGTTGATCGACGCCTGGGTGGCGGCAAACTGGGCTTCCTGGCTGGATTGCAGCTGCGTCGGGTCGACGCGGACCAGCGCCTGGCCTTTGTTCACCTGATCGCCGGCGTTGACGAAAATCTCGAGGATGCGCCCGGGCACTTCGCTCGTCAGCTTGATGTAGCGAACTGGCCGCACTTCGCCTGAGGCGGTCACGGTCGAGCGCAACTCGGGCCGAATGTCGACCTTTACCGTGGTGACTTCGGGTTCATCCTTGCGGCTGGCGACGACGCTGATGATTACGATCAGCAGCAACACCACGACCGCGGATACGGCGATAATAATTTTCTTTTTTCTGCTCAGGGCCATTGGAATCAAATCCTTACGTGATTTTGTTAGCTGGACGCTTGCTTCCGGTCACTTTAGACGCCGCATGCCACGGACAGTTTCATGCTTGAGATGCTTTTACGATGAAATCAACCGCTCGGTTTCAAAGAAATCCCATGGTTACTGCCGATTATAGGCGAGTTTAGAGTTCAAGCTTTAGCTTGGGTCTGGCTTTCGCTTGCGCTTGCACGAAGCAACCTAAAGGTTGAACTCTGAACGCAAACTGACCTGGTGCCGGGATGCAAAGCCTTTGGTGCGGTCAACCGTTTCGCGATAAGATAGTTTTTCGCTCCGGCGCTCGCTCCGGCGCCCTGTGCGAGAGGTTTCGCGGCGATGATGACTTGCGAAAGATGCGGTACGGAAAACCTGGATGGCTCGCGTTATTGCGACGAGTGTGGGGCCGCGATGTGGCTGGCGGGAAGATCGAGCGACCTTACTCGATCGCCTGAGCAAGGCAACGGCAGCGGCGCCAGAGGACGTCGGGAAGCGTCGGCAACCATCTCGCAATCAGTGCCGGCGGCGGGACAGCCGGCAATCTCGCAACACCAAACTTCGTCGCCCCTGGTTGCTCCCGACAAGAAAGTGCATGCGGTGCTCGTCATTGAGCGCGGCAGCTCGGCCGGCAAGCAGTTTTCGTTGAGTGACGAAAACTCAAACATCGGTCGCTGGGACGCCGAGGGTGGCGTATTCCCCGACGTCGATCTTGATTCGGACGATCCGGAGGCGAAAGTATCGCGACGGCACGCGCGCATTTCCCGGCGCGACGGCCAATACGCGATCGAAGATCTGGGATCGACTAACGGAACTTTTGTTAATCGCGGACGCCGGCTGGTGCCAGGCAACAGTGAGCCACTGCAAGACGGCGACGAGATCATTGTCGGCAAGACCTTCTTGCGGTTCCGCGTCGCGAAATAGAGACACTCCGGCCCGACGGGAGTGCTCACTTCAGTTGATTATTTTTCGGTTCCTCAGGCAATTTGCAAATGGCCCTTTGTGGTAAATGCGGTGCGAACGTGGCGCCCAATGAAAATTTTTGCGGCAGCTGTGGCACCCCGCAACCGCTCGACGACACACCAATGCCGGACGCCCCCAGCGGCGGCACAGACGCTAAAGCCGTGACCGGAGAGTCCAAAGACAAAACCGCGGACTACTCAGAGAAGCTGGCGTTGGGCGATACGTGGGGACCGACAAGCGAAAGCGAATCGGCCGCCGGCACGGGCGAGATAGTCGAGAGCGAACCAAATTCGTCGGCAACCTCTCGCGCAGATGCCGGGGAAAAAAGAAAGCCGAAGCCCAAAACACTCCCTTCGGGAAAAATCCTGAACGGCCGTTACGAGATTGTTCGTCGCATCGGTGGCGGGGGCATGGGAGCGGTGTATCTGGCCAAAGATCGCAACCTGGGCGAAGCACCCCGCGCCGTCAAGGAGATGATCGAGTCCCACATCGACGAAGCCCAGCACGAAAAAGCGGTCGCTGATTTCAAACGAGAGTCGCTGCTGCTGACGGCGCTCGAGCATCCATCGATTCCGACGGTTTACGATTACTTCTATGACGAGATTTCGGAACGTTTCTATCTAGTCATGAAGTTCATTCCCGGCAATGACCTGTCTTCGCAGCTCCGCAATTCACCGGGCGGACGCATTGACGAACTCACGGTTACGCAATGGGGAATTCAGGTGGCCGACGTCTTGCACTATCTGCACACCCGGCCGGAATCAATCATCTATCGCGATCTGAAGCCGGCGAACCTGATGATCGACAGCAACAACAACCGCGTGATGCTGATCGACTTTGGCATTGCGCGTTGGGTCAACAAGAAAGAGAGAGGCGTCACGGCTGTGGGCACGATGGGCTATGCCCCGCCTGAGCTGTTCAGCGGCCAGGCCGATCCGCGGGTGGACATTTACAGTCTGGGCGCCACGATGTTTCATTTGCTGACCGGATCGGATCCTCAGGACAATCCGCTCCTGATCTTTGACTTCACCAAGAACCCGCGACCGCGTCAGATTTGTCCGGCGCTGTCGAGCGAGATGGAAAAAATCCTGACCCGCGCGGTTGAATACAAACCTGAGCACCGCTTCCAGTCCGGAGCGGAATTGCGCGACCTGCTCGCCGCGCATCTCGAGAAGCTAAAGTCGGGCCAGGTCAGTTATGGCGCGCCGCTTTACGAACTGGGCAGCGAGACCGTGCAGGCGGCGATGGTCTTTTGCGGGTTCTGCGGCGGCCGGATTGCGGCCGACGACATTTTTTGCGCGCATTGCGGCTCGCGCCAGCCGATGGCTACCGGCGATTCCAGCGCGGCGATCGCCGCGGCTCGCGCGACTGCCAAACTTATCGTGGCCGGCACGACTGAGCTGGACGCATCATTCCTTTTGCAGAAAGACAGCAACCTGGTGGGCCGCACGGATCCGCTGTCGAACATTTTTCCGGAAATCGATCTTTCCCGCTTTGATCCGGAAACCAAAGTCTCGCGCCGTCATGCGCGCATCTGGCGCGAAGGCGAATCGTTCATGGTCGAAGACCTTGGTTCGGAGAGACAACCCTGCACTTTCTGGTAGGATGATGACCGCATTTTGGATTTGCGATTTTGATTTTTGATTTAGTCTGGGCCCTCGTGTCTGAATTCGCGGCCGGTGAGCCAGCCAGGCAGCAATCGTAAATCGTAAATCAAAATCCAAAATGGAGCCCCCAATGATCCCAGGAGAGAAGACTGCAAGGCCGCCCCGCGCCAAATCCGTCACGCGCCCTGAGTCGCATGCCGGCGTGCGCTACCGCGCGCCCTTTGCGCTCCGTTGCGGCGCGCTTTTGATCGACTATATTTTGCTGGCCCTGATTCTTACGTTCAGCATCATGGTGGCGCGTCTGATGGGTGGCGGCGCGCGCATGGCCGGGGGCACGGCGGAAAAGTTCGGAATCCTGTTGACGCTGGTCGTGGCCATTCTGGACCTGGGCTTCTTTGCTGGACTAACCGGAAAAACGGTGGGAAAGTGGACGACCGGTTTGCGCATTGAACGCCCTGACGGACGTCTCCCGGGGATTCCCCGGGCGCTGCTGCGCCACTTTGTCGGCTATCCACTTTCGCTCTTGCCCTTTGGTCTCGGATTTCTAATCGTCACGGTGAGCGGCCGGCGCGCGCTGCATGATCTGATTGCCGGAACGATCGTCGTGCGCGAGCCAGGATCGCCGGCGGCCGCGCCGGCACGCAAACCGCGGGTGCAAGGCGCGCAGAGTTAAGAGTTCAACCTTTAGGTTGCTGCTTGTCCGGATCCAAGCTGAAGCTTGAACTCTAAACTTACCTGACATGGCTGAGTTAATCGTCAAATATCCTGATCGGACGGCCGAGCATTTTGCGATCAGCCGCTTGCGGATCACGATCGGGCGTTCGGCGCGAAACGATTTGTGCATTCCCGATCCGTTCGCGTCCCGTGTCCATGCCGAAGTGCGTCACGAAGGCGACGAATACGTTTTGCAGGACCTCGGATCGGCGAACGGCACGCTCTACAACGGCTCGGTGGTCGAAGCGCCGATCCATCTGACGCGCGGCGGCCGCATCCAGATCGGCGAGACGGAAATCTTTTTTAATGACGCGCAGTTCCCGCTCAGCAGCGGCGCGACGATGATTACCGACAACTCGTCATCCGTGCCTGAGGCGACGATCTCTCTGGCTTCGACCGGTCGCACGACTTCGGGCTTGCTCGAAGCCATCGAAGATGCGCGCACGCAATCTGACGAAACCTCTCGCGTCGCCCAGCGGAGCGACCTGCTCGCCCTGATCAGCAAGATTAGCGTCGCGCTGCTCGACACTGCGACCCTCAACGAAACGCTCGATCAGGTCGTTTCCATGGTGTTCCAGGCCGTGCCGGCGGATCGCTCGATGATCATGATGCGCGACGAGAAGAATCCGGATCTGAAAGTAACCGTGGCCCGTCTGCGCGACCGCGCCGGCGAAGTGGGCGAGATTCGCATCAGCCGCTCGGTGATCGACGAAGTCGTGACTAACGGAAAATCCGTGCTGACTTCCGACGCGCAGGCCGATCCGCGCTTCATGGGCGGCACCGTGATGTTGCAGGGCGTGCGCTCGGTGCTGGCGGTGCCGTTGGGCGTGGGCGAAAAAGTTTTCGGAATCGTCTATGCCGACTCGCCTCTGGCCGAAGGCCGCTTTACCGAAGATCATTTGAAGGTCCTGACGACGCTGGCGTCGGTGGCCGCGATTCGCGTGCAGAACGCGCGCCTGATGGAACAACAGATGGAGCGCGTGCGCCTCGAACGCGAGCTGCAAGTCGCCAGTGAGATTCAGCAGAGATTTCAGCCGGCGTCGGCGCCAATAGTCACAGGTTACGAGTTACAGGGAATCAGCTTTCCCTGCTACGAAATCGGCGGCGACTATTACGATTTCATCCAGCGCGACAACGGCAAGCTGATCGTCGCCCTGGGTGACGTTTCCGGCAAGGGACCAGCGGCGGCTTTGCTGATGTCTTCGCTGCACGCGGCGGTGCACGCACACTCTGACACGCACAACTCGCTGGCGAAAACGATTGGGGCAGTCAATCGCTACCTGGTTGATAGTACTCCGGCGAATCGCTTCGTCACGCTCTTTTACGCGGAACTCGATCCGAAGAATGGATCGTTGGCATTTCTAAACGCCGGTCACAACCCGCCCCTGATCTGTCATGCGGGCGGCACGATGGAGCAGCTCGCCGCGGGCGGTCTGCCGCTGGGCATCATGGCGAACGCGGATTTTCGCGAAGGCAAGACGCGTCTGCATCCCGGCGACGTCCTGGTGATTTACTCCGATGGCGTTTCGGAAGCGGTGAATCCGAAGGGCGAAGAGTTCGGCCCGACGAGACTTTATGAAACAGTGTCGCGCAATCTCGACGCCTCAGCTGCGGGCATCCGCGACCGGATCGAATCCGCGCTCACAAAATTCTGTCAGGGCACCAGCCGAAGTTGTGGCGGCTGCCGGAAGCTAAGAGTTGGTAGTCTAATCCATGCAATGCCGATCGTGTGCCCCCACGCGTGGGTATCATCCGCTTTCAGTTTCTCAGGCCACGAGTCTAGCGCCTTCTGAGCACAAAGAGATCTTGCACGTCTGTGCTGGTAATGTCGCAGTTGTCGTACTGGACCTTAATTAGCGCGGAAAAATCTGCGTCCTTGGCATTGTCAGGCAGCTTTGCATAGATCTGCTGCCAACGTTTCTTTATGCACTCGGCCGCACCCCAGGTGCCGATTCCCCGAATGCCGGCAACCCAAACGACCTTGTTCTTCTGATTCCAGGGGCTCGACACTTTGGTAATGACCGCATAGTCTCGGAACGACTGGGCGGGCAGTTCGTGTCGAGAAACACCGTTCTCCAGGTAGTCTTCCTCTTGCCCCCAGCTGGGCGAGTTAAACGGCGGGCGATCCGAGTCTCGCGGATCGATAATGCACATTCGACCTTCGGAGTCAGTTTTAAAGGAGAACGCGTGAAGATTTAGCGCTTCCAGCTGTGCCTGCAACACGCCAGCGAACTCATTCGATCGGGGGCTGCAAATGACCACGAGATTACGCTTCTTGTCCTGCGGCAAGACCCGCTCGGTGTCACGAACGCCATTTCCGCGAGCCCAGCCGGTCTTGATCAAGGCGCTAATGAAGTTGTTCATAGCCATAAAGTCTTCGGTGGAAGTGCGCGGCAGGATTCCTTCGTTGATTTCCTTCCGATGAGGAAAGATAAACAGAAGATCGTCGGCCCCAAAGTTGAGCAGCTTATTTAGTGGACGTCTTTCTCCGCGGCGGTCAAAGACACGCTGAACCCAGGCGCCGATTAGGGCACCCACAATCGAAAGCAGGAATCCGACGACCACAAGGATCAGGTCTCTCCAAAGGTCCCTAAACATATGGTTCACCGCTCTGTCGTTAACGACTGGATAGGTCGCCAAAGGTTAAGCGACTCTTTCGGCAATTGATTCCGCATGCGTGCGAAGGTGCGCATCTTTCCTTCCTTCCATCGAGGTCTCATTGAAGGGTTCAGTCCTGTTGAGAGGCCAGAAGCGATTTGGGATATAGATGCCTCAACAGGGTTCCAGCAGAACTACCTGCGCATAATACGCCTTTCGAGGGCGTGAGCAAGCCTAATTTCTCATAATGGCCTGCCAACACAGATCTCACGAAAAACACTTCCGCTTCGCTTTAACCCTGGCTTTACGCTGGCGACTGCTCCGCGGGCTCAAATCTTTTTCCGCAGACCCCCGGTTCAATCCAATGCAAGACTTTCTAATAAACCGCGCGCCGCTGCTCGCACGCTTTACTCGCCAGACTAAAGCGCGGTTCGATTCCTTCTTTGCTGCCCTCGATTCGCGCAGCGACATACTCCCCAACCACGGGTCCATGTTTGAAGCCATGGCCTGAGCCGCCACCAACCAGCCAAACGTTATCAAACTCCGGATGAAGATCGATGAGGAAGTCGCCGTTGGAAGTGTTCTCGTACTGGCAGACGCGCGCTTCTGTAACCGGCGCGTCTTTCAATGCTGGCAGACGCCGGGCGAGACATTGACAGACATTGACGCACCTCGGCGAGTCCTTCGCTGGTCGCAAGTCGATCCCCAGTGTCGGGATCAAATTCGATACCGTGGCGATCGATTGCGATCTTGATGCCGCGCCCTTCCGTGTCAGGCAAACCATAAGCTTCGTCTTTGAAGTCGATCCAGGCGGGCAACGCCGGCGCGGCAAAACTTCGGTTACCAGCGGGAGCACCAAAGTAGAAAACCTCCTGGCGCGTAGGATGAATTCTTTCGCCCAACAGATCAGGAAAAAGTTTAGGCAGCCACGGGCCGCAGGCGAAGACATAGTTTCCGGCTGAGATGCGTTGGCCAGTCGAGATCGTAATCTCATTCAGCTTCCGTTTTGTGGCACGCGCATCCTGCGCATGATTCACGGGCGGGTCGAGCACCCCAGCGGGGCTGCCCCGCTGGGGACCCCGCACGCGCGGGCCACTATCAACCGGACTTACCGCATCCTGCAAATACTTGACGCCGGTCTTAACTGCCGCGAAAGTAACTGCCTGCACCGCGCGACGCGCCATCAGCACTCCGCTCTCAGGCTCGAGCATTGCCCAGGAAATTCGCTCCAGTCCGATCTGCGGGTAACGCTTACTGACCTCAGCCGTGGTCAACTTCTCAAAAGGAATTCCGATTATCTCAAGCGTCTCGGCAGTCTTCAGCGGATAAGGATCGTCTTCGTGCGCCAACCACAACACTCCAGTCCTTTGAAACAGTGGCTGGTCTACGCGCGCAAATAATTCCTGCCAGAGTCGCAGGGACCGGAGCGCCGAACGCGTATAGATCTCATCGGCGCCATAGCCCATGCGAATGATGCGCGACTCGTCGCCGGAACTCGAACGGCTGTTGCCGGCGCCGTAGGCGTCGATCAGGACTACTCGTTTGCCGGATCGTCGGAGCTGGTAAGCCGTCCACGCGCCAAACACTCCGGCGCCGACCACGGCCACGTCATAGGTGCTGTCGTCCACCGCTCGCTCAAATGCCTTCGAGGTACGCCGCTTCGCCATGGATGGCCAGGTCGAGTCCTTCAGTCTCTCCGGCTTCGTCGACTTTCACTTTGGTGATGCGATCAATGATCCAGAGCATCACATAAGTGAAGACGAACGCCCACAGCGAAGAGAGCAGCACCGCACCGAGTTGGACCAGAAAGAAATGCTTGTTGCCGCGCAGCAAGCCGTCCACGCCGGCGGGATTGAATAGCGTGGTGGCGAAGATGCCGCAAAGGACGATGCCGATGAAACCACCAACGCCGTGCACGCCCCAGACGTCCAGCGCGTCGTCCCATTTCAATTTGTTCTTCAGCGCCACCGCGTAAAAACAAACGACGCCCGAGATGATGCCAATCAGACAAGCCGTCGCCGGAGAGACATAACCCGCCGCCGGTGTGATGGTGGCCAGGCCGGCTACGGCGCCGGTCAGCAAACCGAGAAACTTCGGCTTCTTCGTCGACATCCAGTCCATGCAAAGCCATGCGATGGCGGCGAAGCTGGCGGCGAGATCGGTATTCAGAAACGCGACAGCTGTAACTGAGTCGACGCGGAACTCGCTGCCGGCGTTGAAGCCATACCAGCCAAACCAGAGCATGCCGGTCCCCAAAGCAACCAGCGGTATCGAGTGTGGGCCGTGGTCAGCAACCCTGCGCCGGCCGACGTACAAAACCGAAGCGAGCGCAGCGATGCCGGCAATGTTGTGAACGAAAATGCCACCCGCGAAATCCAGCACGCCCCAACTGGCCATGATGCCGCCGCCCCAAACCATATGCACAAACGGAAAGTAGACCAGCGTCAGCCAGCCGGTGAGAAAGAGCATGTACGCTTTGAAGGTCACGCGATTCGCAAACGCGCCGGTGATCAGCGCCGGCGTGATGATCGCGAACATCATCTGGTAAGCGCAGAAGACAATCATCGGAATCGACGGATTGATCAGAGACGGCGTGTCCAAACTGATCCCGCGGAGAAAGACCCATTGGAAATTACCCAGGATGCCGAAAAAGTCTGTGCCGCTTTTGAGATCGCCGCTGAAACAGAGCGAGAAACCAAACGCCCACCACAACACCGTGGTCCAACCCATAGAAACAAAGCTCTGGATCATTATGGCCAGAACGTTCTTGCGCCCAACCAGTCCGCCGTAGAAGAAAGCCAGCCCCGGCGTCATCAGCATGACCAGGCTGGAGCAGAGCAGCATGAAGGCCGTGTTTCCCGTGTCGATGATTAGCGGTGGTGGCATGGCGGTTTCTCCTGAATAGAATAGGGTCCTTCAACAGATTAACCGAGAATTCCGGCCGCGGCATGATACGCCTTTCGAGCGGGTGATCAAGATTAGCGACGGGGCACTAGCCCGACCGCTCTCTTGCCCCGATGTGCGTTCGCGGCTCGGCCGCCTGATGT
>WNFR01021970.1_pt1 | contig 13217 bp, 10 predicted proteins | sample 5400221 | NCBI WGS metagenome assembly WNFR01 (sample SAMN13153357, study PRJNA577476) | soil metagenome | isolation source: 40 cm soil under Madrone tree | place: USA:California | collected 2016-06-14
GCCGGACGTGACTTTTCTTGCCGCCAATTGCGACGAAGACGAAACGCTCGTGCCGGCCTACCTGGCGGAATCCAAACCGCACACCGCGGTTGTCTTTGCCGATGGCCTCGACCGGCTGTTCGGCGTCAACTCATTCCCCACGGTCGTCGTGATTGATCGCGATGGCAGAATAGCCTATCGCGCAAATGGATTCAGCCCGGACACCTTTGAACAGGAGCTGACAGCGGCCGTTCGCCGCATACTGGAAGCCCAGAACAAGAATCCTTAGGGAATGCGGAGACTATCAGCTTCGCGCGACAGACGCGGAGGGAAATGCGAGCGCGACATCGCGGGCAGCGAGAATGGTATTCACGTGAATGCGCACGGTATCTTCCACGCGCCGCGCGTACCCGCCCGCAAGAACCGTGGCCACTGGAATCTTGCGCCGCCGCGCTTCCTCGAAAACGCCGCGGTCGCGTCTCTTCAGTCCTTCTCTCGTGAGTGACAAGCCGCCGAGCTGATCTTCGCAGTAGGGATCCGCGCCTCCCACATAGAAAAGAATCTACGCGGTCCTCCATATTCAGATCGATATTCGACGGCGGCTTGTGCGCCGGATAGTTGTTTTCCTGATGAATGGAAATCGTGAACACCGCTGGGTCATTCCGAAAGATGGCGGCTGTGCCGTTCCCGTGGTGTACGTCCGTATCAACGACCATGGCCTTTTTTGCCGCGCCATCCGCCTGTAGCTTTCGAATCGCCACCGCCACATCGTGAATCGCGCAGAATCCTTCCCCGTGCCCCGGATACGCGTGATGAAATCCGCCGCCCAGATTCGAACCAAATCCGTCGCGCAACGCCGACTGTGCCGCGAGAATCGACCCGCCAGCAGCAAGCCACACGGCCGCCACCAGTTCGGGCGAATACGGCACTTCGAGTTTCATCACGTCGCTGGCGGTGAGCGCGCCGGTTTTCAATTTGCGCACCCAGTCCGCGGTGTGGACGCGCAAAATGTCTTCGTCGCTCGCAACTTCCGGACGCAGAAAATCTTGTGGCGCAGCTATCTTTTCGCGGAGCAGCATTTCGTGGATCAGCCGGAACTTCTGCGAAGGAAAAACGTGCGTGCCTAGATTCAGGTCATAGCGTTCGTGATAGACCAGTTTGAACGGCAGCATGGAATCGGGCGCGGCTAATTTTCGCGTTCGAGGATAAAGTCAGGCAGCGTGGCGAGCGCGCGATGATACTCGGAATCGGCTCCGCCATTGAGGCAAGCCTTGGCGCGCCGCGCATAGTCCTGCGCCAGATTGCGTGTGCGATCGAGCGCCCCGGACTCGTGCACCAGCGAGACCAGCGTTTCCGGACGGACCGAGACAAATTCTTTTTCTTCCAGAACCCGCGCCACCATTTCGCGCGCGTCGCGATGACCATTTTCCATCGCATAAATCAGCGGCAACGTGACCTTGCCTTCCTTCAGGTCGCTTAAAACAGGTTTGCCGAGCTGCTGCGCCGACGCCGTAAAATCAAGAAGATCATCTACGAGTTGAAATGCGAGGCCCGCATACCGCCCATAATCCGCGAGCGCCTGCTCCTCTTTGCCTTCGAGGCCGCCCAGCACGGCGCCGAGTCGCGCACAGCCGCTGAAGAGACATGCGGTTTTATACGTGGCCAGCCGCAGCGCGTCTTCTTCGGTTACGTCGATGCGGCCAATCTTCGCCAGTTGGATCAGCTCCCCTTCCACCATTTTTTGCGTGAGGTCGATGAGGATATCGAGGATGCGGAAATTGCGTTCTTCCAGGGCCATTTGAAAGGACTGCATATACAGCCAGTCTCCGGTAAGCACGCTGCGATGATTGCCCCATCGTGAATTGGCGGAGGGGCGGCCGCGCCGCGTGTCGGCGCTGTCAATAACGTCGTCGTGAATCAGCGTGGCGCTGTGCAGGAGTTCTACCACGGCAGCCAGCCGTATGGCGCTGCGATCGGTTCGGCCTGCGTGGCGCGCGGAGAGAAGCAGGAGCGCGGGCCGCAACCGCTTTCCGCCACCGCCGAGCAAATACGCAGTGATTTCAGAAACCGGCGGAAAAGCAGCCTCGCTTTGTCGCGCGAGTTCTTCCTCGACCAGCGCGAGATCTTCGCGGACCAGATCAAAAATCTCTTTGACCGTCAGCAGCGCGATGGCGTATCCCCCAAATTATTCATCTGCCTTGAGACCTGACGCCGCGAGGCTCGCCGGCCGGGCAAGGCCAAAAAAGCGCCGAAAATTCTCCGTCGTGGCCGCGGCAATTTGTTCTGGGGTCAAGTCTCTCACAGTCGCAAGCGTGCGCGCCACTTCCGCCACGTAAGCGGGCTCGTTGCGCTTGCCGCGATACGGTTGCGGCGCGAGGTACGGAGCGTCCGTCTCGATCAGAATGTTCTCGAGCGGCAGAGTTTTCGCAACGTCACGAAGGTTCCGCGTTTTCGGATACGTCGAATTCCCCGCAAAAGAAATCAGAAAGCCCATGTCGATTCCGCGCCGTGCATCTTCGAGCGTGCCGGTGAAGCAATGCAAAATTCCGCCGAGGCCTGTCGGCCGCCAATGTTCTTCAATCAAGTTCAGGCAATCGGCCCACGCGTCGCGGCAATGAATGATAATGGGCTTTTTCGCCCGGCGCGCCAAACCCATCTGGTCCCGGAAAACACGCGCTTGGGCTTCGTGCGGAGAATGATCGTAAAAATAATCGAGTCCGATCTCGCCCCAGGCGATGACTTTCGGATGCTGAGCCAGCCGCGCCAGTTCTTCCAAGTGCTGCGGTGTGACTTCCTTCGCTTCGTGGGGATGAATTCCAACCGTGGCGAAAATCCAGTCATATTTTTCGGCAAAGGGCAGCGCGGAATCGAGCTTCTCAGGGCCCGGGCCGGTACCGATGGCGAGGAGCGTGCTCACTCCAACGGCGCGCGCGCGTTCGAGCATGGCGTCGCGGTCTTCCGCGAATTGCGGGAAGTCGATGTGCGCGTGTGAGTCAATCAATTCCATTGAATGGAGTGTCCCAAGTGCGGCAACCGTAGGGGCACGATATATCGTGCCCCTACTTCAATCTGGCGCCGATTTCGACGTCTTCGTCGGGGAAACCGGCGAGGACGGGGCGGCCTTCGGGGCCGACCGAGGCGGCGATGATCATGCCGTTCGATTCCACACCGCGGAGTTTGCGCGGCGCGAGATTCACGACGACCGCGACTTTGCGGCCGATCAGCTTTTCCGGTTCGTAGAATTGCGCGATGCCGGCGCAAATCTGGCGGATCTCGCTGCCAATGTCCACGGTGAGTTTCAACAATTTATCAGCGCCTACGATACGCTCGGCGGTCTTGATCTGCCCGACGCGCATTTCGACTTTGGCAAAATCCTCGATGCCAATTTTCTCCGCGGCAGCCGGTGCGGCCGCAGCAGCAGCGCCACCCGCAGCGGGCGTGCTTGCCGGCGCGGGCGTCGTGACCGGCGAGGGCTGCTTTTGCGCTTCGTTTTCCATGGCTTCCATCCTCTCAATGGCTTCCTGATGTTCTATTCGTGGAAATACGGGTTTAATTGCCCCGATTCGAGTCCCTGCTTTCAATTGACCCCAATCTAGCTGGTCAATGCGCTGCGACTCTACCGAACCAGGTTGACCCAATTGTTTCCAAATCTGTTCGGTGGCGCTCGGAAGCACGGGGTGGGCCAGGACAGTGATAATCCGCAGCGCCTCGGCAGTATCGTAGAGAATGTTCGCCAACTCCTGCGTCTTCGTACTGTCCTTAGCCAATGCCCACGGTTTCTCACGGACGAGATAGGAGTCGACGTGCGATATGAGTCGCCAAATATCCTGAAGGGCGAGAGAAAACTGATTCTCATTATAGTGGCCAGGATCCTTCGTCGCAGAATTGCCTACTATCATCCAAATCGTTGGTCTGAACATCTCTCGAAGCACGTTCGCGGCACTCTCGACATGCCCGGGCGCTGGCGCGGGGATTTGGCCACCACAATTTTGCTCGATCATCGTGAGCGTGCGGCTGGCGAGGTTGCCGAGGCCGTTGGCGAGGTCACTGTTGTAACGCTGGACGAGCGCGTCGTAACTGAAGTTGCCATCTTGGCCGAAAACTGTCTCACGCAGAAGATAGTAGCGGAGCGCGTCCATTCCTAGGACGTGCACGATGGGACGCGGGCGAACGACATTGCCCACGGACTTGCTCATCTTGGCGCTGTCCATGAGCAGCCAGCCATGCGCCCAAATCTGCTTCGGCAGCGGCAGACCCGCAGCCATCAAAAAGGCCGGCCAGTACACGGCGTGAAATCGAATAATCTCTTTGCCGACGAGATGAATATCGGCGGGCCAGAAACCCTGTTTTTCATAATTCGGGCCGCCAACGGCGCTCAGATACGCCGTCAGCGCGTCAAACCAAACGTAAAAAACGTGCGGCTCTTCGCCGGGAACGGGAATGCCCCAGCGAATCGTGGTGCGCGTGATGCTGAGATCCCGGAGGCCGCCTTCCACAAAACTAAGCACTTCATTGCGCCGCGATTCCGGCTGGATGAAGTCGGGATGCTTTGCGTACCAGTCCAGCAGTGGTTTTTGAAAAGCAGAAAGTTTGAAAAAATAATTTGGTTCGGTGACGGTTTCCGTGGGCCGACCGCAATCGGGACAGTTTTCACCCGCCTTCACGTCCACGTAGGCATTGTCGTAGATGCAGTATTGCCCAGTGTAGTGTCCTGGATAGACGAAACCATTTTCGCGGCACAGCTTGAAAAGCCATTGCACGGTGTGCGCATGTTTCAGGTCGGTGGTGCGAATAAACTCGTCGCCCTGAATGCCGAGCTCGTCCCAAAGGGCTTTCCACTCCGCTGCCATCTTGGCGACAAATTCAGCTTCGGAGACGCCGGCCTTTTTTGCGGAGCGCTCGACGTTGACGCCGTGCTCGTCGGTGCCGGTGGTCATGATCACGTCGTAACCGCGCATACGTTTGTAGCGGCGGATGGTGTCGCACACGATTGTGGAGTACGTGTGGCCAATATGCGGCAAGCCGTTCGTGTAGTAGATCGGCGTGGTCAGATAGAACTTGGGCTTGTTGGCTGGCATAACTAATGTGTTTTCCCGCCCGCTTCATAAGCGCGGAGAGCTTCGCTGATTACGCGCTGCAAAGGCACATTCTTCTCGACGGCCAGCTTGCGACAGTCGTCGTATTCGGGTGCAACATGCAGGATGCGGCCGTTGACGCGGGAAATCTTGATGCGCACGTCGCCGAAGGCCGTGGCGACACTCAGGAATTCGCGCGGCAAAGTGCGGCGTTGCGCACGATAGGTGCGCGCACCAAACGTGGTTGTCTCGGCAAAGACTAGCGACATCAACGTGTTGGTATCCTGCGGCTTGCACAAAACCGTGAGCAGCGTGCCGGGACGATTCTTCTTCATTTGGACGGGAGTCGTGTAGACGTCCAACGCGCCGGCGGACAATGCTTTTTCCAGGAAGTAGCCGTAAATCTGCGGATTCATGTCGTCGAGATTCGCTTCGATGACGGCGATCTCTTCGTCGAAACCGGTGACGGTTTTTTCCGCCGCTTCCCCGATCATGATGCGCACGACATTCGGCTGGTCTTCCAGGTCGGCAGCGCCCGCTCCGTAACCGATCGCGGATACGCTCATTGGCGGCTGCGGACCGAAGGAATCAATAGGTCGGCTTCCCTTGCAGCAAATTCGCCGTTGCCGGCGCGGGCACGGGCAAAACGCCGTGCGCCATTCTCGCGGTGCCTCCGCCAACGTTGAGCGCCGAGCACGCAAACTTTTCGATGCCCAGGGCGTGGAACCCGATGCAAGCGCCGACGATGTCCACGATGGCGTCCACGGCGCCCACTTCGTGAAAGTGAATCTTTTCGAGCGGCACGTCGTGGACACGGGCTTCGGCTTCGCCGAGCTTTGTAAAAATGGCGGCGGCGCGCTCGCGTACCTGAGAGGCGAGGTCTGATTTCTGCAGAATTTCAAGGATCGCGCCGAGCGATCGATGCTTCGATTGATCTTCGCTCTTCACCTTGACGTAAGTTGCAGCCATGCCGTTCTTCCAGACTTTTTCTGCGGAAAGTTCCCAGCCGTGGACTTGCAGGCCGCGCAGTTCGGCGCGGAGATGGTCCACGGCGCAGCCGGCGTCAACCAGTGCGCCGAGCGTCATGTCGCCGCTAATGCCCGAAAAACAATCAAAATAAGCGAGTTTCATGGGATGCCGCCGCCGAACGGTGGGACTGCAAAGTGGAAATGTCTCTCCGCCGGATGCGAATTGATACTATCGGCGGAGGGTGAGGGTGTCAAACGGACGAGGTGATTGGTGATTGGTGGCCCGTGACTGGGATCGAGCGGCGAGAAGCCCGGTGGAGCCGTGAGGTAGTTCCATTTTGGGAAGAGTTGGGCCACACCGCGGTTGTTTTCGTAAGAGTGGCAAGCAAAGGACTTACAGGCTACGGAAAATGAAAGAGTGCGCAAAGCTCTGAATTGAAAAGGTTTGGGCAGCGTACATTTTTCAGAAAGTTTGAAGACTGAGTAAATTGAAAGGATGAGGCCGCTCTCGTTGGGGATTTTGGCCGTGAATTCTAACGACACCCTGCAGTTTTCGTAGAAGCGGATTCTTCGCGCAGAGGTCTAAAGGAGTTATGCGCGTCACAGTTTGTAAGTGTGGAAGCTAAAGGACTTGCAGTGACGGGATTTTCGTCACGGTGACGGAAGTCGAGCGGGCGGATGGTACGACGAGGATAGGACCGAGAGTTCACTCTTGACGATAGCACGAGTCTGTTATCTTGTCAATAATAATTACTATATAGTACTAGTACTGAGTAAGGTGCCTTCCCATTCCTTTGACCCTTGTTGGCGACATCTCCTATACTGATTTGATTGCATTCATGAGACTTACGTTCACTGAGGGCACGTGTATCAGACACTGACAAACCGGTTGCGCGAGGCGCTGACCCGCCACATCCACGAAAAATACGGCGTGGAGCTGGCGATTGTGCTGGACCGGCCGCCAAAGATTGAAATGGGCGAGGCAGCCTCACCGGTTTGCTTTGAATTGGCGAAGCGGCTGAAGCGCGCGCCGCGGCAGATTGCGCAGGAGATTGCGAACGGTCTTGGCAGGATGGAAGGCATTGCCAGAGTGGAAGTGGCGGGTGGCGGATACCTGAACGCGTTTTTTGACCGGGGCGCATTCTGGGAAGCGCTGCGGCAGGCGGAAGCGCTAGCGCCGGCAGGGATGCCGGCGCAACGGACCGAAAAAATCATCGTTGAGCACACCAGCATCAATCCGAACAAGGCAGCGCACATCGGGCACGTGCGGAACTCCGTGCTCGGCGACACGCTGGTGCGCATTCTGTGTCATACCAGCAACCGCGTGCAGATTCAAAACTATATTGACAACACAGGCGTTCAAGTGGCGGACGTGGTGATTGGCTTACTGCAAATGGAAAAGCTCACAGCGGCTTTGGTCAAGAACCGCGCGATGGAGCCGAAGTTCGACTACTACTGCTGGGATTTATACGTGAAGGCGACGAATTTTTTTGCGGAAGACAAAGCGCGCGCGGAGAAGTTGCGCGGCGCAACGCTCAGGGCGATCGAGGAAGGCCAGGGCGAGGACGCGGAAGTGGCGCAAGTGGTGGCGGATGCGATTGTGACCTGTCACTTGCGCACGATGGCGCGGCTGGATATTCATTACGACCTGCTGGCGCGCGAGAGCGAAATTCTGCACCTGCATTTTTGGGATGCGGCGTTCGAAATGCTGAAGAAGTTCGGCGCGATTCAATTGGCGACGAGCGGGAAGATGGCGGGCTGCTGGATCATGCCTTGGAAAGAAGAGGTAAAGGAGGTAAAGGAAAAAATTGCGGAAGAAGAGGACGAGAATTCGCAGGACAAGATTATTGTGCGTTCGAACGGAACGGTAACTTACGTCGGGAAAGACATCGCGTACCAGCTCTGGAAATTCGGGCTGTTGGGGAAAGATTTTCATTACCGGAAGTGGCCGAATGCGCCGGAGGGACACACCGTTTGGGCAACGACGAGCGACAAGGATGATCCAGGAGCTCCGCACTTCGGCGAGCCGGCGGCGACGGTTTACAACGTGATTGACGCGCGGCAAGCGTATTTGCAGAAAGTGGTTGCGATGGGCCTGCAGGCGCTTGGACACGGCAAGGCGGCGGAGCGGTCAATTCACCTGTCGTACGAAATTGTGGCGCTGACGGCGCGTTGCGCGGCGGAGATGGGCTACGAACTTTCGCCGGAGGAGGCCAAGAAGCCTTACGTGGAAGTGAGCGGGCGCAAGGGGTTTGGCGTGAAGGCGGACGACTTGCTCGACAAGCTCGAAGAGGCGACGCTGGCCGAAGTGCGGCAGAGGCATGCGGAGATGAACGCGGACGACCAGAAGCGAACGGCGCATGCGATTGCGGTGGGGGCGCTGCGTTTTTTTCTGTTGAAGTTTACGCGCAGCTCGATCATTGCGTTTGATTTCAAAGATGCATTGAGTTTTGAAGGCGAGACCGGGCCTTATTGCCAATACGCGGTGGTGCGCATTCGCGGGATTCGCCGGAAAGGCGCGGAAGCAGGCGCAACGAACGTCGAAGTGACCGCTGAGAATGTTGGTCAGTTCCTTTTGGGAGTGGAAGGAAACGGTCTATGGGAATTACTGGTCGCGGCGGGGTCGCTCGATTACGCAGTGGACGCGGCGATCGCCACGCAGGAGCCGGCGTTTGTAGCAAAGTATGCGTTTCAACTGGCACAGGAATTCAACAATTTTTATCACAAACACCACGTCTTGACGGAAGCGGACGAGCAGAAGCGGGCATTTTTGCTACGTCTCACGGAGTTAGTGGAAGCACAGCTGGTGCGGGCACTGGAATTGTTGGGGATTGAGGCGCCCGAGAAAATGTGAGTTTGAGACCATGCCATCTCCCGAGCTGGAAATGATCATAGGGGCATTGAAGAAAAAGGGCGTCACTTTTGAGGACGGGCTGGCGTCCACCGAATTTGCAGGCACCGAAACGCGGTATGGATTTTCGTTTCCTCCGGACTTGCGCGAATTCCTTTCACTCGAGCTTCCTGTGTCCGAGGGTTTCCCGAACTGGCGGACAGGTTTGATCCAAGGTCCAAGAGACGTTATGCCAATCGCGGAATTTTTGGCCCGGCCCGCGGATGGCATCTGCTTCGACATCGAACGCGACAATTTCTGGATGCAGGATTGGGGTCCCAAGCCCGAAAACTTTCGAGAAGCATTTCAGCTGGCCCGAGAAATGGTGAAGCGCGCGCCGGCGCTGATTCCTATATACCAGCACCGCTTCTTACCCGCTGAACCTTCATTAGAGGGAAATCCAGTGCTATCCGTTTGGCAGACAGACATCATCTATTACGGCACAGATTTGCCTTCCTATTTCGGCAAGGAGTTCGACGTACCACTGTCAAATCGCGGAAATGGAAACAGGTCACCGCGCAGGATTCGATTCTGGAGTGACATTATCGAAAAAGCGGATGTCGATTTCGTATCCGAACGCGGCGACCTCTAACGCCTTCTTCAGAAAGACAAAACGAGATGGACGAGGGTGCGGAGGGCCACGCCAGTGGGGCCTTTGGCGAGCCAGGGCTTGGCGTCGTCGTTCCAGGCCGTGCCGGCAATGTCCAAGTGAATCCACGGCGAGTCGCCTGCGAATTCGCGAATGAACCAAGCGCCGGTGATGGAGCCGCCGCCTTTGCCGCTGCTGATGTTCTGAATGTCAGCGAAGCTGCCCTTAATGAATTCGCGATACTCGTCATCCATCGGCAACTGCCACATTTTTTCGCCGACGGCTTTGGCGCTGGCAAGGAGCTTGTCCGTCCAGGCCTGGTCGGAACCGAAGACACCGACGTTGATGTTGGCGAGCGCGACGACGATGGCGCCGGTGAGCGTGGCGGCATCGACGAGATGCGTGGCGCCGAGTTGCTTCGCGTAGTGGACGCCGTCCGCAAGGATCAGGCGGCCTTCCGCGTCGGTGTTAAGAACTTCGATAGTCTTGCCGGACATAGCAGTTTGAATATCGCCGGGCTTTTGCGCGGTGCCGCCGGGCATGTTTTCCGTAGATGGAACGACGCAGATGACTTTGACATTGGGTTTTAAGGCAGCGAGCGCGCGCATGACGCCAAGCACGGTCGCGCCGCCGGCCATGTCGTATTTCATTTTTTCCATGCCGTCAGCCGGCTTGATGGAGATGCCGCCGGTATCAAACGTGACGGCTTTGCCGACGAGCCCGATGACCGGCGCTCCCGGCTTTACGTTCTGCGGATTGTAAGTGACGACGATCATGCGCGGCGGCTCGGGACCGCCCTGAGCGACGCTGAGCAACGCGCCCATCTTGAGATCGGCGATTTTCTTTTCATCCAGAATTTCGACGGAAAGGCCGGCTTCCTTGGCCATCGCTTCGGCTTTTTGGGCGAGGATCCGCGGCGTGAGTTTGTTGGAAGGCTCGTTGACGAGGTCCCGCGTAAAATTCTGCGCGTCGGCGATGATGCGGCCTTTCGAAATCTCCTTCTCCCCTGCCGCCCGTTCCGCGTCGGAGTAACCCGCGATCGAAACCGCTTCGATGTTCTTGTCGTTCTTCTTATCGGTCTTGTATTTGTCCGTTTCGAAATTGGCCGCGACCGCCCCTTCGACGATTGCCTGGGCATTTTCGCCGGTAGCATCATTCTCACGAACGAGAAATGCAAGGTTCTTGGCGGAGCGGCCCTTTAAATAGCGCAGTGCAGCTCCGGCGATTCTGCGAAGCGTAGCGCCATTGAACTGTTCGCGCTTCCCTGCCCCGACAAGTAGTAGGCGCGCGGCTTTTAACCCCGCGGGCGCATGGATCAATGTGAACTCGAGTGTCTTACCCGTCAATTCGCCGCTCTTTGCGAGCTTGCGCAGCAGGCCAGCGGCGGCCTGATCCAGTTCCGCGATGCGCCCCTGAACGGGGTCGGTCTCTTCAAACACATACGAAACCAGGGCATCAGTTTCGATTGTTGCGAACGGCTTGGTTTCGAGCGTGATCTGCATGATGCGTTATCGCCTCCGATTGCGATACATGGATTCTTCCACTTCCCTGCGCGCTTCCTTGGTGCGTTCATCCTGCCGGCGGTCCCAAGACTTTTTCCCTTGTGCGAGGGCGATTTCGATCTTGGCAATGCCGTTGCGAAAATAGATCTTCAGGGGAATGACGGTCAAACCCTTGGACTCGGTGCGGCCAGAGAGTTTCAGGATTTCACGTTTGTGGAGAAGAAGTTTGCGCGAGCCCAGCGGCTCATGGTTCCAAGGCCCTCCTGCTAAATACTGCGCAATGTGCGCGTTAACAAGCCACGCGCCATTGGGCCTGAAGTCCACATAGGCATCGCGAATGTTGGCTTTCCCTTCCCGAAGAGCTTTTACCTCCGTGCCGTGGAGCACCAGCCCGGCCTCATGTTTCTCAAGAATATGATAGTTATAGGACGCGGCGCGGTTCTGCGCGACGATCTGCTCGCCGGATTTCGCGGATTTCTCTGACTTCTCAGTATTCTTCGCAGGCTTGGCCACAACTCCCCATCATAACCGCCGCGTCAAATCTTAACCAGCCCGCATTAGCCGATGCAAGACAGCCAACCTTAGCATCCTTGCCGGGCCTCTAAGCCGAATGTTAGACTGTTTCGGCTTCGTGTCGAGGCCTCGGAGAGTGCATGCGCCCGTGGGGAAGCCTATTTGGGCTGCCCGAAAGGAAACTCGGATTTTAACCAGGGCAGGAAGGCGGAAACCCTTCAGGACTACGATGCTGCACTCGGCTACTACCAGAAAGCCCTCAAAGCCGACCCGTACAACGCCAACTACAAAATTAAGTTGAACCAGACGCGCTTCGAGGCGGGTCAAGCGCACATCAAGCAGGGCGTGGAACTGAGGAAAAAGGGCGATTTGCAAGGCGCGGCCGGCGAGTTCCAGCGGGCACAGGCCATCGATCCTTCCAGCCCTGTGGCAGAACAAGAACTGCGGAAAACGGTCGAGCTGATCGCAGAGAAAAGCCGCCAGACCGATGCAGCGGCGGAGCCGGCGGCAGACGCAGATCAGCCGCCTCTGGCAATATTGCCGCCGGAAATCAAGCCGCTCTCGCGTGCCCCCATCACGGTGAAAATGTCGAATGATTCGAAGATTGTTTTTGACACGGTCGGAAAACTGGCGGGACTGACGGTAATTTACGACCCGGACTTCCCCGCACGGCGCATCACGGTGGAGCTCACCAACGTGACGCTGGAACAGGCGATGGACATCGTTTCGATGCAAAGTAAATCGGTATGGAAGCCGGTGACGGAAAACATTATTTTCGTGTTCCCCGATCAGCCGCAAAAGCGCCGCGACTACGAAGAACAGGTTATCAAGACTTTTTATCTTTCCAACACCGTCCAGCCGCAGGACTTGACCGAAATTGTGACTGGTTTGCGGCAACTGCTGGACCTGAAGCGCATTCAACAGCTCAACTCGCAGAACGCCATCATTGTGCGCGATACGCCGGACAAATTGCTCCTCGCGGGCAAGATGATTAGCGATATTGACAAAGCCAAGCCGGAAGTGGTTGTGCAAGTGGAAGTGTTGCAGGCTCGGACAGATCGTTTGCGGGATCTTGGTGTGCTTCCTGGGCAGCAGGCCACCGTGGCGTTCACGCCGGGCGGCACAACAACTACTTCGGGCAGCACAACGACCACCACTCCTCTCACGCTGAACAATTTGAAGCATCTCAGCACGAAGGACTACAGCGTGACGCTGCCGGGTGCAACGGCGAACGCAGTCTTAACCGATACCTACACCAAGATCATCCAGAACCCGGAAATCCGTTCTGTGGACGGGCAGCCGGCAAAGCTGCGCGTCGGGGATCGCGTGCCCGTGGCCACCGGCAGCTTCCAGGCGGGCGTGGGCGTCGGTTCGACAGGTGGCGCGGGCTTCGTGAACCCCCTCGTCAACACACAATTTACGTATCTGGATGTGGGCGTAAACGTGGACATCACGCCTCGCGTGCACCCAAATCATGAAGTCAGCTTAAAAATAAAAGTTGAAGTTTCCTCGGTGACCGGCACGTCGACGATCGGCGGCATTCAGCAACCGATTATCAGTCAGCGCACGCTGGATCATGAGATTCGTCTGAAAGAAGGCGAGGTGAATGTCCTTGGCGGGCTGTTCGAGCGCACGGACACGAAGACACTGAATGGCTGGCCGGGCTTAGCGAAGATTCCTTTCCTGCGTTATCTCTTCTCC
>WNFR01019970.1_pt1 | contig 13215 bp, 12 predicted proteins | sample 5400221 | NCBI WGS metagenome assembly WNFR01 (sample SAMN13153357, study PRJNA577476) | soil metagenome | isolation source: 40 cm soil under Madrone tree | place: USA:California | collected 2016-06-14
CGCCCAGCTCCTGGCGCTCGGCGCCGTTCCGGTGGTCAACGAGAACGACACGATCGCCACCGCCGAGATCAGATTTGGCGACAACGATCGGCTCGCGGCCCGCGTCGCCCAGATGACGAGCGCCGACATGCTGGTGCTGCTATCCGACATCGACGGGCTCTACACCACCGATCCGCGCAAGGACCCGAACGCCCGCCACATTCCGACCCTGCGCGAGATCGGGCCCGACATCGAAGCAATGGCGGGCGAGGCGGCTCCGGGCTACAGCTCGGGCGGAATGGTGACAAAGCTCGCCGCCGCCCGCATCGCTATGAGCGCGGGCTGCCGCATGCTGATCGCCAAAGGTAAGGGCGGAGGATCCGGATCGGGGCCGCTCGCTGCGATCGAGTCGGGCGACAGGGCGACCTTGTTCCTGCCTCGGGGCGAGCCGCGCTCTGCACGGAAAGCGTGGATCGCCGGCGCGGTCAATCCGTCCGGCATCGTGATTGTCGATGACGGCGCCGCCGAAGCATTGCGGCGCGGCACGAGTCTACTACCGGCCGGGGTGGTCGCGGTCGAGGGCATCTTCGAACGTGGCGACGCCGTGATCATCCGCGCTCGATCCGGCGCCGAGGCCGGGCGTGGCCTCTCGGCCTATTCGAGCGCTGATATCCGGCGCATTGCCGGCCACAAGAGTAGTGAAATCGCCGACATCCTCGGGTACCGTGGTCGCGATGAGATCATTCATCGCGACGATCTGGTGGTGACCGAACCCCGATGACAACCGAGACGTTAGTGCGCGACCGGACTGCGGTATCAGAGCCGGATCTGCCATCTGTCATGGCCGAGATGGGGCGGCGCGCCCGAGAAGCGGCCTCTACTCTCTGCCTTGCGTCCGCTGAGACTAAGGTCGCAGCGCTGAACAGTGCCGCGGCGGCGGTCCGGACCCGAGCTGTGGAGATCCTCGCCGCCAACGCCGGTGACCTCGCCGAAGCCGAGAGCCAAGGGATCTCCGTCGCGCTGCGCGACCGGCTCGCGCTCGATCCCAAGCGCGTCGAGGCGATCGCCGCCGGACTCGAGGCGATCGCCGCCTTGCCCGATCCGGTCGGCCGCGTGCTGGCCGAATGGACGCGTCCGAACGGCCTTGCGATCCAACGTATCGCCGTGCCGCTCGGCGTCATCGGTATCATCTACGAGAGCCGGCCGAACGTAACCGCCGATGCCGGCGGGCTCGCGCTCAAATCCGGCAATGCCGCGATCCTGCGTGGCGGGTCGGAGAGCTTCCAATCGTCGCAGGCGCTGGTCGCGGCGCTCGGTGAGGGGCTGCGCTGGGCCGGCCTGCCGGAGGCTGCCATCCAACTGGTGCCGACGCGCGACCGCGCCGCCGTCGGGCTCATGCTTGGAATGAATGAGCACATCGACATAATCGTGCCGCGCGGAGGGCGCTCGCTGATCGAACGGGTGCAGCGCGAGAGCCGCATTCCGGTAATCGCCCATCTCGAGGGGATCTGCCACACCTATGTCGACGGGGCCGCCCACCCGGGTAAGGCGCGCGCAATCGTGCTCAACGCCAAGATGCGCCGTGTCTCGATCTGCGGCGCGACGGAAACGTTGCTGGTCGACCGGCGGGTCGCCGCCGATCGATTGCCCGCGATTCTCGTCGATTTGCGCGAGGCCGGCTGCGAGCTGCGCGGCGATTTGGCAACCCAGGCGATCGATCCCACTGTATTGCCGGCGACCGAGGAGGATTGGCGCACCGAATATCTCGACGCGGTGCTCTCGGTTCGGGTCGTCGACGGCGTTGCCGGCGCGATCGCGCATATCAACCATTATGGGTCGCATCACACCGATGCGATCTTGACCGAAGATGGGGACGCCGCGGAACGCTTCCTGCGGGAGGTCGACAGCGCCATCGTGCTGGTCAACGCCTCGACCCAGTTCGCCGATGGCGGCGAGTTCGGCATGGGCGCCGAAATCGGTATCTCGACCCAACGGCTCCCGCCGCGAGGCCCGGTCGGTGCGGAACAGCTGACGACATACAAGTATATCGTGCGGGGCAGCGGACAGGTGCGCCCCTGAGCGGCCTCGCTGAGGGTGCGCCGGGCGCGGTCCGGCATCGCCGCATCGGGCTGTTGGGCGGCTCCTTCAACCCAGCCCATGGCGGGCATCTGCACCTCAGCCTGCTCGCCCTCAAATACCTCGCTCTCGACGAGATCTGGTGGCTCGTCTCGCCGCAAAACCCGTTGAAACCGGTGGCCGGTATGGCCGCCTTCGCGGTCCGGCTGGAACAGGCGCGGCGAGTAGCTGCCCCGCACCCGCGCATCATGGTCAGCGATCTGGAGAGCCGGCTGGGGTCGTCACGTTACACGGCCGATACTTTGAACGCTTTGCACCGTCGCTTTCCGCGGCTGCGCTTCGTCTGGCTGATGGGGGGCGACAACCTCGTCCAAATCCCGGGTTGGGAGCGATGGACTGCGATCTTTGAGACTGTACCCATTGCTGTCTTCGACCGGCCTTCCTACTCTTTAAAAGCACTTTCTGGCCTCGCCGCGAAACGCTTTGCTCTCCAGCGCGTTCCAGTGTCCGCCGCGCGCGGACTGGCCGAGATGAAGCCGCCGGCTTGGGTGTTCTTTCATACCCTACTCGATTCCCGCGCGGCGACCCGGATCCGATCCGAGCGGAAAGAAATGCCGTCCCAACCTCAAACCCTTACAGAGCAAAGACCCGAATTGTCCACGATCACCGCTCTCAAACCCCGCTCCCAACGGATGCAGCAACGGCCGGAGCTGCTCGAGCTCGTTCTGCAGACACTAGAAGACGGCAAGGCCGAAGAAATCGTCACGATCGATCTTGCCGGCAAGACGACGATTGCCGACCAGATGGTAATCGCGAGCGGCCGCTCAAACCGGCAGGTGGTGGCGTTGACCGAGCATCTCGAAGAGGCACTGTCGCGCCGCAAGCGAATCTCGATCGAGGGCAAGACACAGGGGGATTGGGTGCTGATCGACGCGGGCGATGTCATCGTGCATCTGTTCCGGCCGGAAATTCGCGCACACTACAATCTCGAAAAGATGTGGGGTGAAACCCTGCCCGACAGCGAAGCGGTTCGGCAGTAATCCGGGACAGCGCCGATCCGTTTCCGCCTTCTCGTCATCGGCAGGCTGCGCACCGGGCCGCTGCAAGAACTCCAGGCGCTTTATGCCGGCAGGATCACGTCGCCCCTGACGATAGTCGAGCTCGAAGAGCGCCGCCGGTTACCCACGGCGGCGCTGAAGGCGCGTGAAGCGGAGCTTATCCTCGGGGCGCTGCCGCCGGGTGCCTCTCTCGTGGCTCTCGACGAGGGGGGTGCTTACTGGTCGAGCCGAGCTCTCGCCGATCGCATTGCCGCCTGGCGCGACCGGGGTATGCCCGAGCTCGCCTTTGCGATTGGCGGGGCCGACGGCCTCGGCTCCGCTGTTCTCGACCATGCGCAGGCGATCTTGTCGCTGGGGCCGATGACGTGGCCCCACCTTCTCGTCCGCGGCATGCTCCTCGAACAGCTCTATCGTGCTCAGCAGATTCTCGCCGGTCACCCCTATCACCGGGAGTAAGTACGCATCGGAACGCTACCTTGAACGCTCTCGTTTCGCGTATACAGATCCTTCCGCGCTCCCAGAGGCCGCCCGAGAATGAATTCCCGCTCCCGTCCCCGTCCGCTCGTGTTGTGCATCCTCGACGGGTGGGGTGAGCGGCCGAAGGCCGACGACAACGCGATCGAGACGGCGCGGACTCCCGTTTGGCATCGGCTGATGGCGCGCTGGCCGCATGCACATCTGCAGGCGAGCGAGCATTATGTCGGCCTCCCCGACGGCCAGATGGGGAATTCCGAGGTCGGTCATACCAATATGGGCGCCGGACGCGTCGTCTTTCAGGATCTACCGCGCATCGACGCGGCGATTGCCGAAGGCGAGCTCGCCACCATGCCCGCGCTGCGCGGCTTTATCGGAAAGGTCCAGGAGAGTGGCGGCACGGCTCATCTGATGGGGTTGATGTCGCCCGGTGGGGTTCATTCGCATCAGCACCAGATCGCGGCGCTCTCCCGCATCCTCGCCCAATCCGGGCTGCCGGTCGCGGTGCACGCCTTTCTCGACGGGCGCGACACGCCGCCCAAGGCAGCCGCCTCGTATTTGAAAAAGTTCAAGGAAGACGTCACCGGACTGCCGCAGGTGCGGATCGCCACCGTCTGCGGGCGCTACTATGCGATGGACCGCGACAAGCGCTGGGACCGGCTCGAAAAAGCCTACGGGGTGATCGTGGCCGGCACCGGCCATAACGCCGAAGACCCTATCCGGGCCGTGAAAGCCGCGTATGCCCGCGGCGAAACCGACGAGTTCGTGGAGCCCACCGCAATCGCCGGCTACCACGGTATGCGCGACGGCGACGGCCTCTTGATTGCAAATTTTCGCGCCGACCGGGCGCGAGAGATCGCGACAGCCTTGCTCGACCCGGAGTTTTTCGGCTTTTCCAGGTCGAAGCGCATCTCGTTCACCGCCGCGCTGGGATTGGTCGAATATTCCACCGCCCTCAACCGCTTTCTCGGCACGCTGTTTCCGCCCGACGACCTCACAGATACGTTCGGCGAAGTCGTATCCAGAGCGGGGCTGACACAGCTGCGGATCGCCGAAACCGAAAAATATGCGCACGTCACCTTCTTCTTCAACGGGGGGCGTGAAACGGTATTTCCGGGGGAGGAGCGGATGCTGGTGCCGTCGCCCAAAGTCGCGACCTACGACCAGCAGCCCCAGATGTCGGCGCCTGAGGTCACTGACCGGGTCGTCGATGCGATCGGGAGCGGCCGGTTCGACGTTGTTGTGCTGAATTATGCGAATACCGACATGGTCGGGCATACCGGTCGTCTCGATGCCGCGATCAAGGCGGTCGAGACCGTCGACAACTGCCTCGGCCGGCTTTCCGATGCGGTGGAGCAAGCCGGCGGCACGCTCCTCATCACCGCCGATCACGGCAACGCCGAGATGATGCGCGACCCGGAAACGGGCGAACCGCACACCGCGCACACACTCAACCCGGTGCCGTTGATCCTGGTCAACCCACCCGCTGCAATCCCGCAGCTCGAAGATGGCCGGCTGTCCGACGTCGCCCCGACATTGCTCGACATCCTCGGCCTGCCGAAACCGCCGGCGATGACCGGGCATTCGCTGATTGTCGCAGCAGAGCGACAGCGCGCAGCGGACTGATGCCGGGCCATTGGCCGCTGCGGGCTTGTCTTGATCCGCAAGCGCCGCGGCGGATATCATGGGGTTCTTGCCAATCGAGCCGATCGGGCCCGAGACGATAGGGTGAGTGGATGAAGCGTTCGGGTCTAATCGCGGTGGCGGCGGCCACGGTTCTAGTGTTCTCGCTGCGCCAGGACGTCGGGGCAGCGGCACCGGCCAACTCCGGTGAAACCTATAAGCAGCTCAACCTCTTCGGCGAGGTGTTCGAGCGCGTGCGCGCCGATTATGTCGACGAAGTCAGCGACGACACGCTGGTCGAGTCGGCGATCAACGGCATGCTGACCTCGCTCGACCCCCACTCGAATTACCTGAATACGAAAAACTTCAACGACATGAAGGTTCAGACCCGCGGCGAATTCGGCGGGCTCGGGATCGAAGTGTCGATGGAAAATGGGCTGGTCAAGGTTGTATCTCCAATCGACGACACCCCCGCTGCCCGCGCCGGGTTGAAGCCCGGTGATTTGATCACCCATCTCGATGGCGACCCGGTCCAAGGGATGACCCTCCCGGAGGCGGTCGAGAAAATGCGCGGCCCGATCAGCAGCGAGATCAGGCTGACGATCCGGCGCGAGGGGAAGGAACCTTTCGACGTCAAGCTGACCCGGGCGACAATCAAGATCCAGTCGGTTCGCTCGCATCTCGAGGGTGACAACCTCGGCTACATCCGGATCACGTCGTTCAACGAGCAGACCGATGTCGGCCTCAACAACGCGATGAAGAATTTGAAGCAGCAGGCCGGCAACAAGCTGCTCGGGGTGATCCTCGACCTGCGCAACAACCCGGGCGGCCTGCTCGATCAGGCGGTTGCGGTGTCGGACGCGTTTCTCGACAAGGGCGAGATCGTGTCGACGCGCGGCCGGCGCAGCGAGGATGCGCAGCGCTACAATTCTCGTCCGGGCGACATCGCCGCCGGTCTTCCGGTCGCGGTGCTGATCAACGGCGGATCAGCCTCGGCCAGCGAAATCGTCGCCGGCGCGTTGCAGGATCACCACCGGGCGATCCTTCTCGGCACAAAATCCTTTGGCAAGGGATCGGTCCAGACGATCATTCCGCTCCCGGGACACGGGGCGATGCGGCTAACGACCGCCCGCTATTACACGCCTTCGGGCCGGTCGATCCAGGCCAAGGGGATCGATCCGGACATCATCGTCGAAGCGGCCAAGATCGAAAAGACACCCGAGAAGGGTGATAAAGTTGCCACGGTATCGGACCTGAAGAAGGACGATTCCGGCGACGGGACTCCCGAGCAGAGCTCGGTCGATCCGTCGATCATGGGCACGCCAGCCGATTACCAGCTCACTCGGGCGGTCGACATGCTGCGTGGCATCGCCCTGTTCAACGGGCGCTTGGTCAACTGAGCTTCGAAGCGGGTCGAGGCCGGCACGGCGAGGTGTTTGTCGGCCGCCGCATCGACATGCCGGAACTGCCGGCCTGGCAGATGCCGCAAGGCGGCGTCGATCCAGGCGAAACCCCACGCCAGGCGGCAATGCGCGAGCTCGAGGAGGAGATCGGCACCGCCAAGGCCGAGATACTCGGCGAAAGCCGGGTGTGGTTGAAATACGACTTGCCCGTCGAGCTAGCCGGCGGGATATGGGGCGGGCGTTACCGCGGCCAGCGGCAGAAATGGTTTGTCATGCGTTTCACCGGCAGCGATGGCGATATCAACCTCGCGACCGAGCATCCGGAGTTCGACGCTTGGCAGTGGGTGACGCCTGACCGATTGCCCGACCTGATCGTCCCCTTCAAGCGCCAGCTCTACATCGATATCTTGGCCGAGTTCGGCGAGCACTGCGCCCCGGAACCTTAGCCCGGCGGTAACTGCGCCATCGCGGCGTCGATCGCCGCCGCATCCGGCATCGCGGTCTGAGCGCCGCGCCCGAGGCAGGCGAGACCTGCAGCCGCGCTGGCCCGCCGCAGAGCGGATTTCAGGTTCGACCCCAGATCGAGCGCTGCTGCGAGGACACCGACAAACGTATCGCCGGCGCCTGTCGTATCGACCGGCTCTATCGGCAACGCGGGCACCTCGATCCGGCCGCCATCGGCGAGAAATGCGATCGCGCCTGCCGCGCCACGCGTGACCACCAGGCCTTGCCGCAAGGGCCGGGCGAGCCGCGTCGGATCGAGCCCTGTCTTCGCTACCTCGCCCTCATTTGCGATCAGAAGATCAATTGCTGACAACAATCTGAGATCGATAGGCAGAGCGGGTGCCAGGTTGAGTATGCATCGACCGCCGCGCGCTCGCATCCGCCTTATCAGGGCTTCCGTCTCGCCCAGCGGGACCTCCATCTGCGCGAGCAAAATCGTGTTTGCGTCGAACGACTCGTCAGGAACGTGATCGGAGCGAACGCTGGTGTTGGCACCCGGCGCGACCGAGATCGCGTTTTCTCCCGCCCGCGAAACCGTAATCGCCGCACAGCCGGTCGGCCGCTCGACAACCCGTACCAGATGCGTATCCACACCACCGCGCCGCAGCAGTTCCAGGGCGATCCCGGCAAAGGAATCCGGTCCAACGGCACCGGCGAGCACCACCTCGGACCCGGCTCCACGCGTTGCCAGCGCCTGATTGGCTCCTTTGCCCCCGGGGAGCAGCGCATAGTCACCGCCCAGCACGGTCTCGCCAGGCTGTGGCAAATTTGGGACCGGGACGATCAGGTCGACATTGATGGATCCAAAGATCAGGATCATGTACGAGCGCTTGTTCCGAGAGGTCCAATACGGTGACTTGGACCAGGGCAACTTCTTGCGACCTGAGATAATATCAAAAAACGTTACAGGAGGTGAGGGAGGCAGAATGAAGGGTTTCGAGACACGCCCTCTGGGGCGCACGGGCCTCAGAGTGACGGTTCTCGGGCTGGGCACCGGGACGCTCGGCGGTCATCGCATTCCCGTTTCCCGCGAGATGGCCGGCGCGGTTGTGCGCTCGGCATGGTCAGCTGGCGTCCGCTATTTCGACACCGCTCCTTTTTACGGCTTTGGTCGGGCGTGCCGCATCCTCGGCGATGCAATGCGCGAGGCGCCACGCGACCAATGGGTGTTGGCAACGAAAGTTGGGCGCCTTCTGCGTCCGCGGGCTGATCCCCCGTCGAGCCCAGCGCTGCGCCACCCAATGCCGTTCGATGCGGTTTTCGACTACTCCTACGATGGCGTCATGCGCTCGTTCGAAGACAGTCTGCAGCGTCTCGGCCTGGCCCAGATTGACATCCTGTATGTGCACGATATCGGTGCCAGGCAACATGGAAGGGAAGCGCATGCCGGGATCATGCGCACTTTTCGCAAGGGCGGGTACAGCGCGCTTGAGAAGTTACGCTCTTCCGGACGGGTGCGGGCGATTGGGATCGGGGTCAACGAGCGCGAAGTGCTGCTCGAGGCGATGGAGTGGGGTGCGTGGGACGCCTTTCTGCTCGCCGGGCGGTACACCCTCCTCGAGCAGGCGCCGCTTGACGATCTGCTCCCGAGATGCGTGCGGTCGGGCATATCGGTCGTGGTCGGCGCCCCGTTCAATACCGGCATCCTGGCGGGTCGTGACTCCTGGAATTACAAGCCCGCCCCGCCCGACATCATCGACCGGGTGAAGGCGATCAGGGCCGTTTGCGACAGCCACCGCGTACCCATTATCGCGGCGGCAATGCAATTCCCGCTCGCCCATCCCGCCGTTGCGGCGATCCTCCCCGGCCCGCGCAATGTCGAAGAGTTCGAGGCCAATGCGAAGCTTCTGCGTTATCCGATCCCGCCCGAACTGTGGGCGGATCTGCGCGCTGCCCAGCTGCTCCATCCAGACGCGCCGACACCGGCCTGATCGCGGGTCTTCGCCTCTGACGACGCGCGTTACACTATTGGGACCGAGCTCGATGTCGATGGCGAGCTCATCCTGAGCCATGTCCGATCCTGCGTGAGGCGAAGGAGCATCCCGATGAAGCTGAACGGCACCACGATCCCCGATTTCGTCGTGCAGCGCGTCATTGCGCGCCGCGGCAACGAGCACTGCTTCGCCAAACTCGACCCGGCTCGGACGGCGTTGGTCGTAATCGATCTGCAGCATGCTTTCATGAATGATGCGGTTGGACATGCGGTGGTGCCGGCGGCGCGCGAAATCGTGCCCGCGGTCAACCGACTGGCGGCGGCGGTGCGCGAGGCTGGCGGTGGCGTCTTCTGGATAAAGATGACCCATGACCACCGCTGTCTTGATGATTGGTCGGTCGCTTTCGAGCTGGCGACACCGGCGATGCGCGAAAAACGCATCGCGGCGCTGTCCGAGGGTACGCTCGGTCATGACCTCTGGCCCGAGCTCGACGTGCTGCCGCAGGACGAGATCGTCAAGAAATACCGCTACAGCGCTTTCATGCCGGGGACATCGGAGCTTCCCAACCGGTTGCGGGCGCGGGGCTTCGATACGGTGCTGATCACTGGAACCGTAACAAACGTTTGTTGCGAGAGCTCGGCGCGGGACGCCAATATGACGAACTTTCGCACGATCATGGTCAGCGACGGCAATGCCGCCAACAGCCAGGAGGAGCACGACGCGTCCCTGGCCGCCTTTTACAACATCTTTGGCGATGTCATGGATACGGACATGATCATCGCCGACCTGCAGCGCACGCCATCGGCAGAAGCAGCCTAAAATCGGGCGCGAGCAGCACAGGAGGAAGCCATGAAGGAAAATCGGGTGAGGCGGATTCTGCAGGATGGCGGCCTCGCCTTGGGAACCCATGTCGGCGGCATCGCCGACCCGCAGATCGTCGAGATCATCGGGCTCGCGGGGTTTGACGCTGCTTTCATCGACATGGAGCACACCAGCTTCGACTTGCACGATGTGCAGCTCGCGGTGATGGCGGCCGAGCGCGTTGGCATCACCCCGATCGTGCGCACACCGGGGTTTGATCCCGCCTTTATCCTGCGCCTGTTGGACATGGGCGTGCAGGGCATCCAGGTGCCGCATGTCGACAGCGCCGAAACCGCCCGCGCGGCGGTCAAGGCGGTGCGCTATCCGCCGCTCGGCGATCGCGGCATGGCGGCCGGCAGCCGAGCTGCCGAATACGGCCGGATACCGCTCGTCGAGCATATGGCCCAGTCCAATCGCGAGATCATCCTCGCCTGCATGATCGAGGATATGGCGGCAGTCGAACGGATCGACGAGATCGCCGCGGTGGATGGTGTGGACCTGCTGGCGGTCGGGCCGTCGGACCTGTCGCGCTCGCTCGCCGTCAGCGGCCAGCCCGATCACCCAAGGCTGGTCGCCGCGATCGACCGTGTCCGCGAGGCGGTAAAAAAGGGCGCCGGCGTCCGTCTGGCATTACCGTTGAACCACGCCGCCTTCCCGCGCAACGCGGCGCAGCTCCGGGATCTCGGCGCCGGCTACACCAACTGCGCACCGACCCCGGAAGCGCGCCTGCTGCAGTCGCTGCGGACCCAGGCTGCCGAAGCCCGCAAACTGCTCGGCTAGGGCTAGGACTAGGACCTAAGCCGCCGCCTTCGCCAAGCGGATTGCTCGGTACCGCATCACATTCCAGGCAAGGCGGCTCGCGGCACGGGCGAGCAGCCCATTGGGGGTCAGCCCGACGGCCCTGAAGATCAGAGCAATGCCGCGCGCGACATGGCGCTCGCGACAGAGCGCATAGGCCCGGCGCGCGTAGGCGCGCTTGCAGCGACGGCGATCATAGGGCCGAGCAGTCTCGTTCGCGGCGTAATAGGCGTAGGCGAGCTCATCATCCTCGGATTCCGCAATCCGGCCGGCGGCGACGCAAAGCCGGCTCCAGAAGCCGATCCGCTCACGCTCGAGACAGCGGGTCAGGTTCCTGTAAAACAGCTTGTAGTGCCGGAACTCGTCGGCGGCTATATGGCCACAGATCTCCTTTAGCACCGGCTCGCGAACCGCCTCGTGAAGCGCAGTGTAATAGCCACTCGTCCCGATCTCGACCATGCAGCGCGCGATCATCTCGCCCGAGCGTGAGCCGCGGCGCGACACATCGCAGTTGAAATCGACCTGGTAACCGGCCTGAAACCGACCGAAAGCGGCGTTGAAATCAAATTCGGGATCGGCCAACTCGGCCCAACGCGCCAGCGCCCTGCCGTGCTGGATTTCCTCCGCGCCCCAACGGCGCGCGCTTTGCTGAAAATCCGGGTCGTCATGGAAAATCCGGCACAGGTGATGGGCGTATGCACCGCCATTATACTCGACGAGGCTCGCCGCCTTGACGATGCACAAGATCTCCGGGTCGAGCTTACTGCGGTCGAATCGATGCCAAGAAATCTCGTCGAGCGTCCAGCAGCCCATCACGAGTCTCCGTTTAGTTGTCCCCGTTGCTAGTCTCGTTTGAGCGATGGCGGTTTGGCGGTGATAATATCGAAAGCCGGGAGGCGGTTACCACAGGATCGCCGATTGTGCGATCTCATTGTCCCGCGGCTTACTCCGCCAGCCTTTTGCTCAACAGGTCGTTGACCAGGGCGGGGTTGGCCTTACCCTGGGTCGCACGCATGATCTGGCCGACAAAGAAGCCGTAGAGCTTGTCGCGGCCGGCGCGGTATTCGGCAACTTTGTCGGCGTTAGCGGCCAGCACCGCGTCGATGGCTGCTGCGATAGCACCCGTATCGGTCACCTGGTGCAGCCCCTTCGCCTCGACGATTGCGGCGGGATCGGTGCCAGTGGCCGCCATTTCGGCAAAGACCCCCTTAGCTAGGCGGCCGGACCGGCGATTGCTCGATGCCGACCCCGAGCCGGTTCAACGTGCCGAACAAATCCCCCATGACCCAATTGGCGGCGGCCTTGGCGTCGCGCCCGGTGGCGACCCGCTCGAAGAACAAGGCGGTTTCCTTCTCGGCGACCAGCACACCGGCGTCGTCGGCCGACAAACCATAGGCCGACACGAAACGTGCCTTCTTCGCGTCGGGCAGCTCGGGAAGCTCGGCGCGCAGCTGCTCCACCCAATCGGGATCGAGGACCAGCGACAGCAGATCGGGATCGGGGAAGTAGCGGTAGTCGTGCGCCTCCTCCTTCGAGCGCATCGGCCGGGTGATGCCGCGCCCGGCATCGAACAGCCGGGTCTGCTGGGCGATCGTGCCACCCTCCTCGATAATCTCGATCTGGCGGCGCGCCTCGTGCTCGATCGCGTGCATCACATAACGAACCGAGTTGACATTCTTGATCTCGCACCGCGTGCCGTAGGGCTCGCCCGGACGGCGCACCGACAGGTTGACGTCGCAACGCAGCGAGCCCTCCTCCATGTTGCCGTCGCAGGTGTCGAGATAGCGCAGGATCGAGCGCAATTTGCGCAGATAGATCCCGGCCTCCTCGGCGCTGCGCAGATCGGGCTCCGAGACGATCTCCATCAGCGCGACACCGGCCCGGTTCAGATCGACATAAGTCGAACTCGGGTGCTGATCGTGCAGGCTCTTGCCGGCGTCCTGCTCGAGATGCAGCCGGGTGATGCCGATCTCGCGCGTCGTCCCGTCGGGCATATCCAGCACGATGCGGCCGCGCCCGACCACCGGCTGCTGAAATTGCGAGATCTGATAACCGGCCGGCAGGTCGGGGTAGAAGTAGTTCTTGCGGTCGAAGATGCTCGCGAGCCTGATCTCGGCGTCGAGACCGAGCCCCGTCCTGACCGCCTGCTCGACGCAAACCCGGTTGATGACCGGCAGCATTCCCGGGAAAGCGGCATCGACGGGCGAGACCTGGGTGTTCGGCTCGGCCCCGAAATCGATCGCAGCGCCCGAAAACAGCTTGGCCTTCGAGATCACCTGGGCATGGACTTCGAGCCCGATCACGGTTTCCCACGGGCCGATGCGACCCTCGATCATCCGCCGCCTCCCACAACACAATCGCCCTCTCCGCCCATTTCTCCGCCCGTTGGGGGGAGACGGCGGGACCCATACTGAAAGCGTGGGAGGGTGAGGTGGGCTTCACCTGGCCTCGGGGCGGACGCCCCCCTCACCCTACCCGCTCCCCCCAAAGTGGGGGGCGAGGGAA
>WNFR01005270.1_pt1 | contig 13214 bp, 14 predicted proteins | sample 5400221 | NCBI WGS metagenome assembly WNFR01 (sample SAMN13153357, study PRJNA577476) | soil metagenome | isolation source: 40 cm soil under Madrone tree | place: USA:California | collected 2016-06-14
CACGTGCGCTTCGTCGTCGACACGGAGAAGAGCCGCGAGCGGCTCGCGGCGAAGCGCGCGAAGGCTGGCCTTGCGTGAGCGCCATGGCTGAGCCGTGGCTGCCGCTCGCGGGTGTGCGGGTCGTCGATTTCTCGATGTTCGTGCCCGGTCCGTTCGCCTCCGCGATCCTCGCGGACCTCGGCGCCGATGTAATCAAGGTCGAGCCGCCGCGCGGCGATCCCGGGCGCTCGTATGTGCCGGTGCAGTTCGAGACCGAGAACCGCAACAAGCGCAGCATCACGCTCAATCTCAAGGATCCGGAGGCCGCCGACATCGTCGCGCGGCTCGCCGCGCAGGCGCACGTGGTGGTGGAAGGCTTCAGGCCCGGCGTGGCCAAGCGCCTGGGCATCGACTACGAGACGCTGCGCGCACATAACGGAAAACTCGTCTACTGCTCGATCTCCGGCTACGGCCAGACCGGCCCGTGGCGCGAGCGGCCGGGGCACGATGTCAATTACGTCGCTGCCGCGGGCGGGCTCGCGTTTCCCGGGCAGTGGCGCAAGCCGCCTGCGCGCTCGTCGCTGCCGATCGCCGACATGGCGGGCGGTGCCTTCGCCGCGATCGCCGTGCTCGCTGCGCTGCGCGAAGCTAGGGGCGCCTACCTCGACCTCTCCCTCTTCGAGGCAGCATTTTTCCTGTGCGCGATGCGCCACGGCCTCGATCGCGACGTCGATCCGCGTGCGCACCTCTTTCCGGTGAACGACGTCTTCGAGACCGCCGACGGCAAGCGCCTTACGCTCGGCATCCTGGAAGAGCATTTCTGGGAAAACTTCGTGCGCCTCGTGCCCGAGCTCGCCGATGCGCGGTTCGCGACGGACGACAAGCGCCGTGCCAATGGCGATGCGCTGTCCGCGACGCTGGAAACCGTTTTTCGGCGCGAGACTGCCGCGCAATGGCAGCGGCTGCTCGAAGAGCACGATGTGCCGGTGGACTTGTGCGTGACGCCGGGCGAAGCGGCGGCGCATCCGCAGCTCAGAGAGCGCAGTGCGACCGAACGCGGCCATGCCAAGTTCCCGGTCTGGGCCAACGGCCGGCGCGGCGGCGCCATCGCGCGCCGCACGCCGCAGCTCGGCGAGCACTCGCGCGAGATCCTGGTCGAGCTCGGCTTCGATGATGGCGAGATCGCCGAGCTCAGGCGAAAAGGCGTGGTGTAGATGGACTTCGCGCTCAGCCCGGAGCAGGAGCGGATCCGCGAGGCGATCGCCAAGCTCTGCGAGCGTTTCGGCGACGACTACTGGCTCGCGCACGATCGTGACGGCGAGTTCCCGGCCGACTTTCACCAGGCCTGCGCGCGCGACGGCTGGCTCGGCATCGCCATGCCGGAAGCGTACGGTGGCGCGGGTCTCGGCATCAGCGAGGCCGCGGTGATGATGCAGGCGATTGCCGAGTCCGGCGCCGGCTTCTCTGGTTGCTCGGCGGTGCATATGAATATCTTTGGCCTGAACCCGGTGGTGGTCTTCGGCACCGAGGAACAGAAGCGCCGCTGGCTGCCGCCGCTGATTGCGGGCAGGGAGCGCGCCTGCTTCGCCGTCACCGAGCCCAATACCGGGCTCGACACGCGCAATCTGAAAACCCGCGCGGAGAAGCATGCTGACGCGTACCGGGTCTCCGGGCAGAAGGTCTGGATCTCGAGCGCGCAGGTCGCCGAAAAGGTGCTGCTGCTTGCGCGGGCGGAGGCCGGGCTGACGCTCTTCTATGCGGATCTCGACCGGCGCCATGTCGAAGTGCGCGAGATCGAGAAGATGGGCCGTCATGCAGTGGACTCGAACCAGGTGTTCTTCGACGCGCTGCCGGTGCCGGAGGGCGATCGCATCGGCGACGAGGGCAAGGGCTTCGAGTACATCCTGCACGGCATGAATCCCGAGCGCATTCTCATCGCCGCGGAGCTGGTCGGACTCGGGCGCTGCGCGGTGAAGCGGGCGGCGAGCTACGCGAAGGAGCGGATCGTGTTCGACCGCCCGATCGGCCAGAACCAGGCGATCCAGCATCCGCTCGCCGCCAACTGGATGGCGCTCGAGGCCGCCGGCCTGATGGTCGGCAAGGCGGCCTGGCTCTACGACCAGGGCAAGAGCTGCGGCGCGGAGGCGAATAGTGCGAAATACTTGGCAGGCGAGGCCTGCTTCGACGCCTGCCAGCAGGCGGTGATGACCCACGGCGGCTATGGTTACGCCGCCGAATACCACGTCGAGCGCTACCTGCGCGAGGCGCTGCTCGGCCGTATTGCGCCGATCACCCCCCAGCTCATCCTCTGCTACGTCGCCGAGCGGGTCCTCGGGCTGCCGAAGTCGTATTAGGGAACGACAAATAATTGCTGCGTTTTAGGAAGTTTTGCACGTATCGGAATGGCGCGCGCGCGGGCCGGCGATTACATTTTGTGCACGCCATGTACGAGTTCACCCAACTTCTCATCCGTGCTTCGCAGACCCTGGGGACCGTGCTTGGCGTCGCCAATCTGCTCGACGTCGACCCGCGTCTGGTCTATCGCTGGATCGCCGGCTTCGAGCGTCCCGAGCCGGCAAGCGTGGAGCTCTTGGTGATGCGGCTGCGCGCGATGCACGAAGCGCCGGCCCGCGCGCCAGCGCATCCGCACCGCCGGCGCTTCGACGAGCGCGTCGCCGCCTAATCCGTTTCCGGTTCCGGCCGCGGCCGCGGCAGCTGCGCCAGCTCGTGCTCCGACACGAGATCGACTGCGCGCAGAAATGCTTCCGTCGTCGGCTCTTCCAGGCCTTTCAGCCACAGCGCGAGATGACTCGGCGTCACCCTGAGGTGCAGCGCGAGCGCCTGTTCGCCGCCGACGAGCTTTGCGGCGCGCTCCAGCGTCCTTAGGTAAACATCCGGCACTGCGACCCTCCCCCCAGCGACGTCAATTGTGCGCGTCGCGCAGGGCGCGATGCAATGGCGCGCCGTCTGCGTGGGTCTCGATTTTGCTGAATCGTTTGCTATCCGCGACTTGCACGGTCCGACTGCTCGCCTTCGCCCTCATGCTCGCCGCCGGCGCCGCGGCAGCGCGCGAGCTCACGGCAAAAGCGCAGCACCTCGAAGGAGCGATGCGCAATCGATTCATGAGCGCCTGCCTGAACGGCGACGGTCATGCGCGCGCCCCGACGCCGCGCCAGCGTGTGCATGAGCAGTGCAATGAGCGCGCGCGCGGCTTCATGACCCAGTGCGAGAAAGGTGAGGCTGCCGTCGAGGCAGCCTCCGAGCGCGAGCAGGAAAAGAACTGCGCCCGCCGCGCCGATGGCCGCCGCCTGGCGGGCGACGATCGGCGCGAATACCTGAAAGGCTGCCTCGACGGTGCGGCCGAGGCGAGCCGCTAGCGCGTAGCCGTCGCCGGCGGAATAGAACCGCCGGCGCTATCTATGACGGCAATCTCCGAAATCGTGATGCATTAATTAGCGCTTGCCCGGCGCCCGGCATAAGGTGCCGCCTGCGCAACAAGAAAAAGGGGAATAACAATGAAGTGGAAGGCCCTTGCGCCCGGCATGGCGTTCCTCGCCGCGTGCGCCACGCATCCGCAGAATGCCGAGGAATTCCGCCAATACGTTCCGAGCGCGACCTTCGGCAAGGTCCAGAGCTTCGAGGCCAACCGTCCGTTCCGCGACATCGCGAAGACCTTCCAGGCGAAGGCGCCCGAGTGCCTGAACGTGTCGGTGCGCACGATAGAAACAAGCTCCACCAGCAACACGAACATCCTGACGACGTACAAGCCCACGGTCGTGGTGTCGGAGAAGCGGGCCGAGCTCCATGTGCAGCGCTCGCTCAAGGGCAACGTCATCGTCCCGGGCAAGCCGCCCGAGGGCGGCGACTACTTCCTCGTCGCCGACGCGACGCCGCTCGAGCGCAGCCGCACGCGCATCGATATCTATGCGCCGAGCATCGGCGCCAATACGCTGATCCGCGCGGTCACCGGATGGGCGACCGGCGAGAACGTCGGCTGCCCCGACCTCACCAAGCGATGACAGCGCGTCTTGCTGCCGCCGTCGCGGCGCTGGTGCTCACCGGCTGCTCGGGATTGAAGACCTATCCGAACGACGGGCCGAAAAACGTCCACGTGGCGACGCAGACGGAACGCGGCGTGCGCGCCGCGCTGCACGTGCACGAAGTGAGCGGCGAGTGCTCCACGCGCTACCAAGGCACGGTGGCGCTCGATCGCCCCGCGCTGGATGTCGGCGTGCCGGCGGGCCGGCCGAGCTATCTCGTCGTCAGCTTCGACACCTCGTCCTTCATGTCCGGCTCGCGTTCGACCAGCGTGGGCACGCTGGTGACGCCGCGCGCCGGGTACGAGTATGAGCTCGCCGTGCGCTACAAGCAGGATATCTACGACGTCGCCCTGCGCGAAATCGACCGCAAGGGCGCGCGCCGGGATCTGGCGCGGCGGCCGCTCGCGGGCTGCTGAAGCGCTCAGCGCGGCCGCAGCCGCCGGCGAGAACTGCGCGAGCGAGCGGTATCGCGGCGAGGAGCCCGATGTGCCACGGCGTCGCGCCGAGCTCGAGCGCGAAGCCGACCAGGATCACGCCGCCGTAGAGTGAGCCCACCATGCTCGCCCAGGCGGCGTCCTTGACGAGCGCGCGCTTTCCGCGCTCCAGCGCCTCCCGGGGGATCGGGGGATCGGGGCTAAGCCGCATGCGGATGGCAAAATCAAGCAAACCGCGCGCCGCCGATGGAACGCGCGGCGTACTGTGGGAGTCGTACTGCGATATGCGGACCACTCGCGCGCGGCAGGCCGCGCTGCTCCTCGGCTTCGGGCTTGGCGCCTTGTTCGAGGGAATCCTGCTACATCCGGTCGCGACGCTTTTCTACATGGCGGTCTGGGCGCTCACCGCAGGCGGCGTGGTGCTCCTGTGGCTCGCGGTGCGCGGACCCGGGCCACTGCCCACGAGCCGCGGCTTCGCCGCCCACTTCCTCGCCGGGTGGGGCGTATTCAATATCTTCGAAGGGGTGCTGCGCCACGACCTGGCCGACGAGTGGCTGATCTTCGCCACCGGGCTCGGCTTCCTGCTCCTCGGCTTCATCCTGTCGCGCATGCGCGACGAGCACATCATCGAGCGCCGCTCGGGCTACGAGCGCCGCTCCGGCTCCCCAGTCCGCTGAGAGTTCGGGGACTCAAGCTCAGCCGGCGTCTGTAACGGCAATCCACCAATCTCATAGCGCCCGGGGCCGACGCGAACTATGAGCGGCCTTGCCGAAGAGCCGACCTTCCTAATCTCAAGCGCAAAAATGTCAGGTACCAAATCAGGCGGCGCATGACCGTTGAGCTTCCGGCAGTTCGGGCTCCGTCCCCGAATTCCTAGTGGAGCGTGGCGCCGTTGCGCTGCTCGAGCACGCTCGCGAGCACGCCGGGATCCACGGGCTTGACGAGGTGCGTGCCGGCGCTCATCGAGCGGCTGCCGCCGCCCGAGCCCGGCGCTAGTGCTCGGCCAGCAGCGAGCCCCAACCGGGAATCCGATCCTTGATGCCGTAGTCACGCAGCGCATACCAGTAGGTCGCCGTGTTGATGGCGATGACGGGCTTATCAAGCCAGAACTCCGCCGTCGCGGCGACGCTTGCACAAGCAAGGTTAGTACCGACCTGCACGATCGCGTCCACGCGGCCGCGGTTCACGCGCGTAATCGCGTCACGCAGCTCTGCCGGCGTGACGTGCGCGATCGCGACCGGGCTCTTGCACTTGAGACCGAGCAAGTTGACCACCGTATATCCGCACTCGCTGAAAAAGCGCACCACCTGCCGGTCGCCCGCCGGCATATACGGCGTTACTACTGCGAGCCGCCGGATGCCGCGCCCATAGGAGCGCAGCGCAGCGCGGCACGCATCCGAGCCCATGGCGACGCCGCGCTTCGCTACCGATCGCAATTTGCGGGCGAGCTTGCGCGAGCCCTCGATGCCGTCCCAGAACGTTTCCGACGACATGCCGAGGATGACGTAGTCCGGGTCGCAGGTGAGCACCGACTCGAGCGCCGGAAAGAGCGCGCCGCGGATGTTGTCCATCATGACGAGAAAGCTGGCGTCGTCCGTCACCCTGGAATCCGGAATCACCAGGCGCGAGTGATGGTGCGTGACGCCCCAGGGGCGCATCGCATCGAACTCCGGCTGCACCGACGTATTGGTGGACGGTGCCAATACGCCGAACTTGCCGCGCGGCGCGAGCGGATCGGGCATGAGACTAGAATGCCACGTCTGCGCGCACCATGACCGAACCCGTTGCGCTCGTCGGCCGGGGCTTCTGCTACGAGGATCTGCGCCTCGGCTTCCGCTTTCGCACCCATCGGCGCACGATCGCCGAGGCGGACCTCGCCAACTTCGTGAACCTCAGCTGGCTCACCGAGGAGCTGTTCGCCGTGGCCGATGACGCCGGCCGCGCGATCAAGGGCCGCGCCGTGCCGGCGGCGCTGGTCTATTCGTTTGCCGAAGGCCTGCTGCTGCCGACCATGCAGGATACCGGCCTCGCCTTCCTCAACGCCACGCTCGACGTCAAGGCACCCACCGTCGTCGGCGACACGATCCACGTCGAGGCCGAGGTGACGGAGCTGCGCCTCACCAGCAAGGGCGACCGCGGCCTCGTGCGCTTCGCCAACCGCGTGGTCAACCAGCGTGGCGAGACCGTGCTCCAGTACAACCCGCTGCGCCTGCTCAAGCGCAAATAATTCCGTACATAGCACGTAATAGTTCGCCAGTCATGATTGATCACATCGACCACATCGTTCTCACGACCCGCGACAAGCCGGCCTGCATCCGCTTCTACACGGAAGTGCTCGGCATGAAGCTGGTGACGTTCAAGACGCCGACCGAGGAGCGCCTCGCCTTCGCGTTCGGCGCGCAGAAGATCAACCTGCACGAATGGGGGCGCGAGTTCAAGCCGCATGCGCACCTGCCGGTGCCCGGCGCGCTGGATCTGTGCTTCATCGCGAGCGTGCCGCTCGATGCGGCGATCGCGAAGCTGCGCGCCGCCCAGGTGGCGATCATCGAAGGCCCGGTGCGCAAGACCGGCGCGCAGGGCGCGATCCGCTCCGTGTATGTGCGCGATCCGGATCTGAACCTGGTCGAGATCTCGGTCTACGAAAGCTAGCGCTGCGCCGCCCGCGTGCGCGCGGCGAGCTCGACCAGGAGCATCGGATCGGTGCCCTTGGTCAGGTGCGCGTCGAAGCCGGCCGCCGCGCCGAAGCGCAGGTCCTGCGGATGCCCCTGTCCGGTGAAATTCGCACGAATGAGGACCGCGACGTCGATCGCAGGTGAGGAGCGATTAAGCAGGCCTGGGCGGCGGCCTCGATCACGCGGAGGAAGCGCAGCGCGGCGTCACTGACGAAGAGCTCGCGCCGGCGGGTCAAGAAACCGAAACCCTGATTCCTTTTTCCTCCAGCGAGCGCACGACCGCCCGCGTGTGCTCGCTGTCGCGCGTCTCGATCAGGAACTCGACCTCGGGGCTGCGCACCGAAGCGGTGCCGAAGATGCGCTGGTGCTGCACTTCGACGATGTTGCCGCCCGCGTCGGCGATGAGCTGCGCCACCTTGGCGAGGCTCCCTGATACATCCGGCATGGTGACGCGCAGGCGCACGAGGCGCGCGTCGCGCACGAGACCGCGCATCAGCACGGAGGCGAGCACGCGGCTGTCGATGTTGCCGCCGGAAATCGGGATGCCGACGCGCTTGCCGGCGAAGCGCTGCGGGTGCTCGAGCAGCGCCGCGAGCGCGGCGGCGCCGGCGCCTTCGGCGACGGTCTTTTCGATTTCGATGAGCGCGACGATCGCGCGCTCGATGGTTTCCTCGGCGACCACCAGCACGTCCTCGACTTCCTTGCGCACGATCTCGAACGTCATGTCGCCGACGTCCTTGACCGCGATGCCCTCGGCGATGGTGTCGCCCCCGACCTTCACTGGCTCGCCGGCGAGCCGCTGGTGCATCGACGGATAGGTGCGCGACTCGACGCCGAAGATGCGGATTTTCGGGTTCAGAGCGCGCGCGACGGTGGCGACGCCGGCGATGAGGCCGCCGCCGCCGACCGGGATCGCGAGGACGTCGAGCGCCGGCAGGGCCTCGAGCATCTCGAGGCCCACCGTGCCCTGGCCGGAGATGATCAGCTCGTCCTCGTACGGATGCACGAAGACCAGCGCGTCGCGCGCGGCGAGCGCGTGCGCGTGGCGCGCGGCGTCGGCGAGCGTCTCGCCCTCGAGCAGCACGGTCGCGCCGTGCACGCGGGTGTTCTTGATCTTGGTATTGGGAGAGCCCTTGGGCATCACGATCAGCGCGGGGATGCCGAGGCGCGCGGCGTGGTGGGCCACCGCCTGCGCGTGGTTGCCGGCGCTCATCGCGATGACGCCGCGGCGCCGCTCGGCGTCCGAGAGCGCGAGCAGCTTGTTGAGCGCCCCGCGCTCCTTGAAGGAGGCGGTGAACTGCAGGTTCTCGAACTTGAGATAGAGCTCGCAGCCGGTGAGCCGCGAGAGCGTCTGGCTGGGAAGGAAGGGCGTCCGCTCGACCGCCCCCGCGATACGCCCCGCGGCAGCGCGGATGCTCTCCAACGAGATCATTGCGCGAATGTTATAGCGTTATGCGCCGGGCAAAGGGACTACACTTGCGGCAGGCCATGAGCATCCGCATCCTGATCGCCGACGACCACACGGTAGTGGCCGAGGGCCTCAAGCACCTGATCGAGGCGCAGGACGACCTCGAAGTGGTGTCGATCGTCGGCGACGGGCGCGAGGCGGTGCGCATCGCCAAGGAGTCGGCGCCCAACGTCGTGCTCATGGATCTCTCGATGCCCGAGCTGAACGGCGCCGATGCGACGCGCGCCATCGTCGACAACGACCCGAAGTGCCGCGTGATCATGCTCTCGATGTACGCCGAGCCGGAGTACGTGCGCCGCGCGCTGAAAGCCGGCGCCTCGGGCTACGTGCTCAAGCGCTCCGCCGCGGAGGAGGTGGTCGCCGCGATCCGCGCAGTGCACGCCGGCAGCCGCTACCTGAGCCCGCGCGTGGCCGACGCCGTGATCGACGACTATCCGCTCGACGAGAAGGTGGACCTGCTGGAGCGGCTCTCCGCACGCGAGCGCGAGGTGCTTCAGCTCCTCGCCGAGGGGCGCACCGGCGCCGAGATCGCGCAGCGCCTGGCGCTCTCGCAGAAGACGGTGGAGACGTATCGGGCGCGGCTCGTAGAGAAGCTGGGCATCCGCGACGTCGCGGGCCTCGTCAAGTTCGCCATCCAGCGCGGGCTGGTTTCGCTGGACTAGTCTGTCGCCCCCGCTTTCGCGGGAACGACGACTATGGGCCCTTGGCCGTGCCGCTCGCGAGCGGCTCGAGCAGCTCGAGCAGCCGCTGCGAGTCGAAAGGCTTCGGCAGGTGATGATCGAAGCCGGCGAGCTGCGCGAGGATGCGGTCCGAGGGCTTCTTCCAGCCGGTGACGGCGATGAGCAGCGGCCGTGCCGTGCCGTAGTGCTCGCGCACCTCGCGCGCCACGTCATAGCCCGTCATTCCCGGCATGCCGATGTCGACCAGCGCGACGTCCGGATCGAAGTTCGCCATCAGGCGCAGCGCTTCGATGCCGCGATAGACCTCGCGCACGTCGTGCCCCTCGTCGTTGAGGATGGCGGCGAGCGTCATTGCCTGATCGCGCTCGTCGTCGGCAATCAATATCCGCAAGCGCCGCCGCGGACGCGGCGCCAACCCGGCGCACGCCGCCTTACGAGACTGCTCTTCCGCCATGGAGCGGATGGTACCCAAGCTCGATGAACATCGCTTGCGCAGGCGGGCCGCCGGCGTCCGAACGTGCCGCGGTGCGACACGCTTTTGGGTGTCGGTGAGCCACTACAGTGTCGGCACTCTGACACTGTCGGGAGATTCCCGACGGAATTCGACAGGATGTAGTGTGCGCGACGACACGATAGTCGTGGCCTTTCTACGCTATCGTCACGGTATCTTTCGACGGCGGTTGGCCACCTTAATTCGTACAAACGGAGCACCCGTGAACCTGCGACTCAAAGACTCGGAAGCCACGTCGGTCAGCCACAGCGAAGAGCTGACCGCCATCCACAGCGCGCTCCTCGCGCTGCGCCGTGGCGATCCCGGCGCCAAGCTGCCGATCCAGGGCAGCCCGCAATTCACCAAGGTCGCCGATGTATTCAACGATGTCGTCGAGCAGAACGTCGCGATGGCGGAGGAGATCGCGAAGCTCGCGCAGATGGTCGGCAAGGAAGGAAAGCTCAAGCGCCGCGCGTCGCTCCCCGGCGCGCGCGGCTTCTGGGCGCAGAAGGTCGAGCACATCAACTCGCTGATCGACGACCTCGTGCATCCGACGAGCGAAGCGGCGCGCGTGATCGGCGCGGTGGCGCAGGGTGACCTGTCGCAGTCGATGGCGCTCGAGGTCGACGGGCGCGCGCTCGAGGGCGAGTTCCTGCGCAATGCCAAGACCACCAACAAAATGGTGGAGCAGCTCGGTACCTTCTCCGCGGAAGTCACGCGCGTCGCACGGGAAGTGGGAACGGAAGGAAAGCTGGGCGGCCAGGCGAAGGTGAAGGGCGTCGCCGGCGTGTGGAAGGACCTCACGGACAACGTGAACTCGATGGCCGGCAACCTCACGTCGCAGGTGCGGAACATCGCCGACGTGACGACCGCGGTGGCGAAGGGCGACCTCTCGAAGAAAATTGAGGTGGACGTGAAGGGTGAGTTCCTCACCCTCAAGTCGACGATCAACACCATGGTGGACCAGCTGCGCAGCTTCGCTGCCGAAGTGACGCGCGTCGCGCGCGAGGTCGGCACGGAAGGGATTCTCGGCGGCCAGGCTCGAGTCGAGGGCGTGTCCGGCACCTGGAAAGACCTCACCGAGTCCGTGAACTCGATGGCCGGCAACCTCACCTCGCAGGTGCGCAACATCGCCGACGTGACGAAAGCCGTGGCCGCGGGCGACCTCTCGAGAAAGATCACGGTGGACGCGAAAGGCGAGGTGCTCGAGCTGAAGAGCACCATCAACACGATGGTGGACCAGCTGCGCTCCTTCGCCGCCGAGGTGACGCGCGTCGCCCGCGAAGTGGGAACCGAAGGCAAGCTCGGCGGCCAGGCCGATGTGCAGGGCGTCGCCGGCACCTGGAAGGACCTCACCGAGTCGGTGAACTTCATGGCCTCGAACCTCACGTCGCAGGTGCGCAACATCGCCGACGTGACCAAGGCCGTTCAGGCAGGCGACCTCTCCAAGAAGATCACGGTGGACGTGAAGGGCGAGGTGCTCGAGCTCAAGAACACCATCAACACGATGGTGGACCAGCTCTCCTCGTTCGCCGCCGAGGTGACGCGGGTCGCGCGCGAGGTGGGCACCGAAGGGCGCCTCGGCGGTCAGGCCGACGTGCCGGGAGTCTCGGGCACCTGGAAGGACCTGACCGACTCGGTGAACTCGATGGCCGGCAACCTCACGTCTCAGGTGCGCAACATCGCCGACGTCACGAAAGCCGTTGCCGCAGGCGACCTGTCGAAGAAGATCACGGTGGACGTGAAGGGCGAAATCCTCGAGCTCAAGGCGACCATCAACACGATGGTGGACCAGCTCTCGTCGTTCGCCGCCGAGGTGACGCGCGTGGCGCGCGAGGTGGGAACGGAAGGCTCGCTCGGCGGACAGGCCGAGGTGCGCGGCGTGTCGGGCGTCTGGAAGGACCTCACCGACAACGTGAACTCGATGGCGCGCAACCTCACCGCGCAGGTGCGGAACATCGCCGACGTGACCAAAGCCGTGCAGGCCGGCGACCTGTCGAAGAAGATCACCGTGGACGTGAAGGGCGAGATCCTGGAGCTCAAGAACACCATCAACACGATGGTGGACCAGCTGCGCTCGTTCGCTGCCGAGGTGACGCGCGTCGCGCGCGAGGTCGGCACGGAAGGAAAGCTGGGCGGCCAGGCCGATGTGCAGGGTGTGGCCGGCACGTGGAAGGACCTCACCGAGTCGGTGAACTTCATGGCGTCGAACCTCACCTCGCAGGTGCGCAACATCGCCGAAGTGACGACCGCGGTGGCGGCGGGCGACCTGTCGAAGAAGATCACGGTGGACGTGAAGGGCGAGATCCTCGAGCTCAAGAACACCATCAACACGATGGTGGACCAGCTGCGCTCGTTCGCCTCCGAGGTGACGCGCGTCGCGCGCGAGGTCGGCACCGAGGGGATCCTCGGCGGCCAGGCGCGAGTGGAAGGCGTCTCGGGCACGTGGAAGGACCTCACCGAGTCGGTGAACTTCATGGCCTCGAACCTCACGTCGCAGGTGCGCAACATCGCCGACGTGACCAAGGCCGTGCAGGCGGGCGACCTCTCGCGCAAGATCACGGTGGACGTGAAGGGCGAGGTGCTCGAGCTCAAGTCGACCATCAACACGATGGTGGACCAGCTCAACTCCTTCGCCGCCGAGGTGACGCGCGTCGCGCGCGAAGTGGGAACGGAAGGCCGCCTCGGCGGCCAGGCCGTGGTGCGCGGCGTGTCGGGGGTGTGGAAGGACCTCACCGACAACGTGAACTTCATGGCCGGCAACCTCACCTCGCAGGTGCGCGGTATCGCGAAGGTGGTGACCGCGGTCGCGAACGGCGACCTCAAGCAGAAGCTGACGGTGGAGGCTAAGGGCGAGATCGCGGCGCTCGCCGAGACCATCAACAACATGACCGACACGCTCGCGACGTTCGCGGAGCAGGTGACGACGGTGGCGCGCGAGGTGGGCGTCGAGGGCAAGCTCGGCGGACAGGCCAAGGTGCCGGGCGCGGCGGGCACGTGGAAGGACCTGACGGAAAACGTGAACGAGCTCGCGGCGAACCTCACCACGCAGGTGCGCGCGATCGCCGAGGTGGCGACCGCGGTGACGCAGGGCGACCTCACGCGGTCGATCTCGGTGGAGTCGCAGGGCGAGGTGGCGGCGCTGCGCGACACGATCAACGAGATGATCCGCAACCTGCGCGACACGACGCAGAAGAACACCGAGCAGGACTGGCTGAAGACCAACCTCGCCAAGTTCTCGCGGATGCTGCAGGGCCAGCGCGACCTGATGGCGGTGGGCCAGATGATTCTGTCCGAGCTGGCGCCGGTGGTCAGTGCGCAGCAGGCGGAGTTCTACGTGCTCGCCGGCGAGCAGGACCAGAAGCTCAAGCTCCTCGCGTCGTTCGCGAGCGGCGGCCAGGGCTCGCATGGCAAGGAAGTGGATCTCGGCGAAGGGCTCGTCGGGCAGTGC
>WNFR01011606.1_pt1 | contig 13214 bp, 25 predicted proteins | sample 5400221 | NCBI WGS metagenome assembly WNFR01 (sample SAMN13153357, study PRJNA577476) | soil metagenome | isolation source: 40 cm soil under Madrone tree | place: USA:California | collected 2016-06-14
TATAATGTCTGACTTCTTTAACAACTTAATCAACGACCCACAACTCCAGTATGGGCTTGGCTTGCTTGATAGCTATAAAACCGGCACGCCCTATACAAATGCACAAGCCGCCTTGCAACGCTGGCAGGAAACTCAACGTGCGCAACAACAACTTGAACAAACTAAAGAATTAAACCAAGCTTCCATTGCACGAATGGGCGCGCAAACTTCCATGGAGCAACAGCAACAAGATATTGCTCGCCAACAATTCAATATGCAGCAACAAATCATAGAAGGCTTGAAAAAAGACCCACGATTTGCAAGCATGTTTGGTGGGCAGCAACCGCAACAACCACAATTACAACAACAAGATTTATCTACACAACAACCACAACAACAGCCGCAACAGCAACAGCCAGTGGGTAAATTTGGCACGCCTTCCGCTATCTTAAAAAACTTGGTCCAAACAGAAAGCAGCGGAAACCCAACTGCCCTGAATCCCACTTCCGGTGCAATGGGACTCGGGCAATTTTTGCCTAGTACTGTTAAAGACTTAGCAAATCAAGGCTATAAATTCAATCCGCTCGGGGAACCACAACAACAAGTAGATGCGATTGATTATTATTTGCAACAACTTCTAAAGAAGAATGGCGGCGATTGGCAAAAAACTCTCGCTGAATACGGCGGTTTTAAAACTAAAGATCCGACAGCTTATATAAACAAAATTTTGCCACAACAACTTGCGCAAGTTCAACAAACAATCCCACAGCAGCAAGTTGGCAATCCAGGCTTGGATCAAGCAAACTTGGGCGCGATGCTAGAACTTGCTGGCATGAAAGGTGGGCAAGGCATGATCGACGTTGGCAAGATGCTGCAACCGCAAAATGTGCCCGGCGGTAGTTATCAACGCGATCCTTCAACAGGCCAACTTTCTTTCGTGCCAGATCCTTATAAAGCCGCACAAATAGGGCAAGAACAGCAAAAAATTGGTATTAGTCAAGCTGAACTTGGGTTAAAACAATCTGCGCAAGCATATGAACAGCAGCCAAGCAGCGGTGTAAGCAATTTGCCGCAAAAAGCTGTTGATGCGCTAAATGCAGATCGCCTAAAAGAGGCAACAACTGAGATTGAGAAATCCTATCAACTAAACAAAGAAATGCCAAATCAACTTATGGCAATCAAGCGCGCGCAAGCCGACATCGTAAATAATCCATTTGTCGGCAGTGCAAGTGGCTTTAAGCTTGCTGCAAAAAAAGCTTATACTAATCTCTTCCCAGGCGTTCCACTTGATCCTAACGTTGAGAAAGCGGAAGACTTTGATGCAGCTATGTCCATTCAATGGATGAAAGCTGCGAAGAAAGTTGATCCAAATATTTCCGATAAAGGTATTGATGCTATTCGCGCCGCTTTTGGTTCACGTGCAAATGACCCAAATGCTCTAAAAAATATTTTGCAAGAAACTTACGATGCTATGAATAAAAGTCGCGTTGCCCATAATAGTGCCGTGAAACAATATACTAGTAAAGTTGGTGGAGATCCTTATTCCCGCCTAATACCAGAAACTCTTCCTTCTCCTAAAGCTACTGCAGCACTTTCAGCAAACCCAACGCCACAAATGCGTCAGTTCTTTGATCAAAAATATGGCGAAGGCGCTTCTATTCGTGCATTGGGGCAATAATGGCTGCGAATCCTTTTGATCTAATTGATCCACCTATTGGCGCACAAGCTGCTCCAGTTGCAGCGACTAGCGCAAAAACTGCCAACCCTTTCGATGCGATTGACCCAGAACCTTCTGCAATGCCTGTATCGGCGCCTGCAAAAAATGAGCCTTATTCTCCTGTTCATCTTACACCAGGCGCAATTGCCAGTTTGCCTCTTGAAGAGAAATTAAAGCGTTCTGGCAGCCTCTTTCTGCGCGATTTGGCTACGTCTGGCACAGCTTTACCTATGGCTGTTGCAGATGCAGTAAATGGGCTTGCAAATATAGCCGGAAACCAGCGCAATCCTCCAACTTCCCAACAATTCCAACAACTCCTTACTCAATGGGGTTTGCCCACTGCAGATACAACTGGCGAAAAAGTTGGATCATTCGCAGCACAATTACTTGGCGGAGCAATGGAGCCTTCCATGCGCGCTTTGCAAACTGGCGTTGCCAATATTTTTCCGAAAAACCCATTTCCTTCAACTGTGCCAAATACAAATGTTGCTGGTACACCTCTTTTGCAGAAAGTAAAAGCAGAAACCATCAAAGATGCAACTGATCTTGGCTATCTCTCTACCCCTAGCATTTCCGGGGCGGGTCCGGCAGCTCGCGCTACCGAAGCCTTCGCAAATAAAGGAATGATTGAGCAAGGTGCAATGAAACGCAACCAAATCGTCACAGACGAACTTTCCCGCAAAATAGTTGGCCTAGGCAAAGATGCTCCAATTGAACCAGAAACAGTACAAAACGCCATTTCAGATGTATGGGCAAAAGGTTATGCACCAATTGAAGCGTTGCCAAAAATTACGACTGGCGGCAACTACAGAAAAGCCTTGGCTAATATTGCTACAGAAACCCAAGGAACAGTCTCTAATCCTGCCATTACAAAACTCCTCGACCAATACTCTGTAAAAAGCTTTACAGGCGAGAATGCTATCCAAGATATTCGGCTACTTCGTGCAGATGCCAGTAAACTTTGGCAATCAGATGACGTTGGTAGCGAAGCTCTCGCCAAAGCCCATACTATGCTAGCTAATGCGATTGAAGATAATATAGAATTAAATCTCTCCAGCACTGGCCAGAAAGGCGCAGATCTACTCAAAGCTTTCCGAGATGCCCGCACAACAATGGCACAGCAATATACTATAAAAAATGCCATCGTCAAAGGCACTGGCTCCGTTAATCTTGCAAAAATTGCAGCCCAATACCAAAGAGACGCGCCTTTTACTGGCGATCTTGCTGTCATGGCTAAATTCGCAAATGCTGCTCCACAACTTATTAAATCTCCTGCTGCAAGTGCTCCACAGATGTTTTCCAACATGGAGCGGGCTGCTGGTATGTTTGGGCTTGGAGCACTTGCTCATGGTAATCTTGGGGTCGCTGCACTTTCTCTTGGCTATCCTGGGCTTGCGCTCGGAGCACGAACTGTACTAAAAAATCAAGTTGGTCAAAGCATGATTGCTCCTAATATGGCAACTCCAGGCATTGGCTCTTCAATTTTTCAATCGCCTTATACACAAAATGCGTTTCCCGCAGCCTTGCTTGGAAGTGGGCTATTTGGGCAATAACACCAACTAACGAGTAATAACATGAAAAGATTGGAGTTTATTAACGCCATGGACAATGAACAAACTAACCAAACAATCACCAACCAAATGCTTCTTACACGTTTAATTGCATTGGAAATAAAGATGGACACCATGCATGACAACGTTACGCAGATCCTTGGTGCATGGGCTTTTATCCGCATTCTCGGGAGTGTCGCAGTTGGTATTGCAATCATGTGGACAGCTTTTAAAGGCTGGCTTGGAAAATGAAACTTTCGCCTATCGGTGCAGCGTTTATTAAGAGCTTCGAAAACTGCAAGCTTATTGCCTATTTGGATGGAGGCGGCGTTTGGACAATTGGCTGGGGGCATACTGGGCCAGACGTTTTAGAAGGCGTTGTTTGGTCACAGAAAAGGGCTGATAGTGTTTTTTATGACGACGCGGCAATCTTCGTCAATGCCATAAACAATCTTGTCACAGCTCCTCTTTCCCAAAATCAGTTCGATGCTCTAGTTTCTCTTGTCTATAACATAGGCATCCACGCTTTTGCAAATTCCACTCTCTTAAAACGTCTTAACTTAAAACAATACATTGCTGCTGCCAATCAATTCTTAATATGGAACAAAATAAAAGATATAGTATCAGAAGGACTTAGCAAGCGCCGTGCTTTAGAAAAAGCACATTTCGAAAAGAAGGAAATACCAGCATGAACCACCTTACTATTACCCTAACTACAGTTGGTGCATATCTTGCCAGCATCTATGTTCTCTGGATTCTATTTCTTTCCGTAATGAACTTGAAACGCGCCAAAGAAAACGGAACACTTACGCCAATCGCCAAATATCTTGGATTACCTTTGTTTTATCTTGGGTATTTGATGGATTTTTTGCTAAATATTTTTCCTTTTAGCCCTCTTGTCATGGATTTCCCAGAGGAATGGACTATAAGCGCACATATAGATCGCTTGTTAAAAGAAGGTTTGCCCTGGCAACAAGCAGTTTGCAGGTTTATTTGCCATAACTTGCTAGATGCATTCGATCCAAGCGGCAAACATTGCGGAGATTAAGTTAGATGCTCTGCTAACCAGTTTCTATGCAAAAAACTTAGCGCGTACACAATTTTTGTCGCATCTGCTTCCATTGCTTTAATTTTTTCTGCATCAGTTTCTTTTGTTTTTAATACTCGCATATGTTTAAGACCAAGCTCAAGTGCTTCAAATAAACAATGCGCTTCTGTACTATGCAATCTGTTTGATCCAAGTTCGTTAAATTCAGGAAATTTAATTTCCATAATAGGCTCCTACTATGTGGCTTACTCTTATTCCAATACTTGGCGATATTCTTAAACGAATCTTGCCAGACCCAACTGCTGCCGCTGCTGCACAACTTGAACTAATGAAACTTGCTCAAAGCGGAGAACTAGCGCAAATAACAGGACAGCTTGACATAAACAAAGTTGAAGCCGCCAACTCGAATCTGTTCGTAGCTGGTTGGCGTCCATTCATAGGTTGGGTATGCGGAGCTGCCTTTACATATAAATTTGTGATAGCACCATTCTTGCTGTTTCTGTTTGCTGCGTTTGGCCATACTCTTGTGCTTCCTTTCCTGGATTTTACGGAAATGTCTACCGTATTAATGGGGCTGCTTGGGCTTGGGGGATTACGCACATATGAGAAAGTAAAAGGTGTTGCTTAGTGTGGATGCAACCTATTCCTAATGCGCTCAAAATACAAATCCAGCGCTTCCTCTCCCAAAGCAAGCCCGATATTAAACAGAACTTGTTGTTCCTTATAGCCTTGTTTCCAGACTTTTTGATCGTCACTAAAATCATACAGCCAATCGAAGTTGGCTAACGCAATGCGGTATTGGTCGAGTGTCATTCGTCATCTCCAAGTTTCTTGCTCCGGCACCAGCTTATATACCGCATCATCATAAGTTTTGGTTGTGATGGTCATTACTTTTTCCCCCACGCACTACATTCACCTGCAGCTTCTCGCTCTAATTGCTCTTTCGCCAGCGCAAAATTTGTCACATCGCCGCGAAAATGCCCATCAATATGCTTATAACAATCTCCAGACATTTTATCTTTTGTTACTTGTAGCACATGCCCATGCTGACAACAATACCAAGTTTCTTCCGTTGCTCTCTCATGTACAACGGAACGTGCCCATTCGCTCATTTCGTTTCCTTTCTTGCCATCAATACTGGCCTCGCAACCCCGTCACTTTCAAGTATCAGTTCTGCCTGAATTGCGCTTCGTACTGCTTCATCAAACTCTCCGCTTGACAATGTACGGAAAAATTTCTTTCTGTATAGTTCCCGGCGTTCAATTGTTCCAGCACGCTCAACTGCTTCTACTATTTCTCGGCTAGCAGTAGTAAGTTTACTTTGCCCAACGTAGCCAAAGATTTTCCGTGTATCTACATCCAACGCAGTAAGTTGAGTATTTGCGGATTCCATATGGGTTATATTCACCGTAGGAAACATATACTGGGCCGCACATATAGCCATGGCGAGCTTGTGCAAGTGGACCTGTTTTCGCACAAGGAAACCAGCCTCTAATGATTCGGTACCTTGGCTTCGCAGTTTTGCTCGTTCCTTCTGGTACCATTGCTCCCCCCATTCATAAGCCTCTTCAGTTAATTCAAAATCGCCCATATACTGTGCCATCATTTTTAGGCCTTCGACAAGCGCAGCACGTTTTTGGCGGTGTTCACTTAGTTTAAGCGATCTTTTGGGATATGCAATGTCTTTCGTAGGCATTTCGCCAAAAAGATAAATAAATCGCCCCGCTAACCCGCCGCCAACAAGGCCTTCCCCAAAATTCTTTGCCAACCACTTCGGGGTAGTTCCAGCAATGATATTAATCCAAGGATTAGTCATGCTATCACAACCGCTCGTCTTAGTCATTTTCTCTACAACGCCCAACTTTCCATCCCATAAATCTGTGAGTTGATCCACAAGTTCTCGGTTCTCTGGATCGAAGAAAGTTCCAAATTCAGAAAGTGCGATTGTGACATTGCTGCTTTCAAATATTTCGCCCGTTTCGCCTTGCGTATGTTCATCTTTGTGTTCCGCTATATATTGGACAAGAGCTTGCCACGTAATTGTGCTTGGGCCAAAGTTAATGCCATCAACCTGTTTCAGCAATCTCATACCAATATCGATAGAAGTTGATTTGCGCACTGTGCCAGGAGGCCCAACAATCAAGATATAAAAATTCGGAGACCATTGATAATCTTCCTGATCAAACCAAACCTTGCGCCTCAGCACAGCTGCAATCGTACTAACCCCAATCCAGTACATTAGACGAGGGGAAGCTTCCCCATGGCTAGCATACTCAACAAAATCAGTTAGCCAATCCGCCATATTTTTTAACATGCGCCCAATTTTCTTTTAGTTGCTTCCATTTACTTGCAATAAGCAATGAGCCACGACATATGTTATTACAAGGAAATACCCATCATTTTCCAGCAGTTTTTCTAATATGTGGTTTCATCTGATATATCTAAACTATAAAAATTTGTATGATCTTTTCCTTTAAAACATACTGTCCAAACAATTTCTTCCCCATTTTTTGGATGATATATTCCAGTATGCAGCAATGCACAAATATTTCCACATTTTTCACAAATTACAGCTTCATCATTAACCATTCTTATCAATCCAAGCCTGTATTTCGCATGCTACACTTGTATAAGTCTGCGCTGCCCGCCCTGGATTTCGAATAGTTTCTGCGTCAACAATCTTATTGCGCAGCAACTTCGGAATAGCATACCAATGCGCTTTACAGCCCCAAAGTCGATCTGGCACAATTGTTTCGCAGCCAGGCCATTTACATTTGTGGAATTTTTCTTCGCTCATTTTTTTTGTTCCTGTTCTTCTACTTCATTGACAAAAGAATTTTGTTTTGCAATGACTAACAAGCGTTCAAGAATATTAGCATCTATTATAGCTTTTCCGTCAGATAAATGCATACCTTTAGGATGCCTGCTTTCTTCTATTGCTTGTTCCACTTTGCGACATATATAAGCATCTAGTTTAAGTTTCATTTTTATTTCTCTACCGTATACGTAATACTGCCTAGCAATGAACCACAAATAGGGCAACAGCCATTTTTAACTGTGACTTGCGGTTCTTTTGATGGCAATGAATTATCTTGTAAATCATTATCCTCTAAATATTGGTTATATAAATCTCGCAAACTCCCAAAAGCGTATTGTCCATCAGGTCGAATGGATAAATCCCATTCATCCAGTAAGGATTGTTCAAAATAACGCTGCAATTCTTTATTCATTTTTAGCTTTCAAAAATTCAAAAGAAAACGGTCCAAATCTATATACTTTTCTATACCCATAGCGCTCTGAAAATCGTTGCGGATTGTTTTTAGCTATGCAAATTCCTTTTCCTTTTTTATTTCTAACCCAAAAGCCCCATTTCCAATAAAAGTAATTCATTATTTTGCCCTAATCCTATCAAACCAATCTCTCTTCTTGCAATCCCCCCAACTAACTGTGCTTGTCTTAATTCCAAGCCCAATAATTAGCGGATCATCATAAGGAATTACTATTTGCGACGCTTCCTTAATAACTTTAAGACATTCTTCCTCCATTACAGTAGGATAAACCCCCATCACACTATCATACATCTGCAACTGGATTTGCGCATCTGGAACCTGTTCCTCAATCGCCATATGAATCAAGGAGGCGAGTATTGCAATTGTCGATTGAGGGCCCCACGCAAGTGCTTGAGGCAACAAGCCTTCAATTCGGTCGAAGAAAACCATGCGATATCCAAAGGCATTAGTAATAGTTCTTCCGTTGCGTAAAGCCTCATCAATACGAGCATGCCATTTCTTAATCCCCGGATGCGCGCCAAACCATCGTCTTTGTGCCATATCCGCCGCATGAACGGTAGTGCCGGTTTTGATTGCGCAGGTGCGAGCGGAACCGCCGTAATTCGTAAGATGTACGAATTTTTTACCTTCTTCACGTTGTATTTCAGTTGGTTCTTGCACCCCGAACAATTCTTTAGCGTTTTCATAGTGAATATCTGCTCCTTCGCGAAGCTTTGCTTTCAAATCGGTATCGTCTGCTTCCCATACAACGACTTGCAAATCCGCCCGTTGGAGGTCACAATCAAAGACTGTATAGCCGCTCGGCGGGACAATTGCTTTTCTGAAATTTGGAACTTTATTCCCGCTATGCGTAGTTCCACTACCTGAGAGATTAAGAAGGTTTGTTCCCCGTCCGAAGTTATTTTTGCTAGACGTAAGCCGGAAAGTCTCCGTACCGGTTGGCATGAAACTTGATCGAAGCTTACCATCTGGATCAAGTTTCGCTCTAAGGAAATTTGCTCGCATACTCGCAAGCGACCGATGTTCAAGTATGGCTGTACAAACTGCGGAATGCTCGGGATGCCAGAGCGCCACCTGTTTAAGCTCTTCATCCCCGGCCCCTCCAGCACTCTTACCTTTCCTTGCAGGTTTACGGCATCCCCATTCGGTATATAGCAACTTCGATACTTGTACTGGCGAAGTCGGATTGACAGCATAGCCAGCCGCATCGCATATAATGATTTTTCGTTCTTGGAGACTTTCTTCATACAAAATGATTGTATTTCATTCGTTCTTCGAACTGTACTATTAAATTAGCAGCGGCCAAACGCGCACGCAACACTTGTGCAATTTCCCACGTTGAACAAACATCTCTACAATTGTAAGTGAAAAGCCCTTCGTAATCGGATAAGTTATTCCAATCCCTAGCGTCATCTTTCCAATAACAATGCCAATCACAGTACATTGAAGAGAGAAATCCAAGCCCCCTAGGTAATCCAGGAAAAAGTACAGATTGGGCAATAAGTGTATCGAACGCAACTTTAGGAATGAATCCGAAGCATTCTTTGAAATAGGAGGCGTCATAATTAAAGTTTTGTCCAATAACATGTAAATCTGGCCTTGCCAAATTGTATTGAAAAGCTGCAATAACCAAGTCCCGTTCTTCCCCAGACCAATAAGCTCCGTTTTCCCCAATAAAAGGTACGCACATTGCTTCCATTTTCGCCCATGCTAATCCTACGCATATAATTTGCCCTCTGCTAGTTTCGATATCAACTGCTATATCGCCAGTTAAACTTCTAAGTTTAATTAATACTTCTTGTAGAGAAGGTGCAATATTAAAAGACCATTCAGGATTCCTAAAACCACTACGCAAACGTCGTGCCACCCGCTGTTTAAAGTCAGTAATTGCAAAAGGGCGAGTTGCCCAATTGCGGATGATGCTAGCAGGATGCAAAGTAGGAAGAAATCGAATGTTCTCGCCAAAATTGCATAGCATTTCGCTACCACGCCAATCCAGGATCCCCCATTCGCTTTTGATCGCCCAAAGTGGAACATTTCCAAGTCCAATCACAATTTTAGGTTCATGCGCTAATATTTCAGGCAGCAACTCTTCCAATCCTTCAGCCACTTCCGCACTATAATACCGTCCATCCTTATGTGGCCAACCATTCTCTATTCCAACTTTCTTTTTGTCTGTAATCCAGGCTTCAATTTTGTTGTTTGGTGGGCGATATTTGCAAACATTCGTTATATAGCATTCGCTGCGTGTAATGCCAGCTTCTCGCAACATTCTTGTCAATTCCCGGCCACTAGCTCCTACAAAGGGTTGGCCTTCTAGTTCCTCGTCTGCTCCAGGCGCTTCCCCAACTATAATGATGTCTGCTTTTTCTGGACCATAGCCAAGAACTTTTCTCATTTTTGCACACACACAGCTTCTCTTGTTTTTACCCAAGAAACGTCTTTCATTATAAGTTCTTGTGCCTTCCAACAGCTATCTTTAGAAGCAAATTCGTGCATTGCTACAGCAGAATAACCATTTCCACTTACTAGAAAAATGATCAATATCCAAGTCATTTTAGTACTCTCCCCAAAAAAGTAGTAACATAACTCCTATACAAAGCAAAAAGATCACTTTAAAGTCCTCTCAATAAATAAATTTCTATAATTCCTAATAAAACTACTGATAAACTATGAATAGCAGCTAAACTGTAATCTTTTCTCCGCCAACAAATAAAAATAGCTGTTATAAATAAAGAAAAAATAGGAACTAAAATAAGCATTAAAAAAAGTTTCACCGCAGTGTTCCCCTTTCCAGCCCAAGTTCATCTTCATAACTCTGCGCTTCAAACTCAGCTTGTTCCGCAAGCGCTAGAAAATACTCATTTTCTGTGATGATTCCTTTCTCAATAAGAAGTTTAACAACCGCAGCTGAATCAATAAGAGCTGAATTAACCCCAACACGCAAATGCTTTGGGTCAGTTTCATGACTTTCATTTAAGTTTCCTTTGTTCATGCGGATCGTAACGCCGGTTTGAACTGCGTGCATTGCGGCTGTGTAGCGTTTGATGTAGGTTTCGGAAGTTTTTTCCATCACTATTTTATTTTGTCTGGTCATGTTACTTTTACCTCGCGCGCAATTTCGTAAAGATGCCCAAATCCATATTTCATGCAACTTCCATAGACCATTTGTGCAAAACGCAAAGGTTTAATGGAAGTTCGCTCAAAGATAATATGAGCAAGAGTTAGCATATATTGCAGATCGTCTTTTGTTGTAATGTAACTGTCTTCCTGCCCAATAAGTGGTTCAAGTGTTTCCTTTATTTTCTTCAACACATCAACTTCTTTTGCGCCTCCATCCCGCACATTGGCAATCGTTTCAACATCCCCTGCAACTGCATTGCATTCATCCGCGGAAAGTTGTCGTGCATCTGCTGCATTAATAAAAAGAAACAGCATGCAAATTGCAGCAATACCACATAAAAAATACCAAAATACTTTATTCTCTTTCATTTCCTCTACCTTTATCGGCTTTCCGCCGCTCTAGCGGCAAATCTAGAATTGCTCCCATTGCAAAAGATGGAGTTACTTTGAATTGCACATAAATTTCCTGCAAAATAGTTTCAACTGTGCAGTTGTCGGAGCGCATTGCCGCTTCAAAACAGCATTTGATATTGGCACGAAGTGCTCGGATTCGTTTATCCATTACTTCTCACCATTTTCCATTACATAGAAAAAGTAAGCAACAATAGCTTCTATTTCTTCCTTTGATTCAGTGCCATCAAAAGTATGCCCTGCAAGAAAATTCACTAATCTGCGCATCATCGCTCTTTGTTCTTCAGTTACCATATTATTTCTCCATTTCATCAATTTGCTGTCGCAACACAGCATTCTGTTCTGCAAGCGCATCCCACCTTTCCAATATCATTGCCCGTTCGCGTTGCATATTCTGGATTGTTACGTACAAAGTATTAATACCAGCAAGTAGCCTGTCACGTTGCCAAATAGCCTCTTGCACCATTTGCAAAGTTTCAGGCGGAACTTCCTGCGTTTCTAAATAGGAACGAAGTTGCTCAAGCCAGGCACTCATCTTTTGCTTTCATTTCTGTTCTAAGGTCTTTTGGCAAATCATTTGTACCAAAAATTGCTTCAAATGGAATGTTTTCTTTTTGCATAAACTTAAGAAGACGATCAAAAAAGAATTTTTTTCCATATTTGCTTTTAGCAATTTCTGTATCACTTAAAATTGGAATACCTTCAGAAGTAAAAAGATTTTCATAAACCTTTTCCCCAAAAAGAGCGTCAGAAGTTTTAAAAGGCCCCCAAGAAGTCCCAGCTAGCGTTGGGTAAGAATTTTCCTCTCTTTCCATATTCAATATTCTTCCGTTAGCTAAATGCCCCAAAGCACAACCACAATCAAGAGGAGATGACCAAAATAACCCCATATGCCACCGTAAGGCGGGAATTGTAGAAAGATAAGCCACCGCAATCTTTAAATTTCCAATATTTACTTTCATTTCTGCTCTCCTTGTTTCATTAACAAATAAACTGCAATCCAATTCGTTAGCACCATCTGCTGTGCAGAAGCAAGCGGCAAGCCGCCCCAGCACACTCGTCTATGTAACCAATTTTCAACTTGATCCTTTTCATGTGCTCCAAATGGTTTGCTATAATGTTGTGGCCAAAGATTTCGTTCGTCAGTTGGGTGCCCTCCTAGTTCAAGGCTTATTAGATGATCTTCTTCGAATGCGGAAGCCGATAAAGAGTTTTTGTAAGGGCCATTTGCAAGCTGCCTTTTCTTGAGTGCAGTTGTATAGTTGGCTGGAGGACGAATTGATTGCGTCCACTTGGGCTTGCAAACTGTTTCCATAAGATTGTTCTGCGTTACCATAGGATTGATAACTCCTGGCGTTATTGCAGATATCGGGTTGTCCACAACAGCTGAGTTCGCGTCCAAAAGGACAGTTAATAAAATTAAAGGCAGCCATTTCATCGCACTTCCATTTTCAAATTTTTACGCAATTCCCGTACACAACTAACAAGCTCAACAATTGCATCAAAAGGTTTTCTGCCCTCTTCAGTACTCACATACCAGACTTCATCATTTTCTAGCAAACGTGCGACAGCAAAATCCCGCCCAAATTTCTTTATATAATGATCTTTCTTATTGCAATGAGCGAATGCAACTTTATAGACATTTGGGGCATGCTTTACATACGCGACTGTTAAACCTCCAAGCGGATAATGTGTTTTAAGATCGAGCTCCATATGATTGGCTTTTATAGCCCATCGCCGCAAATGAATAAATTTGATGTTTGCAGTTTCGCTATGGTCATTTATGTGTTGCATTTTAAGCCCTTAAAATGAGTGAAGAAAGACAGGACTCGAACCTGCATGAGCAATACAATACGATGGCTTGCTTTCCACGTAAGCTACTTTCTTCCTTTAAGTTTAAGCAGTAATTTTTTCAAGTTCTTTTAATTTAGTTTCAATTAAAAATGTTTGGGGTTTTTCTACAGTTAAGACAAGCATTTTTTCTAAAAGAATCAATTTCAAATAAAAAACCCGCGCCAACTCCGCCCTCGCCGCCGCCAACTCCGCCGTTCGTGCCGCCTTTGCCGCCGCCCTCGCCGCCGCCAACTCCGCCGTTC
>WNFR01017930.1_pt1 | contig 13214 bp, 8 predicted proteins | sample 5400221 | NCBI WGS metagenome assembly WNFR01 (sample SAMN13153357, study PRJNA577476) | soil metagenome | isolation source: 40 cm soil under Madrone tree | place: USA:California | collected 2016-06-14
GGCTTATTGCAGCGATCTGCCCTTTCCGACGCCCATTGCAGCGGTTCGTGTAGGACTTGTGAATGGCCAGCTGGTTGCCAACCCGACCGTGGCCGAGCAGAAAACCAGCCTGATCAACATCGTGATTGCAGGCAGCGACGAAGCCATCATGATGGTGGAGTCCGGCGCTCTGGAAGTGTCCGAAGAGACCGTGGTGGAAGCTCTGGAATTTGGCCACGCGCAAGTGAAAAAGATTGTGGCCGCGATCAAGGAACTGCACGCGCAATTGAAACCGAAAAAAGTTGAAGTTGCGCCGTGGCCTTTTGATCAGAGTATCTACAATTCGATTAAGAAAACCTACGGCACCGAGTTGAAGGACGCGCTGGACACCGAAAAGCATCCGAAGAAAGAAAGCTATCGCCTCATTGATGAACTGAAGGCCAAGATCGTCGCAACCGTTCCCGAAGAAGATGAAGAAAAGCTGGCGCTGACTAAGCGCGCCTTCGATCGTTTAAAGGAAGACATCTTCCGGGACGAAATTCTGAATAATCGCCGCCGCCCGGATGGACGCGCATTCGACAAGATTCGCAAAATTACCTGTGAAGTTGGATTGCTGCCGCGCGTGCACGGTTCCGCTTTGTTCACCCGCGGCGAGACGCAAGCATTGGCCACTCTCACCTTGGGAACGAAAGAGGATCAGCAACGGTTGGATCTGCTGTTTGCGCAGGACCAGCACAAGCGCTTTATGCTGCACTACAATTTCCCGCCGTTCAGCGTTGGCGAAGTGAAGCCGGTTCGCGGGCCGGGCCGGCGCGAGATCGGTCACGGTGCCTTGGCGGAACGTGCATTGGTCAGCTTGTTGCCGCCGGAAACGGAATTCCCCTACGCGATGCGGTTGGTAAGCGACATTCTTGAATCCAACGGATCGTCTTCAATGGCCACGGTCTGCGGCGGCTCTCTGGCAATGATGGATGCGGGCGTTCCACTCAAGTCTCCCTGTGCCGGCATCGCAATGGGCCTGGTCGTTGGAGACAGCGGCAAATACGCGGTCATGACCGACATTGCGGGCGCGGAAGATCACTACGGCGACATGGACTTTAAAGTTGCCGGAACGCGCACCGGAATCACCGCACTGCAGATGGACATCAAAGTCGGCGGCATCAGCATCCCGATGATGCGTGAAGCCCTGGCACAAGCGAAGAAAGCCCGCCTGGAAATTCTGGACATCATGGACGCGACTCTTAGCGAAGCGCGCACCGCGATTTCCGCGTACGCGCCGCGCCTCTTCAAGTTGTCGATTCCTACCGACAAGATTCGTGACCTGATTGGGCCTGGCGGCAAGAAGATCAAGTCCATCATCGAAGCCACTGGCGTGAAGATTGACGTGCACGAGGACGGAACAGTGCATATTTTCGCCACTAGCGGATCCGGCGGCGACGCGGCGTTGCAGATGGTGCGCGATGTGACGGCCAGCGCGGAAATTGGCAAAACGTATCTCGGCAAGGTCGTTCGCCTGGCGGAATTCGGCGCATTCGTTGAATTGTTCCCCGGCACTGACGGCTTGCTGCACATCAGCGAAATTTCCGAACAGCGCATTCGCGACGTGCGCGATGAACTGAAACTGGGCGACCAGGTACTGGTGAAAGTTCTTTCGATCGAAGGCAACAAGGTCCGCCTGTCGCGCAAGGCGCTTATCAAGGAAGCCCGCGAAAAGGCGCAGAGAAAAGAAGCAGCGGCCAGTGGCGTTACCGATGCGTCGAGTTCAGCCGCAGCTGAGTAGTTTCGACGTTTCCTCTTAAGAACAAAAAGGGCCTCTGGGAAACCCAGGGGCCTTTTTTTGCCTAGTTGTTTCCCTTGTTCAGATCAGGAGAAATGCGTTTCGATTAATTCCTGGAGCAGGAGCCGCAGTGGACGGCGTCCAGCGCGCCCCACAATGCGTTCAATGCGTCATGCGTGGAAGCAAGGATTTGTTCTTCATCGCCGCCGGCGTTTTCCATGAGCCAGTTGCGCCACGCGGCACGATGCGCCTTGTCGGCTTCTTGATGCACGGAAAAATACGCTGTGCCTTTGGCATCGTTGATTCCGTAGTAGCGATTCAGGCCGTCAATCTTGGTGGTGGCAATTTCCGGGACCTGCGCTTCGTAGGCATAAAGTGCGGCCACGGCTTCCGGCACGGTGCGTTTGGCGCAGATGTCGCGAAAGGTGTGCACGACATTCTGCGTGCCGGGGAGAGAAGGCGCGGAAGTGATGTCTTCTTCGCTTACACCGAGCGCTGCGGCGAAATCGCGCCACAGTTGGGGGTGCGAGCACACGGAATTCTCTTCTTCGGCAAGATTTTCCAGTACCACCGGTTTCAGCGAAGCATCGGCGCGGTCGGCGAGAACACGCAGGTGCTGTGGGAAGGCTTCGACGTGGCGGTAATACTGCGCGGCGTATAGCTGCAGGGATTCGCGGGAAAGTTTGCCCGCTTGCCAGTCCTGATAAAAGGGATGATTCAGCAGATTTTTTTCGGCGATAGCGGCGTCGATTTTTTCCAGAAGCTGAGTGTCGGACATGTGTTCACCCTTTTTGCGGATCGATCTGGCGAAAGCGCCGGCGTCTTGCGCGCTGGCATAAGCGGCGCGGTAAATTGTAGCAAAGCTCTACGGGCAGGCAAAATCAGCAAAACGTATTTTGGCGACGCCTGAGTCGCGTCCTTCTTGGCCTGTTCCGCTCCGCTCGCGCAGATTGCCTGCAGGTTGTCTTTTACCGCGGCGCATTTCTCGAACGCTGCCACTGCTTTGTCGGAGTGACTGGAGTTTTGATTGGCGACTCCGAGCATGCCTTAGCCTTAGCGGAGAAATCCATGACACCCCCCGGGCTCAACAAGAGCGGCTCAACGTTTGCACTAAGATGTGTTATCCCTCGGACGGATTCTCTGCACCCGCGGAAGCGTGCGCGCAATTGGTTACGGTGAGCAGAGTTCGACCAGTGCCGCGCGGAAGCCTAGCTGGAAGGCGCGTGAACGCGAGTAATGTTGGCCCCGACTGCGCTGAGTTTCTCAACAATGCGCTCATAGCCGCGATCGATGTGATAAACGCGCTCGATGGTGGTTTCGCCATTGGCCACCAAAGCTGCTAGGACCAGGCTGGCGCTGGCGCGCAGATCCGAGGCCTGCACTGTGGTGCCGCTAAGTTGCGTAGGGCCACGCACGATGGCCCGGCGGCCATCAATTGAAATATGCGCGCCCATACGGGTCATTTCGCTGGCGTGCAAATAGCGATTCTCAAAAATGGTTTCGGTGATGGTGGATGCGCCTTCAGACTGCGTAGCCAGCGCCATGTATTGCGCCTGCATATCTGTAGCGAAGCCCGGATATTCCTCGGTGGTCAGATCTGCAGCAACCAGTTTTTTCACGCCGCGCACGCGCAAACTTCCCGGTCCGTTTTCTTCAATGGATACTCCGGCATCGCGCAACTTGCTGATGATCGCTCCTAAGTGCAGCGGTTCGCATTTGGTAAGAGTGAGGTCGCCATTCGTGATAGCACCAGCGACCAAAAACGTGCCGGCTTCAATGCGATCCGAGATAACGGCATGCTCTGCGCCGCCTAGTGAAGAGGCTCCTTGAATATGCAGGGTCGGAGTTCCATCGCCGGATATTTTCGCTCCCATTTTTCGCAGCAGCGCGATCAAATCCGTGATCTCTGGCTCGCATGCGGAATTTTCCAGAACCGTTTCGCCGTCGGCGAGCGCTGCAGCCATCAAAATATTCTCCGTGCCGGTCACGGTAATTTTTTCGAACACGATGTGAGCGCCCTTGAGCCGGCCGCCTCGCGGCGCACGAGCCTCGATGTAACCGTGGGAGGTGGCGATTTCCGCGCCCATTTTCTCCAGGGCGCTCAGATGCAAATCCACAGGCCGCGCTCCGATGGCGCATCCGCCGGGGAGCGAAACGCGCGCCAGTCCGGTACGTGCCAGCGTTGGACCGAGGGTCAGAATGGAAGCGCGCATGGTTTTGACGAGTTCGTACGGTGCAACGGCATCGCTGATGGTGTGCGCCTGAAAAGAGTAGTCCGCGGCCGGGAATTCGCTGGTGGCTACGGAGACACCCATGTACGCAAGGAGTTTACCCATGGTGATAATGTCGCGAACCATCGCTACGTTATGCAACGCCATGCGATCAGCAGTCAGCAGGGAAGCCGCCATTGCAGGCAGAGCGGCGTTCTTTGCTCCGCTAATTTCTACAGTGCCGTGTAATGGAGTGCCACCGCTGATAAGAAATTTATCCATGATCTTTTGTTAGCGAGCGATAATTCGCCGAGTTCATTGTCCGCTACGACTCTCCCAATGCGCGGCGCAGGTTGCCACCGGCAGATTTCAGAGATTGCTTGGCTTCGAAGACATTCACATTTTTCTTCAGCATTACCAGCGCTACGCGCAAATCGTGTCCGGATTTCCGCAGCGCGTGTCTTGCCCCGGACAGACTTTTGCCGCTCGCCTCAACAAGAATTCGCAGCGAGCGATCAGAAAGCTTCTGGTTTGTACCGAGCAAATCGATCATCAGGTTTTCATACGCATGTCCCAGCCGCACCAGCGCAGCAGTTGAGAGCATGTTGAGCACCATTTTTTGCGCGGTGCCGGCTTTCAGTCGTGTCGATCCGGTCAGAACTTCTGGACCGACTTCCGGCGAGATCAAAATCTCTGCCAACCGGGCTACGGGCATGCTGCGATTGGCGGTTAAGGCGACCGTCGTGGCTTTGCGTTTTTGCGCGTGCTTCAGCGCCCCCACCACGTACGGCGTCGTGCCGCTCGCTGCGATGCCGATGACCACATCATCTCGAGTCAGGTGCTTTGCCGCCAGATCTCGCTCGCCATTTTTCGTGGAATCTTCCGCTCCCTCGACGGCGTTGGTCACTGCGCGCTTCCCCCCGGCAATCAACGCTTGCACCAGTTTGCGCGAGGTGCCAAAGGTCGGCGCACATTCCGCAGCGTCTAGCACGCCAAGCCGGCCGCTCGATCCCGCCCCAACATAGAAAAGACGTCCGCCATTTCGTATTCCGTTTACGATCGCTTCCACCGCGCGGGCAATTGCCGGAATTTCCTGCCCCACGGCCGTCGCGATTTTGCCGTCCTCTTCATTCATCAAGCGAATAATTTCTTCCGTCGAGAGCCGATCCAGATCCATCGAATCGGGATTGCGCATTTCGGTGAGGCGTTCTTCGGCGAGCAGAACTTTTTTTTGGCTAGGGCTCACTACTGCATTATATACGCTCGATGAAAATAGCCCGAAACCGCGTTGGACGGAAGAAAAGTCGGTGCAGCGAGAGGGTTACTACGCAAACGAAGATAAACCGCGAGACGCCGGCTTGGGACTAATTCGATGGACACCAAAAGGCTTAACGTATCGTGCCTTGCGTCCTAATCGGCTATTCTAAAAGGCGAGCTCCCGGCCGCTACGCAAATACGGCTCTATGGAATCGAATTCATGGATTTGCTAAGAAAGCTTTTCGAACAGCATTTTCATTCGCCGCCGGACCGCGTACTCCCGCTACAAGGCGAATTGGGCGGTTCGGGACGCAAGATCATCCGGTTGTCGAGCGAAAACGCCAGCGCCATAGGCATCCTTTACGGCGTGCGCGAAGAAAACGCCGCGTTCCTCTCTTTTTCCAAACACTTTCGCAAGCATGGTCTGCCGGTTGCGGAAATTTATGGGGAAGATTTGGATCAGGGCGCGTATCTCGAAGAAGACCTGGGCGACACGACGCTCTTTGAGTTTCTCTCCAGGAATCGTACCAACGAACAAATCGCGCCGCAGGTCGTGACTGCCTACGAAAATGTTGTGGCCACGCTGCCGCGTTTTCAGGTGGAAGCCGGACGCGATCTCGATTACAGCTTGTGCTATCCCTGTGGCAGTTTCGACCGGCAATCGATCACCTGGGATCTCAATTACTTCAAATATTATTTTCTTCGTCTTGCCGGGATTCCTTTCAGCGAGTCCGCGCTGGAGAATGATTTTGGGAAATTGACCGACTTTCTACTCAGTGCCAATTGCGACTATTTCCTGTACCGCGACTTCCAGTCCCGCAACGTGATGCTACGCCGCGGAAATCCATATTTTGTGGATTATCAGGGCGGCCGCAAAGGCGCTTTGCAATACGACATCGCTTCCATGCTCTTCGACGCCAAGGCCGATTTGACGCCAGAGTTGCGTCAGCATCTTCTTGAGCACTATCTCAACGCGCTCAGCGGTCACACCAAAATAGAGCGCGACGAATTTCAGCGCCACTACTACGCGTACGTTTACGTGCGCATTATGCAAGCACTCGGCGCCTACGGTTTTCGCGGTTTTTACGAGAGGAAAGCGCACTTTAACTTGACAGTGCGCATCTACAGTTTTTCCTATCACAGGGGTTTACCTAAAGACGACTCCGGCAACGGAGGAGGGTTTGTCTTCGACGCGCGCAGCCTGCCCAATCCCGGACGCGAAGAACGCTTCAAGACGCTGACCGGCAAGGATCAGCCGGTGATCGACTACCTGAATCAGCAGGAAAGCGTGCACCAGTTTCTCGCCAGCGTGCTATCGCTGGTGGACGCAAGCGTAAGCACTTATCAGGAGCGCGGATTCAAGAATTTGATGGTGTCGTTCGGCTGTACCGGCGGCCAGCATCGCTCGGTGTTTCTTGCGGAGCAGTTGGCCAAGCGTCTACGCGCGCGCAAGGGCGTGCAAGTAGTCGTCCGTCATCTCGGCCTGGAAGCGCTGGAGAACGAAACGGTTCTGGCGAAGTCTTCGCGGTGATTTCGCGGTGAGATTGATGCACATAGATGCGCTGAAAACTCCCCCAAGCCTTTTCCTGTACGTATTCGTCATTCCGAGCGCAGCGAGGAATCTCTCCGGGAATTTCTGGCGGGCCATGGCTAACATTGTGTGTATCCGGGCATGAAAGCGATGGTCTTAGCGGCGGGCCTGGGTACGCGTCTGCGTCCTCTAACCGATGACCGTCCCAAAGCTTTGGTGGAGATCGGCGGGCGCACGTTGCTTGAAATCACACTCACTCGCTTGAAATCATTCGGCGTAAGCGAAGCCATCGTCAACGTCCATCACTTTGCCGAGATGGTGATCGGCTATCTTAAAGCCAATGATAGTTTTGGAATGCGCATTGAACTTTCTCGAGAGGAAATTTTGCTGGACACCGGGGGCGGGCTGAAGAAAGCAGCTTGGTTCTTTCAGGAAAATTCCGGAAACGACGCGGAAGCGTTTTTTCTGCACAACGTGGACGTCCTGAGCTCGATTGATCTGGCGCTGATGTTACAGTCCCACAAAGAAAGCGACTCTCTTGTCACGGTTGCCGTGCAGAAACGCGAAAGTTCACGACAATTGCTATTTGACGAAGCTGGCCAGCTCTGTGGCCGTGTTGCTGGCCGTGACCGTGAAGCGGGAATTGACCGGCCGGTACAACCACTTGAGCCGCTGGCATTTTCCGGCGTCCACATAATTTCTCCGAGCCTGTTCCCGCTGATGACCGAGCATGGCGTGTTCTCCATCATTGATACGTATTTGCGTCTCTCGGGCCAGGGCGAGAAAATCACCGCATTTCGCGCCGACCAATACTACTGGCGCGATCTAGGCAAGCCGGACAGCGTACGACTAGCGGCAGATGATCTAGCCCAAAATATCCTTTCGAGGTAGTCACACAACTGGCAATGCTTTTTACTTAATCGAGGTCGCGGGTGCTGCCAAGCCCAGGGATTGCAGCACCGCGTCGTGCAGTGCGGGCCGCATCTTCGCCAATTTTTGATTTTCGCGCGTAGGTTGCACCCGGTTAGTCAGAAACACAACAAAGAGCTGCCGATCTGGGTCGATCCAAATTGATGTGCCGGTGAAGCCCGTGTGGCCGAACGTGTGTGGCCCCATAAAGTGTCCGCTCGAACCGCCTTCGGTCGGAACGGCCCAGCCAAGCGTTCGCGTGCCCCCAGAAAGCTGCTGCGCTTCTGTGAATTCCGAAATTGTTGCTCGTCGCAAAATTCGTTGGTGCCCGTACACACCACCGTTCAGCAGCATCTGGCAGAACGCAGCCAAATCCGGTGCGGTACTGAATACCCCGGCGTGACCAGAAACTCCGCCGATCGCCGCCGCATTTTCATCGTGAACTTCGCCCTGAATCAGACGGTGGCGATACTGATTGTCGATTTCCGTTGGGGCAATCTCCGGCCAAAGTTTCTTCGGCGGCTTGAACATAGTATTCGACATCGCCATAGGGGAAAAAATATATTCGCGCGCAAGGGTATCGAGCTTCTGTCCCGTCAAGCGTTCGATAATTTCCGCCATCAAAATAATTCCCAGGTCGGAGTAGATTTCTTTTGTTCCCGGCTCGTAGTCGAGCGGCTCCGCAAAAATCTTGTCTAGTGTGTCCTGTTTTGATTTTGAGGTGCGCCAATATTCCTTGAATGGCGCCAGCCCGGAAGTGTGCGTAAGCAAATGACGAACGGTGACGCGGTGACGCCACTCAGGCTGCGGGCCGCTGGCCCATTCGGGCAGATAGCGCTCCACGCTCGCGTCAAGATCCAAGCGAACAGGGAAGTCGCCTTCCGCCAGTTTCGCGACGATCGTCGTAGTCGCCACCACTTTTGTCAGCGAAGCGATGTCGTACATCGTGTCGATCGCGATGTTGGGAGACTTGGCTTGGTAGGTTTGTTTGCCGAACGCGTGCAGCGAAACTTTTCCGCCGTACCCTACCGCGAGCGTGGCTCCCGGAAACGCTTTGTCCTTGATCGCGGCTTCAATTACGTCAAACGCCGGTTGCAGTTGCGCTTCGCTACGAACATCCATCGGCTGCAGTTTCATCGCGTCCGCCGGCAATTCGATACCGAAGCCGGCTTTCAGCTGCACGCCCGGAATGGTCACTGGCAAATGTCCGCGCACGGGAATCTCACCGAACAGCGCGCGAGCCATGGAAATTTGCGCGACGTCGCTGATACCGAACGCGCCCAGCCACGTTTCTGCTTGCGGGAAGCCCTCGATTAAATAAGGACTGCCGAATGCCAGCGTGACGACCGGTTTGCCGGATTTATAAACCTGTTGGGCAAGCGCGGCCTGTTCCGGTGGCACATCCACGTTCCCTTTGCGATCGCTGACGCGCACGAACAGCGCCAGAATCGCCGCGTCGTAGGACTCTGGCGAGGGCAGCTTCACATTTGCCGCGTCGCGGAATCGCGTATCCGCACGAATAGTCGTTACCGAATCGAACCGGCTCCTCAGTTCGCGTTCCAAATCTTCGCCGGGAGTGGGTTCAGGATCGGCATAAAACGCCAGCAGCAGCGCGCGCGATGGTTTTGTTCCATCGAGCGGCAATCGGTGCGGCGTATCGCGAAGCAGAGTGATTCCACGATCGGAAATGTCCTGTGCCTCTTTCTGCCAAGCTGTTTCGGCGAAATGCGCATTAATTCCGTTCACATCCACCAGCCGATTTTTGTTGAGGCCAAGCCGCGCTTTTGCTTCCAATATGCGACGCACGGAACCATCCAAGCGCTCGCGCGGAATTCGGCCAGATTCGACCGCATGCTGCAGCGCTTCGAATGCGGCGTCGGGAACCGGCGACATCAGCAAACAATCGGCGCCCGCCAGCACGGCACGCACAGCGGCTTCCCCGGGCGCGAAGCGAACCGTAATGCCGCCCATATCCATTGCGTCGGTAACCACCAGGCCTTGGAACCCAAGTTCTTTGCGCAGAACGCCAGTCAGAATGTGTGAAGACAACGTTGCTGGCGTGTTGGGATCGGGCTCCAACGCCGGAACGTCGAGATGCCCGGTCATCACGCTGCCTGCTCCGGCGGCAATCGCCGCGCGGAAGGGAACCAGTTCCAGAGAATCCAAGCGTTGACGGTTCGCGCGAATCACCGGCAGATCAATGTGCGAATCGGCCGCCGTGTCGCCGTGGCCCGGGAAATGTTTCGCGGTCGCCAGCCCGCCGTTTTCTTCCACTCCACGCACATACGCCGAAACAAAATCCGAAACGCGCGAAGCGTCTTCGCCAAAGGATCGTGTATTGATGATGGGGTTCCCGGGATTGTTGTTTACGTCGGCCACCGGGGCGTAAATCCAGTGCACCCCGGCCTGGCGCGCTTCCAGTGCCGTGATTTTTCCCATAGTGTAGGCATCACGCGGATCTCCACCCGCCGCGATCGCCATCTGGGTTGGGAACGACGTGCCTTCATCCAGCCGCATCGCCGACCCGCGCTCAAAGTCCGCGCCAATCAGCAAAGGCAATTTGGATTTGGACTGCAGCTGATTATTCAAGACCGCGGTCGGATAAGCTTGGCTCTTTTCGATTCCCAGCGGAGTGATGCGTGTGATCAGAATAAATCCGCCGGCATGAAGATCACGCACGTCGTGCATCATCTGCTGGTAAGCGGGCGAGTCGGCCGCGGTAAATGTTCCGTGATAGGTCGTAAAGAGCAGTTGACCGATCTTTTCATTAACTGTCATCTTCCGCAGCGTGCCATCCACCCATTGCCGCTGTACCGCGGACAAGGCGCGCAACCCGCCAGCGGATTTGCGATTTGACGCCGGTTTTGCTTGTTTTGCCGCGGCAGCGCGGCTTTGACTTCGTAATTTGGTGGCCATAAGGAGCGCGAACGGCAGTAGAAACAGGCACATCACGGCGCGGCGTTTCAGCGGCATCGATTCTCCCGAATAGCCAGGAATCTCGCGGAGTCACGCCCTGCTTCTTCTTGTTGATAACACACGCAACTCAGTGCGACAACGCGATTCACAGCAGGGCGTTCCAGAATATCATTGCAATCGAAACGGACCAGGAGGAAATCTTGCCGAACCGCGCGTCAGCATCTCGTTTTGTCTTGATCAGTGTGTTCGGTACGCTCTTCTGCTTTTTGCTTCAGCCTAGTCTTGTTACTGCAAAAGCCACAACCTCCAAACACAAATCAGCCCAACGTGCCGGGCGAGTGCAAACCGGTCTCGATGTTCTGGAATCACAAAGGTTCGCACCGCTGCGCGGCAAGCATATCGGAATTATTACCAATCACACTGGCCTCGATTCGCAGGGAAAATCCACCATCGAGTTGCTCACGCACGCGCCGGGGGTACAGGTGGTCGCAATTTTCAGTCCGGAGCACGGCTTAGGCGGTCAATTGGATGAGCGGCTCTCGTCCAGCAAAGATCCTTCGACCGGTCTGCAGGTCTTCACGCTCTACGGCGAAACTCTGCGGCCCACCGACGAAATGTTGAAAGGAGTGGACACGCTGGTCTTCGATATTCAGGACGCAGGCGTCCGCTTTTACACCTACACCGTCACCATGGCCTACGCCATGGAAGAGGCTGCCAAGCGCAATATTGCGTTTTATGTTCTGGATCGTCCCAATCCTCTGGGCGGAGAAATCATCGAAGGCCCGATGCTCGACGCGGGCAAAACAAACTTCGTCGGCTATTTTCCAATTCCCGTACGTTATGCCCTGACGATTGGCGAACTCGCGCAATTCTTCAACTCCGAAAATCATATCAAAGCGGATCTGCACGTCATCGCCATGAAGAATTGGCGCCGCAATTATTTCTTCGAAAGCACCGGCCTACGGTGGATTCCGCCTTCGCCCAATCTGCGCACATTGAAAGGGTCTATCGTTTATCCGGGCCTTGAGATCCTGCAAAACGCCGGTGTTTCCGTCGGCCGCGGAACCGAATCGCCGTTCGAAGAGTTCGGGGCTCCGTGGATGGACGACGAAAAAGTCGCCTCAGCGTTGAACGCGGAGCATCTGCCCGGGCTGAAGTTTGTCACGCAACCTTTTATTCCGGTCAGCGGTTTGTACGCCGGGAAGCGCTGTAATGGCGTCGGTATTCGTATTGCAGACCGCGCTGCTGCGCGTTCCATGCGGATGGGCCTGGAAATCGCCGCGCTCCTCGAGAAAATGTACCCGCAGAATTTCGATGTTTCGAAAACCATTGCGCTGCTTGGCAACACTGAAACTGTGAATAAATTAGAGGAAGGCGCATCACCGGCCGACATCGTCGCCAGTTGGCAATCTAGTCTGTCGGAGTACGACAAAGCGCGCCGCCGCTATCTCCTCTATAAATAGTTCGAAATAGCTCGTTGCAATGCCTTGTGTTAAAGTCCGCGAATGGCTCCTATGCGCATCGTTTCGTTGCTTCCGTCCGCTACGGAGATTCTCTTCGCGCTCGGGCTCGACCAGCAAATCGTCGGCGTCAGCCACGAATGCGACTATCCACCAGCCGCGCGGTCAAGAACTGTTGCCATCCACTCCCGCATTCCGAAAGATGCCACACCTGCCGAGATCGACCGCCTGGTGCGTGAATTCAGCGCGCGCGGCGAAAGTGTGTATTCCGTCGACGCCGAAGTCCTGCGCAGTCTTTCGCCCGACCTCATCGTCACCCAGGATTTGTGTCACGTCTGCGCCGCATCGCCTGAAGATCTCGCAGCGGTTCTCGCAAATTTCGAATCCAAACCTGAAGTGCTGTCGCTCAATCCGCTTGATCTCGGCGATGTCTGGCGCGACATTCTCTTGGTCGGCGAACAAACCTTCCGCCCCCATGCCGCCGAGAAGTTGATTGAATCCATCGGCGAAAAACTCGGGGCGCTCGAACAGAAAATACAGTTTGCAAACGACAATCAGCAAGGCGGGGATCGCCCAACCGTCGCCTTCCTGGAATGGCTCCAGCCAATTTACGTTGGCGGCCACTGGGTTCCGGAAATGATTACCTTCGCAGGAGGCCGCGACGTCTTTGGCGAACCCAGCCGTCCTTCCTTCCGGGTGACGCTTGAGGATGTCGTCACCGCTCAGCCAGAGGTCCTGATTGCCGCACCGTGCGGATATACCGCAGCGCAAGCGCGCCAAGAATATCGCTCCATCGATTTCCCAGCCGGCTGGCAAGACATCCCTGCGGTTCGAAACGGCCGCGTCTATGCGCTTGATGCCAACAGCTATTTCTCTCGCCCCGGTCCTCGACTCATCACCGGTCTCGAAATTCTCGCCAGGTTGCTGCACCCTGCAATCGCAGTGAGCAGGGAAGCGGAAGCCGCGATCAATCCGATCGCCGCTGCAAAACACGCCACCTCGATGTAGTTCTGAGTCTTGGCACCGATCTGCCACTTCACAAGCGCGAGAACTGTTCAACGCTAAACTTCAGTCACACCTGTACCACCGTCCAGTTGACATCTCCATTCCGATATATAAGACTCTTACACATAGGGGAGTAACTGATGATCGGTATCGGCGTCAAGAAGGGGACT
>WNFR01021539.1_pt1 | contig 13212 bp, 18 predicted proteins | sample 5400221 | NCBI WGS metagenome assembly WNFR01 (sample SAMN13153357, study PRJNA577476) | soil metagenome | isolation source: 40 cm soil under Madrone tree | place: USA:California | collected 2016-06-14
CCTGGAAACGGGCATTGATTTCGTCATCCCGTGCATCTGCGGGTGGCGGCGGTGGCTCCATGGGAGGCGGCACGAAAGGGGGCTGCGAATCGTAAAGCGCGTTGTTGCGCTGCTGGTACGGCATGTCCCACACCTGATCGGGTACCCATGGCTGCGGCTGTTGCCGGGGCGGCGGCGGTGCTGGTTCTTTGTCGTCGTCTGCCATCACGAACTCCAAGCGAATCGGGTGTCGTTCAATATAAGCCTCCGCCGGCTCGGCGCCCGCGTGTTGCGCCTCATGTCGCGCCGATTTGCGGGGGGACTTAAGGGGCCATTGAGAATGCTGGGGAATTTGGCGCAATAGGCGCAACACGTAAATGGGGGGTAAATATCAGCTAAAGCCTTGAAAATATTGGCGATCCCAGCAGGATTCGAACCTGCAACCCACGGAGTAGAAATCCGCTACTCGGAGCAGGGCGCGGACCAAACACTTCAGCCTGCCGCGATGCCGCAGAAAGGGCCTGCGGCGGGCGTCGGTCCGATCTCAATGAACACATAGAGTACGGCAGTTTCAGAAATGCAGAGGTAAGCGAGTTTCAGAACTCGGGCACAGGCCAGGTGAGGGAGGTTGCCTAAACCATTGACCTTATCTATTAATCCCGCCCCATGGGGCCACGTGGCGGAGTGGTTACGCAACGGTCTGCAAAACAGTGTGACATTTTCGGGGGCGTCGTACAGAGGCAAAGCGAGGAGTACGAAGTAAGTTACCTCTCATATCGTTGCTCGAAAGCTTGCCGAAACTTTGAAAGCTCAGCATCCATGATGGCTCTCGCGGCAGTATGCTTTGCGAGTGCATCGAGCTTGATGGTGTCAAATATGTTTGGACCGTCTGAGTTCACCATGTTCCGGAGGAGGTAAGCTGCAATGGTGTCTTGGCTTGGTCCCGGCGAATGCGGCCCGGCAACATCGGAAAAGTTCGGGCGAAATACGGTTGCGTCACCGCGGTCCCATTTTCTGGCGCAGAATTTCCGTGCGGACAAGGCGAAGTGCATAGCCGTATCGGAGTCTATTGCCCGGTCCGGACAACACTTGAGCAGCGTGACAACCTTGCCGGCAGGATCCACTGGGACCACCAGGCGCCGAGCCCGATCAACGTCGGTCGCCGTAAGTATCGCTTTCTGCTGAAGCATGGCGGCTTCCTTGTTGGACAGCTGCAAGTAAAGGCAGCCATTTCTGGCCGGCACCTCGATATCTCCGTAAGCAACCACAATTGCGACGTCTTGGGCGCTGCTACCGCGCTGCTGGAGACGTTGTTTGGCGTGGTGCGTCAAGCTGGGTTGCAGCATTGCGATCTCCTATCTCTGTGATGGAGAACGCTAGACATCTTGAGGTGCGGTTGCACGACCCAAATTGGCAAAAAATTTGGCAATTGGCGCGCGTGCGTTGGGTGGCTCTAGGTAGAGCTTTGGGCAAGACCTTGGGTGTTTTTGGCAAGGCGTTGCTACTGAAATTGCTACTGAACGACCGGGTACGAACCGAGACGGCAACGAAAAGAGAACGCTCGAAGCGTCAAAATTACCAAACGAATCAATTCGATATGAGATCAGGAGGGCCTAAACAGAACGTCGGCGATAGAATTTCAAGACCGGTGCCTTAAACCACTCGGCCACCCTTCCGTCTTTGGAATTTCAATCGCTTACCGTGGTGCTCGATCGAACGCAATGCGAACGTGGACCCAATTTGGACCCAACCCCTTATTTCGCCAGGAAGCCCGACGCGAACGCCGCGATAGCCGTTGCAACCGACTGGTTGGCCTTCTTCGATCGCTTTCGCTTGGCGTAATTCCGGAGCACGACGGCAGGGTCATCGCCAATGCGCTGGGCAACGGTATGAACCGGAATGCCGGCGTCGAGGAGGGCGGTTGAGTGGATGCCACGCAGGTCGTGAAACCGCGTCTTACCAAAGCTAGGCAAGTCGGCCTTGCGAGCTTGCTCCCGGAGCAGATCGGCCCGGCGGGCAAACTCTTTTGAGAAGTTGCGGGGGTTGCGGGGCTTGGCAAAATCGAATGCCTTGCCGGCCTCGAGGAGGGCGGGAAACATGAGAGCGGTGGACAACAGCCTTACGAGCGATAGATCGACGCTCACGCCATCGGGGACGCCAGCAAGTACGCGCTGGTACCGCTCCCTTTCCTTGAGCAGCATAGCAACAGTGGCATCATCCAACTCGATGGTACGGAGCCCGCGCTTGGTCTTGGGCGGCTTGAGGCGCAAGCCGAACTTCTTGGTCTGCTCCCAGGCACGCTCAATCCGGAGCGTTTTCTTTTCCGCATCGAGATCGGTCCAGCGAAGTGCAAGCAACTCGTTGCGACGAGCTCCCGTAGCTGCAGCGAGCACCACGATGGGATAGAGGCTGGACCGCTCGAACCCGGCGATCAACGTGGCAAGCTCAGCCTCGTCCAGGCCTTCGCCGATATCGTCGGTGCTGTCCTGCTCCTCATTGTCGAGGACTTGACCATCTGGGTTGGGGATCTGCTCGACACGCAGCATAGGATTGCTGGCGATCATTCCCTTGCGATGAGCGGTCGCCAGGCAGGCTCCGAAAACTGTGTGAACGTGATGTGCTGTCCGCGGCGCGATTTCCCCTTTAGCTTCGAGATCAGCATAGAGCTTGTCGATGTCGGGAGCGCGCAGTTGCTTGTCGCCGAGCGCTGGCTTGACATGAATGCGGAGCAATTGCCCGTATCGTTCCAATGTGCGCTGGCTGACTTTTTTGCGTCGACGACCTGGCGCCCCCGCATCTAGCCACTCCTCGACCCACTGGCCGACAGTCTTCTTGGTCGGGTCGATGTGCTCACCCGTGTCGCCCGACGTCACCAGTGCCCGCAATTCCTTGCGGGCCTCACCCAACGTGCCGCGAAATGTCTTTGTGAACCGCCGGCCGTCGTGTCGGTAGCGCAGCCGGTGGACGTTTTCGCCGCGAGTGTCGATGCCGCCGTCGCCATGAGATCGCTTAGCCATTGTCTTTCTCCAATTGCTGCCGGATCGCCGGCTTCATCACAGTTTCCGATTTTGTCGCCGCTTCACGCACATTCTCTGCATATCGGTTGTAGATCATCTCGGCGGCCGTGCTCGCGTCCGCTTTCACTGCGGATAATTCAGCCGTCGGCTCGGGAAGATCCGCCAACAGCCGCTTGATGGTTTCGAGAAAAACCTGATGGGCCTTTTTGTCAGCATGCCAATCGGCGCCGATCGCGCGGCGCACATCCTTGGCAAGTTCTTCAATCTGGCCGGAGAGCCGAACGAAATGCGGATCAGAAGCAAACAGCGAACCAAACAAGCGCTCTTGAATCTCGCCCGATAAGCCCCGCGGACTTTTGCGAAATTCATCGACCATCGCTTTCGAAAGGCGCACCGCGATCTGCTCAGTTGGCATCCTCGCGCGGGGTCGGCCTCTCCTTTTCTGTATCACAAAATACCTCATTTAATAATATAGCGAACCATCGTGACATATAGTACCACCTATTAACAGGTAAAGCAATACATCACAATTGTATCCCAAAAGGATATCAACATACCGCAGTCACAAGATGGAGCCACGTCAGCGCTTCCCGCAAAATGGCGAGATCGCGCTACTTTCTCGATTGAAGAGTTCGCCGAAATCTTCGGCCTCAGCCGGAATTCAGCTTATGCCGCCGCAGGCAATGGCACCGTAACGGCGGTCAGGATCGGCCGCAGGCTCATCATCCCGCGCGCCGCGATCGAGCGGCTGCTGGCCGCATAGGCGAAAGCCCGCCACCGGCCAGGGAGCGGGCTTTCTGTGTTTTCCGATCGATCACCACCACGCGACAGACGGACACCAGGCGATGGACATAAGCCAATCCGGCCCCGCTGACAAGCCCGCGCCAGCGGCGCGCGACCGCCTACCGAACCGGCGGAGCGCCATCAGCACCAGCTTCCAGCGCGACGGCGCCCGCTTCGAGATGACCGCCGGCTACTATCCCGACGGCCGGCTTGGCGAAGTTTTTCTCAACGCCGACAGAGCAAATAGCTTGCTCGATTTTCTCATGTCGGATGCAGCGATTCTCGCAAGCCTCGCCCTGCAGTATGGCGCGCCGCTCGACGAGATCAGGCACGCGCTCAAGCGCACCACGAGCGGCGAGGCCGCTTCCCCGATCGGGACCGCGCTGGACAAGATCCCATGACCGCGCGCCGTCCCACCCTCGACGAGCCGATTGTTGTCTCGCGCTTTTTCAAGAACCGTAGGCACGATCAGATTGTGACTTCGCTGGAGACTTACGAAGGCCACAACCTTGTCAACATCCGCACCTGGTTCACGGACAAGGCGGGCATTGATCGGCCGACCGCAAAAGGCATCAGCGTTGTCGTGCGGCGCTTGCCAGACTTGCTGAAAGCGCTGAATGCGGCACAGGTGAAAGCGATTGAGCTTGGCTTGCTCGACCCTGCGGAAAGCGACGTCGAATGAGCGCCGCGGTCGAATCCTGGAAGGCGACGGAAGCCCTGGAGAGCTGGGAACGCACACTTGCGAATGCGGAACGGCCGGCCAAGGCAATGCTATTTACCGGGCAGCAACCGAAGTGCTCAGACTGGCATCGCCTCGATCCAGTCCGGAAGAATGGCAAGACCTCGTCGACCAGCTCCATGGCATGGGTGGGCGCCACGGCCTTGCCGATGATGTGGTGCAAACCCTGATGGCCGCGGCGACCCAGGCGCCACCCGACCAGCGCCCAAACCAAGCCCCGCGGCCGCAGCTCGTCGCGCCCGAAGCGCCCACGAATGGCGTAGCACTGCCCGGTGGACCCGAAGAATTCGGCTTGCCGACTGAAGGCGAATGGATACCGGATGCAGGGTCAGCGCAGCCGCCCGCTCCGCTCACCCTGATCACGCCCGCGGACTGGCCCGACGAGGAGCCGCCCGCGATCGATTGGCTAGCAGACCAACGCATCCCGCGCGGGGATGTGACGACACTTCACGGCGATGGCGCCGCCGGCAAGACCGACAGCGCCTTGCAACTCGCCGAGGCTTGCGAGCGTCGTGCGCCCTACTGGTTTGGCCACGAGGTGGCCGGCGGGCCTGTCCTCGTTCTGAGCGCCGAGGAGCCGGAACGCGAACTGCGCCGGCGCATGTGGCAGCACGGCAAGCGCGACGGTTTTTCATCGCAGGATCTCGCCGACCTGCATTTGTGGTTTCCGGACGACGTCGCCGGCGCGGTGTTTGCTACGCCCGATCGCAACGGCATCATGCAGCCTACGCCGCTGTTTCTCTCGATCGAAGCCGCAATCGCTGAGATCGCACCGGTGCTGGTTATTGTTGACAACGTGGCCGCGACCTTCACCGGCAACCAGAACGACCGCGTGATGGTGCGCAGCTACGTCAACCTGTGGCGCAGAATCGCCCGCCAGCCCAGCCGGCCCGCCGTGCTGCTGCTCGACCATCCCAGCCTTTCCGGCCTCACCAACGGCACCGGCCGCGGAGGAAACATGGACTGGCGCAACGCCGTGCGGTCAGCGCTGTATCTGCGCACGCCCGAGGACAAGGCCGAGGCCGACCGCGGCATCCGCATCCTGGAGACTGTCAAGAGCAACTATGCGGCGCCAGGCAAGCCTGTGCGGCTGCAATGGTCCGACGGTGGCCTTGCGCTGGAGCACGCGCCGAGCTCGCTGCATCGCCTCGCCAAGGATGCCGAGTGCGAAGATATCTTCCTGTGCCTGCTCGACGAGCGCAGCGCCCAGGGCCGCCACGTCAGCGACAAGAACGGCAAGAACTACGCGCCAGCGGTATTCGCCGAGATGGGCGGTTCTGAAGGCTTCACCGCCAAGGCGTTTGCTCAGGCCATGAACCGGCTTTTCGAGGCCCGCAAGATCACGCTGCGGGATGTTCGACGCGACGGCAAATCCCGCGCCATCATCGACCGCGCAGACGCCAACACGCCGCCAACACTCCACGCGGAGGCGAGATCATGAGACGCCAACGCCCCGCCAACACCAAAATGTGCCCGCCAACGCCCCGTCATCACCCACGCCAACGCCCCGCCAACAAGCCGCCAACCCGCCAACACCCCGCGCCGCCACCCCCCACACCCCCCTTACGCGCGTGCGCGGCCACAGGCACCGCTCGTGCCCCACGCATTCGCCAACGGCTGCGCTGGCGCTCCGCTCGTGGGCGAACGCTCAGAGCATCCCCAATCCAATCGATCATCAACCTCGCCGGAAAGCATTTCACTGAGAGCCGAGCCCTCGTCCTTCCCTCGATTGATAGATAATCAGTTTTCTCGCACTCAGGGCACCGTATTGGGTCCAACATTGGGTCCAGCGTACCCACCAGCACCTTGCGAAGCGTGCAAGATCAACCGCTTGATGATGTTGCGGTACCGGTTTCATCATTCGGTGCATCGCGCCGGAACATGGGCACGGCGCTGTGTAGATATTCGCCCCGCGCAACCCAGACCGCTGGCGCAACATGATGCCAGGCGCATGGGAGTGCCCGATTTCCATGGGTTTCCCCTCAAAACAGGCCGGGTGGGTGGGGGGTGGGGCCGAACCTGGCCGCTCGGCCGATCATCGACGTGCCCGATCCCTACACAGCGCCGCGCTGGAAATGTCTCTGAAAATCTCCGTGTCGATCGCGCGCAGAACCATGCGCCAAGACTCACCCGCGGCTCAGCATCGCGTTGCGCGTCACGCCCGCCGTGGTTGGCCTCCGGTGCGCGGATGCGTCCGCGGCCTTCCGGCGGGCGCCATGACTGACGGGCTGACCATGTCACCGGCGGACTGGATCGTGATCTGGCGCGCGCGTATCGCCGAGCTCGGGCTCACACACAGCGAGGTCGACCACCAGATCGGCTGGGGCGAAAACTACTGCAGCAAAGTCATGTGCGGCATGAAGCAGCCGACCGCGAAGACGATTGAGCGCATGAACCGCGCGCTGGCGCTGAGATTTCGACCGGAGGTCGATCCTGATCGCGACGCGATCGTGAGAGCGGAGGCGGTGAAGCGGCGCCGAGTTTGACGCCCTTCGGGGCGTTGCTGGAAGCGAAGCGACGATCAGGTCACTTTGAGACTGGCAGGCACGCTGCGGGCGGCGCTCGAAGATGAGGCCGCGGCGCGCGGGCGCGGCCTCTCGAATTTGATTAGAGCCATCCTGATCGAACACGTGGCGCAGCGCATCACCGAGCGCGCCGGCGGCGCAGGAGCTACACGCTGATGGACAAGTCCAAAAATATCCCGCTCGACCCTCCTGCACCGACCGCAAAGGCCGTGCGGGCGCACCGGCGAACGCTCGAGCTGTCGCTCGACGCCTTGAGGGCAGGTGCCGCCGAACTTGCCCTGGCTTCAGCCCGAGGGCGGACCGGCGCCCAAGATGCTTTGGCGGCGCTGTACGGGAAAATCAGGGCGACCGAATTTGAGATCGAATGCAACGATCAAGCCTGTGGGTTGGCGACGGTGGAGGACGCCGCCGCGGAGGTTGCTTGGCGAGCAGCCATTCAGACGATGGAGCCCCAAGAAATCATCGCAGGCCTCGATCGCGAGTCTTGCTGCCGCCGCTGTCAGCCGGGGATCGTCGGCGGCTGCGTAATTACGAACGCCGCGCCGTATGCGGGCTCGACTTGCGGACACCCGGTCAGAGAGCGGCACTCGTTCGGCCTTGATGAAATGGGTCGGCGGATTTTTCCATATCGCGGCACGCAAGCGTCGAGGGTCTTTGATGCGGCCTGCGAAAGATTGAAGGTGCGGAGGGAATTTGTATGACCGACGTCCAGCAGCAGCCCGGCGCATCCGGCGCCCCTGCAGCCCCGCCCGCGAACGCCGCGGAAGCAAGATCCCGGCTCGATGCGCTGATTGCGGATAAAAACCGCGGCGCAAAACTGCTCGCCGGCGATGCCGAAGTGAACCGCGAATTCCGCAGCCTTTCGGACATGGCAGCCAATGTCGATGACAACACGATCGCGGCGGCGATGTCGGGCGAAATAGGTGAATTCCCCGACTCGGGTGTGAAACAGATGGCCGCCACGGCCGCCATGCTCAGGGAGATCGGTATTAGCGAAGAGATCATCGAGCAAACGCTGAAAGGCCACGAGGTCAGCCCGGAGGAGTACAAACTCGTGGAAGCGTGGAAAGCGCGCCAGATGCGAGACCCGATTTTCGTGAAAAGTTATCTCAGCGGCGACGCCGAGGCCCGCCAGAAGATGACCCTCGCCGCGATCATACTTTCGGGCAGCGTCAAGGGCGCGCGCGGCTCGTTCTGAGCGTTTGATTTTTGGTTGCGTAAGCACAGCGTCCAGGCCCCGCAAGGACAAGCCTGATTTTCTACCCTGATCCCCGCGTCGCGCGGGCAAGATCGAACTGCAAGCTGTAAGTCGCCCGTGCTCAGCGGCACACAAGGCGCAAATGACGCCCCGCGAAAGCGACAAGGCACGGTCTAAACCACGGTCGAAACGAAATATCGTTTTTGCCAACGGGCCCAACTTGTCCGAATTTGCGAAAGGTTGCCAACATGACGCCGAGAGATACTTTCATGAGTGATCTTCGCCGCGATAAGCGGTTCACGCGCGATGTTGTCGACCAACTCGCGGCTGCGTTCGAAGCAGTGGAATCGGAGGGTTACGAGGTGGAGGACGCCGCGACCTGTTTGCGTGCGATCGAATGGATCGTCTCGCAGGATCTCACGTCCGATCAGAAACTGCACCACATCAATCGGCTGTTGGCGCTCGGCAAGGTTGAAAACCTCAACCTCGCAGAATTCATCCGGCCTCAGTCATACCCACCGCGCTCCGCAAACGCCCCACGCTAAAAGATTGGGGACAGCTCGGCGACGCCATGCGCGCCCTCCCGAATGAAAAATGGCGGGCCTTCGTCTATCATTTAGTGACGCAAAAACCCGGGCACGGAGCATTGACGCGTGCGTGTCGCGCCGCGGGCTTTGGCCAAAATTCGTCACCGACCAATTTAGCAAAACTGGCCTGGCGGATGGCGCAAGATATCAGGGTGATTGCGGCCGTTGCCGAGGAATCCAAAAAGGTGCTGCGGCTCGGCCATCCCGAGGCTGTCGCTGCAGTGCTGGCCATCGTTCGCAACAGTAAGCATCGTGACCACATGCGAGCGCTTGATGCCGTCCTTTCAAGGGCCGACGCGATCGAGTCGTATTCGAAGCACAACATCGAAGTCTTGCATCGGACGATCGACCCCGACCGCGAGGCGCTCGAGGAGTTGCGCGCGCTTCGCGAATTGGGAACGCCGCGGGAAAAGCTACTCTCGCTGTTCGGACACAACGGGCTCGATCGCATCGAAGCGCTCGAGGCGGCCGATACGTCACGCCGCGCCGATTCCGCCAAGGTGATCGAAGCCAAGGTTGTCGAACCGATGGAAGCTGCCGAATGACGATCGACGACACACCGGATCCCGCAAAGATCATGCGCCTTGCAAAACAGGCGCTGACGTCGTCCGAGTATCGCAAGAAATTTCATCTGGCCGATTTTTTCGGGCCCGGGGAATTTTACGAACCGCAGCTAAAGTTCTTCGCCGAAGGCAGGACACATCACCAGCGGCTGCTCCGCGGCGGCAACCAGGTCGGAAAGAGCTTTGCCGCGGCCTTCGAGTCTTCGCTGCACATGACCGGCCAATATCCGAAATGGTGGCCGGGCAAGAAATTTGACAGGCCTACCCGCGGCTGGATCGTTGGCGTCACCGCCCAGCTTGTGCGCGACGGTCCGCAACGGCAGCTGGTATCGCGTCAAGGTGAATTCGGCAGCGGCACCATCCCGCTGGCATCCTTTGCCTCAAAGCCGGTCATGGTGCCAGGCGGCACCGGCTCGATAGACACGCTCAGCGTCGCGCATCACACCGCCGGCGCGCGTGACGGCATCTCGACGGCGACCTTCAAGTCGTTCGAGCAGGGCGCAGCCAAGATGCAGTCCGAATCGATTGACTGGATCTGGATCGACGAACGCTGCCCCGAGGACGTCTATTCGGAGTTGCTCGCCCGCACCAGCGCGACCGACGGCATCCTGTTCATGTCGTACACGCCGCTGAAGGGCGGCGGCGAACTGACGTATCGGTTTCTCAATGAATGGAACGCTGATCGATCAGATACACGCATCGAGGCGCATCAGGCGAAGCACATCAGCGCCGAGCGCCGCGCGCAGCTGGAGGAAAACTATCTTCCTCACGAACGCGAGGCCCGCATCCACGGCATTCCGCAACTCGGTATCGCGCGAGTGTTTCCCTTTCCGATCGAAACGCTGGTCGGAACATTCGATCCGGATACCGATATCAGGTCCTGGGCGCGGTGGATCGTCGGCGTCGACTTCGGCTATGGGCATCCGTTCGCGGCCGCCTTGTGTGCGTGGGTTCACGACACCGACGAATTTTTCGTCGTGGACGGATTTCGAATGGAACGCGCGGAGGCGTTCTACCACACCAAGCGTCTTGCCGGTCTGTGCCATGGCCTTCGAATCCCGGTGGCGTGGCCGCACGACGGCCTGCAGCATGAGAAGGGCTCGGGACAGCAACTTGCCGATATCTACAAGCGGCTCGGGGCGCCGATGATGGCCACGCACGCGGAAAACCACGGCGGTGGATTTCATACCGAGCCCGCGATCGAGGAAATGTGCGGCTACATGAAGCTCGGCAAGTTCACGATCGCCAGTCACATGAGCGATCTCACCGAGGAAATTCTCAGCTATCACCGCGACGAGGATTACAAGATCGTACGTCAGCGCGACGATCTGATCTCTGCCGCCCGGTACGCGTTCATGATGCGCCGAAAAGGCAAGGGGCTCAGCCAGTGCGAGGGCTACGGGCGCACGCCTGGCGTAGGCGACTATCCGGTGGCGCTAAGAAATCACGAACCGCAAATCGCAGCGGGTACCGACTTCGACATTTTCACCGGGCAATGACACCAGCAAAGGAACTAAAACCATGATCATCGACCACCCCAACAAGACGCACCAAAACACCGTAAATCTCGCAGAGAGCTCGAGGCAGACGGCCGTGCAGCAGCAAATCGTGGCTGGCGGCGCAAACGCCCAGGCCAATATTCGGGCCATCGAAGCGACTTTCTGGCGCGCTGTAATAACAAGCTGTCTGGCCAACGGCTTAGACCCCAGCCCATTCAAGCAGAGTTTGCACGATGTGGCAGGTGTCTGGTCGTGACGATTTTTTGATTTGCGAGCGTAAGACGACGCCCATTCGGCGCGCCGTCGGAATTCCAAATTCTAGGGGCGCGAGCTATACCGCCAACCAACGATAGGCGGCTTCTCCACCGTTGGCACGATCGTGACAATCCATCGTCGCGGGATGCTGGATCGGTCTTCCTGGACGGACCGGACCATGCCGAAAAATCTTGACCCGTTCAAAGTCAACTCTACTGCCCGTCCGTTATATTGGGCGCGGCGATAGCGCCGGGCTTCAACGGAACTGCTTGTTTCGACCGTTTGCATACTGACCTCGTCTGGTCAGCCCCGCGCACGGTATCAGCCAAACGTTAACTAAACATTTTAGTTTTTTCATTCGTCCCGCTTCAACGTTCGCCGTTCCCAGTGAGTGTCTTTGCGATCGGGATTAAACTCCCGAACCTGATGGCGGTTCAACGCTCTCATGACGCCGATGCGCGCGAACATCGTTGCCCGCCCGACGTCGCCACCAGGATCAGGGCCTCCATCGCCCGCCTGCCACTCCTTGGCCTCATGCTCGACCTTCGGAAGCCGCGTGATGTACTTGCCGGCATCCTCCGGCTTGACGTTCAGCGGCCGCCCGGCGCCGGCTGGTGTGCCCCGGGGCTGATGAACCCCCGGCAGCCAAGACTAAGCTGCGCCTTGTTCCTGTGCAGGCAGGCCCTGACGCGGTCGACGTTCGGAATCTCGGCGCTGCACAAGCGAAACGCGTCGCCTGTACACGCTTGTCGCCCTTCGGGCGTGTAGGCCTCTGCTGCCGTCGGCAGTTCCGAGACCGCAAGCGCCATTGCCAGCATCAACCCGAGCTGGAAATCCCCGGACCGGATGGCAACCATGAATCCCCCCGAAGCATCTATTCACGAATTGTGGGTGAAGGACGGGGACTTGGCAAGGGACGCGAGACGTCGCATGCCGAATCCCGAAGGCGAATCGCCGTTGCGCGGGTGGCCGGTAGATGCGCGTGGGATGGGCCGTCGGGTAACGCTAAAAGATGATCCCCGACAACAACAGAATTGCACCGATCGCCATAAGGAGAATGCCGGGCCAGTTCGCTTCGAGCCCCAAGAATCCCACGCCGCGCCGTCGCGGCTCCAGAGTGCCGCGAACCGGCCGGCCGGAATCCGGGCCGCTAAGCGATCCCCGCCAAATAACAGCGCGCACCATGTACAAACACCGCCGAAAACGAGCAGCGCGCCAAGCCCTATCAGGAACATTTTCGCCTCTCAATTCATCGCTGCGCCATTGAGGCGCGATCTGAGTGGGCAGGCAATCAATCTACGCGCGAAACGGTCATCCTTCCGCGATCCTCGCCCTGCCGGCAGCCGTTAAACGAATGCCGCCGTGAATTTCCTCGATGTATCCTAGCTCGGTCAGCCGGGCTTTGTGCTCGGATGGGATGCGATGCATCAAGCCCTTAGCGCCGTCTCGCAATGAGACAAACTCTTCGCGGGTCAATGTCGCCGCCGCCTGGGCCATTCTCGGAATATGCGCCGACGGCGGCCGGGATCAAGAGACTTCCCCGCAGCCTGCCAGCCCTCAGGATTCGTTTTCGGCGCTGGCCCGTATCCAGGCAGCCTGCCGGGCAAAGACGCATCAGCGGCTTTCGCTGAGTCATGGGTGGCTGCCCTGACTAAAGGCCCGTATCAACGTCCGCCGTTTAGGCGTAGCTTTTTGCCCATCCGATACCTTCGGACGCAACGCATGTCAGCTTACCGGGCCTATTTCGTCGGGCCTCAGGATCATTTTATCGGGTACAGAGGCTTCGTTTGCCAAGACGACGGCGAAGCCATCGAAAAAGCCAAGGAGATATTCGAAGGTCCCACGATTGAGCTTTGGTGCGGCGCGCGTCTCGTCACCCGGATCAGTCACAAGTAGGAGCGAACCGGCCGGTCTCCCTCAGCATTCGCCTTCAGCCCGGCCGGCGAACGTTGGCGGCCCTGGTCTTTCCCTCACGAGTGCGTTCAACATCGAAACTAAGCCGTTCGCCTTTCCTGATGTTGTCTGGATCGATGCCTGCTGATTGCAGCGCGCTGACGTGCAGAAACA
>WNFR01012212.1_pt1 | contig 13209 bp, 8 predicted proteins | sample 5400221 | NCBI WGS metagenome assembly WNFR01 (sample SAMN13153357, study PRJNA577476) | soil metagenome | isolation source: 40 cm soil under Madrone tree | place: USA:California | collected 2016-06-14
TGGAACGGCGGCCATCACGGTGACTGCTGTAACAGTAGTGCCTCCGCCCAACGACGGACTCTGGCGGGGGAACGAGCCGACGGGGATGACTTTCATCGACGAGCGTCCGTTCAACACACTCGCCGAGAACGCATCTCCTCATGTCCCGTACTGGGATACCGATAACTCGCTCTTGATTGTCCAAGACACTACGGCCCCGCACTCGCCATCCGGCGCAATTCGAGCCTTTTACCCGGCGGGATGGCCAGGCGGAGCGGCCCCCGGCCACGCTGGCACTACATTCGGTGGCGCTGGCACATTCAAAACGCTCTACGTCGGCTACTGGGCGAAGTACTCGCCCAACTTCTACGGCCACATATCGAACTACACCAAGCAGTTCTACGTGGGCGCAAACGGCCAGCCAGGCCAAATCTTCACCTTGGTATCTGCCTCACCCGGAGACGCGCCTCTGGTGCCCAGAGTTTGTTTGCAAGCGGCCTTAGGGACTGATGGAATCTTCCTCCCCAATCTGGTTCCCACCGTCACAGTTACGCGTGGCCAATGGTTCTACTTCGAGCTCGTGTTAAATGGAAACACAGCAGGCAATGCTGATGGCTCCCTAGATTGGTTCGTAAACGGGGTTCACATAGGCAGCCGGTCAGGACTCAAGATCACGACCGCGGCCACTGCGTGGACCTTACTTAGTTTCGACCCCCAGAGTACTGATTCCCGGAAGGGATTTCACTCAACGCGGGCTCACGGATTCTTGACGCGCGATAGCACGGGCGAGACACGATCGCAAATGGGCTTCCGGCGCAACCTCACGCTGGTAATAATCGTATGCGGCTGCGCGCATGGTGCGCTGCAGATCGCGATTGGCCAGAATGGATTCGCATGCCGCGATGCACTCGTCCGGTGAAGCAAATGCAAGGAACTCGTGGCCGATAGTGAGCGGCACTGGCAGCTGGTTTCTGGGCGGCTCCGCGACCACGCACATCGAAGCGGCGAAATACTCACCGAGCTTCCAGGCGGTCGAGTAATGTAATCCCCGGGTGTACACGCCGATCAACATGCCGCGCTGCATCCGCGCGAAGGCCGCCGGGGATACCGGCCGGGCCGTGACGAGTTCGGGGTGACGGCGCAGCGCTAGCGGCGTCGGAACGAGCCCGCCGCAGAACCGCCCATGCAGTCCTCCTTTGAGCGCCTGCACGAGACGCACGCGCTGGTCGTTTATCGCATTCGGATCGTCACCGCGAGCTTCATGATCTTCCCAAATTCGCGTCTGAAGGAGCACTACAGCACTCTTCGGCATATCCGGGGCTGCCGTATAATCCGACTCGCGCCTGTAGCGCCAATAGTCGTACAGCTTGCGCGTGAGCGAACTCACCGTGCCGGCACCGCCGGTGCGGCCCGCGACCTTCGACGCGATCTGCCGGAGCACTTGTGCAGAAACCGCCCTGATGGAAGTCGCATTCGCGCAGACAAAATTCATTCCAAACGGCAGAACCTTCTCGCGGAACGCCGGAGACAGCTTGGCGACGTCCGCGAGATGGTAGCTACGCTTGAAATACACTGCGACGTTCTCGAGCGCGCTCTCATCGAACACGTCGCTGCGATCTCGCAGGTCGATAGCAAGCGGGAGTACGGTCCCGCCAGGGGCGAGCACGTCGAGGTAAACGGACACGTTGCCGGGGCGGGCTTTGCGCCAGGCGTCGATCGTTGGCGTGCTAAGCTCGAGCCCGACCTCACCATGCGCTGCCAGCCCGAACACTCCAGCGTGCACGTAGGATGTGTGATAGAGATCCTGGTCAGTGTCGAGATAGAGCGTGACTTGCATGTCAGCGACGCCGAGGGACTGATTCCATCGAGCTGCGGGAAGTACGCGTCGCTAGCGGCAAGGGATCTGCGGCGAGTCGCGGACGCGGACGCGAGAAGAGCAAGCCGCGCGAGTCCTTGCAGTGATGCGCGCACGCCATGCACACTTGGCGGTGCTTTACAAAAAGCACCTCAGCGTAAGCCTAAGAGGATCACGATAACTCCCCAGCCGCGTCGCAGCGCGCGACTTGTGTCATCGTCCGGCAGGTTTAGTCGCCAGCGCCCAAACCTGGATTGGGTACTGGTGCTGATCGCGCAGGGAGTGGTGAAAAAGGCGGCGGTACTTCCGAAACTGGGTCAGCTCCGCCCGCACGCAGCTGAGGTTTCCCCAGGACCCGGTGCGAATCTGGTCTATAGGGAAGCCACACTCCGCCAGCAGGTGGCGAATCCCTGTCTCGGTCCAGCGCGAACAGTCAGTGGGATGGGCGTGGACTCTGACGAGAAAGGGTGTCATCACCAAAAAGTGGCCGCCGGGTCGGACCATTTGGTACACGTTCTTGCCGGCCCGATACGGCCAGAGCAAATGTTCAAAAACCTGGTCCGCGATGACTAGGTCGTACTGTTCTGGTAGGGGGGCCGCGCAGACGTCGTACTCAGGAAAATCTACCGACTTGAAGCTCTTGAACTTGACCAGGGATCCCCAGCGGACACCTGATACTTCCAGCGCATCCAGTGTTTCCGGTCGGAGTTGCTCCACCAGTTCTTTGGTCTCCGCATACATGATCTTGCGCTGCCAGCCGAACCCATCGGCGCCCGTGAGGGTGTCGACCGCCTGCACGACTCGGTGATAACCCGGGACCGCTCGAACGGTGTGCCCTGCGATCTCGAAAATCCGCTTCGCTGTTCGCTTGATTGGATTGCGCGGGACGCCATCGTAGGGAGTCGCGATTTCCATAAGTGTTTTCAGCAGTTCATAAGAGTTCGTTCCCGCATGTTTCGATTGTGAATGGAGACAAGGTAGAAAACCGCTGCTGGGAAAGCCAGCTTCGCGTTCATGGCTGCCGAGAATAAGAACATCCCGGCAATCGCTACTATAATGCGGTCGAGGGAGCTTGACCTTTCTGGACCGCGGAAGATAAAAATCACCGATGCGGACGCGCTGTTGCGCCCATGCGACACTGTTGGCGCGATGAAGTCTTTGTGAGCGTTCAACCCGGCTGACGCGTGCCTCACAACTCAATGTGTCCAAACGACTTGAGGGAGTCTGCTGCGGCGTCAAGACCGGCGCCCGAAACTGCGTCGCACTTGCACTCGGCATTGTCAATCCGAGGGGTGCGAATCCACCAATTGCCGCCAAATAAGTCAGTGCAAAAGCTCCAGACCGTACGATCGGCCAACTGGAAACCCGACCCCAAATTGGCCACGGCCGACCTGGATCGTTCACTCGCTGGTGGGATTGCTTGGACAAGCGGTGTCACTTGGTTGAGCCAAATCCTGAGTTGGGGTTCGACACTGGTTGTTGTGCACTATCTGACGCCCACCGATTACGGCCTCGTCGGAATGGCACTTGTCTATCTGGGGCTCGTTCAGATGGCTAGCGAGCTCGGTGTTGGCGGCGCGGTCGTGAGGTTTCGCGACCTGACGAGCGATCAAATTCGGCAGTTCAATGGTCTCTCCATTATTGCCGGGAGCATCGGACTCCTCGCATCGCTCGCCGTCGCCATTCCGTTGGGTCATTTCTTTCGAGAGCCGCGGCTACCGGTGGTCCTTGCACTCATGAGTTCGGTCTTCCTGATCGGCGCCTTTAGGGTCGTACCCCAGGCCTTGATGCAACGGCGCCTCCAATTCCGGAGGCTGGCGGTGATCGAGGGAACTCAGAGCATCGTTGGAGCGTGCTCCACGCTCACTCTGGCGGTCTTGGGTTTTGGCTACTGGGCCCTCGCGTTCGGTTTTGTAATCAGCGCTACCATCTACGCGATCCTGGTGGTCGCCCAAAACCCCGAAGGATTTCGCCGTCCGCGAGTGGCATCAATCCGCCAGCCATTGACTTTCAGCGGCCACATGCTAGCGTCGCGCTTTGCGTGGTACGGCTACTCGAACGCGGACTTCGCCGTCGTCGGGAGATTGTTGGGAGGCGCGGCGCTCGGCGCTTACACGCTGGGATGGACTCTTTCAGGAATGACCGTCGAAAAGATCGCGGCTGTCATTGGCCGCGTGACTCCCGCTTTTTTTTGCACGATACAGAACGATCTGCCTGCGCTACGCCGATACCTGCTCTTGATCACCGAAGGGCTTGCACTCGTGACCTTCCCCGCATGTATCGGCCTGACGTTGGTTGCCGGCGATTTCGTCCGATCGGCGCTCGGTGACCGGTGGATTGCCGCGATTCTTCCGGTGCAGCTTCTTGCACTCCTGGCAACAGTTCGGTCCGTTCAGCCTCTAATTCCGCAGGTCCTTTTTGCAATCGGGCAGTCCCGGCTAAACATGCGCAATGCGATGCTGACGGTACTCGTGCTTCCCATTTGTTTCGTCCTGGCCAGCCATTGGGGCATCTCCGGCGTCGCAGTCGCGTGGTTGATTGTCGGCCCGCTCATGTTCAGTCCGCTGCTCCTGCGCACACTCCGATTAATCGAGCTCCCGCCAAGGCAATATTTCGTTGCGCTCTGGCCGGCGAGTAGTGGGTGTTTGGTCATGGCATGCGTAGTGATGTCCGTCGACCGTGTATTCCTTGGCGGAGTGCCACCGTATGCCTCGTTGATCATCAAAATTGTCATCGGCGCGCTGGCCTATTCTGCAGCGCTCTTCGCGTTTCACCGCGCACGCATAGCGACACTTAGGGAAATGCTGCGGGTGGTGCGGGAGCGGCGCCCGGTAGCGGTATCCGCGGTTCCCGGCATGGTCATCAGCCGTCCATTGGCGGAGCCCGTGGGTGCAGCATCACCGGACAGCACTACGACGACGCGCTGTCGGCCGCATTCTTTCGCGACTTGGGTATTGTGGCGCCCGACATGAATCTGGCTGTCGGCTCCGACACACATGCTGTCCAGACCGCACGAATCATGGAGCGGATCGAGCCGGTCCTCCGCGAGAACCGACCGGACTGGGTACTGGTGTATGGCGACGTGAACTCGACGATGGCCGCCGCCGTCGTCGCATCAAAGCTCGGGATTCGAGTAGCGCATGTCGAGGCTGGTCTGCGAAGCTTCGACCGTACGATGCCCGAGGAAATCAACCGCATCGTCACGGATCGGCTGGCTGACCTTCTTTTCACACCGTCCCGCGACGCCGACGCACAGCTTCGAGCTGAAGGCGAACCCGACACAGAGATCGCCTTCGTCGGTAACGTGATGATCGATAGTTTGTTCTACGCGCTACCTGCGGCGCGCACCACTGGGTTCCGCAAAAAACTGGGAATCAACGGGTCGGCAGTAGTAGTTACTCTCCACCGGCCCTCCAATGTCGATGACTCCGACCGGATAGGCTTGCTGGCCGATGTGCTGAGCGAAATCGCGCTCGAACGCCCTGTCGTTTTCCCCGCGCACCCGCGAACCAGGCTGCGCCTCGAAGCCGCGGGACTAAATATGGGCCGGGTCTGCATGCTGGACCCTGTCGGTTATCTCGAAATGCTCGATCTAGTCGAAAATGCTTTCGCTGTAGTCACCGATTCCGGTGGGCTTCAGGAGGAAACGACGGCGCTCGGCATCCCCTGTCTCACAGTCCGCCCAAACACGGAGCGGCCAATTACGATCACCGAAGGGACGAACCGCCTTGTCCCTAACCCAGCCGACATCATAGAGGAACTCCGTCGGCTGAGTCGGCCAGCGGTGGCGCCGTGTCCCGAAGGGTGGGATGGGCAGGCGGGTGAGCGGGTGGTCGCAGCCCTTATGAGCCGCCGCTAATGCTACGCTCTACGATTGGATTAGCACGGCGCGCGCGTGACTACGCGCAATTGCCTTTATCGCTGATAGCGGCGCAACACCGCGATCGATGGGAGGGATTGGGCTCAGACCCTGGGATAGAGTGGGCTGTGAAAGAGGGTCTCGCCTGGTTGGGACGCGCACAAGACGCCTCCGCCACTCAAGATGGAGGTGTCGCTCGAGACTATTGCCTCAGCGAGGGCTGGGCTGCTTCGTACCCAGAGACGACGGGCTACATCATCCCGACGATGTTGGCCCACGCCGGGCTGCGGAGGGAGGATCCCTTACGTAAACGGGCCCGGCGGATGCTCGACTGGTTGGTAAGTATCCAGCTCCCGGGTGGCGGTTTCCAGGGTGGAATGGTGAATCAATCACCAGTCGTCCCGGTCACATTCAATACCGGCCAGATTCTTATTGGCCTTGCCGCCGGCGTGTCCGAGTTCGGTGACGCTTATCGCGGGGCGATGCGCGCCGCTGCCGACTGGCTAGTGCAGACACAGGACCCAGATGGCTGCTGGAGCCGTTATCCGACACCGTTCGCAGATCGCGGAGAGCAAGCCTACAAGACGCATGTCTCCTGGGGACTGGTCGAGGCAGAACGACTCGTACCTGGACGGGGGTATGCAGATGCGGCTCTTCGAAACGTCCGATGGGCACTCTCACACCAGCGTCCCAATGGGTGGTTCGCTCGCTGTTGCCTCGACGATCCGAATCAGCCGCTGACTCATACGATCGGGTACGCGCTCCGTGGTCTCCTCGAGGTACAGAGCTTTAACGGTGATCCTTCGCTCCTCGCGGCGGCGCGGCGGACAGCAGATGGCCTCCTGACCGCGATTCGACGGGACGGTGCTTTATCAGGGAGGCTCGACTCGGATTGGGGCGCCGCCGTGTCCTGGAGTTGCCTGACAGGCAATGTCCAGATTGCCCACTCGCTCCTCATCTTGTACGACAGGACTGGGCACGTGCGGTACCGCGACGCTGCTTACGAGCTCAATCGTGCCGTGCGGCGCACGCTGCGGGTTGACGATCCGGACGAAACACGGGGCGCGGTGAAAGGGTCATTCCCGATCGACGGCGATTATGGAAAATTCTCATATCCCAACTGGGCCACGAAGTTCGCGATCGATTCCTACACCGCCGAACAACAAATTCGCGCGAGGGAAACGCGAGCTACGGAATCTCCGGCGGTGATCAGCGAAGCCCATCCCATCCCAGGACCAGAACACGTGAGCGCGTCGAAACTAACTAACTAAATAAATGCCGCGACACAGCCGCTGCGGACGGGATCGCAGGGTATCAAGGCAGTTTGTATTTCGGCTCGCTCGCCTACGCGCGGTCGTAGAATAGCTTGCCCGCCCGAGCCATCTGCTCGGTGCAGGCGATCGCATCCGTCGCCGACACACACATGACGCGAGTGTTTCCCACCCTTTGCCGGCTGACGAGGCGTTGCTTATCCAATTCCTCCATGAGCGTGAGAGGGCGCCGTCGGCGGACTGCCTCCGGAGAAAATACGTGAGTCTTGACCATTGTTAGCTGGCCGGCCGAATCAATCGATGGCACCTCGAAAGGTTCGCTGTGATAAAGTGGAAAGGGCAGCCTTTTCTCGACCAGATGCTCCATGTAATGAAATAGCGTCATCGTCGTAAATGGTACATTGAAAAACACGATCTTCCCCCCGAGCTGTGAGAATTTCTCGAATGGCGACCCCGGCCCACAAGGATACAGGCAGCTGTCGTGATCCGCTGTGATCCATTTCGCCTTTGGTCCATGGGCGAGAACGGGATGCGTAGGGTGAAAGCTCCTCGATACGTCCTCGCGCCGTCGAAATGATTCCGAGATTATCCCCATGCGCGATGGTGTCTTTCTCACATCGAAGGTGTTGAGTTTTTGGAGGTACTCGTACGTGGACGACGAGTAAGGAAGAGAGACCATCAGCAAGTTGCCGTTCGGGCCGACTCTCTTCAGAAAAACATCGGTCAGCTCCTTGGGCGATCCGCGAAAGCCGGACGAGGCGTTGAGGGAGCCGTGGAGCATCACAGTATCGCCACTCGTGACGCCAATGGCACAAAGCAGGGACTCAAGCTCGCGCGATCCGTACGACCGAAACCGAGTGATGAACTGTCGTTTCCTCGCCGAATAAAGCGCCTTCACCTTGGCCTTCTGTGAGCTGTTCAATCTCGAAAACAAAAACCTCAACACGCGCATCCTCGCTGACGTTGAGGATTCACGCTCGCACCTGAGGACCAGCGCTCCCGTCCACACGGATCGCGCTTGATTGGCCAGGCTGTCATAGTCAGAGGATTGGTGCCGCCGACCGCGAGTTGTGCTCGGGTACGGCCGAGAGCCAGCGGTTTTGCCAGGCCCTGAACATAACCAGAGCCCACAGTCCGGGCGAGTTGCTTGAATCACCCTTGATGAAGCGATCCCATTCCAGCCGAATGACCGTTCCCCGGAGAATTCCATCTTCTTCGCCAGAGAGAAGTAGGTCGCCCGCCCAATTCTTCAATGGTCCGGCCAGCCACTGCGCGAGTGGAACGGAGAACCCCATTTTCTCTCGATCGACCAGTGCCGGAGGCACGTGCTTATACAGAATCTGTCTCAGGATCCACTTTCCGCGGCCATCGCGCACCTTGAGCCTGCGCGGAAGGCGCCACGACAGCTCCACGACGCGATGATCCAGAATGGGCACTCGTGCCTCGAGGCTCACCGCCATGCTCGCGCGGTCGATTTTGGCCAACAAATCGTCGGGGAGATAGGACGTTTGATCCGCCAGCATCATCCGCTCCATCAGATCCAGCGAATCGTTCATTCCGAGCATCGCGTCGTGCTTTCCATTCGGACTGCGCCCGACCACCAGGTGCTCTGGATGCTGCCATGCCGACAGAAGCGACCGATACATGCCCGACGCCGATTCGGCGCGCAGTAGATCCCCCATCTTGTGAACCTTCTCGCCAAGTAGTCGTGTCCGGCCTGCGGCCGGAAACACCGGCCTCAGAGCATCCCGCATCTGATTCCATGAGCGAGGCGAGAGACTGGTAGCACCCGCCGCAGAGACCCTTCTGAGTAGCTTGGGCCAGTGCTGAAATCCAGTGATCATCCGCTCGCCACTGACGTAACGATTGTAGCCCCCGAACAATTCGTCACCGCCATCGCCGGTCAAGGCTACCGTGACCTCCCGTCGCGCGAGCTGACATACGAGAAAGGTCGGGATTTGGGACGGATCCGCGAGCGGTTCGTCGAACATCTCCGCCAGATTGGGGACCACCGCGAGCGCATCCGCTCCCGTCAGGCGCAGCTCCGTGTGATCGGTTCCCAGATGTCTCGCTATTGCCCGGGCGTGCGCGGCCTCGTCGAATTCTTCGTGATCGAACCCAATGGTAAACGTCTTCACCGGCCGATCTGCCAAGGATTGCATCAGCGCTACGACCGTCGAAGAATCGATTCCGCCGGACAACAGTGCGCCCAGCGGCACATCGGCCTCCATGCGCAACCGGACGGCGTCCGTTAGAAGCGTCTCCAGCTCACAAACCGCATCCTCATCTCCGCCTGAGAGCTGCGTGACAGAGCCCTGCCACGCAGCTCTCTCCGCAGACCAGAATGCTTTCGAGGCGGGAAGCGCAGTTCCCGGATCAGTGATAGTGAGGATGTGGCCGGGCGGGAGCTTGATCGCGTGCCGGAAAATGCTCTGTGGCGCAGGGACGTACAGATACCGTAGATACGAGGTCACCGCCGCAATGTCGATCGCACGATCGAACTCCGGTCCTGCGAGCAATGCTTTCAGCTCGGATCCGAACGTGACGACCCCGCGATGATGATAGATGAACATTGGCTTGATGCCAAGCCGATCCCGAATCAGCGAGAGCTCACGGCGCTCCAGGTCCCAGACAGCAATAGCGAACATCCCGATGAAGCGGCGGACTGACTGCTCTATCCCCCAGCGCTCGAAGGCGGCGAGAATAACCTCTGTGTCCGAGTGCCCACGGAACGCGCACCCCATGGACTCCAATTCGCGCCGCAAGGCGCGGTGGTTGTACACCTCGCCATTGAAGACGAGGATGAACCGACCGCTGCTGGACGGCATCGGTTGGTGGCCCAGCTCCGAGAGATCAACGATGGCCAGACGACGAAAGCCAAGTGCGACTCCCGCGGATGCGTCGGCCCATATCCCGCTGTCGTCGGGTCCCCTGTGCACGATGGCCGCGCTCATGCGCGAGGTGATGGCGTGAAGCTCATCAGAGCTCCAGTTCCTCCGCGCAAACAGTCCAGCCAAGCCGCACATGTTGATTCCTTTCTACTGGGAATCTTGCATCAGACGGACGCCGTCTCTTGTGCGGCCCCAGCCGACAAGCCGAGTGCTTGATGATTTCTGCCGGAAGCTAATTCGTGTGCGTAGCGGGGTCTCGTCGCCTCGCCTCTTATGCTTGGCGCGAGCGCAGCGATCCTCGAAGTATCGTATCTGAGCCGCGCAAAGATCTTGGCCACGTTGATGGCCGGCGCTCGCGGACGCAGCGCTTTCTGAAGCGCGATCGCAACCCATGATAGCGGCAGGAGAATCACCGGCGGCAGCCACACGACCGTCAGATCAGGATTGGTGCGACGCAGTCGCGCGAGCAGCTCTCTCTTGGTCGGCAATTCAGGTTCGAACAGATTGAGTACGGCTGGCGACTCGTCGAAATGTCTCACCATCCAGGCGAGCGTCTGTGCCGAGAAAACCACGTCGACGACACCGAGCTGATGGCCGGGCATGCCAACGGCAACGAAGATGTTCCCAACCCGTTTGCCGAGCAGTCCCGGCGGATCGAAATTGCGGTAATCAACCAGCGCCGACGGCCGTACTATGCGCAAGCCGATTCCCAGCTGTCTGGAACGAGACAATGCCAGACGCTCCGATTCGATTTTTCCCCAGGCGTATGCTCCACCCGTGCGAGCGTTCGCCGCGAAGGCAGTGTCTTCGCTGAGCTTCTTCCCTAGCGGGGGAGATGCCAGCACGGATATGCTGCTGACGTGAATGACCTTTCTTATGCCGGCGGCCCCAGCCGCAATTAACACCTGGTCAGTCGCGGCGACTGAATTTCTCTCGTGCTGTTTCCAGCTTCCGGCTGTCTCCGCTGCGCAGTGAATCACCGCCTTCGCGCCACCGAAAACTTCAGGACCGATAGGTTGCGATATATCGGCAACGACGTACTGAACATGTGGAATCCTCTCCCAATCCGGAGGCGTACGGCGAGCGACGACGCGGACGTGATCGCCACCACCGAGCAAAGCGCGCACGACTTCCTTGCCGAGGAAGCCAGTCCCGCCAGTAACGACGACCGGCGCATCACGGGGCCCTTGCGCCGCTGAGTCGACTGCGGGGTGCGACGCAGCCAGCGCCTCGGCGATACGCTCGCAGATGCTTACCGTTTCAAGCAGATTCGATCGGGAGATCGGCGAATCGCTCCTGGTCTGAATTGCCCCGTAGAATGCACCAAAGATTTCGACCAGACCCGGGTAACTCCGCTGGCGCTTGAGGAAGCGCTTCCCCATCGCTGCCGTTGTCCCAGTCAATAGCTGCCACGCGAGGCGATAAGGCGCGACCAGCTTGTCGATGCCCGAGCAGCCCGGGCCCAGGTTTCTCTGCACGGTACTGCGCACATAATCCGCGTGGACAGACCCGTTCGTCCCGACCAGGCGCAGGTAGCTTTCGACCGGTCGTCCATCGAGTGTCACGACCAGATTGCCAGTCAGCGGTCCCCGGCGAATGAGAGCATGGACAGTCCCCCTTGGACCGATCTCGGCCGCGACGAGCTCTGTCGTCCCTTCCCCGGCCCGCTCCAGAAAATCGAGAAGCAGGTAGACGGGATGAGGAAGGATATCGAGAAGCTGCAGATCATCACGGAGCGGCGCGCGACCGCTCGGGTTGTGCTTCATCGCACGAAAAGAGAAATAGCTTTCGACATGGGTTAGTTGCCCCAGAGCGGGCAATAGCTCTAGAAGTCGGCGCGTTGGTGGTTCGTATAAGAGTTGGTGGCCGGGACAGATCTTGAGGCCCTTGCTGTCGGCGAGCTTCGCCAGACGGGCGGCTGCTCCCCTTGTTTCGACAAAGGGTTTCTCAACGTAGACGTGGCAGCCGGCCTCGAGAGCCTGCTCTGTCAATGCTTCGTGCGTGTGTGGCGGGGTGCAGACGTGAACGACGTCAACGGATTGAGCGCGCAGCAGTTCGTGCAGTGAGGCGAACCCAGCAATTCCGGGCTCTTCCCGTCGGATCGTGTCGATCGCGACAACATCCGGATCGACGACGGCCGTTACAGTGGCGAGGCCTGCTAGGCGCCCGATGGCTCGAATGTGCTGTCGCGCCATCTGGCCCGCACCGAGGATACCGACACGCAGTGCGGGAACTGCCGTTGTCGCCAGCGAGATATCATCAGTGTTCATCGAGAGTTGTTCTAATTTGAAAGGCGGTCGAGGTCAGCGGTCGCAACAATCCGCACGGAATCGCTTGAGCGGCAATCAACTGCCCCGCGCTCGACAGATTGACAAGTCCGAGTGCAAGGGCAACGCCGCGTTTGGGCTCTCCCACAGTTATAATGTGGAAGGCCCTAAGTCCTGTCCGCAGTTATAGTTACGCGCTGAGGTAAACGTCGTTTCTTACGCGGATCGAGAGGCTCTTCGCTGCGTGTGTCGCGTGCCTGCAACAGTCTTTGGTCCACGGTTGGACGCGTTGACCACGCGCGGGCCGGCACCGTTATGGTCCTGGCTTGGCCCGGGAGAACTGGAGCGCAATCTTGAGCAATTTCATGAATTGGAGCGCGCAGGCGCGGATTGCGCGCGACCTCCGCGACGGTTTCGTGGCATACCCACCACAGCGAGTGAAGGTGTACACGAGATTCGGTCCCGCAGGTGCCCGTGCCGCGCCTCAACTTGCAAATATTAGCACTCATCCCACTTGCATAATACGAAGGCGGAGTTTCACCTTCACGTCCAGCGGGAAGCTCCGCGATCTCAGGCATGTGAATCGGAGATCCCGCATTTTTGGCGGCGCATCGAACGCGTCCGCGAGTCTATTTCGGGCGGCAATGAAGCTTTCAAAGAGAGTAACGCGCAATTCAGACGTGCGTCGTCTCATGATCATCACCTACCATTTTCCTCCAGATCGCGCCATTGGGGGACAGAGGTGGGCCGGATTGTCCAAATATTTGGCGCGGTTGGGCTGGGAGGTGCACGTGATCACGGCGTCTGCCGCGGACCAGGAACAGCCCACACCCAATGTGCACCGACACTTCCGGCGTCGCAGACGTACTCTGAACGATGTGTACAAGGCTGTCGCTGGCCGCTTCAGGCAACGCACTAGCGGGGATCACCAGCACCTGCGAGAGATTCCAGCTCGGCTTTCCTCCTTCTCGCCCCTGAGGCCGGTGGCCGCTGTTCGAAGGATTCTTGGCAGGTCGATGTATCTGCCCGATGACGGGCGCGGGTGGGTGACGCCTGCCGCCAGCGCGGCGCGCACGCTGTTGCGCGA
>WNFR01014801.1_pt1 | contig 13208 bp, 13 predicted proteins | sample 5400221 | NCBI WGS metagenome assembly WNFR01 (sample SAMN13153357, study PRJNA577476) | soil metagenome | isolation source: 40 cm soil under Madrone tree | place: USA:California | collected 2016-06-14
TCCTAGCCGAGATCAAGGCAGGAAGCCCGGCGGCCACCGTTGACCTGTTGCTGCTGGATCTCTCGGTGCAACACTCGATACGCACTGCCGTGACCGAGTTTGAGAGCAGGTATGACCACCTCGATGTCCTGATCAACAACGCCGCGGTCTTCACGCCCCAGCGCACGCTCACCGCCGATGGCTACGAAACCATGTTTGCCACCAACCACCTGGGGCCGTTTTTACTCACCAACCTCCTGCTCTCTCGTTTGCAGGCCGCGCCTGCGGCACGCATTCTCACCATCACCGCACCCTCCACCACCAAGATCGCTTTCGAGGATGTGCAAGCCGAGCACAAGTTCCGCGCCTTGCAGGCCTTCGCTGCCTCCAAGGCTGCCAACCTGCTCTTCACCTATGACCTTGCCCACCGACTCGCCGGCACCAGCGTCACCGTCAACGCTTTCTACCCTGGCCTGGTCAAGACCTCTCTCATGAGAGAAGCGCCCGCTCCTCTCCGCTGGCTCAACCCCGTGTTCGGACAATCACCTGAGCCAGTCGCCCAAAGCGTGGTCTACTATGCTTCTTCTCCAAAAGTCCAGGGGATGACTGGCTTGCTTTTCACCAAGGGCAGGCAGCCCATGGACTCCAGCCCTTACACCAAGGACCGGGCGGTTCAGCAGCGACTCTGGGAGGCAAGCCTGGCACTAGCACCTCTGGAGGAGGTGATACCAGGTGAAAGGATCCATGGCGAGAACACGTGAAGGGCCGAGCAGAGAGCCCTTCCTCTGGAAGATCGGGGCTCGTCGCAGATGGCTCATGCTGCTCACGTGAGCCGGGATCCGAGAAGTTTTTTCGCATCTCGGGGAGGAGATTGTTTTTTACGAGATAGTTGTCGAGTTTCACGAAGATTGGAGAACACAATGGGAAAAGTCCTCTTTGGCCTTTCGGTTTCACTGGATGGTTTTATCGCTGATACACATGGCGACCCCTCACAGGTCTTCGCCTGGATGGGAAAGGCCATGGAACAACTTCATGAAGTCGTGGGTGATACGTTCCAGGAGACTGGCGCAGTGATCATGGGGCACAGAACCTTTGATCAGATTGACAGTGAGCAGGGGTGGGTAATGCCTGATGGCACGCTTCTTCCCTGGCCGGTGGTTGTCTTGCAATCGCAGGCCCGAGAACCCGTGAAAAAGGGCCATACGCAATATTACTTTGTCACCGATGGGATCCAAAGCGCGATGGCGAAAGCACAGGAACTGGCAGGCGAGAAATATGTGGCCCTGCATGGGGCCAGCTCCGTCCAACAAGCCTTGCAAGCAGGCCTGCTCGACGAATTTCATATGGCCGTGGCCCATGTGCTGCTGGGGGAGGGCGTGCGCCTCTTCGATCACCTGGGCGCAAAGCCTATTCACCTGGAACACATCCGCACGCTGGAGACACCGGGGGCCACGCACCTCTCGTTCCGCGTGGTGAAATAAGACCAACGCGTGTCCCGCCGACACAGGTTCCCAAGCGTGATGCCGGGAAATGTGTGCGTCATGTAGCCGTCTTTCGTGCCGCGCACGTTCCCGCCAGAAAGACGTGCGCTTAATCACCTGCGACGCCCAACGGCATCGCAGTAAACCAAGGATTCTAATGAACTAGCAACAAAAGGAGATGCTATGAAGACAGTCCAGTCAGCCGACGGCACAACCATCGCGTTCGATCAGTTAGGGAAGGGACCGGCGATTATCCTGGTGGGTGGCGCGCTCGAACAACGAGCGATGGACTCAGAGACCGCGCAACTCGCTCCACTGCTGGCGCAGCACTTCACCGTGTTGCACTATGATCGCCGGGGGCGAGGCGACAGCACGGATACGCTGCCGTATGCCGTTGAGCGGGAAATTGAAGACATCGAAGCCCTCATCACCGAAGCGGGTGGCTCGGCGTTCGTGTTCGGTATCTCCTCCGGCGCAGCTCTTGCCATGGAGGCAGCCATCAAGCTGGGTGACAAGGTGAAGAAACTGGCCATGTACGAGGTCCCCTACAACTCTGATGAGGCTGCGAGGCTCGCATGGAAGGCCTACCGAAAGCAGCTTGCGGAAGTGCTTGCACAAGGTCGCCGGGGCGATGCGCTCGCGCTCTTCATGCTGTTGACGGGGATGCCCGCCGACCACCTTGACAGGGTTCGCCAGCATCCCCTGTGGCCGATGTGGGAAGCGGTCGCGCAGACCCTTGCCTACGATGCCGCCGTCTTGGGTGAAGATGCCTCGGTCCCCACCGAGAAAGCAGCCAGCGTAGCCGTCCCTGCACTCGTCATGGACGGCTCTGCGAGTTATCCCTTTATGCACGTCACGGCACTGGCGCTTGTCAAGGCGATGCCCCATGCACAGCATCGCACCCTGGAGGGCCAGACGCACGAGGTCGCTGTGTCGGCGCTTGCACCAGTGTTGGAGGAGTTCTTCAATTCCAACGCAGCCTAAAGGCGAGCAGGACGAGAAGTGACCCAGTTGAGGAGGGGCAAGCCACTGTGACGAGGGAAGAAAACATCGCCCGAAGCCCTGGCTTGCCCTGCGGTTCCAAGAAGGCGCATCACCGGCAGTGAATAGGATACCCGCTTTCATCTTCTTTGCCGCTTGGCGCTGTAACTGGTCACCTGTACCAGACTGCCAGGTGGATAGATATTGTGCTCCTCCATGCTGTTTGTCTCCTTTCTTGGGATAGTTGTCTTGCGGTGAATACCGAAGTTAACAATATACCACATCGCATTCCATCATGGCAAACACAACCAATGGAGGAGAAAAGCAAGCCGCCCTGCAAGGGCAGAAAATGTGGTGTTTTTGAGCAAAAAAAGAAGAACGTAGCATTTATCTACGCTCTCTCTGTTCGTGGCACAAGTCCTGTCTTTTCGATATAATCTGAACGGGACAAGAACCACTTGCTAGTGTTCCTTAAGCAAGATTGATTGAAGCGGCAGGAGGAGGAAAATAACAAGGAGGAGATATTTATTACGTGAGTTTACACGATGAAATGATTACGTTGTTGATCTCGTGTCCTGATCAACCAGGAATTGTTGCGAGTGTTTCCCAATTTATCTTTGAGCATCAAGGGAATATCTTCCAATCCGACCAGCATTCCACGAGCCTGCATGATGGCACATTCTTTATGAGAGTCAGTTTTACTGAGGACAGCTTCACCTTGTCTGAACCTGAGCTGATCGATGCTTTTCGCCCAATTGCTCATGCCTTCCGCATGAACTGGAGCATCCACTACTCTCGACACCGCAAGCGGGTGGGAATTCTTGTATCAAAGCTCGACCATTGTCTTACGGACCTGCTCTGGCGTTGGAAGAGTGGTGAACTTGCGATGGATATTCCTTGTATTATCAGTAATCACTCCGACCTGGAATCTCTCGCTCAGATGTATGGTATTCCCTACCACTACTTTCCCATCTGTCAGGAACAACGTAAAGAAGATCAAATGCGCATGCTCGACTTCCTGCAAGAAAAGGTAGATTTCCTGGTACTTGCTCGCTATATGCAGATACTGGAGCCATGCTTTGTCGAAGCCTATAGCCAGCGGATTATTAATATCCACCATAGCTTTCTTCCTGCATTCATCGGCGCGAATCCTTATGTACAAGCGTTTGAACGTGGGGTAAAGTTAATCGGTGCTACTGCTCATTATGTGACCGATAATCTGGATGAAGGGCCAATTATTTCCCAGGATGTGATCCACTGCAACCATCGTGATACTGTTGAAGATTTGGTCCGTAAGGGGAGAGATGTGGAACGAAGGGTACTTGCTGAGGCCGTGCGGTTACATATAGAGGATCGAGTACTCGTCTATAAAAATAAGACTATAGTGTTTTAGCTGGGTGGTCTCCCAAAATCTTCTGGGCTATACCCTTGTGGAACACCTATTCTTGTGGTACAATAAAGTTCGGGCGAGGACAGAAGTCCCCGCCCGAACTTGTTAGTAAAGCGAATTTAGACACATGGAAATTTCCTGGCTTGGCCATTCTTGCTTTCAATTGCGTGGCAAGAACGTTACCTTGATTACCGACCCCTTTTCTCCTCAGCTAGGTTACTCGCTGGGCAAGATCAATGCCCCCATCGTCACCATCAGCCACAATCATCCAGGGCACAATTATGCCGAGGGCGTAGGTGGCAATCCGTATATTGTGCGTGGCCCGGGCGAGTACGAGATTAGCGATGTCTTAATCACTGGGGTAGCTTCCTACCATGACAATAAACGTGGTCAAGAACGCGGCCGCAATACAATCTATATTATTCATATGGATGATCTCGTCGTCTGCCATCTTGGAGATTTGGGGCATACACTGCAAGAAGAACAATTAGAAGAAGTGGCTGATGCCGATGTGCTGCTGGTGCCGATTGGTGGACAGAACACCATCAACGCAGCCCAGGCAGCGGAAGTCACCAGCCAGGTGGAGCCCCGTATCATTATTCCAATGCATTACCGTCCCTCGACAGCAGAGACTCCCAACCCTCTCGACAAGTTTTGTCGTGAAATGGGCATTGAGACCATAAATACACAGCCGAAATTGGTAGTAACGCGTAGTACGTTACCTGCTGAAACGCAGGTCGTGATTTTGTCGATGCGTGGGAATTAAAGAGGTGCAATTATGGGTATTGTTCATCATTGCACTCGCCTAAACAACCGATGGCGATTCGTGTACCGGGCATTTTGTGGCGTTTCTACAGCACGTTTGCTGTAGGGGTATCCCCGAGGGATACCCTTTCAATTTTTGGAGGATCCAATGTCAAAATTCATTTTTGTAACAGGTGGTGTGGCATCATCAGTGGGTAAGGGTATCACAGTGGCATCTCTAGGCCGATTGCTCAAGAATCGCGGTATCTCTGTCTCTCTCATGAAATTAGACCCCTATATCAATGTTGACCCCGGTACCATGTCACCCTACCAGCATGGCGAAGTCTTTGTCACCGATGATGGAGCAGAGACCGATCTTGACCTCGGCCACTATGAGCGTTTTACCGATGAACCAGCCGGCCAGGCCAATAATGTGACCACTGGCCAGGTCTATGCAGCCGTCATTGGCAAGGAGCGCCGCGGAGAATACCTGGGTGGCACTATTCAGGTTATCCCACACATTACCAACGAAATTAAAGATCGCATGCATTACGTCGCCCGTCATTCCGACGCGGATGTGGTAATCGTCGAGGTCGGTGGTACCGTTGGCGATATCGAAGGCGAACCATTCCTGGAAGCCATTCGCCAGATGCGCAAAGATGTGGGACGCCATGACGTGCTCTATATGCACGTTACCCTTTTGCCTTATCTTATGGCGACTAAAGAGCTAAAAACCAAGCCCACTCAGCATAGCGTCAAGGAGCTGCTGCGTGTCGGTATCCAGCCCGATGTGATCCTTTGTCGCTCAGACTACCCTCTCAGTGACGATTTGCGCGAGAAAATTGCCCTCTTCTGTAATCTCGAAGAACGCGCTGTTGTTCCCTTGATCACTACCGAAACGATCTACGAGGTACCACTCATTCTCGAAGAGGCCGGGCTTGGTCAATTCCTGGTACAGGAACTCGGCTTGCCGCTTTGCGCCACGCAGGCTGGTATCACGACGTGGATGTACGCATCAAATGGATCAACTCAGAGGCGCTGGAAAATATGGGCGAGGGATATACCGAGGTTTTAGAAGATGTGTCGGGTATTGTCGTGCCGGGCGGTTTTGGCCATCGCGGTATCGAAGGCAAGGTCAAAGCAGCCAGCTTTGCACGCCGTATGCACATACCGTACCTGGGTCTCTGCCTGGGCATGCAGGTTGCCGTGGTTGAATTCGCCCGTAACGTGTTGGGGCTGAATGGGGCGAATAGTACCGAATTTGATCCGCAGACCCTCTATCCCGTCATCGACCTGATGACAACCCAGCGCCAGGTTGCCGACAAAGGCGGCACCATGCGCCTGGGCAACTGGGTCTGCTGCCTGACACCTGGCACGAAAGCTCAACAAGCCTATGGCGAACCGATTGTTTTCGAGCGCCATCGCCATCGCTACGAGTTCAACAACGAGTATCGCAAACGTATGGAAGCCAACGGCGTGGTCATTAGCGGCCGTTCGGCTGACAACAGCCTGGTCGAAATTATTGAACTGGCAGACCATCCCTGGTTCGTTGCCTCTCAGTTCCACCCCGAGTTCAGGAGCCGTCCGACGCGCCCGCATCCACTCTTCCGCGATTTCATCGGCGCGAGCCTGCGTTTCGAGGAAGAGAAGCAGCACGCGGCGTACGAAGCATTTGAACGAGAGGCTGTTGGGGCGCAATTCACCGCACCAGAGTTGCCGGATTCTCGCATCGAGATGTAATCATGCTCTACCTTAGCCAACTGCTTGGCACGCCTGTGGAAGATTCCCAGGGCGTGCACATAGGCAAAATCAGCGATGTGCTAGGGAGTCGCTTTGTCGCTCCCTCGCTTTCCTCTGGGTCAACAAGCGTACAGGTGCAGGTTTCCACGCCTACGCTTGTAATTGAGGGACAGGATGAACATACCTGGTATGTGCCTGTTGAGGACGTGGAATGGCACGATGACACCTTACGCCTGCGCATCCCGCCGGAACAACTTTCTACTCAGCCCCCTGAGGGGAGCGAGTTGAGTGCGCCCGTCAGCCTTGCGCATGAGGTGCTTGATAGGCAGGTGATCGACCTTTCTCGTAAAAAAGCTGTGCGTGTCAACGATGTATGCCTGTCTGACGATTGGCGTATCCTGGGTATCGATAGCAGTACCCTTGGCCTGGTACGCCGCCTCGCCCCTGCGTGGTTACTGGGTTCACGCCGGGGTTCAGTGAACCAGGCACAACGTCCCCCGGCAAACCTCATTCCCTGGGACCAGATTGCGCTGATCAACTCGGAACACCCCGAACTCGCTGAAACCCCTGAAGCTTCTCAAAATGTAGAAGTATCCCGTGAAAGTCCGCCGGAGAGCTCTGCGCTCAATCGTCCGACGCGCATACAAAGTGGACAGCTCGCGGAACTTCGTCCTGCGGATATCGCCGATATTGTGCATCAACTTACGCCGGCCCAGGGAGCGCGACTGCTCGAGGGCCTGGATGATGAAACTGCCGCTGCTGCCCTCGAAGAAATCGACACCGAGCGTCAGAGCCTCATCCTTGAGAATATTAGCCCCGAACGTGCCGCCAGCATTCTCGATGCCATGGGGCCAGATGAAGCCGCCGACCTCCTTGCCAGGTTACCGGAGGAGTTTGCCCAGCAGTTGTTGCAACTGATGAAGCCAGAAGAGTCCGAGGATGTGCAGGAGTTACTGGAGTACGAAGAAAACTCCGCTGGTGGCCTCATGACCACGGATTACATCGCCCTCGCCGCTAGCAAAAGCGCCGCCGAGGCACTGGAGGCCGTACGTACCGGTGTTCGCGAGCAGGATGTAGTGCACCCTGCTTATGTCTACTGTGTCGCCAACGAATTAGAGGATGAAAGTGTGCTCCTCGGCGTTGTCTCCCTGTGGGAACTGTTAGTAGCTGAACCTACGCAGGCGCTGCAGGAACTCATGGAGACCGATCTGATCACTGTACAGCCGGATGCTGACCCGCGTACAGTTGCCGAGATCATGGCAAAATATAATCTGCTGGCTGTGCCTGTGGTCAATGCGCGGGGTGTTCTCGAAGGCATCGTTACGGTAGACGACGCCCTGGATGTACTATTGCCCAACGAGCGCCGCCGCAAACCGAACAGGATGTACTAAAAGGTCTTTCTTCGACCCTGTGCCAGGGGACGTAATCATACTATTCTCTATAGAGCGGCCCATGCGAACGCACGAGGTCGAGTGACTCCAGTACATGCAAGATATCCTGGCAGACCTCTACCATCACTTGCGGCAACCACTCTTCGGGACGGGGATTATCAGCTACAACCTCATCGTCATCGTCATCGTCATCGTCATCTTCACCGGTTGCCCGGTGTGGTCGCTGCACGAAACGACCTGAGCGGTAATGAGGATCATCATGCAACCCGCGCATGCCCTCGGGATGCCAGATCGGCAATTCTACGCGCTGTTGCAGCGTAAGCGCTTCCGCCTGCAGGCGGTTATCCTGCAAAATCATAGAGATTCCTGGACGGGTGTCGTTCGCCCGCCTGCTATGTTCGCTCGCGTGCAGTTTGAGCATCTGTGTCAGTGACAGCAAAGCAGTATCGTACGCGCTTGCTTCCTCTGCATTGAGCGGTGCAGTGTACGCAAGGTCGAGCGCCAGTGGTGGGATGTCACTGGTATGCAGGTGGGGACAATGCTCGTCGGGTTCGTGGAAAAAGTCACATATTCCAACAGGGCCTTCTAGTGAGAGCGCTGTATCCAGCGTACTCCAGGTAAAAGAGAGGGTACAGGAACTACGTGCCTCCGCTTCCTCGCAACTTCCAGTATGACAGGTGCAGGCAAATTCGCGTTCGAGCGAACGCGAATTGACCCAGTTCTCGGGATGGGTCACAAGTTCAAGACTTGCCGCCGCCTTTAGGAAATACCCTGTCACATCTTCAAAGGTCAACATCAATTTACTCCTCGCCGCCCATCTTGGTAACAAAAAACCGATGGCTTTCCTGCTACGGCATGTTACTATATTACCGATGCCAGGTGATGGTGTCAATATAGTAGTTGTAGCTTGACATTCTACTCTCAGGTCTGTTATATTTATATCGTAATACGATGTGTTGGAGAGGCAATGGAAACTGATCAAGAAATCTCGCAGGCTGAATACCAGGCCCTGGCTGAATTCCGCTATCAAGTGCGCCGCTTTCTGCATTTTAGTGAACAGGCGGCTCGTTCGGTTGGACTTGAACCCCAGCAACACCAGTTGCTCCTGGCGCTCAAAGGGTTGCCTGGAGGAAGAATGGCAACCGTTGGTGAACTGGCTGAGCGGCTACAGATCCAGCATCATAGTACGGTCGAACTAATCGATCGTATGGTAGAGCGTGGCCTCATCCTGCGTAATCGAGATGAGAACGATCAACGCCGGGTGCTCATTAATCTCACTCTCCAGGGAGAAGAGGTGCTGCGCGGGCTTTCGCTGCTTACCCGTACCGAACTACGCTCGACCGGACCCGCCCTTGTGCGCACACTTAATGCTCTTACCGATAATAATAATGATCATCCTGCAAGGGATGATTGGAACTCTTGATAATGCTTAGGAGAAATTTTATGTCAGATTTCCGTTTACAAGGCCTGGCCAAAGTGCTCGTACACTACTCGCTGGGTATCAAAAAGGGAGATCGGCTGGCGATCAGGACAGAACCAGTAGCTGCCCCGCTTGTGCGTGAAGTGGTGCGCGAGGCTCTACGGGCCGGTGCATTTCCCGAAACAATCATTGCACTTCCCGGCTTAGCGCAGATACGTTACCGGGAAGCCTCCGATGAGCAATTGTCTTATATTCCACCCGCACTGCGCCTGGCGTTCGAAGAGTACGAAACAATGCTCAACATCCAAGCAGAGGAAAACACAAAGGAGTTAAGTAGCGTTGATCCTGTGCGTCTCGCTGTTGCACAGGAGGCTAGCCAGAGGTTGTTGCAAACCTCTCTGGAACGTACCATGCCACAAGACCCATATGCTAAGGGATCGCTACGTTGGTGTCGCACCATGTTTCCCACCAATGCCTATGCCCAGGATGCTAACATGTCGTTGAGCGACTTCGAGGATTTCGTCTACCGTGCCTACTTCCTTGATGACGATGACCCGGTAGCTCGCTGGCAGGAACTCTCCAAGCGGCAGGAACAATATGTGCAATGGCTCAAGGGCAGGCATACCATTCACCTGCGCGGCCAGGACACCGACCTGACCCTCGCGATTGACGGGCGCATCTTTATCAATGATGACGGCCATTACAATCTTCCAGGCGGGGAGTTCTTTACCAGCCCTGTTGAGGATTCAGCCAATGGCTACATCCGCTATAGTTTCCCTGCTTCTTTTAACGGTCGCTCGATAGAAGATGTACGCCTGCGCTTCGAGAACGGCAGCGTCGTTGAAGCACGTGCCGGGCAAGGACCAGACTACCTGGACAAGATGCTGGGTTTAGACGAGGGAGCGCGCTGTTTAGGCGAATTTGCCTTTGGCAATAACCGTAATGTGGATCGCTGCACAAAGAATACGCTCTTCGACGAGAAGATGGGTGGTACGGTACACCTGGCACTGGGTAATAGCATCCCGCAAACTGGTGGTGTCAACAAATCAGCTCTACACTGGGATATGGTCTGCGATTTGCGTCTTGGTAGTGAAATTCTCGTTGATGACCAGTTGTTCTGTAAAGATGGCAAGTTTGTGCTCTGATTCAATTCGCTTAGCAATAAAAAGGTAACTATTCTGGTCTCCTTTCTCTTGCGCCGCCTCCGGCGGCGGGGTGAGGGAGAAAGGCGGGGGCACCCCGCACCCCGCCAAGGGGCCTGCAAGGCCCCTTGGAACCCCCTGCTGAATAGTTACTAAAAAAGTTGAAGTAGGGGTTCGTGGTTGCGCCACGAACCCCTACTTCAACATAGATGAGAAGTGGTCCTTTGCTCAAAGCATCGGGCGTATTGAGCGAATGGTATAATTTGTCTCACCGCCGGGGGTTGAAACAGTCACCGTATTACCCTCCTGGTGTCCCATGAGCGCTTTCCCTACCGGAGACTGATCGGAGATTAAACCTGATTTCGGGTCAGCTTCAAATGTCTCGACAATCTTGAATGTGCGGGTCGCTCCGGAATCGCTCTTCACATCTACCTGCATGCCAATACGGACAACGGGAGGTCCCTCAATCGTGTCGTGCATATCGGCTGTCATTATCTCGGCAGTATCGAGCAGGCGCTCAAGCTGAAGTATTTCACCTTCAACTTTTGCCTGTTCGTTCTTTGCATCTTCGTATGCACCACTTTCGCTGATATCACCAGCTTCTTTCGCCTCGTGGATATAGTCAGCAATCTCTTTACGCCTCACTGTGCGTAAGTATTCCAGGCGTTCTTTCCTTTTAGCGTAGCCCTCAGGTGTCAAACGATAGACCTTTTGCTGCTCGGATCTTGCCAGGCTAGCATCACTCTGTCCACCAATACTCATAATTTACTCCTCCCTGGTGTTGAGGGAAAAAAGGGAATGCGCAGGATAGCTACTCCCGCACTCCAATAAGAATACAATCACAAGTTCAACAGGGAGGACAACGGGGAGAGCATGCTGCCAGAAACCCGTTGTCTGGACCCTGTAATCTCCAAATCTCGCTCAGGGACATAGCCCCCTAAGAATCTTGTGAAAGACATGAAGGTGATTATACGTTCTAAACGATCTGACGTCAAGTGATAAAATCGCTTTTGTTCTAGCAAGAATCGGGAGTTAATTGATCCTCGAACCGGGGCGACGCAAGCGTCCCCCACTCCACCCCACACCGCCCCCGCCCCTACGCGGCGGCGCCTGTGCCCCTAGGAGCCTGGCGTCTCCTGTTCGGCTCGTCCGATACGAAAGAGGTTTGTACCACATACCTCGCATGTTCCTCGTAACGCTGGACGTCCATTCTTCAGTGTAACCTCGGTCGGATTTAGCATCGCTCTCTTCACCTTGCATTTCATGCAATAGGCCTCAACCGTTGTTTTCAGCGGAGGAACAACACTGGCCTTCCCTTCTTCACTCCACTGGAGAATAGTAGCAACAAGCATTTCAGGGTGTTCCTCGTGAACAGCAAGACCTGCATCCGGTAGTAATGCTAGTCGAGTATGTTCCATTGTCCATGTGTTATCCCGCTGGCTATCAATGTGCCCGGGATTGCTCAACCCCTTCGCTCCCCAGATAACCAGCGTAGCTTGCTGCACGGCCTCTAATTGCGGTGACACATCCTGCGCCAGTTTACCTGCAAGCAAGGCCATGGTTGCATGTTGGGCGCCAAATTGGTGTGTGGTTGCATAAAAATAATCAAGATCGGCAGTGCTTAAGCGAGTATCTTGCCTTGCCAGTAGATAGCGGAGCGCAAAACGCGTGCTGAGTATCGGATACAGCAGCCATTTCACCGGCGCTGTCTGCAGCAATTCGGACCAGGCGTTTACGATAGGGATCGCGATATCTCCAATGAGCACAGGTAAGCGAGAACTTTCTTCTGATAGCGTTTTTTCTTGTATGCCTTCCAGCGCCACGGGTGAAATCAACACGAGACGCGTACATAGCCCTGGGGAAGTTGCTGCCGTTGTCACTGCATAGTTGCAACTTATTTTGCTTGCGACTATCGTTGCGGGTTGTTTTATAACATCGGTCAGGAAATCCCGGCAGAGATCCACGTACATTTCAGCCGAGTAATCTATTGACGGTCGATCTGAAAGGCCAAACCCCAGCAGATCTGGAGCATAGACACGGTAGTGCTGTGCCAGCGGCTCCATAATCTTGCGCATCTCATAAGTTGAGGCGGCTATTTCAGGTGCATGTAGGAGAAGCAAGGGAGGGGCATCTGGCATTCCCAGCACTTTATAGAAAATATGACCACGTCCCCATTTATAGTAATTGGATTCTCCGGGCAGTGGGCTTTCCAGCCGTTGGGGAGTGTCTAATATATGTCGTAAGTCAACAATTGCGGTAAAAATAAGCGTACCTGTGAACCCCAGCCCTAATAAGCGAGTTATGTTTCGGCCAATACTATTAGAACGTGTACGTACTTCTTCCTGCATAGAGAGCCTCCTTCATCTCCTGTAGTATAGCATGCTTACCATAATTCACGCCATTTTCCAGCCAATTGGGTCAGGGCTGTTGCAAAGGCTCTTTTGCCGCCTGCGGCGGCGCGCAGAGGGGAGGTAAGCGGTCCCTGGAAGCCTCCCAGGCTTCCTTGCCCCGCACCCTGCAAAGGGACTACCGTCCCCTTGACCCCTGTTTGACTGCCTGGTTTTTCCGATCTTGCAACAGCCCTGCCAATTGGGTAGTGCTGACATAAAGTACTCACGAGCTGGGCTCTTAGTTGCCTGACATTGTATTGGAAGTATTCTAAGAAGTATGATGAAAAATTCTGTAACCTTAGAGCCGGGTTTTACAGATGTGGTTATATAGATGGTGCAAGAACAAAGTAGAAATAATGGTTACTGCTGTTGACGCCAAACGCTGTGCGCACTACAATACTCTTCAAGGAAACTGATGATTTATAAGGAACGAGATGCGAATTATACATGACCTGGATGAAATGACAGAAACTGCACGCGGATGGCTTATAGCCGGGACTGTGGGTATTGTCCCAACGGCGGGTCCGCTGCATACAGGGCATGTAACCTT
>WNFR01005276.1_pt1 | contig 13207 bp, 8 predicted proteins | sample 5400221 | NCBI WGS metagenome assembly WNFR01 (sample SAMN13153357, study PRJNA577476) | soil metagenome | isolation source: 40 cm soil under Madrone tree | place: USA:California | collected 2016-06-14
AGGGCGCCTTCGTGCAGGCGAGCGCCGCGACGCTGCTCGCGACCGTGCAGCAGCTCGACCCGATCTACGTCGACCTCAACCAATCCAGCGTGCAGGGCCTGCAGCTGCGCCGCGACGTCGCGAGCGGAAGGCTGAAGCTGACCGGCCCGGGCCAGGCCAAGGTGACGCTCCTCCTCGAGGACGGCACTCAATATCCGCTTGCGGGGTCCTTGCAATTCACCGACGTCACCGTGGATCCGGGCACAGGCTCGGTGACCGTGCGCGCGCTGTTTCCCAACCCGAAAACCGTGCTGTTGCCGGGCATGTTCGTCCGCGCACGCATCGACCAGGGGGTCAACGACAACGTCGTTCTCGTCCCGCAAGTCGGCGTAACCCGTGACGCGAGTGGCAAGGCCACGGCGCTCGTCGTCGGCGCGGACAACAAGGTGTCGCTGCGCGCGATCCAGGCCACCCGCACGTCCGGCACCGATTGGGTGGTGGAGGACGGGCTGAACGACGGCGATAAAGTCATCGTGTCCGGGGTGCAGAAAGTGCAACCGGGAACCGCCGTTCGAGCCGTCGAGGTCGCCAGCCCAGCGCCGGCGTCCGTGGCATCGGTGCCCCCCCCTGTCGAGCCGAACTGAACATGGCCAAGTTCTTCATCAACCGGCCGATCTTCGCGATCGTCATTGCGCTCATCATCATGCTGGCGGGCGCGATTTCCATCACGCAGTTGCCCATCGACCAATACCCGCCCATCGCGCCGCCCACCGTGCAGATCAGCACGACCTACCCGGGCGCCTCGGCCAACACCGTCAACAACGTGGTCGTGCAGGTGATCGAGCAGCAGATGAGCGGCATCGACAATCTGATCTACATGTCGTCCGTGAGCGACGACACCGGCCAGTCCACCACGACCCTCACCTTCACGCCTGGCACGAATCCCGACATCGCACAGGTGCAGGTGCAGAACAAGCTGCAGCTCGCCGTGCCGCTGCTCCCCGCGCAGGTACAGCAGTCGGGCGTGCGCGTGACGAAATCCACCAACGCGTTCCTGATGTTCGTGGGCTTCATCTCCACCGACAACAGCATGACGAAGTTCGACATCGCCAACTACGTGGTCTCGCACATCCAGGATCCCATCAGCCGCATCAACGGCGTCGGCAACCTCAACGTGAACGGGACCCAGTACGCGATGCGCATCTGGCTGGACCTCAACAAGCTGAACAACTACGCACTGACGCCGCTCGACGTGAGCGCGGCGCTGCTCGCCCAGAACGTGCAGATTTCCGGAGGACAGCTGGGCGGCACGCCGGCGGTCGCCAACCAGCAGCTGACCGCGACGATCACGGAAGCGACGCTGCTCAGCACGCCGGAGCAGTTCGGCGCGATCGTGCTCAAGGCCCTGCCCGACGGCTCCCAGGTTCGCCTTCGCGACGTGGCCCGTATCGCACTCGGAGCGGAGAGCTTCATCATCGACAACAAGTACAACGGCGTTCCCGCTTCCGCGATCGGAATCCAGCTCGCGACCGGCGCCAACGCCCTCGACACGGCCAACGCCGTTCGCGCCAAGGTCGCGGAGCTGAGGCCCTACTTTCCGCACGGGCTGAAGGACGTGTACCCGAACGACGTGACGCCGTTCATCAAGATCTCGATCCAGGAGGTGGTGAAGACGCTCCTCGAGGGGATCGCGCTCGTGGTCCTGGTGATGTTCCTCTTCCTGCAGAACTGGCGGGCCACGCTCATTCCCGCGATCGCAGTGCCGGTGGTACTGCTCGGCACCTTCGGGCTCATGGCCGCGGTGGGCTTCACCATCAATACCCTTTCGATGTTCGGCCTGGTGCTGGCGATCGGTCTCCTCGTCGACGACGCCATCGTCGTGGTGGAGAACGTCGAGCGCGTGATGAGCGAGGAGAAGCTGGGCCCGAAGGAGGCGACCGAGAAGGCGATGAGCCAGATCACCGGCGCGCTGGTCGGCGTGGCGATGGTGCTGTCGGCGGTGTTCGTGCCGGTGGCCATGTCCAGCGGCACGGTGGGAGCCATCTACCGCCAGTTCTCGCTCACCATCGTCGCGGCGATGCTGCTGTCCGTATTCGTGGCGCTCACGCTCACGCCCGCGCTCTGCGCGACGCTCCTCAAGGCGCCGGATCGCGAGCATGCCGTGCGCCACGGATTCTTCGGGTGGTTCAACCGCGTCTTCGAGCGGGGACGCGACCGTTACGCCGGCGGCGTGCGCGGGGTGATCGCGCGGTCGGTATGGGCTTTCGCCATCTACGCCGCGATCGTGGCCGCCGTGGGCCTGCTCTTCGTGCGGCTGCCCACCTCGTTCGTGCCGAACGAGGACCAGGGCTATTTTTTCGTCCAGGTGCAGACGCCGCCGGGTGCCACGCAGCAGCGCACCGGCGTCGTGCTCGATGACGTCTCGCAGTACCTGCTCAGGCAGGAAACCGCAGCCGTCGATGGCGCCTTCATCATCAACGGCAACAACTTCGCCGGTCGCGGGCAGAGCCAGGGCATGGTCTACGCCCACCTCAAGGATTGGGCACAGCGCTCGAAGGACCAGACGGTGCAGGCAGTGATCTCGCGCACAGCGGCGCATTTCGCGAGCTACAAGGACGCGATCATCACCCCCGTGAACCCGCCGGCGATCCGCGGGCTGGGCACCTCCTCGGGCTTCGACTTCGAGCTGGAAGACCGCGCCGGATTGGGCTATGACGCGCTCCTCAAGGCGAAGAATCAGCTCCTCGCCCTGGCGGCCAAGGACCCGAGCCTCGCCCAGGTGCGGTTCAGCGGCGTCGTCGACAGCCCGACCTTCCGCATCGACGTGGACCGCGAGAAGGCCAGCGTCCTCGGCGTGGCCCTGAGCGACATCGACCAGACCTTCTCGTACGCGTGGGGCTCGCGTTACGTGAACAACTTCCTCGACACCGATAACCGCATCAAGAAGGTGTACGTGCAGGCCGACGCGCAGTTCCGGATGAATCCCGAGGACCTGGACCGCCTCTACGTGCGCAACTCGAAGGGCGTGATGGTGCCGTTCTCCTCCTTCGCCACCGGCAGCTGGACTTACGGCCCGCCGCAGCTGCAGCGATACAACGGTGTCGCCGCCATGGAGATCCAGGGCCAGGCCGCGCCGGGCAAGAGCGCGGGGCAGGCGATGCTCGCTATGGAAGCGCTCGCGAAACAGCTGCCGTCGGGCATCGGCTTCGAATGGACCGGCATCTCGCTGCAGCAGCAGCAGGCGGGATCGCAGGCGCCGTACCTCTACGCGCTCTCGATGCTCGTGGTCTTCCTCAGCCTCGCCGCGCTCTACGAGAGCTGGTCGATCCCGATCTCCGTGATCCTCGTGGTCCCGATCGGCGTGTTGGGCGCGCTCCTCGCGGCCACGCTGCTGGGAGTTCCGAACGGCGTCTATTTCCAGGTCGCGGTGCTTACCACGATCGGGCTGGGGGCCAAGAACGCCATCCTCATCGTGGAGTTCGCGCGCGAGCTGCACGAGCAGGGCCGCTCCGCGCTCGAGGCCGCGGTCGAGGCCGCGAAGCTGCGGATGCGGCCGATCCTGATGACCTCCATGGCGTTTCTCCTCGGCGTGCTTCCGCTCGCCCTCGCGAGCGGCGCCGGCTCGGCGAGCCAGAACGAGATCGGCATCGCCGTGATCGGCGGGATGCTGGCCGCGACTTTCCTCGGCCCGCTGCTCGTGCCGATGTTCTTCGAGGTCGTGGGCCGCAAGCTCGGCGGGCGCTCGAAGCGCGAGCCGGTGGCCGCAATGGCGCCGGGAAATTGACATGGGGCGCTTCGCAAAAACCTTCCCGGCGTCCTTCTTCGGGATCGTATTGGGCGTGATGGCCCTGGGAAACGATTGGCGCGTCGCCGCCGGCCTGTGGAACCTGCCGCGCGGCATCGGTGAGGCCATCATGCTTCTCGGCGCCGGCATCTGGGGATTGCTCGCGGCGATGTACGCCGCCAAGTGGGTGTGGCACCGGGACGAAGCCCTCGCCGAAGCGGCCCATCCGATCCAGTGCTGCTTCATCGGCCTGGCGCCGGTTTCGACGCTGCTCGTCTCGATCGCAGCGCTCCCCTATTCCCGCGCGACCGCGATCGTCTTCTTCACTCTCGGCGCCGCGGGGACCGTCGCCTTCTCGGTCTGGCGCCATGGCGGATTGTGGAAAGGGGGCCGCGATCCCTCCACCACCACGCCGGTGTTGTATCTCCCCGCGGTCGCTGGAAACTTCGTCGTCGCGACCGCCGCCGGTGCCCTGGGGTGGACCGCATGGGGTCAACCGTTCTTCGGTGCGGGACTCTTCGCATGGCTCGCGATCGAGTCCGTGATTCTTCATCGTTTGCTCGTCGCCGACGCGCTCGCCGTCCCGTTGCGCCCTACGCTCGGCATCCAGCTCGCTCCACCCGCCGTCGGGCTCGTCGCCTACCTGAGCGTGACGGACGGTGATCCCGGTCTCCTGGCGCAGATGCTTTTCGGCTACGCACTTCTGCAGGGGTTGATCCTGCTGCGGCTCCTGCCCTGGATACGGCAGCAGCCATTCGCGCCGTCGTACTGGGCGTTCACGTTCGGCGTGGGCGCCTTGTCGCTGGCCGCGGAACATTTGGCGGAGCGCGGCGTGGGCGGCGCAGCCGCATCTCTCGCGCCGATTCTCTTCGCCGTGGCAAACGCCGTGATCGGATCGATCGCGATCGGCTCGATCGTCCAGCTCGTACGCGGGAAGCTGCTGCCCCCCGGCCGCTCCGGCGCCGGCATCGGGAGATTGACATGAGGGCGCATCGTGCCGCACTGGCGGGCCTGGTGCTCGCTTTGATCTCGGGCTGCTCGTTGCAGCCTCGCTACGACCGGCCCGCCGCGCCCGTCGCGGGGACCTACCCTTCGGGCGCGGCGTACAAATCCGCGCAGGGCGGCACCACGCTCCCGGCGGGCGACATCGGCTGGCGCGACTTCCTGCGCGATACGCGCCTGCAGCGGCTCGTGGAGATCGCGCTCGCCAACAACCGCGACCTGCGCGTGGCCGTGCTGAATGTCGAGCAGGTTCGCGCGCAATACCGGATTCAACGCGCGGCGCTCTACCCACAGGTTGGGGGATTCGCCGACGCGTCCCGAACCCGTACAGCGGCCGGAATCTCCTCGAGCGGAACCGCCGCCACGGCCCAGACCTACGAGGTCGGCGTCCAAGCGTCGTGGGAGATCGATTTCTTCGGCCGGCTGAGGAGCCTCAGCGACGCCGCGCTGCAGCAGTACTTCGCCTCGGCATACGCACGGCAGGCCGCGGAGATCCTGCTCGTCTCGCAGGTCGCCGATCAATACCTCACGCTGCTCGCATTCGACGAGCAGATGCAGGTGACGCAGCAGACCACGGTGACAGCGAAGGCCTCCTATGACATCGTGAAGCTGCAATTCGACACCGGCACCGGCACCGAGCTCGCGGTGCAGCAGGCGCGGACCGTGGTCGAACTGGCGAACGCGAACTACGCGGCCCAAGTGCGCGGCCGGGCACAGGCGGAGAACGGGCTCGTGCTGCTCATCGGCCAGCCGTTGCCCGCTGACCTGCCGCAGGCGGTGCAGCTGGACGTCCAGCAGATCCTCGCCGACATTCCGGAAGGCTTGCCGTCCGACTTGCTGACGCGCCGTCCCGACATTCTCCAGGCGGAGGCCCTCCTGCTATCGGAGAACGCGAACATCGGCGCCGCGCGCGCGGCATTCTTTCCAACCATCAGCCTGACCGGCACGCTCGGAACCGGCAGCGCGGCCCTCTCCGGATTGTTCGGCGCGGGCAGCTCGTTCTGGTCGATCATCCCTTCGCTTACCGTCCCGATCTTCAATGCCGGGCAGCTGAAGGCGGAGCTCGACGTCGTGAAGATCCAGAAGGACATCGGCATCGCGCAATACGAGAAGGCGATCCAGACGGCGTTCAGCGAGGTCGCGAACGGGCTCGCGGCTCGCGGCACCTTCGACGACCAGGTCGCAGCGACCGAACGCTACACGGCGGCGCAGCAGCGGGCGTTCGACCTTTCCACCTTCCGCTATCGAAACGGCGTCGACAACTATCTCACGGTGCTCACGGCGCAGACCGGCCTCTACGACGCGCAACTCACGCTCGTCAGCACGCGGCTGCAGCGCCTCACGAACCTCGTGGATCTCTATCGCGCGCTCGGCGGCGGCTGGATCCAGACGACCGGCGATGAACCGCGGCCGGCCGACACTGTTGCGGCTGGCGCACCGATGCATGCGTCTGACCGATAAGCATGGCTGCGCGCGAGCATCCCCTCTTCTCGGTGGAATGCGAGTCCCCTGGCGAATACTCCAGACCTCCCGTGGGGTGTTCGGTTTCAGGTCCATTGCTACGGCAACGGGCCTGCTTTCTCTTCAAGGTGCACGTGGCCGCGCAATGTATTGGCCACGACACCGGGAAGAGGTCGTAAATGTTTGCATTGAATCCAAAGGCCACTCCGACGACTGACGGCGCCGCGCTCGTCGCCGGTTCACTCGGCACGGAATGGCTTCCCGGCGTGCTCAGCGTCATCGCCGGAAGTACGGACATCATCGGCTTCCTCGGGCTTGGTGGCTTGTTCACCGCCCACATCACCGGCAATCTGGCGATCCTGGCCGCACACATCGCAAACGGCGGCACAGCGGAGGTCGCGCAAATATTGTCGGTCCCGGTCTTCATTGTGGCAGTCGGTCTGACGAGACTGCTGGCCGTCGGCCTGGAATCGATCGGGCTCGCTACGCTGCGCCCCATGCTTCTCCTGCAGTTCCTGCTTCTCGCCGGTTTTTTAGCGCTTTCCATCGCTGCCGGTCCACGCCTGGACACGACCTCCACTAGCGCCATTCTCGCGGGCATGTTCGGCGTTTCGGCGATGGCGGTGCAGAATGCGCTGGTGCAGATTTCGCTGGCCGGGGCACCGCCCACGGCGGTGATGACGGGCAACGTTACCCGCTTCACCATGGACATTGCCGAAGTCCTGCTCGGGCGCGATCCTGACAACATGGCCGGGGCGCGTACCCGGGCGAAGCGTACCGCGCGGGCGATCGCAGGCTTCGCCGTCGGCTGCGGCCTCGGCGCGGTGTGCGAGGTCACCATAGGACTGTGGTCGCTCGCTCTGCCCACAGGGCTTGCCCTGCTCGCACTGGCGATCGTTCTGCCGCCCGTTGCTTCCCTGGAGAGAAGGCGCTTTTCATTGCACAAGAAAACCGATTGAGGTTCTGCCTTCCGATGCCACTCAATTCACATAGGGAGCGTCCATGATGCAGTGGGCTACCGCCGCGCCAGCCATCTCGGCGGCCTTCCTCGGTGCGCTTGTCGAAGCAGTCGAAGCACTCACCATCGTGCTCGCCGTCGCCACTGTCCGCGGCTGGCGCCCGGCAGGATTGGGCGCCTTCGCCGGTCTTGCGTTGCTTGCGCTTATCGTGATCGTGCTCGGCCCCTTCCTCAATCTCGTTCCCTTGTTCGGGCTCCAACTCGTCATTGGCATACTGTTGTTGCTGTTCGGCATGCGTTGGCTGCGAAAGGCGATCCTGCGTGCGGCGAGTGTCCTTCCACACCATGATGAAAGCAGAACTTTCGCGACCGAAACAACGGCCTTGCGCGAGCAGGTTCGCAGCCGTGAAAAACGCTTCGACTGGTTCGCCGGACTGGCGTGTTTCAAGGCGGTGCTTCTTGAAGGCATCGAGGTCGTGTTTATCGTTATTGCCGTCGGCGCTGGCCGTGGCCTCGTGGGTCCTGCGAGCATCGGCGCGCTTGCAGCCTGTGCCCTTGTAATCGCCATCGGTTTCGTCCTACGGCGTCCGCTCGCCCGGGTTCCTGAAAACACGCTCAAATTCGCGGTTGGTGTGATGCTGTCGGCGTTCGGTGTGTTCTGGACGGGCGAAGGACTTGGCGTGCCCTGGCCAGGCCAGGACCTCGCCATCATCGGATTTGCGGCGCTGTTTCTGACGGTGGCGCTCATCGCTGTCGCGTTCCTGCGCCGGCCGGTAGGCGAGGCCACGCCGTGACGGCTCTCATGCGGGGCTTTACCGAATTGCTGGCCTTGTTCGTCGACGATGGCTGGCTGGCGCTGGCAATCGTCGGCGTCGTTGCGGTAACAGCACTCGTTGCAGTGCTCGCTCCGCATGTGCCCGTTGCTGCCGGCATCGTGCTACTGGTCGGTTGTCTTGGCGTGCTTTTCGGCAACGTGATTAGAACGAGACACCGCGGATCCATGCATCCGACCCGTTCCCGGATCAGCTAAGATTGCCTTTTGATCGCATACCGGATCCGAGAAGGTGAAAGTGTCATGAAAATCCTGTTCGTAGAGGACAACGAGCGTGTAGCCCGCTTTGTGAAGAAAGGATTGGTCGAGGCGGGACATACCGTGGATCACGCAGATAACGGGCGCGATGGCATGTTCCTCGCCGCCAGCGAGCCTTACGACGTGATTATCATGGATCGCATGCTGCCGGGCGATATCGATGGCCTCGGCATAATCGCAGCGCTGCGCAAGGATGGCAACAAGACCCCGATCCTGATCCTGAGTGCCCTTGCCGATGTGGACGATCGCATCCGCGGCCTTCAGAGTGGCGGTGACGACTACCTCGTCAAGCCCTTCGCGTTGGGCGAGCTGCTGGCGCGGCTCGACGCGCTCGTCAGACGCTCGCAGGAGAGCAAGGTCGAAACCACGTTGGTGGTGGACGACTTACACGTCAATCTCGTCTCGCGCAAGGTCACGCGTGGCGGAAAGACCGTGACCCTTCAACCCCGTGAGTTCAAGCTTCTCGAGTACTTGATGCGGCACGCGAATCAGGTGGTCACGAGAACCATGCTACTCGAGAACGTCTGGGACTATCATTTCGATCCCCGCACAAATGTTATCGACGTTCACGTCAGCAAGCTGCGTCAGAAGATCGATGCGGGTTCGGAGCGGCCGTTGCTGCGCACCATCCGCAATGCCGGCTATATGTTGACTGCGGATGATTAGATTTCTGCGCTTTTCCGCACTCAATCTCACGCTCGGTTACATTGTTCTGGGCATCGCGGTACTCGCATTGTTTGCGACACCACTCTTGTTTGCCTGGCGGCAGAACATCGATATCGCCAGGATCGCGGCTCTTCAGGAGGACACGCAAAGGCTGGCGGATATCTTTCGGGAGGAAGGCGCCGAAGCCCTCGCTGGTGCGATCGAAGCACTAGTAGGAAGAGGGCTGCCCAGTGGGAGACTCGTGCTGTTCGCAGATGCGTCGCTATCGCGAATCGCTGGCAATCTGCCTGCCTGGCCGCCCGCGGTTCCCGAATCGTCCGGCACGTACACGCTGACAATCAATCTGGGCGGTTCGTCCATTCAGGCAGTATTGATGGGCTCGACCCTCCCTGGTGGGTATAACCTTTTGGTCGGGCGTGACATTACTAGATTCAGGGACCTGGAATCTCTCTTCTGGTACGGGCTCGCGGGCGCATCGGGCACCATCGTGCTGCTCGGCATTATTGGCGGGTGGCAGATTCGACGAGTCCTTCTATCCGAGGTACACGGCATCAGTCAGACAGCCTCTGCTATCGTCGAGGGAGACCTGTCCCGCCGTCTGCCGACGCGCGGAGGAAGGGACGAACTCGACATGCTCACACAAACGGTCAATCGCATGCTCGATCAGATCGAGCAGCTCGTGCATGGCGTTCGAAATGTTTCCAACGCGATTGCGCATGACTTGCGCACGCCGCTGGCGGAGCTTCGCTCCCGACTAGAGGAGTTGTCAGTGACCCGACCCTCCCCTGGAGAGACCTTCTCTGAAATCGAGACGGCGGTCGCCGACGTGGATCGGGTAATTGGAATCTTCAACGCCCTGCTGCGCCTCGCGGAGATCGATACCGGCGCGCGCCGCTCAGGCTTCGTTCAAGTAGACCTGGCCAAAATCGCGAGCGAGGCCGCAGAATTCTATCAGCCTGTCGCGGAGATCAAAGGGATCACGCTCACCTTTACATCCTCAAGCGAGCTTGCCGTGGCCGGGGATCCTCTGCTGCTCGCGCAGGCGATTGGAAACCTCATCGACAATGCGCTCAAGTTTGCGCAGGAGAAAGGCACGATCACGGTTCAGGCGGTAGAACGGTCGGATGGGACCAATGAAGTCGCCGTCTCGGACGACGGCCCCGGCATCCCCGACGATGAGAAGCCTAAAGTAACCGAGCGCTTCTACCGCGGCGATGCGAGTCGTGGCACGCCCGGCGTGGGGCTGGGGCTCAGCCTTGTGGCCGCCGTAGCAAAGCTCCACGGGGGCGTGTTGGAACTCACCGACAATCATCCCGGATTGCGGGCGACGCTGCTCATGTATCCCATTAACACCCAACCCTAGCACGTAGCAGCGCGACTACCTGTCGGTTTGTGCGCCTATAGTTTGTCGAAAGCAGGTCTGCAGGCGCTCACCCGCGTCCTCACCAAGAAAGAGGGACCGGACGGAATCCGCGTCAACGGCGGCGGGCCGGGCGGACAGCGGCGCTCTTCTTCCGGGAAAGAAGTTCGGGGACCTTGGCCGGCGGCACCGGCGGGCTGAACAGGTAACCCTGCATCTCATCGCAGCCCAGCTTCAGAAGCAGCGCCGCCTGCTCTTCGGTTTCCACGCCTTCCGCGACCACGTTGAGCCTCAGCGAATGCGCCAGGGAAATCACCGACTTGACGATCGCAAGGCTGTCCTGGTTCTCGGTGATGCCGACGATGAAACTGCGATCGATCTTGAGATCGTGAATCGGCAGTCTGGCGATATAGGCGAGCGAAGAATACCCGGTACCGAAATCGTCTATTGCGATTTCCACGCCGAGTTCGCGTATCGTTTGCAATTTTTTAGTGATCGCTTCGACGTTCTCCATAATTACGCTCTCCGTGATCTCGAGGTCGAGCATGGAGCCGGCCTCCTTGGTCTTTCCCGCCGCCTCGGCTACGGTGGCGACGAAATCTTTCTGCCGAAGCTGAATCGGGGAGACGTTCACCGCGACGCGAGGTGGCTTGAACCCGTCCTTTGCCCATAGTTTGCAGTCGCGTGCAACCTGTAGCATGGCCCAGCTTCCCGCGTCCAGGATCAGGCCGGTTTCCTCCATGAGTGGGATGAACCTGGCCGGAGGCACGAGTCCGAGTTCGGGGTCCTTCCAGCGGATCAGCGCCTCGAGACCGACCACTTCGCGCCCGCGCAGGCTGACCTTGGGCTGGTAGTAAAGTACGAACTGACCTCGTTCGAGCGCACTGCGCAACTTGTTTTCCAGGGTGAGCGATTCGGCTACTCGTGCGTTCATCTCGGGGGCGTAGAACAGGAATCGCTCGCCGCTTGCCTTGGCTTTCTTCAGCGCCGCCTCAGCATTTGCATAGAGCGCCTCTGCGGTCGACCCGTCGGAAGGAAAGACTGCCACCCCGAACTTGGCCGAGGGCCGCAGGTCCTGGTCGCCGATCCTGACGGGCGGCTGTTTCAGGAAAGCGAAGACACGTTCATGCACGGCGTGCGCGACTTCGGCCGTGCTGCTCGCATCCGACAACGCGATTGCAAAACAATCCGCCCCGACTCGCGCGACCGTGTCCTCGGCCCGGATTTGCAGTTGCAGGCGGCTGGCGATTTCCCTGAGCACTTCGTCCGCAGCGTTTCTGCCCAGCGTGTCGTTGATCACGTGAAACCGCTCCAGGTCGATCAGCATGACCGCTGCCATGCGCTGCCCGCGCTGCGCGGCGTGCAAGTACTGGCCGAGGCGATCTTCCAGAAACGTGCGGTTGGGTAACTTGGTGAGCACATCGTAGTAGGCGAGGTAATTCACCTCCTCTTCCTTCGAGATGAACTCTAATCCGAACGAAATGTCCCCTGCCAGCTCGGTGAGCAGCTTGATCTCCTCGTCGTCGAAGAAATTGCGTTCCGGTGCATACAAGGTAAGAATCCCGAACGTCTTCCCCTCCACGTAAAGCGGCAGCACGATGACCGACTTTGCGCCCAGCCGAATGGCCGCTCGCCTGACACCCATTGTGTCTGACCCAGGCTCGCTCTGCATTTCACCCAGCCCATGCTCGATGTCGTTGTCGAAGGCGGGCCGCTTCTCGCGTAGTGCGACCTCCGCGGTGCCCCCCGGAACCAGCCCCGCCGGACGATTGGAAGAGTCGCCGCGGCCACCCAAATCCATTGGCAGACCCATTTGCGCAACCGGCACGAGCGTTCTGCTTGCGTGGTCCATTATGGCGATCCACCCGATGCTGAATCCGCCATGCTCCACGGCGATGCGGCAGGACTCCTTGAACAGCTCCTGGCGATCACGGATACGCACGATCGCCGAATTGATGCCACTAAGTACGGTATGGATCCGGCTCAATCGCGCGATCCTGTGTTCTTGCTCCTTGCGTTCGGTGATATCCTCCGCGATCCCAGCGATACGGATAACTTTCCCATCCTTGTCGGTGACGGGGAATGCCCGGTCACGTATCCACCTCATCGTGCCGTCGGGCCGTACGATGCGGTACTCTTCAACATATTCCCCGGCCATCTGCCGCGTCTGCGCGGCCTTCAAAACCCGGTCGCGGTCATCGAGATGGATTGCCTCTGCCCAGGCCCGAGGCGCCGCGTAGAGGCTTTGGCGACTCCGGCCCCATATTGCCTCGTATGTGGGACTGATGTAGAGCATTTCGCCCTTCGATGGGTCGGTCAGCCAGAATACTTCGCGGATATTCTCGGCCACCTGGCGGAATCGCTCCTCGCTCTCCCGCAACCGCAGCTCCGCCTCCTTGCGCTCGGTGATGTCCTCCGAAAAACCCAGCAGGTAGCGGGGACTGCCATCTTTGCCGAGAATGGGCAGTTTCTTGGTCTGAAGTATTTTCCTGGTCCCGTCTTTGGCCGTTATCGTTTCCTCGACGACGAAGAGGCGCTCACCGCTTGACAGGGTCTCGCGATCCCTTGCAACGAAGAAGTCGGCCTGGTCCTTCGGGAAGAAATCGTAGTCGTTCTTTCCCAGAAGTTCGTTCTCCGAATAACCGATCAACTTTTCGCCGGCGGGGTTCAGGCGCACGAACCGGAGTTCCCCAGCATCCTTCACGAAGATCATGTTCGGGATATTGTCGAAAATGGAAGCAAGGAAGTTCCGGGTCTCGCGGACTTCCTCCTCGATCCGTTTGCGTTCGGTTATGTCGCTGATGTAGGCGCTGAAGAGCGTTTGGTCCGGAAGCCGGATGGGCACCACGGTGAGTTCTACGGGAAACTCTCTGCCGTCCTTTCGCAGCGCAGAAACTTCTATGCGTT
>WNFR01005278.1_pt1 | contig 13203 bp, 13 predicted proteins | sample 5400221 | NCBI WGS metagenome assembly WNFR01 (sample SAMN13153357, study PRJNA577476) | soil metagenome | isolation source: 40 cm soil under Madrone tree | place: USA:California | collected 2016-06-14
TCGAGCACTAATTGTCGTAAGTTGATCTGCCATTGCCTTGCTTCTTCGGCCGTTCACTATGACGTAAGCCTCGCTGGGATACAGGCGATCGGTACTACTTGTTAGCGGCACGACTTGGACGCGGTTTAAGTACTTATTCGATATGTCATTGCTAAGAATAATAGCAGGTCTGCTTTTCTTAATTTCGCCGCCGATGGAAGGATCAAAGTTGACCCACCAGTCTTCATCTCTTTTCATCACTACCATCTCCAATGGTAGCCTCGGATAGTTCGAGTACCTGAGACTCTCGTTCTTTATCCTCGGCCATCGCCTTATAGGCCGCTTCAAAATCCGCATCATCCCAAACCGGCTGGTCTTAGAGTATTGTCACTAAAGCCCTGCTTGCCTGAGATAAATGAACGGGCTTCAATAGTCGCACCGCACCGTTTTCATCGATGACTGCATCAATTGTTTGACTCATATTCTGCCTCCGCTTCTATTGTCCATACTGCAATCAAGCGGTTGTTGCGTCAAGCTAATCTATGGTACACAGGGGCACGTGTAACCAGGAACTTGCATGGAGTGCGTTAAGGCGAAGCATGTCAGCCACTACCACCAATATCGAATCTCTGCAACAGGAAGATCGGCTCTTTCCGCCACCTCCTGAGTTTTCCGAGAGAGCTCATATCAAATCGATGGCAGAGCTGGAACGCCTGCGCAAAGAAGCCAGCGAAGATCCGGAAGGTTTCTGGGCGCGCATGGCAGAAGAGCTGGACTGGTTTAAGAAGTGGGACACGGTGCTGAAGTGGCAGCCGCCACATGCCGAATGGTTCGCTGGTGGGCGCATTAACATTTCCTACAATTGTCTCGATCGTCATCTGCAAACGTGGAGGCGCAACAAGGCGGCGCTGATTTGGGAAGGTGAGCCGGGCGATGGACGCACTCTAACTTACCAACAGCTTCATACCGAAGTTTGCAAATTTGCCAACGCCCTCAAAGGCGCGGGAGTTGAAAAGGGCGATCGGGTCGCGCTTTACATGCCGTTGATTCCGGAGTTGGCTATCTCAATGCTGGCTTGCGCGCGCATTGGTGCCACCCATTCTGTCATCTTCGGTGGTTTCTCGAGCGTTGCGTTGATCGACCGCATCAACGATGCCAGTTGCAAACTGGTAGTAACAGCCGATGGCGGTTGGCGGCGCGGTAAGGAAGTGAAACTCAAACCCGCGGTTGATGAAGCGCTGAAACAAACTCCTTCCGTCAAGAGCTGCATTGTCGTGCGCCGCACCGGCGAGCCCGTTCACATGGAGGCCGGCCGCGATCATTGGTGGCATGAGCTGATGTCTAATTCAGATTTAGCCTACCCCGCTGCCGAGTTAGACAGTGAACACCCGCTCTACATTCTTTACACGTCCGGCACCACGGGAAAACCCAAAGGCATTCTGCACACGACAGCCGGTTATCTGTTGCAGGCCCACTTGACGACAAAGTGGGTTTTCGATCTCAAGGACGAAGACATTTACTGGTGCACCGCCGATATTGGCTGGGTCACCGGCCACAGTTATGTTGTCTATGGCCCACTCTCAAACGGCGCTACTGTGCTGATGTATGAAGGCGCGCCAAACCATCCCGAAGCCGATCGTTTCTGGGATATCATCGAACGTCACCGCGTCAACATCCTTTACACGGCCCCTACTGCAATCCGCGCGTTCATCAAATGGGGCGAGCATTGGCCGCTTAAACATGATTTGTCGAGCCTGCGATTATTGGGCACAGTGGGTGAGCCAATCAATCCGGAAGCGTGGATGTGGTATCACCAAATCATCGGCAAAGGCCGTTGTCCGATTGTGGATACCTGGTGGCAAACAGAAACGGGCGCGATCATGATTACGCCACTGCCGGGCGCCACGCCAACCAAACCAGGCTCGGCGACTAAGCCTTTTCCCGGCATCGAAATGGCCGTGATGACGCGCGAGGGACAAGAGGTGGGCGCAAACGAGGGCGGCTATCTCGTTATCAAACGACCATGGCCGTCGATGCTGCGAACTATCTGGGGGGACGACGAGCGTTACCGCGAGCAATATTGGTCGCAGATTGAAAACATCTACTTTGCCGGCGACGGCGCGCGGCGCGATGAAGACGGCTACTTCTGGATCATGGGCCGTATCGACGACGTCATCAACGTCAGTGGTCATCGGTTGGGAACGGCTGAAGTGGAAAGCGCACTGGTCTCCCACAAAGCAGTTGCAGAAGCTGCCGTGGTTGCCCGGCCCGACGAATTGAAAGGCTCGGCAATCGTCGCTTTCGTAACCCTGGAGGGTTCACACAGCCCTTCGGACAAGCTGAACGCTGAGTTGCGCGCGCACGTGACCAAAGAGATTGGCGCACTGGCCCGACCGGATGACCTGCGCTTTACGGATGCTCTGCCAAAAACAAGATCCGGAAAGATCATGCGCCGCCTGCTGCGCGAGATCGCAACCAGCGGCTCAGTCGCCGGGGACGTTACCACGCTTGAAGATTTTTCTGTGCTCGAGAAACTAAGGACTGGGGAAGAATAGTTTCTCAATTGCGTGGTGCTTGGTATTTTGTACTTGGTGCTTTGTACTAGGTACTTTGAATTCTGTGTCAGTTTGAAGTTTGAGTCTGACTACCGACTACTGACAACTGACTTCTGAATTCAGAATTCCCTTTCGCGCTTTCGTCTGACCCAGGAGTAGCAAATAATGTCTCGTCATATGGAAACAGAAATTCGTTCAGGACCACGTTATCTAGTATCATTCGAAGTGCGCGCGGAGTGGGACGAGCCTGACGGCTCGCATACAGTGGTTCAGGGAACAACAGAAAACGTCGGCCCCGAAGGCACCCTGGTCCATCTGCCGCGCCAGCTTCCGCAAGTCGGCAGCACGGTGCGCCTGGAAGTGCAAGGCGAAGATGGTCAGAAGTTGCAGGTAATCGCTGAAGTGCTGCGTATCGAACGCAACCCGGGACATCCGCTGGCGGCGTTGCAGCTGCTCGGCGAGACAAACGAATGGAAGGGACTGATTTGGGAACCGGCCGCGCCACGCGTATCTGCGCCGGCGCCTCCGGCTGAAGATGAGGACGAGGATGAAGAGGACGACGACTTCGCCAACTGAAGGGAGTTTCCCGATGAACGCACCCGGCAGTACTTTACCTGATCATGAACGACGAAAGTATCCACGCTATTACGTCAACACCCGGCTCACGCTGGCCATCGAAGATGAAAGCTTGCATGAATCGATCGGACTCGGCGAACCGGGTGACATCAGCCTGGGTGGCTTACGCGTCTGCAATCTGCCTGCTTGTCCGAATGTCCGGGTAGGTGATCAGCTTGGGCTGTTGCTTATCGATCAGGAAGAAGCACTTTCATTAAAAGGCGAGGTGGTCCATCATGCCACTCCGGACACGTTTGGCGTGGAGTTTCGCAGCATCACACCGAACGACCAAAAGGCTGTGGGCACTATCATTGCCAGGCTCTACGCCTAATCGCTAAAAGAGTGCACGAACAGGAAACCAAAAAGATTGCCGGAGTAGCCGCGAAAGTCGCTGCCGATGCATCATGGCCGCAGACGCGCGTTGTTTTGCGAGTGATCTTTATCGCGCTTATTGTGGCCCTGCTGCTTTGGGTAATCGTCAAACTTACCGGCGTTATTCTCCTGTTGGTGCTGTCGATCTTCTTCGCTTACTTTGTTTCACCGTTAGTCGAGTTTCTGCGTCGTCCGATTCGCCTAGCCGGACGCCAGCGCGCTATGCCGCGCACACTGGCCATCACGCTTTCCTACATCATCATCGTGGCAGTGACTGTGGTAGGGATTTATCTCCTGGCGCCCCAGTTAGCCAGTCAGTTTCCTGAGTTTACTGAACAAGCGCGCGCTTACTGGACTGCGGTCGGCACCAGAACGCAGGGGTTCGTTGAATATTTCCGTTCCCATCGCATGCCGGGGCCTCTGCTTGACGCAATCAACGGCGCCATTCCCAGCGTGATCGAAAAAGTTAGTTTGACTGTGAGTGCTGTGTTGACGAGTATTGCCGGTTGGGTAATTTATATTCCCTGGCTAGTTCTTATTCCCATTCTGAGCTTCTTCTTTTTGAAAGACGCCGAAACTTTTCGCCGCTCAGCCTTGCAAATGCTGCCCAAAGGAAGATGGCGCTGGCGTGGTGACGAATTTTTCCAGGACATCAACAGCACTTTGGCAGCTTACATACGTGCTCAGCTCACTGCCTGCCTTTTTATCGGCGTGGTTTGCGCGCTTGGCTTCACGTTGTTCGGTCTGCCAAGCCCGCTGGTCTTGGGAGTTATCGCCGGCATCTGTGAATTCATTCCTTTAGTCGGTCCACTCTTCGTGGCGATCATCGCGGCGATCGCGGCGCTGCTTCATGGCGGCTTGTTTTTGGCTTTTCTGGTCCTGGTGTTTTTGGCGGTGTTGCGCGTGGCGCAGGATTATCTTGTCTATCCGCGTTTGATTGGCCAGGGAATTCATCTGCATCCACTCGCCGTAATCATAGCGATACTTTCGGGCGCGGAGCTTGCCGGTGTTGCCGGAATCTTTCTTGCCATTCCGGTGGTGGCGATTCTCACCGTAAGTTACCGGCACTGGCTGGAACATCGCGGCAGTGAGGGATTGGCAGATTTACTCGAAGCGGCGCCCGCGCCAACAGCAAGCCCGGTAGGAAAGACTGCCAACGCTGTGCGCGAGCACCCATATCCTGACACGACTCCAGAAGAGATGGCGCGCACGCGTCCAGACCTCACCACCGGCGAACTCAAAATGCCGCTGGAAGATTGATCAGAACCTAAACGAGCGCCAACGTTTGGCGGAGAGATGTATCAACGTCTTTCATCTCGATAAGAACTCCCAACCGACGATCAACTTCGATCTCCCGAATGGTGGCAAGATTGTCGGCCATAACTACGGAGTCCATTAGAATGCCCGCCTCTCGACCCTCAGTTGTATTTAAGAGAAGTCTCATTCGGCTAGGATGATTCGCACGCGCCATGTTGCTCGAAATCATGGCGACGATGGTTTGGTTAAGACCAGTATTGAGATTGTCTGCTTGGACTATGAGGGCTGGTCGGCGCTTTGCGGTACGAAGGTTAGAATCAGGAAAAACCACGAGCACTATCTCGCCGCGTTTATAACGCATCGTAGGCTTCCATTTCAGGAGATTCCCAGTCTTCAGCAAAAGCATTTAGTCGTGCTCGCAAGTTAGCTGCCTCTGCTTCGTCAATTCCCCGATCTGAAAGGTTGATGGTTCCTTCATCTAAAAAGGTGACGATTACTCGCGCTTCGGCCACATTCCTGGGCTTTTCGAGCAACTCGACCTTTCCGTCGCGGTAGATTCCTTCCACCGTCTTGGAGTTTGTAGACATGATTTTCTTATACCACCTCATCGTTGCTGCAACAAGAGATTCGGGGGTAATCAAACTCTCGCAGGCTGAAAGAACTCTTTCAAGAACGAGTTGGCATCTGGTGATTTTCCATCAGCTTGATAAAACGTTGAAAGTGGTGTGCGGCGTCGTGAGGGCCGGGTGCCGCCTCGGGATGATATTGCACTGAAAAGATGGGCAGCGTCTTGTGGCGCATGCCTTCAACGCAGCGGTCGTTAAGATTGATGTGCGTTACTTCAACATCCGCGGGCAGACTGCCGGCCTCGACAGCGAAGCCGTGGTTGTGCGAAGTAATTTCTACTTTGCCGTTCGCGGTATCCTGCACCGGCTGATTGCCACCGCGATGGCCGAAGACCAGCTTAAATGTCTTGCCGCCAAACGCGCGGCCCAGCAATTGATGCCCAAAGCAGATGCCAAAGGTCGGCACCGAAGTCTCGATCAAATTTCGAATCTGTTCTACTTCCCGATCCATCGATGCCGGATCGCCCGGTCCATTGGAAAGAAATATTCCGTCCGGCTTCAGCGCCAACACCTCAGCGGAGGATGTTGAGGCAGGCACCACGGTTATGCGACATCCATGCGCTGCCAGCTCGCGCAATGAATTCCGCTTCACCCCAAAGTCGTAACACACAACGTGAAACCGTTCGTTACCTTCCGGCTGTATTTCGTACTTCTCCTCCGTCGTAACGACGCTTGCCAGTTCACGATTTTCCATCGATGGCGATTGCCGCGCTTTCTCTACCAGCTTTTGTTCATCGAGCTCAGTAGTAGATAGACAAGCGCGCATCGCGCCTTTATCGCGGATATGTCTGACGAGTGCGCGCGTGTCGATGCCTTCAATCGCGACAATGTTCCAGCGCTTCAGATAAGCATCCAGGGTTTCTCGCGCGCGCCAGCTCGAGGCGATGCGGCTTGCTTCGCGCACGACAAATCCTTCAACCCAGGGCCGTGACGATTCTTCGTCTTCACTGTTCACACCGTAGTTGCCAATCAGCGGATAGGTCATGCAAACAATCTGGCCGGCGTACGACGGATCGGTTAACACTTCCTGATAACCAGTCATCGAAGTGTTAAAGACCATCTCGCCTGTGCTCTCGCCTTCAGCCGCCCACGAGCGGCCACGGAAGGTGACGCCGTCCTCAAGCGCTAATAATGCTGGTTGAAGTTTTTTCAGCATCGGATCTTCTTCTTGTCCAAAGTCCAATGTCCAAAGTCCAAAGTCTGTTTGGCTAACATGCGTTTTGACATTGGACATTGGATGGGGGGTTGGGCTCTTGACCTTGGACTTTGGACTAATCACTGCCTACTGCTTACCGCCTCCTGCCTATTGCCCTTCAGGAACTGCTGCGCCTCATTGAGCCAACGCTTGTCCGCGCGATACTTATAAGCAGGCGCAGTCTTCACAGCTTCAATGCAGGCCTGCATCGAACTCGCTGCTTCACGCCTGTGGCCCAGGCCGGCATGCGCACGCCCCATCAAATAAAGTCCTTCCGGATCTGACGGCCGGTGCTCGAGAAATTGTTCGAGCGCATTGCGCGCATCTTCATATTGTTCGGCGGCGATGTAGGTCGCACCCACCTCGCGCCAAATTTCGTGCTGGCTGTGCGTTCGGTCACGCGCCACCACCTGCTCGAAATTTTTGATGGCATCGGTAAAGCGCTTTTGAGCCCGCGCGATGCGCCCCAGTTGGTAATGCGCGTCGACCTCTTCCTCGTCAATCTGAATCGCGCGCTCGAATCGTTCGCGCGCCGCTTCCAGCTCGCCGCGCTGCTGGTGAATCAAGCCAAGGTTGTAATGCGCCGAAGCGTCAGCCGGATTCAGGGTCGCTGCTTCGAGGTTTTGTTTAAAGGATTCGCGCGCGCGTTGCGAGCGTGTGACATTGCTGATGTAGCCGCGGATCAACAGGAACAGAATTATGAGCAAGAACGGCGAAGCCAGAATAGGGCTGAGCAGCAACGCCCACAATGGCGAGATGAACAAAGCCAGCACCAGCCCGACTACTGAAATAGCCGTCGCGCGCAGCACTGTTATGCGAAACACTTCGCGCACGGCACAAATGGCAGCAAGCACGAAGAGCATTAGTTTTACTGTACGGAAAAGTCCGGCGGCGACGAGTTGCGGATCTCGCAGCGCCAACTGTAACTGAGCGCGCAGGTCATCCGGCAAGCGAAACAGATTTTCAACTTGCGCTGCTGACTGGAATGACTGCGCGACATATGCAGCTTGTACGCCGCTGAAGTGAAAGAAGAGTGAGATCAGTATCGCAATCAGATTGGCGATCGCCAGCGCGTAGAGAAAAGTCGAGGCCAGCGACGCGTATTCCTGTTGCAGGAGCAGACCGAAACGCCCGCGACGTTCAAAGACATTGGCGACAAACGCAATCAGGGGAACGAGTATCCCGCCGATCAAAAGAAGGGAAAGCGTTGCCTGGAAAAGCAGACGCACCACTGCCCCGGGACCGCCAAATAGAAAACTTCGATTCCCAGACAGCAACTGCGTTATCGTGTAGTAAGCGAGCTGGCTGATGAAGGCGAGCAACCCGATGCCGGTCAGTGGGGCCCGATCGCGCACCTCACGCAGCCCGCGAAGAGGTGCATAAAAAATCATCAGGGCCAGCCGTAACCAATCAAGTGCACTCACTTCAATTTCTCAGTTCCAGCATTGCCGTTATCGCTCGGCGTTTGGTGTTTCCAGGGTTGGACGGTAAGCCGTGGGAGGCGGCGAAGAAATATTCTCGTGGTGAATTACGCTGATTGCAGACAGCGGCCAGTAACGAAACAAGGCCTTGCCGTAAATGTATTTCTTGGGAACCAAACCCCAGCTTCGTGAGTCGTAGGAATTGTCGCGATTGTCACCCATCACAAAATAATAGTTTGGCCGAACATAGACGGGCGCCTGGCTCTTGGGCGACAGGTTGTATTTATGGTCAAGATAGGTTTCGTCGAGGTCGCTGCCGTTGATGCGCACAACTCCATCCCGCACTTCCACTGTGTCGCCCGGCAATCCAACCACGCGTTTGATGTAGCTTTTGGACGGATCGTCCGGGTACCAAAAAACCACGATGTCACCGCGCTCGACTTTCGGCGCCCAACGATAGTCGTCGTAATAGATCAGCTTATTAACAAAAATGCGTTCACCATCGTGGAGGCGTGGCAGCATTGACGTGCCCTCCACCTTCACCGGCTGAACTATGAAAACGACCACCAGTGCGGCAATCATCAATGCAAAAATCAGATCTCGCAGCAGCAGCCGGCCCTCTGCCCACAGACCTCGGCGGGAAGCTTCTTCAGGTCGATGCACCTGAATGTCTTTGTCGTCATTGATGTGAACGCCGCCAAAGGGCGGCGGCCGACGAGTTCTAATTCCTAACATTGACGCGGCCTCTGCGGCTTTTCCTCCGATTCAATGCATTCATAGCAACCAGCTTGAGGTTAGCTTTCGACAGATTGCTTGTCAAACACCACAGCGCGCCACCGGTTCGCCGGTTTACTGCACTTTTGCTTTAGCATCCATGACGGAAATCGCATGGGTTCACAGGCGGGTGACTGCAAACGGTTGACAGTCGTTGCTGCGGCTCTCTATCATCGCTGCCTGCAAGTTCGGCTCGAAAAATTCTCCCATTGAGACGCGAACGGAGGCTTAGGCCGTGATAAAACTAGACATCATCAACCGCGTGGCAGAAAAGACCGGAGTACCAAAGATGAAAGCGGAGCAAGCGGTGGATGCGCTCTTTCATTCGATGAAGGAAGCACTCACGCGCGGCGAGCGAATTGAACTGCGCGGCTTCGGTGTCTTTGTAGTAAAGCCGCGAAAACGCGGCGTCGGCCGTAATCCCCGGACCGGCGAAGAAGTGGCGATTCCTTCGGGCAAGACGATTCGTTTCAAGCCGGGGAAAGACTTGCAAGTGAGCGATGACGGCGAGCTTGCGGTTGAAGCGGATTCGGAAATTTTGGATTTTAAATAGAGTTGGAACTATTTCAGTTTCTTAACGAGGCTAGAGCACTGCGGCGCCGGTCGCGACTCTGGCCTTAAATGTTCAAGGGTCACCGTTAATACGCAATCTAACGGTTTGCGCGGTAGCAAATGTCAGAATCGGTTCAGTCAATTCCGCCATTCTTTCCCCAACCACAGCTGATCGCCCGAGCGCGTGCGCAATGCCCTACCATTCGTGAATGGATTCGGCACTCGGCGCTGTTCCTGATCACGTTTCTGACGACAACTTTCGCGGGGGTAGTAATCGCCGCCCCTGAACTGGATGTTCCTGAGCCCGCTCTTTCCGGTGTGCTTAGCTATGTCTTGTATATCCCTGAATACTACCTGCGCATCGTTGGATCGCTTCTTACATTTGCCCTTCTTCATCCGCACATCTTGGTGGCCGCCGTTAGCTTCTCGATTACGTTACTCGCAATACTCACGGCGCATGAGATGGGCCACTACCTTGCTTGTCGCTTCTACGGCGTTGATGCAACGTTGCCTTTCTTTATTCCGGCGCCACCGCTGTTCCTGGCCGGAACCTTCGGCGCGTTCATCAAAATGAAGTCGCCAATTCCATCGCGGCGCGCATTGTTTGATATTGGATTGGCTGGACCACTGGCCGGCTTTGTCATGCTCCTGCCGGTCGCGCTGGCAGGAATCTTAACGCTGCACGCTGCGCCGATTGCAGGTTCTACAATTGTTTTCAACGATCCGCTTCTATTCAGAATATTTGCAAAAGCGACTGGCGCAAATCTGACCGACGCCTTACCTAACCCTTTTTACATGGCCGCGTGGATAGGCTTGCTGGTAACCAGTCTGAACTTGATGCCGGTGGGTCAACTCGATGGCGGGCACGGAACGTTTTCGCTCTTCGGACCACGGGCTCACAAACTTATCGGCAGGATTGCATTCGTCGTCATGGCCTCGATGGCAGTGCTGGGGTTCGTTTGGCACCACAGTCCGAGTGGCTTTCTTTACACCGTGCTGTTGGCTGTCATGTTGCGGGTACGCCATCCGGCGCCGGAGCAGATGGAACCTTTGGGTACAGCGCGGATCGTTGTGGCAATCATCACCTTGATCGTCTTCGCCCTCTCGTTCGTGCCCTTTCCGATCACACTAACTTAGATGTGTTAACGAAAAACGCTGCTCACCCAATCGCGGCCGCGGACAGCAAGCCCTTGATCTCACGCACCATGCGGTTCACTTCATCCTGATCGGCAAGCGCAATCATGAAAAACTTGTAGCCTTCATGGAAACAGATGACGCCGTTGGCAAATAACCAAACGCCACCGAGAAAAGGATTGCCACCCACCAACCAGCTAATTGGCGCACCCGCCAGGCCGCCCGGCGAAACAATCTGCGCAAACATCACCGCACCCGCCGCACAACTAAACGCGCCCAACAATGGCGCACCGACATATTTTGTGAGGTTGCGTTCAAACTCAACCCGGCTGCGCTCTGCTTCCGTGAGTTGTCCCTGCGCAATCAAATCTTCCTTCTTGCGCAGGTAGCTGTCAAAAGTCTCGCTCAGCTTGCGCACTCCAAAAATCGGCAGCGCAGAATGCGTCAACCAATGCGGATGCGCACCGAGCAATACTGCGTCCAATCCCGGAAACGCTGTGCCCATGCGAATGCCGAGTACAAGTGAGAACGAAACAGCGGCCGCCTTGCCTGGGTTTTCTTTGATCCAGTCGCGCGCTTTCGCGACGCCCACCGTGGCCGCCGCCGATGCGCGCGTGATCTTCGCGCCCGTGTCGTAGACTTTCGAAGCTCGTTCGTAATAATTCTTCGCGTCGTCCAACACATCGCCGGCTTTTTTTCCTGCATCGCCGGCAGCGTCGCGAATCACTTCTCCTGCTTTCTTTGCGCCACGGACTGCGTCGTCCGCCGCTCGCCGTGCCGTCTCGCCGAGGTTGCCTTCGTCGGCCAAACGCTCGGCTTCGGCGCGCAACTTGTCTGCGCCTGAACTCAAGCCTTCAGCCCCACGTTTCGCGGCGTCGCCGGCCGCCTTTGTACCTTCATCTACCAAGTCAGAGATGGCAAACTTCTCGTCAAGCTCGCGGGCTTTACGGCGCACGGTCTTTTGCCATTCGTCAATTTTGTCTTTGTAGTCAGCCATTTCTAAGGATTCTCCAGCTCCAGTGTCAGCGCCGCCGTTCTGAGTAACTGTACGACAGCACAAGAGCGGCGGTTTCAATGGATCACGGAGTTCTATGGCAACCCGCTAATAATCTTGCGTGGTCATGGGCTTCATGTTAGAGTGCGATTATTCAGTGGTTGTCCGCTTTAGCGACTCGCCTAATTTTGAAAACCGTACAATAACTGAAGCAGTTCTAACCTCGGGCACAACCAGCAGGGGCTCCTTACAATAACCAGAAAGCGCTGCGACAATCCAAGCAACGCTCGTATCTGCCACCGTCAACTAAAAGCCTTGCATTAACCAATTACTATGAACGACAAAGACGATAAGGCAAAACTCCCCAGAAGCGCTCGCGACATGCCGATTGCAGATCGTTTGCGAACTATTCGTGGTTTGGAATTCGGCGCTGAGCTGGCTGACGCCGTAATTGCCAACCTTTCAGAGCAATCTCGCGCCGTCGAGTTTCGCCGCCGCCGCTTCGTCTATCGCGCTGCCGAAGAGGCGGACGCGCTTTTTGCAATTATCAGAGGACGCATCAAGCTTTGCCGCATCGAACCGCACAGCGACCGCGAAGCCGTAATCGATATTCTGCCTGAAGGTTCACTCTTCGGCGAGTCGGCCCTTTATTCAGAAGCTGGCCGCCGGGAAAACTCTGCCATTGCTTATGAGAGCTGCACGTTGCTGAGAATACCGGCGGAGCATTTCAAGTTAGCGATGACCGAAGATCAAGGATTGCACGATTACACTTTCCGTTTGATCGGCCAACGTCTTGAGCATGCAGAACAGCGTCTCGCTGATTTTGCCCTCAACGCTATTCCGGCGCGCGTTGACCGGTTGCTGGCGGATTTCTCCGATCGTTACGGCGTGCGCGAATCTGACGGCGTGCTGATCGATATTCCCTTGCCTCACCGGGAAATTGCTTCCATAGTTGGTTCCACCCGCGAAAGCGTCACCGTGCGCTTGAACGCAATGCGTCGCGAGGGTACGATCGAATTCGTTAACCGCAGAATTCTGATCAAGCGACCCGAGTGGCTGTTGCGCGAAGCAAGACTCGTCAACTAGAAACTCTGGCACAACCGGCGAATGAAGTGTCCTACGTGTAACAGGCCGGTCGAATGGGACGACAACCCTTTTCGTCCGTTCTGTTCGGAGCGCTGCAAGCTAATCGATTTGGGACGGTGGGTCAGCGAAGAATATCGCGTTCCGGGCAAGGCTGTGACTCCAGAACCCGTTGAGGATGATGAAACTCAGCGTGGCTCAGAAGCAAATAGTTCAGAGTCCAAACTTTAGTTTGCCGCTTCTCACAACCAGCAACCTGAAGGTTGAACTCTGAACTATGGGACAGACAAGAATGTCTGTCCTACTCAAACTAAACGGCAACGATTGCAATCTTGTTTTTATCCGCCAGCACGATCATTTCCTCTCGATCAAACATTAGGGTCTTCCCGGCATTAAGACAGAGGCAGGTGGCCCCGGCTTGCACCATAGCTTCAATAGTCGGAATGCCCACTACCGGCACGTCAAACCTCATATCCTGATCCGGCTTTGCAAGTTTCAACACAGTCAGCGGACCGTTGCTGAGGTTCGTCCTGCCGCGCGCGTCTCCCCGGCCGTTTACTATTTCACCAGCCCGCAGGATGGTTGCGTCCGTGCCTTCCATGGCTTCGATTGCCACACAGGCTTTGCCGCGCACCACAATCGTCTG
>WNFR01005279.1_pt1 | contig 13202 bp, 8 predicted proteins | sample 5400221 | NCBI WGS metagenome assembly WNFR01 (sample SAMN13153357, study PRJNA577476) | soil metagenome | isolation source: 40 cm soil under Madrone tree | place: USA:California | collected 2016-06-14
GAGATCGACGCTGATCTCCTGCCCGGGCTCCATGCCGTAGAAAAACACCGCTGTCGGCAGGATCCCCGGGTCCCCGTACAGCCCGCGCTCCCGGGCGTACTCGAGCCACACCTTCGGATACATGAGATAGGAGGCCAGGTCCTCCTCGGTCACCGGGCGCGGCAGGCTCTGCTGCATGTGCGCGCGCGCCGCGGCCAGATCCACCGCCGGCAGCCTGGCTCCCGGACGCCCGGTGAGCGGCTCGGCACCCTTGAGCACCTTGCGCTGCAGGTCCGGCGGAAACCCTCCATAGGGCTGACCCAACTCGCCGCGGAACAGCTGCACCACCGACTCCGGAAACGCCACGTCGGTGTGCGGGTCGAGCACCTGCTCGCGGCTGATGCCGCTCGTCACCATGAGCAGCGCCAGGTCGCCGACCACCTTGGAGGTCGGCGTGACCTTCACGATGTCGCCGAACATGGAGTTGACGTCGGCGTAGGCGGCGGCGACTTCCGGCCAGCGCGCCTCCTCGATGCCCAGTCCACGCGCCTGCTCGCGCAGATTCGTGTACTGCCCGCCGGGCATGCCGTGCACGTACACCTCGGAGGCGCCGGCGCGGATGTCGCTCTCGAAGGCCGCATACTGGCGGCGCACCTGTTCCCAGTAGGCGGAGATCAGGCGCAGCTTGTCCGGATCCACGCCCGGGTCGCGCGGACCGTGGCGCAGCGCCTCGACGATCGAGCCCAGGTTCGGCTGCGAGGTGAGCCCGCTCATCGCGTCGATCGCGCCGTCGACCGCATCCGCCCCGGCGTCGATCGCCGCCAGGACGCTCGCCGCGGCGATGCCGCTGGTGTCATGGGTGTGGAAATGCACCGGCAGGCCGATCTGCTCCTTGAGCGCCTTCACCAGGGTGTAAGCGGCCCGCGGCCGCACCAGGCCCGCCATGTCCTTGATGCCGAGCACATGGGTGCCGGCGGCCTTGAGCTCGCGCGCCAGCTCGAGGTAGTAATCGAGCGTGTACTTCTTCTCGTGCGGATCGCTCAGGTTTCCCGTGTAGCAGATCGAGGCCTCGCACAGCTTGCCGGACTCGAGCACCGCATCGATCGCCACACGCATGTTCTCGACCCAGTTGAGCGAGTCGAAGATGCGGAACACGTCGATGCCGGCTCGGGCTGCGCGCGCCACGAAGAAGCGCACCACGTTGTCGGGGTAGTTGGCGTAACCGACCGCGTTGGCCGAGCGCAGCAGCATCTGCAACAGCAGATTCGGCAGCCGCTCGCGCAGCAGCGCCAGGCGCTCCCACGGGTCCTCGCGCAGGAAGCGCAGCGCGACGTCGAACGTCGCCCCGCCCCAGCATTCCACCGAGAACAGCTGTGGCAGCAGGCTCGCGTAGTACGGCGCGATCGCCGCCAGGTCGAGCGTGCGCACCCGCGTCGCGAGCAGCGACTGGTGCGCATCGCGCATCGCGGTGTCGGTGAGCAGCACGCGCGGCTCAGCGAGCATCCACTGCGCAAAACGCTCCGGCCCCAGCTCGTCCAGCCGCTGCTTGCTGCCAGGGGCGGGCGCGGTGAGCGGCACCGGCGGCAGCCTCGCCGGGGCGATGTGCGCCGGGCGGGCGCGGCCTTTGACCCCGGCGTTGCCGTTGACGATGGTAGCGCCGATAAAGCTAAGAATGCGCGTGGCGCGATCGCGCTTGCGCGGTGAGTGAAACAGCTCGGGCGTCTCTTCGATGAAGCGCGTGGTGTAGTCAGCGCCGGCGAAGCGCGGGTGCGTGATGAGCTGGTCGAGGAAGCGCAGGTTGGTGACCACGCCGCGGATGCGGAACTCCCACAGTGCGCGGTGCATGCGCGCGATGGTCTCCTCGGGCGTCGGCGACCACGCCGTCACCTTCACCAGCAGCGAGTCGTAGGAGCGGGTGATGATCGCGCCGCTGTAGGCGGTGCCGGCATCCAGGCGGATGCCGAAGCCCGCGGGGCTGCGGTAGGCGGTGATCTTGCCGTAGTCGGGGATGAAGTTGTTTTCGGGATCCTCGGTGGTGATGCGGCACTGCAAGGCGTGGGCGCTGATGCGGATGTCCGCCTGGCCCGGCACGCCGCTCTCGGGCGAGCCGATGCGCGCGCCGTCGGCGATGCGGATCTGCGCCTTCACCAGGTCGATGCCGGTCGCGCACTCGGTGACGGTGTGCTCGACCTGGATGCGCGGATTCACCTCGATGAAATAACAGCGGCCGCTGTCGGCATCCTGCAGGAACTCGACCGTGCCGGCATTGCAATAGTGCGCGGCGCGGCCGATGGCGAGCGCCGCGGCGCACAGCTCTTCGCGCTGCGCCGGCGTGAGGAACACCGCCGGCGCGCGCTCCACCACCTTCTGGTGGCGGCGCTGCACCGTGCAGTCGCGCTCGAACAGGTGCACCAGGGTGCCGTGCGCATCGCCGAGTATCTGTACCTCGACGTGGCGCGCGCGCTGCACCAGCTTCTCCAGATACACCTCGTCGTTGCCGAAGGCGGCCTGCGCCTCGCGGCGGCACAGCGGCAGCAGCTCCTGAAGCTGCGCCGCGTCAGTCACCAGCCGCGTGCCGCGCCCGCCCCCGCCCCAGCTCGCTTTCAGCATCAGCGGATAGCCGAGACGTAAGGCGAGCCGCGCGCACTCGGGGAAATCCGCGGGCAGCGGCGGCGTCGCCGGCATCACCGGCACGCCGGCCGACACCGCCAGCTCGCGCGCCGCGACCTTGTTGCCGAGCAGCTGCATGGTCTTCGCCTCCGGGCCGATGAACACCATGCCCGCCGCGCGCGTCGCGCGCGCGAATTCGGGGTTCTCGGACAGGAAGCCGTAGCCGGGATGAATCGCATCCACCCGCGCCTCGCGCGCGATCCTCAGGATATCCGCGATGTCGAGATAGGCCTCGACCGGTCCGCGCCCGGCGCCGACCAGGTACGCCTCGTCCGACTTGGTCCGGTGCAGCGAGAAGCGGTCCTCCTGCGAATAGATCGCCACGGTTCGCAGGCCGAGCTCGCTCGCCGCCCGCATGACGCGGATGGCGATTTCGCCGCGATTGGCGACCAAGAGGCTGCGGATCCGCTGCGACGTGGCGGGTTTCACCTTAAGATTCGCCGTTGCGGTGTTTGGAGAGCCCGGCCGGCACGCGCGTGCCGGCGGACGACCGCTTCGATCATAGCCGCTGAGGGGAAACGATGTCGCGCCCGAAACTGCTCGCGCTGCTGTGTCTGGCCGTGGCGGTCGCGCCGGCTCTGGCCGTCGAGCCGCGGCCGCTGGCGATCGCCATCCACGGCGGCGCGGGCGTGATCGAACCGGCCAAAATGACCTCGCAGCACGCCGCCGCCTACCGGGCGGGGCTGGCGGCGGCGCTCGATGCCGGCTATGCGATCCTGGAGCGCGGCGGCTCGAGTCTGGATGCCGTGACGGCCGCGGTGCGCACCATGGAGGATGATCCGCAGTTCAACGCCGGCCGCGGCGGGGTCCTGAACCATGAGGGCGATGCGGAACTCGACGCCGCCATCATGGACGGACACGGTCCGCGCGCCGGAGCCGTGGCGGGAGTGCGCCATGTCAGGAACCCCGTCGAGCTGGCGCGCCTGGTGATGGAGAAGAGCCCGCACGTGCTGCTGGTGGGCGAGGGGGCCGAGGAGTTCGCGCTCGAGCAGGGCGTGGTGCTCGTGCCGCGCGGCTATTTCCGCACCGAGGCGCGTACCCGCGAGTTGGATGAGGCGCGGCAGACGCAGGCCGAGCAGCTCAGGGCGGCCGCGCCAGGGACCACCGGCACCGTGGGCGCCGTCGCCCTCGACCGCGCCGGCCATCTCGCCGCTGCCACCTCCACCGGGGGGCTCACCAACAAGCACCGTGGGCGGGTCGGCGATTCGCCCATCGTGGGTGCCGGCACCTACGCCGACGATGCCTGCTGCGCGGTCTCCGGCACCGGGCAGGGCGAATTCTTCATCCGCCAGGTGGTCGCCTACGACATCTGCGCGCTGGTGCAATACCGGCACCTGGCGCTTGCGCAGGCCGTGCGCGAAGTCATCCAGAAGCTGCGCCGCAGCGGCGGCGAAGGCGGCGTGATCGCCGTGGACCGCAGCGGGAACATCGCCTTGGACTTCAACAGCGTCGGCATGTTTCGCGGCGCGCGCGATTCGCGCGGCCGGCGCGACATCGCCATGTACCGAGATGCACAGTAAGCCTTGCGGGAGTGCGAACATGTACGCGATCGCCATCCACGGGGGCGCGGGGGCGGTGCCGCGTGCGCAGCTGTCGGAGCAGCGTGAGCAGCGCTACCGCGCCGGCCTGGAAGCGGCGCTGGACGGGGGCTTCGCGCTGCTCAAGCGCGGCGGCAGCAGTCTCGATGCCGTCAGCGCCGCGGTGCGGATACTCGAGGACGACCCGTCGTTCAACGCCGGCCATGGAGCCGCCCTGACACGCGACGGCGCCGCCGAGCTCGACGCCGCGATCATGGACGGCCGGCAGCTGCGCGCCGGCGCGGTCGCCTCGGTGCGGCACGTCAGAAATCCGATCGAGCTCGCGCGCCGGGTGATGGAGAAGTCGCGTCACGTGCTGCTGGTGGGTGCAGGCGCCGAGGAGTTCGCCCTGGAAGAGAATTTCGCGCTGGTCCCCAACCGCTACTTCCGCACCGTGGAGCGCCAGGAACAACTCGAGTGCGAGCAGCGCGGCGAGCGTGTCTCGGACCTGGTCCCTTCCTCGCAGGGCACGGTCGGTGCCGTGGCGCTGGACGGGGACGGCAATCTGGCTGCCGCCACCTCCACCGGCGGGATGACCAACAAGCGCCCGGGGCGCGTCGGGGACTCGCCGATCATCGGCGCCGGGACCTACGCCAAGAACGGCGTGTGCGCGGTCTCGGCGACCGGGCACGGCGAGTATTTCATCCGCGCGGTGGCCGCCCATCACGTGTGCGCCGCGGTCGAGTACCGGGCCTTAAGCCTCCAACAGGCGGTGCGCGAGACGCTGCACGAGATACTCGCCGCACTGGGCGGGGACGGCGGCCTCATCGCGGTCGGCACGGACGGGCAGATCGTCATGGACTTCAGCACCGAGGGCATGTTCCGCGGCGCACGCGACTCGGGGGGCCGGCGCGAAATAGCGATCTACTGAAGAACGCGCCGATGCGCCGGCCGATGATGTGCGGCGCAAGATCAATGCCTGCCGTGACTCCGGCGCTGGTGAACACCGGACCGTTCTCCACGAAAATGCGGTTTTCGAGCACCCGCGCGCGCGGCTCCGCCCGGCGCAGCTCCTCGATGTGCGCGTGATGGGTGGTGCACTCGCGACCCGCCAGCAATCCGGCCCGGGCAGCCAGCACGCTGCCTGAGCACACGAAAACGGACACGAGCCGCGTCGCGCTACCCTCGGCCGCAGACTTGGGCCTACACTACGGGCGACACGCTGCTTCGAACAACAACGGTTCCTCGGGAGAAATCATAGTGCCCCACACGAGCCTGAAGAGCGCCGTTCCGGCGTGGCTGGCGGTTTGCGGTCTGTGCGCCACGGTGGCCGCGTGGGCCGCCGATCCGCCACCGCCGGAGATTCCAACCTGCGACAAGAAGATCGGCACGCTTGCGGTCACCGAGCCGCAGAACAAGTGGTGGCTCGCGTACAACCTCGAGTCCCCCGAAGCGCTGATCAAGGTGTTCGTGTCGCAGTCCAAATGCTTCACCCTGCTGGATCGCGGCAAGGGCCTCGCGGCTGCGCAGCAGGAGCGGGCGCTGTCCGGCTCCGGCGAGATGCGCGGCGGCTCCAACATCGGCAAGGGGCAGATGAAGGCGGCCGACTACGTGCTGGTGCCCGACGTGGTCACCAAGAACAACAATTCCGGCGGCCGCAACATCGGCGGACTGGTGGGGGGCCTGTTGGGCGGCGTGGCCGGCGCGGTGGTCGGCGGCATCAGTCTCAAGAGCAAGACCGCGGATGTCGTGCTGACCCTGACCGACGTGCGCTCCACCGAACAGGTCGCCTTGCAGCAGGGACACTCGAAGAAGACCGACCTCGGCTGGGGCGCCGGCGGCGGCGCCTTCTTCGGCGGCTTTGCGGCGGCGGGTGCGAGCAGTTACGCGAACACCGAGATCGGCCAGGTCGTCACCATGGCCTACCTCGACGCGTACACCAAGCTCGTCAATGAAGTCAAAGGCATGACTCTCAACGCCAAGGCCGACAACGCCACGCAGTCGGTGACCATGGCCAAGCCCGGCAAGATGTACGAGGCGGCCAATGTCAAGTCGAAGAAGGTGCGCGATCTCGACCCGGGGATGACGCTTTATCCGAGCGGCGAGAAAGACGGCATGTGGTGGAAGGTCAGTGACGAGCTCGGCAACGAGGGCTGGGTGCCGTCCACTCTGTTCCAGCTCGCCAAATAGACCGCGCCGGGTGCGCCCGTCACGGCGGTGAGCCGCGGGCGTCCGCCGCCAGCAGCGTGAGGCCGTGCAGGCGCGCGCGCTCGAGCACGGGCGCCTCGCCGGATGCCGCCGCCAGCAGCAGCTCACGCCACACCTGCACGCGTGCCGGCCAGCGCGGCGTCAGCCAGTGCGGGCGAGTCTCCGCCAGAGCATGGATCTGGCGCAGGCTGTAGTGAGCGATCAGTGCGGCGCACGGCGCGCTCATGCCGAGCAGCAGGCGTGCGGCGGCGCTCTGCGAGCGGGCCAGGTGCCAGGCGTACGTGAACACCAGCCTCGCAACCTCGATCGCCCCTGGCACGGTAAAGAATGTCGTGTAGGCGGCCTGGCCGGCATCACCCACGCCCACGGCCGCCGGCTGGCGCCAGCGCAGCGGGTCCGCGAAGCCGGCGTCCACCAGCAGGTAGGGACAGGCGGCGGCGCGCCGCCGCGCCGCGGCGTCGAGCACGCGCCACAGCTCCCCGACCTGCCGCAACAGCAGGCTCGCCGGCGCACTGCGCGCCGCGGCCTGCTCCGCGAGCAGGGCCAGGCACAGCTCGTTGAGCTCGACCAGCGACTCGAGCGTCTCGGGGTGCAACCATCCGGCCACCAGAGCCGCGCCCTCGCCAGGGTCTTCCGTCTCGCACTGCAACAGCATGGCGCGCCCCTCTCCCACGGGGGCCTATCGTAACGGAGCCGGCCGGCGAAGCCATCCGTGAATTTGGGATTTTTTTACCAAATTTGCGCACTTGAGTTTTGCCGCTTCTTTCCCACAATGTAGCGACCCCAAGGGCTGGGAAGACTTCCATGCGCATCTGCGACGATCGCTACCGGCGCGAGCGGCTGCGCATGGAGCTGGCGCTGCGCTTCCTGCGCCACGAGGCGCGCACCCGGACCATCCGCACCTGGACCGGCCTGTCGGACGACCGCATCCGCAAGCTGTACCGCTCCTACATGAGCCATGCGCGGCGCTACCTGCCGCGTCATCGCGGCAAGTCCCCGCACCAGGTCGCGTACTTCACGCGCTCGCTGCGCCTGCAGCAGGAAACCGCGGTGCTGGCGAGCGTGCTGTCGCTGCTCGGCGTCGTGCCCGCGGCACTCTCCGCGGAGGCGCCCGGCGCGCTGCCGGGGCTCACGCGCGGGGAGCTGTTGTGCCAGGCGTTCGAGGCCTATCGGCTGCTGCTGCCCGCGGCGCAGATCTCGTTCGAGCACACCGTGTTTCTCGCCACCGCACTGGCGCGCGGCGACCAGCTGCGCTTCGGACGCTGTAGCGACTGCGGCGGCCTGCTGGTGACCGAGCGCTTTCCGCTGCGCGCCCGGCGCTGCCATCATTGCGCGAGCCCGGCGCAGTCACGCTGCTGAACCAGCCCGGGAAATTGCGCCCGCCTCGACGAATGAGCGCGCGGCGCCCGGCAAGACGCGCAATTTCCCGGGGGCCCCGGGTAGAATCCGCCGCCACTGCCTTCTCCAGGCGAGCGGCGTTCATGGATCACGATCGGGCGAACTTCTTCTCGGGTCCCTATCTCGAGCGGCGCGCGGAGGCGCGTGAGGACCCGGACTGGATCGCGGCGGCGCGCGCCGATCCGGCGACTATCTACCTGGTCGGCCACGGCACCGCGCACCTGCTGCACGCGCACACCCCGCCGCGCATCGCCTTCCTCGCGAACGGCGCGCCACTGGTGCGCGCCGCGGATGAGGCGAGTCTCGTGCTGCTGGGGTGGTTTCGCGGCATGCGCTGCGTGCTCATCGATCTGCCTCCCGGGCAGTCGGTCGGGGCGCCGGCGGGCATGGCGTTCGAAGAACTGCGGCCGCTGGCGCCGCTGCTGGCCGCGGACGAAGCGGGTCTGCTCGCCTATGCGCGTGCCATGGCGATCTGGCGCACGCGTCAGCGCCACTGCGGAGTGTGCGGCGCACGCACCCTCGCGACCCGTGCCGGTCACATTCTGGTGTGCTCGAACGCGGCGTGCGCGCAGGAGCTCTTCCCGCGCATCGATCCGGCGATCATCGTGCTGGTGAGCGACGGGGAGCGGGCGCTGCTCGGACGCCAGGCGAGCTGGCCGCCGCGGCGCTACTCCACCATCGCCGGCTTCGTCGAGCCCGGCGAGAGCCTCGAGGACGCGGTCGAGCGCGAGGTGGCGGAGGAGACCGGCGTTGCGGTGACGGGCTTGCGCTACGACTCCTCGCAGCCGTGGCCGTTTCCGTCGTCCCTGATGATCGGCTTTCAGGCGACGGCGGCCGCCGGCAGCCGCGTGCGCGTGGGCGGGGAGCTGCAGGACGCGCGCTGGTTCACGCGCGCGCAAATCAACTCGGGCGAGGCGCTGGCGCCGCCCTCGCAGTCCATTTCCTGGCGCCTGATCGAGACCTGGCTGAAAGGACTCGGCTAGACACATGTGTCTGCTGGTGCTCGCATGGCAAGCCGCTCCCCGCTACCGCCTGGTGGTGGCCGCCAACCGCGATGAGTATCACGAGCGCCCGGCCGCGGCGCTGGCGAAGTGGCCGCCGCCGGCGGCTTTCATCGCCGGACGCGACCTGCGTGCGCAGGGCACGTGGCTCGCGGTGGACCGGGAGCGGCGCTTCGGCGTGGTCACCAACTTTCGCGAGCTGCAGCGGCCGCGTGCCGCAGCGCCCTCGCGCGGGGAGCTGATCCCGCGCTACCTGGGTGCGCCGGCGGGCGCTGCCCTCAGCGCACAGCAATTCTTCGCCGCCCTCGGACCGCAGGCGAGCCGCTACTCCGGATTCAACCTGCTGCTCACCGACCGGGATTCGCTCTGGTACGGCTCAAACCGCAGCACTCCGTTCGCGCGAGCGCTGGCCCCGGGCACCTACGGTCTGTCGAACGAGCTGCTCGACACACCGTGGCCGAAACTGCAGCGCGTGCGGCGCGGCTTCGAGGCGTGGCTGCGTCAGGCCGAGCCCGGATCGCCGGCCGCGCTGTTCGAGCTCCTCAATGATCGTACGCAGGTGGCGGACGACGCCGCGCTGCCCCGCAGCGGCAGCGGGCTACCGCGAGACTGGGAACGGATCCTGTCGGCGCCGTTCGTGCTGCACCCGGATTACGGCACCCGCTGCTCGACCGTAGTGCTGCTGGAGCCCGGCGGCCGGCTGTACCTCGCCGAGCGGCGCTTCGACCCGCGGGGCGAAGCGGCCGGTGAAACTGAATTCGAGCTGAACCCCGGAGAGTGGCCGTGAGTCGGCACGGAACCCGCGCCGTGCGCGCGCGCTCTGATTACCAGCGGCGAGCGGCAGCGCTCGCGAGGCTCTAGAATTCCGTTGAGATGACGCAGCGCAATCCCCTGCCGCAGGCTCGTCGACGGCACAGGCGGGCCCCGGTGGTTGCCCTGTGTCTGCTCGCCTGCCCGCTCGCGCACGCCGCCGGCGTTAACGTCGAAGTCCGGGGTGTCGACGACGAAGTGCGGAACAACGTGCTCGCCTATCTGAGCTTCGAACGCTACAAGAAGGGCGGCGCCGACCTGAACGCCGACACGGTCGATCGCCTGCATAACCGCGTGGAGCGCGAGGTGCAGTCGGCGCTCAGACCCTTCGGGTACTACGAGCCGCAGGTCGAGTCCAGCGTCAGCGACCTGGGCCACGGCGACTGGCGCATCAGCATCAACATCAACCCTGGCAAGCCGGTGCGCGTCGCCAACATCGACGTGCGCGTCGACGGGCCCGGGGAAAGCGACCCGCTGTTCCAGCGCATCCTGCAGCACCTGCCGCTGCACGATGGCGATCGCCTGAGCCACGCGGCCTACGAGAGCATCAAGACCGACCTGCAGCGCACCGCGGCCACCTACGGCTATCTCGACGCGCGCCTGATTCGCAACGAGCTGGTCGTCGACCCGCCGAACCACAAGGCGAACATCGCGCTCGAGCTCGACACCGGCGAGCGCTATTACTTCGGAGCGACCAGCATCCGGCAGGGCGTCGTCAGCGAGGCGCTGGTACGCCGTTACCTGCGCTACCACGAGGGCGAGCCTTTCGATCTCACGCAGGTGCTGCGCACCCAGTTCGCCCTCGACGACTCGCAGTACTTTTCCAATCTCGAGGTGCTGCCCGGGGATCCCGATCGCAGCACGCACATCGTGCCAGTGAGCATCCACGCCGACCCGAGCCGGCGACACCGCTACTCCTTCGGCGCGGGCTACGCCACCGACACCGGGCCGCGCGGCACATTCGGATTCGAGGACCGGCGCCTCAATATGCGCGGCCACAGCTTCAGCGTCGAGGTGCAGGCGGCGCAGGTGACCAAGTACCGCCTGCAGAGCCGCTATAACGTGCCGATCGGCGACCCGGCGGTAGAGAAACTGACCCTGGGGGGCTCGGTCGAGCAGCGCCAGCTCGCGGATGTGACCACGCACACCCTGTCGGTGGGTCCGAGCGTCACCGAGGTCACCGGCAGCTGGCAGCACGTATGGCTGCTCTCCGCGATGCGCACCACCAGCGACCTGCCGCTCGGAGCGGAGTTGCTTCCCGGTGCGCATACCGATCGGCTGCTGGTGCCGGGAGTGGACCTCGCTTCGGTCCCCAAGGGGTACCTCGGCGAGGCGCTGTTCGAGCATCCGTTCTTCGCCGAGCTGCGCGGCTCGCACAGCTCGCTGGGCTCCGATTCCAACTTCATCCAGCTGCACCTGCAGGCCGAGCGGGTCTTCCATCTCGGCAGGAAGTGGCATCTGCTGCTGCGCGATGAGGTGGGTGCGAGTCTGGTGTCGGGTTTCAGCCAGCTGCCGACGGTGTTCCGCTTCTTCGCCGGCGGCGACAACAGCGTGCGTGGCTTCGCCTACAATGATCTGTCACCGACCGAGGCGGTGTGCACCCAGGATCCCGCCACCAAGCAGTTCCTGCGCAATCCCGACGGCAGCTGCCAGAAGGTGGACCAGTTCATCAAGGTCGGCGGCAAGGATGTGATCACCGGCACGGTGGAGGTGATCCGCGATCTGCCCAACAATCTCGGTATCGCCGCCTTCTTCGACTACGGCAATGCCTTCAACAGCTTCGCGCAGCTGGCGCGCCACTGTGCAGCGGTGGCAGGGCTGCAGGCGCAGCAGCAGCAGTGTGCCTCGCTGCAGTATTCGGTCGGCATTGGCCTGAGGGTGCGCCTGCCGGTCCTGACGCTCGGGGTGGACATCGCCCAACCGCTGTCGAACAGCCTGCGCTGGGACGCGCAGGCCCAGACCTTCCGGTCCGTGCATCCCGCCCCGCGCCTGCACATCAACTTCTCGCCGAAGCTGTAGCGATGTTCAGCCTCCGCCGCCTGCTGCTCGCCCTCGCCTCTCTCCTGATCGTCACGGCTATCGTGGCGCCGGTGGCACTCATCTGGTCGGCGCTCTATACCACCGGCGGACTGCAGTTCGCGATCCGGCACATCCCGCGCCAGCTCGGTCCCGTGCAGCTCGACATCGTCGGTGTCAGCGGCACGGTGGCCGACGGCCTCGCCGTCGAGCGCGTCGAGATCGATCACGATCTGGTGCACCTGAAGTTCGAGGGCATCGAGGGCCGCGTCGACCTCATGCCGCTCCTGTTGCAGACCATTCGCGTCGGCCACGGCTCGGTGCGCAGCGCGCTGATCCAGGTGAAGCGCCGCACCCGCCCGCCTACCGCCGGTGCGCTGGTGTTCCTGCCGCGCTGGCTGATCATCAGCGCCGAGCAGGGGCGGGTGGGCAGTGCGACGCTCACGGTTCCCAACGGCTTCCGTCTGGATGCCACCGACATCAACGGCGCCGCGGTCGTCCGTCACCGCGTCATCCGCTTCTTTCAGGCCGAGGGCCTGCTGGGAGGCGAGGCGCGCGTCAGCGCGATCGGCGACCTCATCGCCGCCGATCCCGTGGGGCTGGAGGTCAAGGGGCGCATCCTGTGGAGCCCGGCGGGACAGCCCGCCTGGTCGGTGGCCGGCAGCGCCCGGGGCGATCTCAACATCCTGCACGTCGTTGCGCACACCGACAGCCCGTTCCGTGCCGACGTCTCCGGCCAGGCACTCGATCTCACCAACCACTGGCACTGGGTCGGCGATGCCGTGGTGCGGGATTTCAATCTGCGCGCCTGGGGCCTGAGCGGCCTGCTCGGCAGCATCACCGGCCACCTGGCCGGCAGCGGCGACGCCACGGGCTTCAGCGCGCACGGACCCGTCAACCCCACCGGACTGCGCGCCGGGTTGTTCCAGGCGCAGGTCTCGGGCAGCTACGCCGATCGCGTGCTGACCGCCAGGCGCGTGGAGCTGCGCCACTCAGGCTCCGGGGCCCTGCTGCGCGGCGCCGGCACCATCGGCATCGACGGACCGCGACTTGATCTCAGCGGCAGCGTGAGCGACTTGCGCTGGCCGCTCGTGGGCCGTGATCCGGCGCTGCGCAGCGCTTCCGGCTCCTTCACCCTCGCCGGGGTGCTGCCGTACCGCATGCGGGCGAGCGGCAGCGCGCGCGCGGCCGACCTGCCGCTGATGCCGGCGGAAGTGAGCGGGACACTCGGCAAGGACAGCTTCGTGTTCGACAGCGCGGAGATCGACCTGTTCGGCGGTCACGCGAGCCTGAGCGGCCAAGTCGCGTGGTCCCCCGCGCAGAGCTGGTCCGTCGTGGGCCACGTTACCGGCATCAACCCGGGCGCGCTGCGTGCGGATCTGCCCGGCAGCGTCAGCTTCCTGCTCGGGGCATCGGGGCGCGGCTTCGACACCCAGGGCGGCGATCTCACCGCCTCGTTCAGTAACTTAAGCGGCAAGCTGCGCGGCGTGGCGGCGAGCGGCTCGGGTACCATGACGCGCTCCGGAGACACCTGGGGGTTCAGCGAGGTGCGCGTCGGCCTGGGAAGCGCCCGCGTGGCGCTCGATGGGCACATCAGCGAGCG
>WNFR01005280.1_pt1 | contig 13201 bp, 10 predicted proteins | sample 5400221 | NCBI WGS metagenome assembly WNFR01 (sample SAMN13153357, study PRJNA577476) | soil metagenome | isolation source: 40 cm soil under Madrone tree | place: USA:California | collected 2016-06-14
CGAGTTCAATTTGCAATCGTCGCGCGGCGTGTATGACCCGGTGTTTTCGTCAGAGAGCTATTACGAGAGAAAAACCACCCCGACCAGTTCAACAGTCGCTGGGGGCATTAACGGCTCCCTTACTCAAACCGATCCCACCGCGGACATTCGACTTGGCGGCTTTTCGCCGTTTCTTGGCGGGTCGTACCTGGCAGATTTCTCGTCGACAAGGCTGATGAGCACGAACCAAACAGCGCTGTTGAATCCCCAATACCCTGCGGCTTTTACTTTTACATATACACAGCCATTGTGGCGTGGTCTTCGATTTGACCTTAATCGTCATAACATTGAAATCGCGAAAAAGAACCTGTCGTTAAGTGATGTCCAGTTTCGGCAAAAAGCCATCGATGTGATTTCACGGGTACAGCAGTCATACTGGGATCTTGTATTTGCGCTCAGAAACCTTCAGGTACAGATCGATGCGGTCAAACAGGCTCGGACACAGGTCGAGAGCAATCAAAGACTTGTCGCACAGGGGGTGCTGGCGCCAATCGATATCATCGCCGCAAGCAACCAGGTAACCACATTCGAGCAGAATGTCTACACAGCGCAGGAATTGGTCACTACAGCCGAAAACACCCTAAAGACACTGGTGCTTCCTGATCGAACTGCGCCATTGTGGTCGAGTGCAATTACACCGATTACGCCTGTTGCGCTGGAGGCTCCTCGCATTCCGCTCGAGCAGGCGGAGTCTGCAGCGCTGACGAATCGTCCTGAACTTGCACAGTTGCAAACCAATGCGGATATAAACGCGATCGATACCAGGTATTACAAAGACCTGACCAAGCCCAAGGTAGATCTGGTGACGACGTATAGCGCTGCAGGTCTTGCAGGCTCGCTCGTATCGAGCACGCAGCAGGGCTCGAAAACTGCCAATCAGCTTTTAACCGATCGCGTTAATCAGCTTTCACTGCTTGAAGGACTCCAGGCTTTAGCTCCATCGAGTTCCAGTTCTACTACGGTCGCACCGAATCTTGTTGGCGGATATGGACAGTCGTTCACGAACATTCTCAATCAGACTTATCCAACCGTCCGTGTCGGGGTCTCGATTTCGCTTCCTTTGCGTAATCGGACGGCCGAAGCAAATCTCGGAAGTTCACTGGCCCAGGGGTCGCGAATTAAGACGCAGTTGGCAATGACCCGTCAGGAGATCGAGGCTGACGTTCGGAATTCGTTGCAATCTGTCCGGTCAAACGAAGCCAGACTGGCTGCGGCTGCCGCATCACGTTCATCGGCGGAGCAACAGTACGCAAGCGAAGAACGGATGTTTAAGGCCGGTACTTCGACTGTGTTTCTGGTCCTGCAACGACAGACAGATCTTCTCGCTGCCCGTGGACGTGAACTACAGGCACAGACGGATTTGAATAAGGCGATTTCGAACTTGCAACGAGCGACCGGCGCAACATTGTCTGACAACAACGTAGCAGTCCGGACAGATACTCCGACAAGACAGTTGGAGATGAACCCGCAGTCCGGAGGTTCAGCCGACTTTGGCGGTGCCGCGGTGGAACCGCTGGGGACCATCGCACCACTCAGGTGATATTATTAGTAGTCATGGTAAAGTCTGGTCCTGGCCGAAGTTTTCAATGCCGCGCGATTGGCGCCGGTCAAGTCTTTGCAACGTTGATCGGCTTTTCCCTTCTTGCAGGGAGTTGCACTTCCTTCCGATCGTCAAATCAAGAGGCACCATCAGGAGTGGTCGTTGTAAATTCTCCTGGTCAGGGTGAAGTGAGGCGCATTCTCGTCACTGAAGGGTCGCCCATAACCGCGGGAATGCCCATTTTGGACATTGTGATGGCACAACCTGGCACGCTGCCGCAAGTAACGCAGGATCCGCAAGCGCAAGCGAGGAATCAATACCGCGCTGCGGAAGGCGAGATTGCAACTGCCCAGCTTGAGGTTCAACGTACTGCGATTGAAGTACAGCGGGTCACCGCCCTGGTTGCAAACGGCGGCGCTCCCCAATCGCAGTTGGATGCCGCTCAGGCACAGTACCAAAGGGCGCAGGAACAGCTCCAACACGCAAAACAGGCCGCGCAGGGAGCGCAATCCGGACTGGTTTACCAGGAAGGAAAATCCGCGCCGGAGTTGGCTGCCCCGAACCCGCAAATGATAATTCAGGTCCGTGCCCCTTCTGACGGGGTCCTCAGCGTTTTGAATGCAAAGCCTGGTCAACATGTCACTATTGGCCAGCCGCTGGCGACCATTCGGACGAATAGATGATAAGCTTTTCGATATGAAAGTGAATGTTAAGTCTCACGATGGCCTTGCAAACATTGGCCCTCGCGAGATATTGAAACGGCGTGTTTTCGGTATCGCGGCTTTGGCCGCCGGTGCAGCTTTTGCCTTCGCTTTGTTTGCGATGGATGCCCCGCGCGCATACAGGCTTTTGATCTTCTTTCCGATCTGGCTGGCGGCGCTTGGACTGTTTCAGGCGCGTGAAAAGACTTGTATTGCACTGGCAGCCCGCGGTGTTTGCAATCTTGACTCGGGCGAATCGGAAATTGTCGATGGGTTAACAGTTACTCGACTTCGTGATAAAGCAAAGAACATCAATCGCCGGGCGATGATCACGGCCGCGACTGTCACTCTCGTTGCGCTGGCATTTCCGGCTGGAAAGCTCTAACACATTCCATAGGAGATTGGAACATGGGAAAGTTCAGCCGCGGATGAACGCGGACAAAACGCGGATAGAACCGATCGATACTGGATGGATGTTAGTGTGAAGCAACCTGGTCGGCGACGAAAGAACACCGTGATTTTGTCCTGGGAAAAAGCACAGCTGTAGTAAAAATCCGTCAATAACATTCTCAGCCCTCGCGTTGCAATCCTGTCTCAGTGCATATTCGTGCCGGTTGTTCTAAAATCTTACGTTGTGAATCCGTTACGTTTCAGAAGGTTACCAAACACGCTTGACGTCTTGTTTTAGAACTGCGCATGACTACAACTCGCTACGCAAAACTCGCCTGCACCGCCCTAACTTTTACATTGATTGTAATCGTCTGGGGCGCTTACGTCCGCGCGTCGGGTTCCGGTGCGGGGTGTGGAAATCACTGGCCGCTTTGCAAGGGCGGAATATGGTCGATTGAGACATTTATCGAATTGACACACCGCGCAACCAGCGGCATTGCTTTGCTACTGACGGTTGCTATGCTGGTCTTTGGATTTCGCACATTCCCGCGTGGTCACCGGGTTCGAATTGGTGCGACGCTTTCGATGGTGTTCATGATTACTGAGGCTCTGGTCGGAGCCGGTCTTGTCCTTTTTGAACTCGTGGCGCATGACGCATCGGTCGCCAGAGGCATGTTCATGTCAGTTCACCTGATAAATACCTTTATTTTGCTGGCAGTTATGACGCTGACGGCGTATTGGGCCGCGGGAGGATCTCAGGTTAAGTTCCGAGGGCAAGGCGCCATACTCTGGATCTTTGCAGCCTGTTTCCTTGGTACTCTGTTACTGGGGGTCAGTGGTGCGGTCGCTGCCCTTAGCGACACATTATTTCCAGCGTCCTCGCTATCAGAGGGCTTTGCGCAGGATTTCTCGCATGCGGGAAGCATTTTCCTGAGGTTGCGACTGTTGCACCCTATATTGGCCGTTGCCGTTAGTCTGTTGTTAATCGCCGTTGCATTTTTTGCACGGCAGTTACGATCGAACCAAACGACAAGGAATCTGTCCCTGGTATTACCCTCTATTGTCGCCGTCCAACTCGTGGCCGGGCTGGCAAACGTTCTGCTTTTAACTCCGATTTGGTTGCAGCTTGTTCACCTCGTGTTGGCCGATTTAGTGTGGATAACACTCGTCCTGCTGTCCAGTTCGGCTCTCAGCTTAACCCAGCAGAATTCAGCCGCAGATATGTCCGAACCCATCCAGCAAGTTGCCGCTGCCGGCCTGCAAATTGAAGCTGCAGGCCAAAGATGAACAGTGTTAGGGGTGAGCTGACGCCGCCTTTCGTTTTAAGGTTTTGATTTTCGGACAGGGTCAGATGTCCGCTCGAATTTCTGAATGCATCGCTTCCGACTATGCCGTCTCCACAAGCTGTTCGCCTTTATTGGTGACCCTCCCATTTTCCGCTCATCGTTTTTCATTAAAATCAATAGGCAATTTATCGCCCATTACCGAGGAATTGGGTAAGATTTTCAGATCGAACCAAGCTCCAAGGTTCGCACCGATTTCGCGCGCGGATGACCAAACGTTTGATTCCGTAGAATAGCTCTGCCTGTCCGCAACGACTCCAACGCTGTTGATTCCGACTGAACTGCAAAGATACATCGCACGGTCCAGATGAAATCTCTGGGTGACGAGAACGGCGTTTTCAACACCAAATATTTCTTTCGCACGGTAGCAGGTATCGAACGTTCGCCGCCCGGCATAATCAAGCACAATATCGCGGTCCGGTATTCCCATCGAGAGCGCGGCATCGCGCATTACAGCCGGCTCGTTATAGTTGAGGACTCGGTTGTCGCCACTCATTAGCAATTTTTTCACTTTACCGCTCCGGTAAAGGTCAACCGAGGTCGCAATGCGATCGTATAAGATTGGCGAAGGGCGGTTACCGCGCCAGACCCCCGCCCCAAACACAATTGCGACGGTAGACGACGATGATTCGGGCACCAGCGACACCGCCGGATAGATCCTGTCAGCAAACGTGGAATGTACCCACCAGCGAAATCCGACCGCAATGCTTCCAAAAAACAGCAAAGCGGCGATAAGGATTAATGTTGTCCACCGAAGTTTCTTCACGCCAGTTATTTCCCTTTCCCTGCAACTTAACGTTTCATTTGCGACAGGTTCGGAGCTTGCATTGTCCGCTTCTCTGTGCGAAACAACCACGCGCCATATTCCCGGCCGCGTGAACTCGAAATCCTGGTTAGCGCGATAGGCGGCTGTTTGATTTAAACTGCCGCGAGTGGATATAGTACGACAGTTTTAGAAGCGTCGGAGCCGCTTGCTTCGACCGATACCGAAGGGATTTTTCTGATGACGCCAAACGACGCAACCGCCGGTTCGAGTTTCGTGCCCCCACAAATTCAGCGTACGCCGGACGGCGATATCGTAACTGCATCGCTTGCCGATGTCATTCAGTGGTTCCTGGACTTTGACGAGCGCGTTGCAATAATCAAGGACCGCCGCGTTGAAGAAGTGTTCCAATGGAAGCAGGAAAAGAGCAGACAGGAGAACGAAGACGTTTTTCTCTTTAATCATGCGGAGGATCGTTTGGCGATCGGCATCATCCAGGCGCTCGCCGAAAACGCGGCCGAACACCAGCTTCACCAGTGGATCAGCAAGCTCCTGAATGTTCTTGACGAAGCCACAAAAGCAACGGAAGAAATTGCCGAATCTTATAAACTCGACAAGGTTGAAACCGAGTCGACCGTGACACGCGCGGCTGCAATTCCGACAGAAAATGGCCGCCTGGTTTATCTGAACTATTGCTGGCTGGAAGCACTTTGCACCGCCGAAATTCGCGTTCTTGGCTGGGTTTATCAGGATCTTTTTGGACGCCCGTTCAGCCCAGGCAATTTCCCGCACCCTGAACACTAAATACACAAATGTGACAGGTAAACAGTGACAAGTGACAGGAAAAAGCGAGTTCTAAGTCCATTCTTGTACGAAATCATTGGACCTTGGGTGAGGTTGTTTTCCGCTATGTTCGCTTACCGAATGCGTGGAATTGGCAACAAATTGGCCGATAGCACCTCAGCTTCCTGTCACGTGTCACTTTTGGATTCGCTCGATTTGAACCGACATTCGAAGTGGTCAAAACTCCAATTTCGTAGTGGGACCTGTATCAAGCCAAAACCGGATATTACAGAGTCGTACTCTGCTTATCTGCGACTGAATCTTCCGGAAGCTGCCTGGTGTTTCCACCCTGTTTCCCGGCCTCGAATCTCAACTTCAACTCGTTATTTTCTTCATCGACTATCACTGACCATCCGGCCTCTGCGCTTCCAAAGAGCAACTCTTCCGCAAGCGGTTGCTTTATCTTCGACTGAATCAATCTCGTCATCGGCCGTGCACCAAACTTCTTATCGAATCCGTTCGTAGCCAGCCAGGCCCGGGCGGCTTCGGTCAGTTTGATCGTTACCTTCTTATCTGCCAATTGAACTCTCAATTCGTTGATAAACTTATCGACAACCAGTTCGATCGTCTCGAAACTAAGAGCATCAAATGCGATCCATGCATCCAACCGATTCCTGAACTCCGGACTAAAAGTCCTTTCGATAACACCGCGTCCCCGCCCACCTTTGCCGTCGTTCTGGAACCCGATCTTTGCATCAGTAATGTCGCGTGCACCTGCATTCGTTGTCATAATCAGCACGACGTTCCGAAAATCGGCCTTCTTGCCGTTGTTGTCGGTCAACGTGGCGTGGTCCATAACCTGAAGCAGGATATTGAAAAGATTCGGATGTGCCTTCTCAATTTCGTCGAGCACCAGGACTGCGTAAGGTGTTCGATTGATCGCATCCGTCAGAAGACCGCCCTGATCGAAACCGACATATCCGGGAGGCGCTCCGATCAAGCGTGAGACCGTATGTGACTCCATATACTCGCTCATATCAAAGCGGAGGAACTCGACCCCGAGCGACTTAGCCAATTGTTTGGCCAGTTCCGTCTTGCCCACGCCAGTTGGACCCGAAAACAGAAACGAGCCGATCGGTTTTTCGGGGCTGCCCAGGCCTGAACGTGACAGCTTGATTGCATTTACAACCTGGTCTACGGCGTGGTCCTGGCCGTAGATCACCCCTTTCAAGTCGTCCTGTAGTTTGCCCAACCGCTCCTTCTCCGAACCCTGAACTGTCTTGGGAGGAATCTTTGCCATTCTTGCAACGACGATTTCGATTTCCTTTGGTCGGATGGTCTTCGGCCTTTTGTCAGGCGGCAACAGTTTGACCGCGGCTCCGGCCTCGTCGAGGACGTCAATGGCTTTATCCGGCAAAAATCGATCATTGATATACTTTGCTGAAAGCTCGACCGCGAGTCGGATGGCATCCGCTGTAAACCTAACACCGTGATGCTCTTCATAGTAACTCTTCAAGCCGGTGAGGATTTGGACCGTCTCTTCAACTGTCGGCTCGCCCACTTCGATCTTTTGAAACCTGCGAGCAAGCGCCCGATCTCTTTCAAATGCCGCTTTATATTCGGGGTAGGTGGTAGATCCGATGCACCGAATCTCGCCCGATGCAAGCACCGGCTTGATAATGTTAGAAGCATCCATGGAACCGCCGCTGGTTGCACCGGCGCCGACGATTGTGTGGATCTCGTCGATAAAAAGAATCGACCCGGGGCGCTTTTTCAGTGCGTTAATAACACCTTTCAAGCGCTGTTCAAACTCGCCGCGATACTTGGTACCGGCAAGCAAAGCGCCCATGTCCAGCGCAAAAACGTCAGCGCCATGCAATACTTCGGGAACTTCTCCCTTTTGAATTTTCAGCGCCAGACCTTCTGCGATCGCTGTTTTGCCAACGCCAGGATCCCCGACATAAATCGGGTTATTCTTTCGCCTTCGACACAAGACCTGAATGGTCCGTTCCAATTCGCTGACACGACCGATTAAAGGGTCTATGTGCCCTTCGGCAGCGCGCTCGACCAGATTTACAGTAAAGCTTTGCAGCGGGTCAGCGGCGGCATCTGCTGCTCCAGGGTCGTCGCCCATATCTCCACCCATCGAAGGGTCAACAGGCGTATTCAACTTCGAAATGCCGTGTGAGATATAGTTCAGAATATCCAGACGCGTTATCCCCTGCTTCTGGAGAAAGTAGACTGCGTGTGATCTGGGAGCCTGGTACAACGCAGCCAGAACGTTTCCGGTCCCGACCTCGCGCTGTCCCGAACCCTGCGCCTGCAACACTGCATATTCCAGCACTTGTTGAAACGTCGAGGTCTGTTCAGGCATGCGGTCATTTGTTCCCGGTAGGGGCTCGATCTCGGTGCTCAGAAATTTGGACACTTCTGAGCGGAGTCCATCGACACTGCCTCCGCAGTTCTTTAGGACATCGATTGCCTCTTTGTCGTGGAGCAGTGCAAACAACAAATGCTCCAGGGTCACATACTCGTGGCGGCGCTTTATCGCATCGTTTACTGCCACGCTCAACACTGCCTGTAATTCTCGTTTGATCATAATCAGCTCGAAACTTTGCTGGCCGTGAGAAGGCTGGCCATGCCGTCTGCCGTCCAGGCCTTCCTTTCATTCTTCTTCAACTGTGAACAAAAGCGGAAACTCGTGTGTTCGGGCAAGATTCGTCGCCTTTTCAGCCTTCATTTGGGCGATCTCGTAGGTAAAGACCCCGGCCACGCCGACGCCCTCGACATGAACCTGGAGCATAATTCGAAACGCATCGCTTTCTGCGCGATTGAACACCTCGGTCAGCACATGCACGACGAACTCCATTGTCGTGAAATCGTCGTTATGGATCAAAACCTTGTAGAGTGGAGGCTTTTTTAGCTCCTCTTTACTTTCGCTTACTACGGCCTCTTCATTTTCGTAATCTGGAGTCGACATGATACTCGTTAACCAGGATCACCTTCTCATCGGGAAAATTCCAGCCATTTCCTGTACTCCAACCAACACATGCGCTGATTGCATATGCTTAAAATAACTGTCCTGATTCTCAAAAGCACGGCGAGAGAGCAAAAATTCAACATTCAGAGCTCTGTCGCAAATTTTTCACGCGTTGTACTCGGTTCCCAGTGTCAAAACTTTCTAATAATCTCCTTCGCCCTTTATCTTACAACATGTTCCTTGCTAGAATGACCTGCCCACCTGGTTAGTACTAATGCAGAACGGCTGCAGCATTCCGGACGACTGGAGCGCGGGAAAGTCCGCCGGGATTGATGGGGACGAAATTTCCACATTTGTCCCTTAAACAGCGATAATACCAAAACGGGGCGCACCACAATATTGTTCGTGAATGTTGTCGATTTTTGGTCGATCCACGACCTTACTTTCCGTTTATCCGAGTTTTTTCAATGAATTCCTGCCTTACGCAGGTAAGGGGTTTTGAATGCAGTTTGATGCATGAACCTAAAGGTTGTCGTGCAGGAGGCCGATTCGAATGAAGCGTCGTGCGTTTCTGAATAGTTTGGTCGCAAGCTCGCTGGGTGGCCTCGCTTTGACGAGAGCATCATCCCTCTTTGCGTTTCCGGCAAACAAACGGCTTTCCAGGATTGGTCTGCAGCTGTACACGGTAAGGAACCCGCTGGAAAAGGATTTTGAGGGTACCCTGGCCAGGGTCGCATCACTAGGCTACACCGAAGTTGAATTTGCAGGTTACTTTAATCATAAGCCGGAAGAGGTCAAAGCAGTTCTGAATCGCTATAATCTAAGAGCGCCATCGGTTCATATTTCGACGGCGGTGCTTCGTGGCAATCTTCAGGAAGCTATCGATGCGGCGCACACGATCGGACACGAATACGTCGTTTGCGCTTACCTTCCGGCCGAAGAGCGGCGAACGATGGACGACTACAAACGTCTGATCGACCGCTTCAACAGTGCCGGCGAACAATTCAGGAAGGCCGGAATACAGTTTGCCTACCACAATCATGATTTTGAATTCCAGCGTATGGACGAGAAGCTTCCGTATGATGTGATACTGGCGGAAACCGACCCAGTTACTGTGAAGATGGAGATTGATCTTTACTGGATCACGAAAGCTGGACAAAATCCCCTGGAATATTTCCGAAGACACCCGGGCCGTTTTCCACTGGCGCACATCAAGGATATGGATGCAACGCCCAAACGATTCTTTACTGAAGTGGGCCAGGGGACAATTGACTTTAAGAAGATTCTTTCGTCGTCGGGTACGGCAGGCTTTAAGCACTATTTCGTTGAGCAGGACGAAACTCCGGGCTCGCCATTCTCAAGCATCAAGATCAGTTTTGACTACCTTAAGCAACTTCAATTTTAATCACTATGAAACACAATAGATCAAACCGTCTCGCAATCGTGATTGTACTGGCGAGCTTGTGCGCCACCACTGCCACCGTTTCTTTTGCGCAGCAGAAAGGCCTGGGTATGCTGGACGGTCAAACTGACATTGGAAACGGGACAAAGCCGGGCTCGACCACGTACGATGCCGCCAAGGGTACCTACACTGTTGCCGGCGCCGGCACGAACATGTGGGGCAGCGGCGATGAGTTTCACTACGCATGGAAGCGGCTAAAGGGTAATTTCATTCTGACGACGAGGGCAGAGCTTGTCGGAAAAGGTGTCGAGGCGCACAGGAAAATGGGTTGGACCGTGCGGGCGACACTTGATTCAAATTCTCCTCAAGTCACTACAGTCGTCCACGGCGACGGGCTTACTTCGCTTCAATTTCGCCGCACGCCCGGCGCAACAACCGAAGAGATCAAATCACCTCTGACGTCAGCGGACGTGCTACAACTCGAACGAAGGGGTAACACCTTTATAATGTCGGTGGCGCGTTTTGGAGAGCCGTTTGTTACCGAAGAAGTCTCGGATATCGCGCTTGGCGACGACGTATACGTTGGACTTTTTGTCTGTTCCCATAACAAAAATGTGATTGAAACGGCCGTTTTCCATGACGTGCAAATCACGATCCCGGCTTCGCCGTCCTTTGTGCCGTATCGAGATTACATTGGAAGCAACATTGAGACGCTGGATATTGAAAATGGATTACGTAAGACTCTCTATCAATCCTCCGAATCTCTGCAGGCACCCAATTGGACGCCGGACGGCAAGTCGCTGATCTACAACAGCAACGGTCACCTTTATCGTTTGGATTTAGCAAAGAATACTCCGGAACTTATCAATACCGGTCTCGCGACAAACAACAACAACGATCACGTGCTGTCGTTTGACGGCAGAATGCTTGGCATCAGCAACCATGTAAAAGAAGATGGAAACAGTTCAATAGTTTTTGTCCTGCCCACAAAGGGCGGCGCACCCACCAGGATTACAAAGACCGGACCTTCTTATCTGCACGGCTGGTCGCCCGACCGCAAGTTCCTGATTTACACAGGACAACGTAATGGTGAATTCGATATCTATAAAATTCCAGCGGGTGGAGGAGAAGAATTACGTTTGACGACCGCAAAGGGTCTCGATGATGGTGCGGAATATACTCCGGACGGTAAATACATTTATTTCAACTCGACCCGCACGGGAACGATGCAAATATGGCGGATGAAACCCGACGGCAGCGACCAGCAGCAAATTACATTTGACGACTTCAATAACTGGTTCCCGCATATCTCGCCCAACGGTAAATGGATCGTATTTCTCTCGTTCACGCAGGAAGTAAAGCCGGATGATCACCCGTTTTATAAACACGTCTACATCCGGTTAATGCCTATAGGCGGCGGCAAGCCAAAAGTGATCGCGTATGTTTACGGCGGGCAGGGTACTATCAATGTGCCCTCGTGGTCGCCGGACAGCAGGAAGGTCGCCTTCGTCAGCAATTCTGCTATGAAATAAACCGTCCTGGGAAGATGACGGTTTTTAATCTGCCTGGATGGCTTCGCTGCCTTCGAGCACGTCTTCGCGAAGGCCAGCCAGTCGTCGCTCTCGTAAAACCAGGATCACATGAAGCAACAGCATCATGGCTGATGCTGCGATTATCACAAACAGTCCGGTTCGCACATCACCCATCTCTCCGCCGGCGGCGGTTGATATATAACCTACCGCCGGTGGGATCAGCAGCAACCCGGCAAACCCAATACCCATAACCAGACTCATCGCAGTTCCGGACATTCGGGGCATCATCACTGAAGCCAGACCAACTGAGGTTGGGAAAATCGGGCCCATCCCAAACCCGGCCGCCATTAACCCAATTCGAACAACGATCGGAGCGCTGGTCGTAAACGCGATTGCCAGGGCAATCGTTGTAAGGACAGATCCGGCAGTCAACAGCACAAAACTGTTCACGCGAATTACCCCAAGCAGGAATGCTGAAACCAGCCTTCCTGCCAGCAAAGCGATCGCAAACAGCGAAAGACTTTGCAGCGCAAAACTCGCGATACCAACACCCACCTGATCCTGTTCGAAGAATGTACTTGCAGCCCCGGAAGAGGCGTCTGCAATCTGTTTCAGTTGAGCAGGGCCGATTCCCTGCGCAGCTAAAATTCGAGCATCTCGCTCCATAAACGTCACAACCCACTTGACGACGGAAACCTCAGTTCCAACGTACATAAAGAGAGCTATGGCCAGAACCACAAACGATTGATTTGTAAACAACTCCTTTGCACCGGCAAAGGAAGCTGCCTCGGGATGTGCCGGAGCAGGGAACCTTGGAAACAGAACAAAGGCAAGCAGAATCAACGTTGCAACTGCCAGGTACCAGAAGATCGCATCAAGTCCACCCCGTCGCTGAACGCTTTGGACCAACAATGGCAATGAAGCTAGCCCAAGTCCAAAACAGATATCCAGCAGGTTCAAGGCCGCATTACGCCAATTTGCGGCAACATCGGCAACAAGCGCGTGGCCCGCGGCAACAATCGCATTCGCACCCAGCCCCAGGACGAGCGAACAGCCAAAGATAAGAAGTAGCGCCGGGCCCGGACTGAACCGGGTAACCACTAAAGCAAAGCCGACCATCGAGACAACAACCAATACGGCGCCGCCGCTAAGGGCGAACTTTTTCCCAAGGCGGTCGATCACCGGCCCGCTGATCAGGTATGCCAGGACAGCGCCGGCGGCGTTCACAAGCAGGAAATTGCCAACGGCGCTGTCGTTCGGGAGATATTGATTTCGCTCCAGTGTTGGAAGCACAGCACCCGGCAAGGCTGCAAGCAACCCGTATATGAAGATCCCAAAGAAAGAAATAAGTAGTAAGCCAAGTCCCTGCCCGCTATTCGTCTTTCCAGAATTTGTGACCAAAATGCCACCTCCGGCGCCGTCAGTTTAAGTATTTCAGCTGTTTAGAAGCTTAGTTTCGTAAATCGACCAAGAATGATGCAAGTGCCGCATCTTAACACGACTCTTTGCCGTAGACATCCTTTGTGTTAAAAGCAGACGTGCTCAAAGAAAAATTCCTTTGGACGGACGATTACGAGCTAAGCATATGAAAAAACTAAATATCGCCATGATTGGCTATAAATTCATGGGCAAGGCGCACAGCAACGCCTGGCGACAGGTAGGCCACTTTTTTGATGTGCCGTTTGAACCGGTGATGAAGGTAGTTTGCGGTCGTGACGAGAAGGCGGT
>WNFR01005447.1_pt1 | contig 13201 bp, 8 predicted proteins | sample 5400221 | NCBI WGS metagenome assembly WNFR01 (sample SAMN13153357, study PRJNA577476) | soil metagenome | isolation source: 40 cm soil under Madrone tree | place: USA:California | collected 2016-06-14
ATCATCGGCAGGCGCGCCGGGCGCGACGTGGTGGCGACATTCGTGGTTTCCGGCGCCGCGCTGGCCACCGCCAACCGCCTGAGCGATGTGGTCTCCGCCTTCGAGCAGGCCACGGGCGCGGCCCTCGGCGCGCTGTCGCAGCAGGCCACGCAGGCGGTGCGCGCCGCTGCGGAGCATGCCGCTCAGAACGAGGACAGGCCGACGCCCTCCATCAGCCGGCAGAGCCAGTAATCCGACTGCGCCGGATTTGCGAATACGGCGAAATCGGCGGTGTACTCGATGCCGAGCGCCGCACGGTTGCTCCACAGCGTGTCGAAGTAACCGAGCACCTGCTGCGCCAGCGGCGCGCTGCGCGCCACCTCGATGGCGAGGTTCGCCTCGAGGTTGTAGTCGTTCAAGGCTCGCCGCGTGAGGTTCGCCGAACCGAGCGTCAGCCACAGCCGCTGCGGCCCGTGGATCATCGCCATGGCGTCATGAAAGCGCTCGCCATGCGTGCGATACCAGCGTACGTGTATCGCCCCGCCGCCGCGCGCCACGAGTTCACTCGCCACCGGCTGATTCGGAATGCCGGAGCTGCCGCGGGTCGCGTCCTCGTTCGGGTCGAGAATGAGGCGCACGCCGACGCCGCGCCTGGCAGCCGCCAGCAGCGCTTCGGCAACGCCGTTGTCGGCCAGATGGAACATCGCCACATCGATCGAGTCGCCCCGCCCCGCGGCAGCCACGTGCTCGAGGAGCGCGGCGCGGATCGCGCCCTCGGTGAGCACCTGCACGCGGGCGCTGCTGCCCGCCGCCAGGCCCGCTGCGGAGTCTTCAGCGCAGTCCGGCGCCGGCCCGGCGGCTGATGCCGGCGCGGGCGAATAGGCGTCGCCGCGCCCGCGCCAGCCTGAGAAACGAGCCACCGCCAGCTCGCTCGCCAGGAGCGACGCGAGTGCCGCGCCGCTGACACGCGCGGCCGCGTTCGACCAGGCGCTCTCGGCATCGTGCGGGTTGGCCGAAGCCACCACCGCCGCCAGTCCGCCCCGGCCGTCGTCCGCTACCAGCACCTTGCGGTGGTCGGCCTTGAAGTTGAGGCGCCGCGTCTCGACGCCGAAGGGGCGCGCCGGCGTATCCCACCAGCGCAGCGCCAGCCGCCACAGGCTCGAGTACAGCAGGTTGGAATCGCGCAGCGCATCCAGATCCGCCACCACGACTTCGACACCGCCGTCGCGCAGCCGCTGCAGCTGCGCTGAGGGCGCGGCCCCGTAGCCCTCGTTCACCGGATCGGTGATGAACAGCACCTTCAGGTCAGGCAGCGCTCGCCGCCGCGCGAGCAGCGCATCGCTGAGCTCTGCGGCGATGCGCCGCTGTGGAGCGCGTGCGGCCCCGCTGCCCCCAAACAGCGAGTAATCGAGCACGATGAAGCGGCGTGCCTGGCGCACCACGTCCAGAACCTGGTCGAAGACCCCCTGGCTCACGACCGCGCGCCCCCAGGCATCCGCGGCCGTGATGTCGGCGATGAAGCTCACCTCGTCCGCCGGCACGGCGCACACGGCGGAGGCGACATGCGTGCCGGCAGGCAGGGGCTTGTGCGCCTGCCACCAGGCGGTTGCGACCCAGGTCGCAACCACGCACAGGGTGAGGAGCCGGGCGCGGCGAATTCTCACGACACACGCTCTTCGAGCGCCGTCATCACCGCGAGCCAGCGCGCTTCGAGCAGACGAATCTCATCGGACAGCTCGCCATGGCGCCGGAAGAGCCGCTGCTGCTCTGGCGCGGCAGTCCCGGTGTAAGTGCCCGGATCGCTCAGTGCGCTCTCGATCCCCAGCCGCTCGCCGGCGAGCGCGCTGAGCTGCGCTTCCAGGCGCTGCTGTTCGCTGCGCAACGGCGTGAGCCGGTTGCGCGCCTCGGCTTCGAGCCGCCGCTGCTCGCGCCGCGACGGCAGCGGGGCTGCGGTCGCGGCGGCCGGCGCGGAGCCGCGATTGGCGCCGAGCCATGCGGCGTAGTCCTCCAGATCGCCCTCGAACGGTGCCAGCGCGCCGTCGGCGAGCAGCACGAAGCGGTCGCAGGCGCCGCGCAGCAGCGCGCGGTCGTGCGACACCAGCACTACCGCGCCGGGAAATTCCTGCAGCGCGAGCAACAGCGTGTGCCGCATCGCCAGATCCAGGTGATTGGCTGGCTCGTCGAGCAACAGCAGGTTGGGCCGGCGGGCGATGAGAATGGCGAGCGCCAGGCGTGCCCGTTCGCCGCCGGAGAAATTCGCGGTCGGCTCGAACACCCGCTCGCCGCCGAAGCCGAAGCGGCCGAGGTGGTCGCGGCACTGCTGCTGCGTCCACGTCCGTACCTCGCCGCCGCCGCGCCGGGTGAGTTCGGCGAGCGCCGAGCCGCCGGCATCGAGTTGCTCGAGCTGCAGTTGCGCCAGGAAGCCGGTGGCCAGCTCAGGCGCGGGCTCGCGCCTGCCCGCGAGCGGGACCAGCTCGCCGGCCAACACGCGCATCAGCGTGGATTTGCCGGCGCCATTCCTGCCGAGGACCCCGAGGCGATCGCCCGGGTTGACGCTCAGGCATACCGCCTCGAGGACCTGCCGCGCGCCGTAGCCGGCGCTCACCCGCTCGAGCGCCACCAGCGGCCGCGGCAGTTTCGCCGGCGCTGCGAACTCCCATTCGAAGCCCGATTCGGTGTGGACGGCGGCGATGCTCTCGAGGCGCGCGAGCCACTTCAGGCGGCTCTGCACCTGTCGCGCCTTGCTCGCCTTGGCGCGGAATCGCTCCACGAAACTCTGGATGTGGGCCGCCTCGCGCCGCCGCTTCGCCACCAGGGCGCGGGTGCGTTCGGCATGGGCGGCGTGCTGGGTTTCGAAGGCACTGTAGTTGCCCGGGTAGGCATGCAGCCGGCCGCCTTCGATATACAGGATGCGACCGACGATCGCATCGAGGAACTCGCGATCGTGAGACACGAGCAGCAGCGTCCCGCGGTACTCCCGCAGCCATTCCTCCAGCCACAGCAGCGCATCGAGGTCCAGGTGATTGGTCGGCTCATCGAGCAGCAGCAGCTCGGAGCGGTGCATGAGCGCACGCGCCAGGTTGGCGCGCATGCGCAGGCCCCCCGAGAACTCGCGCAGCGCGCGCCCGCAATCAGCGCTGTCAAAGCCCAGGCCGGCGGCAAGCTGCGCCGCGCGGCTGCGCGCGGCGTAACCACCGAGCGCTTCGTAGCGCGCATGCAGGCTCGCCTCGAGCGCGCCTTCGCCGCGCTCATGGGCGCGCGCCAGCTGCGCTTCCACGGCGCGCAGCTCGACGTCACCGTCGAGGATGTATTCCAGGAGCGGGCGGTCCGAGTCGCCCAGTTCCTGGGCCACCCAGGCGATGGCGAGATCCGGCGGCGCCGAATACTCACCGGCATCCGGGGTGAGCTCGCCGCGGATCAGTGCCAGCAGCGTCGACTTGCCGCAGCCGTTGCGTCCGACGATGCCGATCTTCTCGCCACGGAAGATCGTGGCCGTGGCCTCATCGAGCAGTATCTGCGGGCCGCGGCGGACGCGCGCGTTGCACAGAGTCAGCACACCGGCTTCAGGCCGAGCGGGAAGCCGCCCCGTCGGCGCGGTGCAGCAGGTGTGCATAGGGAGCCGGGCCCGCGGCCTGGCGCGTGAGCAGTGCCAGCAGGTCCTCCGCGGTGCACGGCTCGCCGAACAGCCGCCCCTGCCCGTAGTGGCAGGCGTTGTCGCGCAGGAATTCCAGCTGTCGCTGCGACTCGACGCCCTCGGCAATCACTTCCATGCCCAGACTGCGTCCCATCTCGATGATGGTGCGCACGATGGTCGCATCGCCGGCATCGTCGGCCGCGTCGCGTACGAAGGACTGGTCGATCTTCAGGGTGCCGATGGGGAACTGCTGCAGCGCCGACAGCGAGGAGTAGCCGGTGCCGAAGTCATCGATCGACAGGTGCAGACCCATCGCGTACAGCTCATCGAGCAGCCGCACGGTGCGCTGCGGATCCGCCATCAGGGTGGTTTCGGTGATCTCCAGCTCGAAGGCGGTCGGGGACACCTGGTGGTGGCGGAATACCGAGCGGCAGCGCAGGATGAAACTCGCCTGGCGCAGCTGCTTGAGCGACAGGTTGAGTGAGACGCGTCCCGGGTCGCCGCCCTTGCTCTGCATCTGGCGGTAATCGAGGCACACGCGGTTCAGTACCCACTCGCCGATATCGAGTATGAGGTTGGTTTCCTCGGCCAGCGGGATGAAATGCGAGGGCGGAATGTCGCCGTGCCCCGGCAGGCGCCAGCGCAACAGCGCCTCGGCGCCGATGATGCGGCCGTTGCGCAGGTCGACTTTGGGCTGGTAGCGGATCTCCAGCTCGTCGCGTTCCAGCGCGCGCCGCAGTTTGCTCTTCAACATCAGCCGCTCGACGGCAGCGGCGTTCATCTCCGGGGAGTAGAAGGCGAAGGTGTTGCCGCCGCTCTGCTTCGAGTAGTACATCGCCGCGTCCGCGTTGCGGATCAGGTCGATGACGTTCTCCGCATCGCGCGGGCAGAAGGCGATGCCGACGCTCGCGGTGAGGAACACCTCGTTCTGGTTCAGCTGGAACGGGCGGCACACCTCGGTCAGGAGCGAGCGTGCCAGCTGCGCAATCGGTCCGCGGTTGTCGGCATCGGACGGCAGGCCGTCCACGAACAGCGCGAACTCATCCCCGGCGAGCCGCCCCACCACGGTCTCCTTCGGCAGCGAGCGCGTCAGGCGCTCGGCCAGCACTTCCAGCGTGCGATCGCCGGCGCCGTGGCCGAAAGTGTCGTTGACTTCCTTGAAGCGGTCCATGTCCAGGTACAGCACCGCCACCACCTGCCCCGCGCGCAGCGCACGCGCAATGGTCTGCTGCAGCAGGTGCTGGAACTGCATGCGGTTCGGGATCTTGGTGAGCGCGTCGTAGCGCGCCAGATAGCGTATGCGGCGTTCGGCGCGCTTGCGGTCGGTGATGTTGCGCGCCACGAAGATGTTGCCCTGGAACTGCGGGTCGTCGCTGTCGATGCGCGAGCCGGTGAACGACACCGGGATCGTCTGACCACTGCGCGTGCGCACCACCGTCTCGCGCGTCTCCTGCGCCGCCTGCAGCAGGTCGAAGTTGGCGCGCTCACGCTCCTCGAGCACCGCAATGATGCTGCGGCCGAGGAGTTCCTCTTCGCCGAAACTGAGCAGCTTGCAGGCCGCCGAGTTTGCCATCTTGATGACCCCGTCCGGGGACGTGACGAACACCGCATCGGTCATGCTGTTGAGCACGCTGTGCAGGTAATTCTTGTTGATGGTGGACTGGCGCAACCGTCCGCGCATGCGCTCGAGCGCCTGCTGCAGGTCCGCGAGCGCCTCGTGCCGGCGCACCTCTACCGGGCGGGTGTAATCGCCCTGGGCGATACGATCGGCGCTCTTGATGAGCGAGTCGACCGGCCGCTGCAGCTGCCGGGTGACGCGCCAGGCCAGGGCGGCGCCGGCGAGCCCGCCCACCGCGGCGAGCGCGAGGCCCAGGAGCCAGGTGAGGCGAGTGCGTTCAGCGCTGGCCGCTTGCAGCCGTCCGCCCAAGGTCACCTCGGGCACGGGCGCGGCCTGCTCGAGCACCACGGTGAGGGAGGCGAGCGTCTCGGGCGTCGCGGCGCCGGGGATGTGCTCGACGAAGATGCGCACCGGAGCGGTGACCTCGGCGCTGAGCGCGCCAGGGGTCGCGCCAGCGCTGCGCCGCCAGTCGAAAATCCGCTTTCCCGAGCGGGCCGACACGGTGATGGCGGCCACCGTGGCATCATCGATGAAGGGCTGGAGCCTGCGCACCACACCGCTGCTGTCCGCGGCGCGCACGGCTCCGGCGATTGAATCCGCCGCGTGCGCGGCGATGCTCTGCGCCCGGGCCTGCAGCTCGGGATCGACGCGCTCGCGCGCGGCACGCTCGGCAAGGGCGCTCAGGGTGCGCGTGTCGGCCTGGTCCCGGACGAGCAGCACGGTACCCACCGCAGCCGCGGCGAGCACCACCACCAGGAAGGCGGCCCCTGAATACTTGAACTTGAATTTGAAGCTGGCGGCAGTCACGTACGCATGCGCCCGCCGCGAGATGCGCATGTCCCGCGGCGTGTGTGATCCCCTTCGTTTGGGGATTCATATTAACCGCCGCCTGGGACCTAAGGCTAGGCGCCTTCAGTTGCCGGACCAGACTCTCTTTATATGCCCGAGCATCAGGCCGCGCATCGTGGCCATGGGATCGGTGCTGGCCGCGAAAATGGGCGGCCGGCGCCGCAGCAGCTGCCAACTCTCGCTGCGCAGGACCTGGCGCAGGTACTCGATGTTGCGCTCCACGGCTTCCATGTAGGGGTTACCGCCGCCGTAGAGTATTTCCAGGTAGCGGTAGGCCCCATGGAAGTCCCCATCGAGTCGCTTGGCTCGCACCTCCGCCACGAACTCCGGCGTCTGGCGCAGCAGATCCAGGCCCGAGGCGTACTTCACCTGGGGGTTGCCCTGGCTGAAGGGCAGGGCGACGCCGCCGAGCACGAACTCGGCATACAACCGGTCACGGCATTTCTCCAGGTAACAGCGGTCGGCCATCTGGGCGATCATGTCCGCCGTGCCGAGCAGGTGACCAACCATGATGTCACGCGGATCGGAAACCGTCTCCTCGATGCGCGTGAACGGCACTTCGTAACCGGTGAAGTGGATGATCTCCGATGCCACCGGCACCCAGGCCCCGAAGCCCAGCACCGGCAGGTACTCTTCCAGGAAGCGCGCGCCGCGCGACACGTGCGTGCGGGTGAACTCGGCGCCGTTGCGCGAGTCGCGCTCGTCGGTGCGGCGCAGATAGCCCACGTCGTGAAACAGGCCGGTCACGAGGCCGACCACGGCGCGCGCGCCCCCCAGGCGGGTGGCCTCTTCCTGCTGCCGTTCGTAGCCGACGAGAAGGCGCGCGAGCGCCAGAGTTATGTCAAGCGTGTGTTGCCGGTCGTGATACACGGTGTCGACGCCGTGGTATCCGGCAATCTTGCCGGCGAACAGGCGTTCGAAATGTTCGAAGGCGCGCGCCAGCGGGTCCATGGACAGCCCCGGCCAGGTCGGCCGGTAGAGCGCCTCGACCGCGGCGAGCACCGCCGCCGGCGAGCTCACCTGCACGCTGTTGGTTACGTCAAAATCGCTGCGCCGGGTACTGGTCATGGTCGACGGAGGCTGAACATACGCAGCGGCCGGCCGTCCCCTGACTGGCCTGAACCGGTGCCTTAAAGCCCAGTCTAGGCAGTTCCGGCGTCCAGGCACAGCGACGCGGCGCACATTTTGGGATCCGAAGCCGGCTTGCCTGCGCGCCGCGCAACCAGCTTGGCTCAGCTAAGCTAGTAGATGCGCAGGCCGCCGTACTTGCGGCGGATGTGCCGGTCGAGCACCAGGGCTCCGAGCACAAACCCGACGCACAGCGCCAGCAGCACCGCAGCGAGCGCCCACGGCCACCCGCGCCGGGGATTGTCCTCCTGCACCGCGCCGGCAAACAGCGCCCCCTGCGGCGCGCTGGCGGAGTCCTCCGCGGAGGCCGCGGGCGGCGGCGCTGAGGCGGCAGCGCCCCCGCCGGGCGCCGCGCCCGCGGTGGTGCGCGCCGCGTCGAGCTGCGCCTGCAGCCGGCCGAGCTCCTCCTTCAGCCGCGCGACTTCCGCGGTGCTCGCCGCGAGCCGCGGCCGCAGCGGCTCGTCCGCCGACAGGTAGCTCGCCCTGATCCAGCCATCTTTGCCGCCGGCGAGCTGTACGTGGACCTCATCGCGCAGCCGCTCGATGACTTCCAGGCGCTCGCCGCTCTTCACCGTGGCGATGCGCTCACCGCTCGCGTCCGGGACGCTGTTCACGCTGACGACCAGTTGCTCGACGACGTACGCGGTTTCGGCGCGCGCTGCGGGCGCCGCCGCGAGCGCGGACAGCAGCAGCCACGTCGTCGGCGTACGCATGTCGCGCCTGAGCATCAGGCGGCGCGCCCGCCCGCGGCCACGATGCCGTGCTGCTTCAGCAGCGCGGCGACCTGCGGCCGGCGGCCGCGAAACTCGATGAACGCCTCGAGGGCGTCACGGCTGCCGCCGCGGCTGAGGATCGCGTCCAGAAAGCGCTGTGCAGTCGGGCGGTCGAACACGCCGCTCTCCTCGAACGCGGCAAAGGCGTCCGCCGCCAACACCTCCGCCCACTTGTAGCTGTAGTAGCCGGCGGCGTACCCGCCGGCGAAAATGTGGCCGAAGCTGTTCGGAAAGCGGTTCCACTCCGGTACCGGCACGACGCCGACCTCGCCCCTGACCTCGCGCAGGATCTGCAGCACACGCCCGCCGCGCTCGGGCGAATACTCGGTGTGGATGCGGAAATCGAACAGGGCGAATTCCAGCTGCCGCATCATCTGCAGCCCCGCGTGGAAGCTGCGCGTGGCGATCAGCCGCGACTGTGTTTGCGCGGGCAGCGGCGCGCCGCCCTCGAAGTGCCCGGAGATGCGCTGCAGAACCTCCGGGTGCCAGGCGTAGTTCTCCAGGAACTGGCTCGGCAGCTCCACCGCGTCCCAGGCTACGCCGTTGATGCCGGCGAGGCTCGGATAGTCGACGCGCGTCAGCAGATGGTGCAGGCCGTGGCCGAACTCGTGGAACAGGGTGAGCACGTCGTCGTGCGTGAGCAGCGCCGGCCGCCCCGGTGCGGGCGGCAGGAAATTGCACACCAGGTAGGCAACCGGCAGCGCCGCCCCGCTGCGCAGGTGCTTGCGGCCGACGCACTCGTCCATCCACGCGCCACTGCGCTTGTTGGGGCGCGCGTAGGCGTCCAGATAAAAGCTGCCGACCGCCTCGCCGGCGACGCCGGTGATGTCGAAGAAGCGCACGTCCGGGTGCCACACCGGCGCACCGGCGCGCTCGCGGATGCGCACACCGAACAGCCGCTCGGCGACCTCGAACAGCCCGGTGAGCACCCGCGGCAGCGGGAAGTACGGCCGCAATTGCTCCTGCGACACCGAGAAACGCTCACGCTGCAGCCGCTCGGCATAGAAGCCGAGGTCCCAGGCGGCGAGCTTGCGGCCGGCGAACGCTTCGAGCTCGGCGAATTCCGCCAGCGCCGCGGGGCGGGCCGCGCGCGACAGCTCGTGCAGGAACTGCAGCACTTCCTCGACGCTGTGCGCCATGCGGGTCGCGAGCGCGTACTGCGCGTAATCGCGGAAATCCAGCAACCGCGCCGCCTCGTGGCGCCGCCGCAGGATGTCCTCCATCACCGCCGAGTTGTCCCAGCGGCCGGCGCTCGGGCCGCAATCCGAGGCGCGCGTCATCCACGCCTCGTAGAAAGCGCGGCGCAGGGTTTCGGATTCGGCGTCGGTGACCACCGCAACGTAGGTCGGCTGGTCGAGGGTGAGGATCCAGCCCGCCACGCCGCGCTCGTGCGCCCGGCGCCGCGCCTGCTCGATGAGCATGTCGTTCAGTCCGTGCAGCTGCTGCGGATCCGCGACGTGCCAGGTCCAGGCGTTGGTGGCATCCAGCACGTTCTCTTCGAATTTTGCCTGCAGCTGCGTGAGCTCGAGCATCGCGGACTTGAAGCGCGCCTTGCGTTCGGCGGGCAGACCCACCCCGGCGAGGCGGAAGTCCCGCATCGCATGCTCGATCACCTGGCGCTGCACCGGGGCGAGCGCGGCGCGCTCCTGGTCGGCGATGGTGCGATAGGCCCGGAACAGCGGCTCGCTCTGCGCCAGGTCGGTCTGGTAGGCGGACAGAAGCGGCAGGCAGGCGTTGTAACCGGTGCGCAGGGCATCGGAATTCAGCACCGCGTTCAGGTGACTCACCGGCGACCAGGTGCGCGAAACGCGGTGCTGCAGCTCCTGCAGCGGCTCGACGAGCGTCGCGAACGTGGGCATCGGGAGCGAGGCGAGTTCCTCGATGCGCGCGCGGCTCTCCGTCAGCACTTCCCGCACCGCCGGTTCGACGTGCTCGGGACGGATCTGCAGGAACTGCGGCAGGGGTTCCTGGCCCAGGAGAGGATTTTCCATGCGGTCTCGTGGCGTGAACTAAGCGCCATTGTAGCGGCCTTGGGGCGCGCCCTGCCCATCCTCATATAACATGGAGTCGGCTAAGCGCTCGAGGGCGTATGACCGAAAAATTCGACCTGGTGGTGATCGGCGGCGGCAGCGGCGGGCTGGCCGCAGCTCAGCGCGCGGCCGAATACGGCGCCCGGGTGGCGCTGGTGGAATCGGGCCGCCTCGGGGGCACCTGCGTCAACGTCGGCTGCGTGCCGAAGAAAATCACCTGGAACGCGGCCGATCTCGGTGGCGCGCTGCACGATGCCACGGACTACGGTTTCCATCTGGATGTCGCAGGGCACGACTGGGCGTTGCTGAAGCAGAAGCGCGACGCTTACATCCTGCGGCTGAACGACCTGTACGCCGCCAATCTGGCGCGCTACAAGGTCGAGCTGCTGCGCGCCCGGGCGAGCTTTGTCGATGCACGCACCATCACTGCCGCGGGGCGCCGCCTCGCGGCCGAGCACATCATCATCGCCACCGGCGGGCGCCCGCACCGGCCGGTGGTTCCCGGCGCCGAGCTCGGCATCACCTCGGATGACTTCTTCGAGCTCACGAAGCGTCCGCAGCGCGTCGCGGTGGTGGGCAGCAGTTACATCGCCGTCGAGCTCAGCGGCATTTTCGCCGCTCTCGGGGCCGACACCACCCTGGTGCTGCGCGGCGACACGGCGCTGAACAGTTTCGACGACATGCTCGGAGAGGCGACGCTCACCCTGCTGCGCGAGGAGGGCGTGGACATCGTCATGCACGCCGCACCTGCGGCGCTGGTGCGCGGCGTCGACGGTGCGCTCGAGCTCGCCGCGCGCGACGGCCGGCGTCTGGGCCCGTTCGATTGCGTGCTCTGGGCCATCGGACGCGTTGCGGAGGTGGACGACCTCGCGCTTGGCAGGGCCGGCGTGGCGCTCGATATCCAGGGCTTCATCGCCACCGACACGTATCAGGCGAGCAGCGCGCACGGGATTTATGCCATCGGGGATGTGGCGGGGCGCGCGCAGCTCACGCCGGTGGCGATCGCGGCAGGCCGGCGGCTGTCGGACCGGCTGTTTGGCGGGCACGGCGACCGGCACCTGGACTACGAGAACATTCCGACGGTGATTTTCGGGCGTCCGCCGATCGGCACCGTCGGGCTCACGGAAAAGGCGGCCCGCGAGCGCTACGGTGCCGCCAACATCACGGTGTTCAGGTCCAGCTTCGTGCCCCTCTATCACGCCCTCACCACGGCGAAGACGCGCTGTGACATGAAGCTCGTGACCACAGGCCCGGAGCAGCGCATCGTCGGCCTGCACGTCGTGGGAGCGGGCGCGGACGAGATGCTGCAGGGGTTTGCGGTCGCGGTGCGCATGGGGGCGACCAAGAAGGACTTCGACGATACGGTGGCGATTCATCCGACCAGCGCGGAAGAATTCGTCACCATGCGCTGAACACTCAGGCGCTGCCGCGGCGCTCCTTGAGCGCGGCCAGCACGGGCGCGGTCGTGGGACGCACGCCGTGCCACACACGAAACGACTCCGCGGCCTGCTCCACCAGCATGCCCCAGCCCTGCAGCGCCCGCGCGCACCCCTGCCGCGTGGCCCACTCGAGGAAGGCGGTCGCGGACTTGCCGTAGGCCAGGTCGTAGCACACCGTCTGCGGACCAATGACCTCGGGCGGGAAGGGTGGAAGGTCGCCCGAGAGGCTTGCGGATGTCGCATTGATGATGAGGTCGAACGGCGCGCCCTCGACCTGTGCGAAACCGACGCCCTGGACGGCGCCCTGGTCGCTAAACGCCGCGGCGAGAGTCTCGGCACGCTGCGCTGTGCGGTTGGCGATCACCACCACCTCGGGTGCCAGCCCCAGCAGCGGGCCCAGGATCCCGCGTGTCGCGCCGCCCGCGCCGATGACGAGCACGCGGCAGTGGGTAATGACCAGTCCGAGGTTGTCGCACAGGTCGCGCACCAGGCCGGCGCCGTCGGTGTTGTCGCCGAGGATGCCGTCGGCGCGCGCCGCGAGCGTGTTCACCGCCGCAGCGTGCGCGGCCCGGGGCGTCAGCTCGTGCGCCACGTCCACCGCAGCGATCTTGTGAGGCAGGGTGACGTTCAGGCCCCGGCCGCCCTGCGCGAAGAACGCGCGCACGCGCGCGTGAAACTCGCCGGGCGCCACGTCGTACAGGCGGTAGCTGATGTTCTGACCGCTCTCGCGGGCAAACATGGCGTGAATGAACGGCGAGAGGCTGTGACCGACCGGATGGCCGACGACCCCGTACTGATCCAGCGCGCTCTCCATCAGCCCGATTGTGACAGCATCCGCGCACTCGCGCCTGCGCAAGGCCCCACCGCGAGGCAGGACTTGAGCTCCGGCAGCCAGGCCTGCAGGCGCTCGAGCGTGAGGTAGGGCGGGTTCGCGATCAGCAGTCCGGAGCCGTTGAGCCCGACCTGCGAATCGCGCGGATACAGCCACAGCTCGCACACCAGCGTCGGCGCCTGCAGGGTGCGCGCGCAGGCGGCATGCCAGGCGGCGGTGCTGCGCTCATCCTTGATCGGATACCAGGCCGCGAACACACCGGTGGGAAAGCGGCGCAATCCTTCGGCGAGTGCGGCCGTGACGTGCCCGAAGTCCTGCTGGGTCTGCTCGTACGGCGGGTCGATGAAGGTGAGCCCGCGCCGCTCGGGCGGCGGCAGCCAGGCCCGCAAGCGCTCGAAGCCGTCGCCACGCTCGACCCGCACACTGCGCGGGGCGTCGTTGCGCCCGCGGGCCAGAGCGGCGAGCGACGCCTCCAGCGCCTGCGCTTCCGCGCCCAGGAACTCGATGAGCACCGCGCGATCCTGCGGCCGCAGCGCGCTCGCGGCGATCAGCGGCGAACCCGGATACAGATGCCGCTGCCCGGGGCGGGCGCGAAACTGCGCGAGCAGCGCCGCGTACTGGCGCAACTCCGGCGCGCTGTGCTCCACGCTCGCGAAGCGCCCGATGCCGGCGGCAGCCTCAAGCGATTGTGTCGACAGGTCGTAGCTGCCGCGGCCGGCGTGGGTGTCAAGGTAGAGCTGGGAGGCTTCAGGCCTTAACGCTTGAGAGGGGGCCGCGCAGTGGCCGAGTACTGGTTCGACAGTCACGATGGCTTGAGGCTCTACAGCCGTGTGTACGCGAGCGCCGCCGCGGATGCACCGGTGGTGCTGTGCCTGCACGGACTGATGCGCAACAGCCGCGACTTCGGCGAGCTGGCGGT
>WNFR01006675.1_pt1 | contig 13199 bp, 17 predicted proteins | sample 5400221 | NCBI WGS metagenome assembly WNFR01 (sample SAMN13153357, study PRJNA577476) | soil metagenome | isolation source: 40 cm soil under Madrone tree | place: USA:California | collected 2016-06-14
CGTACTCAGTAATGGGTCGAAACGAGAGGAAAAACTCCACGCACGTCCCCCTCGCCCACCGCCCCAACCACCACGGTCGCCCACACCGCCGCGACCGCCACGACCTCCTCTGCCACCGAATCCGCCTCTGCCACCCGGAGCACCTACTACAATGGATATGCGTTAGTTAGGTGCGTTTCCTTAACATTCGCGTCTTTACTCACTAAATGCCATAATTTATCCAGTCGACAAGGAGCGGAACTTTTGAAGTCGCTTTGCTAATTTAGCGACGAAGGTAAGTTAGTAAAAAAAAGGCCACCCTTGGACCAAACTTATCCAAGCAAAGACCTATGCGATAAGGCTTATCTACAGAAATTGCCTCGAAAATTGAATTGACGACGAACTTGACCGACCTGACCAATTATCGATTCTCGCTCTTTGGTGCGTATCAACTAATGCTATAAGTAGATTTGTGCTAATGACGCTTTGTTGTGCTGGTATGATGGCGGCGCTCTATCCCTTGAAACTTGGAATTATACTGCTCCCGTCCTCGTATGCGATTGGCATCTGTGACCGTCTCAGACTCGGGAAGATGCAGACCCAGGGAAAGCGGTTGTCTGGACGTCATGGTTTGTCCCACCTTGGGTCCTCGTTCCGCTCGGCAATGGCCCTGAGACCCTGTCATACCATCGCTCTCGGATTATGAATCTAGGGTCCTAACTCTCTTTAGATACTGCCAGAATGTTTTTCCCCTCAGTCGACACTACTCCTTGTGTAGTCCTCAAGTCTCGAGGGGTACCGTGATTGTGTTTGCATCCCTGTCGTGACGATCGTCCGGCCTACGCACTAAACGTCGAATAGGGGTCGGATGTACTGGGATCGGAAAGAGCTGGCGACCTGATTCTGGGGTGAAATTCATGGACAGATGTTGAACACTTCAAAGAAGGGAACGAGTTCTCTAAACTTAGTGGAGTTTGTGTGGCCCGTATCTGAGATCTGAGATCCACGCTGCACGAAGAAACTTTATGCTGTACCTCTGCAAGATACACTCGGCGAATGTTCGAGTGTTCTGGTATTTTCAGGCACTTTCTGATCATACCTGTGTTCGTTCGGAGAGTACTGATACCACGGGTCCGATGCGAAACCGGGGAAGGCAGAAAAAAACACGCGCCATGCAGCAAAGCTATCACTTGGACGTTCATCGTCACAGACCACACATTTCAGATATCATTGTCATCTCCAAGATGCTTGGGCTATGGAATACACCGTCGATAAACAGCTTTACTTTTCAGAGACACTGACGAGTCGCTCTGGCTTGCTGTCCGTATCTGGCTTACCGTACAGCAAGTATCACACAGACTAAAGCTGGCCAGCCACACGACTCAGAGGGTTCTCTATGGGAGCACCAATTCTGAAGGCCGCACGGCCACAGAACAGTTAACTATCCACATAGCCGTCTTCACGTTTCGTCGTTGCTGAGAAGTTCTTTCCGTTAGAGTCTTATGCACGAACTTATTATTCCACAGAAAATAATTTACACTTCATTCCGCATGACAGCACACATTTGCGGCCACTTGATAGGCGAAACTTTGAGATCTAGAGGGCAAGGCGAGCAAAAATGCGAGAAGCACACGAGTAACTTTCTATTTTAGAACATGACATCCGAGGATAAGGACGTCTACTATCTGGATCTCCATAGGTCGTTCATGTCAGCAGTCTCGCATGGCCAGGTATAGTCGTCGCCGTCATGAATCATTGACTCGGGCCCTTCTGGACAAGAGCGCCACTGATTCTCTCCCAAAAATATCTTGCTAAATGAAAATGGATTACGGTGGTGCCCATGGTCAGAAGTTCAGGTGATACATCTGCTGAGTCGCTCAGAACGAAGGTCATCGAACTACTTCAGGGAACCTTCTGCTCTCATCGTGGCGCAAACACTCGATCGGGGTACAAAAAGGTCCAGCCTTTCACTCTTGGCCACTCGATCAAGAGAACCCACTCGACCTTGTACAGCGCATTGATCCCATCCCACCCGGCCGCGCACAACGAGAAAGGCATTATAGTAACCATTGACTCGGCATCCAGAAAACACTCTCAAGGAGACTGTCCCTATGGTAGCCTGCACGCGTGGCTAGTATTGGGGGTGCGTCTTTAAGATGACTGGTGACTGAGTCCCGTATTATTCCCTTTGAACTGATTTCGAACTTCGACTCTATCCTGAACGTGACACCGATTGGAGCCACGACAGAATGCTTCCAAATGGAAGCTTTTTTGACTATACGATACCGAAGGACCGCGGAGGTGATTATGCTGATGCTAAATGTTTTCTCAAATATGCCCGAGAGTTCAAGGTATAAGTGTTCTTGATCGCCCAGAGCAAGCACCGTCAAACTAGTACCCGTACCGATACGCTTTCATCTTCCACTCTCGTTATGACACAACGGCTCTACCTTGGACACAAATCCTCTTACAAACTCCAGCCAGTGAATTTGTATTCTCTTGACCACTCGACATTGTATGGCGCATCCGCCCCATCCCGCCCTACCGTGCAGAGTGAGAAAGGCGGTTCAGTGGCCTTTGACTCGGCGCCCCCAGAACACCTTCAAGATGACTGTCCCGACGGCGGTCTGCAGGCGTGGCTGATGGTTTTGGGAGTGCGTATTAGAACGTAAATGAGTCTATGGATGGTGATCGACCATGAACTAGGCTTCTTGTGCTACTTTTGCGACGTGAGCGTCCTTCTTTGGTCGTTCATTCAGTGGACTCATCATCATTCTCAGGTGTGGCTATGCAAATTCTTGGGGGGTCAGTAGATAATACAGCCTCACGTGGATTGGGGGTACTGATCATAGTCTATGCCATGTTTACCAGGTCTTTCAAGATTATTACGAGAATGTCTTGCTAAAGGGAACCTCACCTTCTACTATGTACGTCCTATTTGCTTACTTCCCTTTCGTTTCATTTACTAATGAATATTGTCTTGTAGCGCTTGGATTGGCTCCATACAAGTGCGTAGTACCCTTGTCAATTGGTCTGTTGCTCCAAGTGGAAACTCACTTGTCGAATAGTATTCCTTAATCTACTTCCCTGCACTCATTTCTGGCCGCCTATTTGACCTTGGCTACTTCCGCAGCACTCTACTCCTTGCATCGATAAACCTCGTTGCATGCACGCTCTTTGTCGCAGAATGCCGCGAGTACTGGCAACTACTTCTTTGCCAGGGCTTCGGCATTGGTGTGAGCGCCTACTATGCCTCTCTCCTCTCCCCAAACCTGATTTTTCGACTGTCCGCTGTTTTAGATTTCATGCGGTTGCGTATTTGGACCCGTGACAAGCGTCATCGCCCATTGGTTTAAGAAGAAACGGTCTACCGTACTTGGGATTATGGCTTTTGCTTCTTCGATTGGAGGCACAGTATTCCCCATAGTGTTCCGCAACTTGCTCGTCAAAGTCGGGCACGTACAAACGGTGCATCTCCGACTCACCGTCCAGCTAAGATTCTCGACAGCTTCCAGTGGACGATGAGAGTCATCGCGTCAATTCAGGTCCTTGCGATGGGAATTACAAACTTGGTGTGTATCTCACGTCAAGCACGACGTACGTGCGAATATGCATTGACGAATCGCAGACGACACGGCGCCGACTGCCCCCAATGGCCGTTTCTGGTGGCTTGTTTAACGCAAAGCAGTTCAGATCTCCCGCCTACATGGCGTACACGATATTCGGCTTCCTCTGCTTCCTCGGCCTCTTCACGGGTAAGTCAGCACCATGTGCACTTTCTTTCAGGGAAGTAGCCACCCCAGGCTGATGCGTGCCTTCGCACACAGTGCTCACTTTCATTGACGTGAGCGCGCAATCACAGCGCGTCCCGGAAAGCTTCTCCTCGTATCTCGTCTCCATAGCAAACGCAGGAAACGCTGTCGGTCGCCTAACCAGCGGCATCCTCGCCGATCGCTTCGGTACGTCTCTCCGCCCCCTTTCCCTTTTCACTCATCCCCATCGTATCGCTTTAGGCCCGATAAACGTTATGATACCTGCATCTCTCGTTGCGGGAGTGTTGACCCTCGTATGGCCATATACACGCGGAACTGCCGCCCTCGTCACGCTCGCAGTGACCTATGGCACCTCGTCCGGCGCGACGGCGACCCTCGTGCCTGCAACTATGATCTCGCTCGGCGACAGTGCCGACGTCGGACGTCGAACGGGCATGTTCTTCACTATCATCTCACTTGGTGCAGTTGCGGGCCCACCGATATCCGGCGCAATCAACCACCACACTGGCGGGTACGTCGGCGTGGGAATCTTTGCTGGTGTGTAGTTGTGACGCGTCGAAAATGAGGTTTATTATGACGTACATTTTTTTGTCAGGTTGCTCGGTGCTGGCCGCGTTCCTTCTACTGGTGCTTACGCGATATTTCGTGCTGGGCGGATGGAGAGGCAAAGCGTAAGTGAGTCTGAGAGTAGTTATTTTGCCTGTTCGATAGTGTACTTCTACTACTACAAGGGATGTGGCACGGGCAGCGGGACGACCGTATATGAAGCGCTTATCTACTTCGATCACCGTTGATAATAATCTGATCTTGGCCTCTTATCTCAGTTGTATCATCCCCTGGCTTTGTCTACCCATGTCACAGCAGGTGCTAGGGGTACTAGGATCTTCAATGCAATCGCATCTCATTCCATCTTCCCAGGACACAGCTGGTCAGCCTGAAATCGAGGATCGGAGGCAGAAGTTGAAGCTTCTCGGACCCAAGGCCAAGAAGGAACCTGAGCACGTTGAGAAAAAGTGGAAGGAGGCTGGAGAACAGCCCGTCCTGGAGAGGAGGGAGCATACGGAAGCCGATGAGCGCGCGACGAGGGAGGCGTGCGATGCCGTGGACCGCGAGAGGATGCCTTCGCGTCTGGGGGATCCACGCGGCGCTGAGCGCGCAGGAGAGGAGGAATTACAATTACAAAAGGAGCAGCCACGGTTACGCAAGCTCCGATTCGGAGAAGACTCGGGGGCGGCTGCTTTAGTCCCCGCACTCGCCACTGCGCAGTACATCGAAGACATTGACCGCATTACTTACCCTGAAGGTATCAAACGCCCTGAGGTTGAACTCAATGTCAATGCTCAGAAGGGCAAGTTCCGGTGCGCATTTTCCTCTTCTGACGTTCTACTATTCACTCTGTTCACTTGTCCGTGGTAGGTATGATCGTGACTTTTTGTTACAGTTCACGAGTATCTGCAAGGAGAAGCCTGATAATCTTCCACCACTCGATGCACTTGGGATCAAACCTAGGGATACTCCTCACACTCGAAGAGGCTCTGGCCCTACTAATCACGCGTCGAATAACATGACTATATCTGGGAACGTACGACCAGTTTCTATGGACAGCATAGGAGCAAGTAGTCACGGCAACACTACTAGGACTCGGACGGGGCGTGATCGCACCCGCAGCAAGCGCGGTGCAAATGCTAATCGAACGAAAGTCATGAATAACGCAGATCCCACTTCTCCAAACCCTGTTACGGACCTTCCAGTGGAGCTCGTTGCTCCTCTCGAAGAATCCACAAGCCGCTGGGAGGCTACGATTGCGCGTAGTAACGGCTCTGGCCTCGATAAAGAGCCACCCGGAGCCGTTGAACGCGAAGTCAACGCACTGCTGAACGAGCTCACTATGGAACGTCTCGATTCTATCTTGAATCAGCTCATCGCATGGGCAAACAAGTCGGAGAAGGAGAAGGACTGTCGCACACTGACCCGAGTTACCGAGCTCATTTTCGAGAAGGCAACCGACGAAGCGAGGTTTTCTGAGATGTATGCGCGTCTATGTCACAAGATGATGGAGAAAATCAGCCCACGCGTTCAAGATGACCGCATCAAAAATTCTGAGGGAAAGCCATTCGCAGGTGGTCAATTATTCAGAAAGTATTTGTTTAGTCGCTGTCAGGAGGAATTCGAACGTGGTTGGGTCACTAAGGAGACCACTACTACCCCTGCCACCAAGATAACGGAGGACCATGCGTCTGGGAAAGCCCACGAGAGAACCAAGGGGGGTGAGGAGTATGAGCTATACTCGGAAGAGTATTACGCTGTAGCCAATGCAAAACGTCGCAGAGTAGGCCTCATCCGTTTCATCGGCGAGCTCTTCAAGCTACAGATGCTGACAGAGCGTATCATACACGAGCATATCAAGAAACTCCTCGCTAACGCACAAGCCGAGAACGAGGAGATTGAGGGTTTGTGCGAGCTCCTGACTACGGTTGGTAGCCTCCTTGATACGCCCAAAGCCCGAGGGCACTTCAACGTATACTTCTCGCGTATAAGGGAGTTGACAAAGAACAGTGACATCGACAGGCGCATGGCGTTTATGCTCCAGGTTTGATCTCCTATACCCTGTGCGCTGTATATTGATCAATACGCCAATGTAGGACGTGATCGAGCTTCGCGAACGTAAATGGATCCCTCACAGTGTCATCGCTGTTCCTGCGACGGTTGCTCAAGTTCCTGAAGCGTAAAGGATATGGTCTCATTTCACGAGCGGTACTAGATGGGGCACAATGCGTCAATGACAGACCAGTTTGCTAGCTCACTTGCATTGCTTTGTAGCCCATGTTGGTGGATTCATTCCAGGCTCCCTTGATTCCTGTCTTCAAAACCCAGCTTGAAAATCTTCCTTCTCCAGGGGACATTCCCATCGACTCTGGCCGCGCTCACAAAGACGTCTGCCTGTACCGATGTATTCATGGGATCCCGATGATAAATCCAGAGCGAGCCGATTCACAGAGCACAGTAATATGTCTACCAACTGTAGCGTTTCATGTGCTAGAACTGGACATATGTAAATCGTGTGGGACACAGCGATGACATCGGTGAATGGTTCATTGCAAGGAACGGCATTCTATGTGTAATGACCTGCACAACGGTAGCACAGGTTGAACTTGTGCTGCTTCGTTCGGGTGATAGCAGTACTAGAATGACCGCGGAACACCTTAGAGATCTTGTAAAGACTCAATCATATCTCGTCTAGTGACCGCAGCAGTTATGGTCTCCGCGGTCGCGCACAACTTGAAGAGTACGTAGCTGATCCGTAGTCCGCATCCTTAAATTAGGAGATATACTTGAATTGAGAAGTTGGCAAAGAAGCGTCTCGGGAAAAATGGGATTTACGCACACATTGCATAAGTATCATGCGGTATGAGGACAGCGTGGAACAGACGACAACGATGCTGGGAAGGGGCTCGGAGGCAGGTATGAAGTTACGAGACATTGAGTGGAAGGTAATCGATGACGATATGGTTGGTAACCTTCTTGTTAACTCACCTGGATCTACACCTTTTCCTTTATCGTGAACTTGAATAAATTACGCGGTAGGTCAGCGCAGATCCGAGTCGAGGCTATGCGGCCACGCTTGCAGCCCTCAAGCCGAATAATCAAGTTGCGAACATGAGGAGCTGTTACATTTGTCAGAAGCCGGTGTTCGTGGGTCGTCCCGAACATCGCGATTGTGATCACCAGCTGCGCAGGTGCGGCATAGTGAAAGCGCGAAACATAAGGACTGTTAGTGTCTCCGCGGACAAGGTCATGAATGCCTTGCTCAGGCCGTCGTTTATGCAGCAGACGAATTGGCATCGCTCACATTCTCACGTTCTGAACACGTTCTAGGGTGACAAATGACTCTTTATGACCAGGCTGTGCAAGCATCTGTGGAACCATTCAATATTCGTCAAAGACATTTATTCGGAAATTTTCCGACATACATACTGCAAGTCTCTTGCTGAATCTAACCACAATTGGTACTAAGATACAAAGTAAGTCCCCGCGTGTTGCCACCCAATGTCATTTGCTAGTCCACATCACTGTCAATCTCAATCACGTCGTCGTCGTCATCAACTCCAAAGTCTGGCGTCGGGCTACGCTCGCGGCCGGGCGGCTTCCTGCCAGAGCGCTGGGGTGGTCGTGGTATGGTGGCACTACCTACACCCACCAGACTGGTATTGAACGTCCGTCCACCAACCCCGTTCGTCGGGCGCGAGCCCAAGCTTCGCCCCTGCCCTGTTCCCCACGTCGCTTCGTTTGCGTCCGCGTCCTTCGTTCCCGTGTCCGTCGTAGCCTTGCTCTTGCCTTTACTCTGGGCGGTGGAGGAACTGACGGCTCGTCCACCGAGTGAGTTGCCCGTACCAGTGAAAGAAGCCGGACGCTTGACGGGTATGAGTAAAAGACAATTGCGAAATGAAGAGAGAGCACATACCTCCGCTGCCGGCGCGTCTTCGGGTGCTGGCGGTGGGACGTACGGAGGAATATTGAAGCCAAAAAACAACTTCCCAAATGGCAAATTGAGAGGTGCAGGAGCATTTCCGTCATTTTCTAGGTCTTCATTCATAACAACACGGTGTTGTCTATGGCACATCAGCGAGACGAGGGTGACACAGGGAAGCCACTCACCCAGTCCGAATGATCTTACTCGATGCAGGGACTTGCTCAGCAGCCCGGTGTGTAATCCCTCGCCCTTTCGTCCTCCGTCCCCCTAGAGTCTCTCCGCGACCCTTGAATGTCTCCCATGCATCACCGTCTTTACTGACAGTCGTACCGGCCTTGCTTGTACCGGCAAAGTTTCCACCCAAGGAGCTTGCCGGTCGGCTCGAACCAGGAGTTTGGGAACTGAGGTCAATGCTGAGCTTGGATGCCATCGTCGCAGGTGCAACTTTTGTACGTTCTGGCTCGATATAGCCAACAGGTGGGGCAAAGTCGACCTCAAGATCAGTGTCGAGGATAGAGATACCTTCGCCGCCAGGTACTGTCTCCATCACAAGTAAACCGAAAATAATGGAATTGTACGATATCTCGATTATGTCCCCTTGTGTGAGAGCAGTGAAATTGCGCAAGGCCTGCTCTAAGCTGCAACATGTCAAAGCTTAGAAAATAATGTAAATAATATCGATAAATGTTTATGCTTACACAGCTTTCGGGTCCGAAATTTCGAGAAAGTGTACATGCTGTGCTTGCAGTTTGACAAACGTGCCTTTTGAGAGTTCGGTGCCAGTGATGCGGACAGGATCGCCCTCGTTTAATCGTAATGTCTTCATCATCCAATAAGGGAGGTGAGCAACACCTTCCTCAGCGATGAATTCAAGGACGCCAGCGTGCGTAGAGGCCGCAGGATTTTGTGGATTTCGGAGTTTAAACATCCAGGGGGACTCGAGATCGAGAGAAGTAAGGTGCGCGAGGGTAGATGGTGGCAAGATGACTAGCTTTGGGCGTAAGAGAAAGGGGAGCAGAGATTGATCGAGAGAGAGACGCACTTTTGCCTCCATAACTCAAGTTCTCTCGTTCGCGACCGGGGAGCATCGCGACACTATATGCCTTGAGATACTCGTCATAAGAGCCCGGGCTAGCTCTTTGTCCCCTTGGAAATCCAAAATTTCCTCCCAAGCCCCTAAAGATTTGCGTCAATCACATCCCATGCATTCAAAAGAGCCATCGCGTAATACTGGGCTAATTGGGCAAACAAGCCTGCAGGACCACCTGGAGCAATATCATCGTCCTCTTCAAACTAGCAGAGGGATGAGAGGGAATCGCCCAACGATGTGAATGACACTCACGAAATTCATTGTAAATGTACGATGTGGTTGTTGTTTAGTCGCGCAAGGCCAAACTCTCAGGCTAACGTGAAGTGAATCGGATCGGCAATTACGCGTTCATCCACGTGACTAACGGAAAACCCCGGGCCGATGGGACGCGAATAATTGCATCCGGGCCGACGCAACCGTGCAGCCAATCACCCAATGGCTTCAGCAATAGCAGCAGCAGCAGCAGCACCCAGAGTACCCATTCCTTCGACCTCTGGTGCAAACAAAGCATTCAATGACAAGGTGTGTTTGCGCTCTAGTATCGATGCGAGATGCTTTTCTCAGAGACGCGTCGTGTTATACAGGGAAAGCCAATGGAAGTTCGTTTGTCCAACCTGGTCGCTGCGAAAGGTATCGTACATCACTTCAATCCAGCCGAGGGAATATCCTAAGTGTTATCTTCTGTAGCGATCAGCGATGCTGTGAGGACATCGTTGGGTCCTCGTGGGATGGACAAGATGGTCAGTTGAAAGCATCTTCAGCGCGATTTTCTTCCATCTCTTTACCACCATCAACCTAGATCCAAACATCGAAGGGAGAGGTTGTCGTGACAAACGATGGCGCAACTATTCTGAAAAGCATACAAGCTTTACATCCTGCCTCCAAAATGGCAAGCCATTCCGTGCCTTAGAAAAACCGCCATCTGTTGACACTGATTGCATTCGAGCAGCTCGTCGACTTGTCTGCGGCACAGGATGTCGAAGCTGGCGATGGTACAACATCCGTCGTTGTCCTCGCTGGTAGCCTACTAGGTGCTGCAGAGAAAATGCTTCAAAAGGGTATCCATCCGACGATCATTGCCGAGTCCTTCTTGCGAGCGTCAACAAAAGCCGTTGAATTCCTCACAGAGATAGCGACGCCTATTGACCTGAACGACAGAACGACCCTGTTGAGGGCAGCTAGCACATCTTTGAATTCGAAGGTGTGTTCATAAGTCTGCGATTCTAACAGCCTTTCTGACAAAGTACGTTAGATCGTCTCTCAATATTCGTCCATCCTAGCACCCATTGCCGTCTCCGCTGTGACACGTCTTGTCACACCAACTTCCGAGAACGTAGATTTACGCGATATCCGCATCGTCAAGAAGGTTGGTGGTACAATAGAAGACACAGAGCTCATCGACGGTGTTGTTCTCAATCAGAACGTCGTAATTGCAGCTGGCGGCCCGACAAGAATTGAGAAAGCGAAGATTGGTCTTATCCAATTCCAACTCAGTGCGCCCAAGCCTGATGTTCGTATTTCTGGTTTCCGTCTCATTGGACGATGTCGATTAATGAGTGCCATAGATGGATAACACAGTTGTCATCAACGACTACCGGCAGATGGACAAGGTTATCAAGGAGGGGCGCACCTATCTGCTGAATATTTGCAAAAAGATCAAGAAGAGCGGCTGCAACGTTCTACTCATACAAAAGTCCATCCTACGCGACGCGGTCGATGACACATCCCTTACCTTCCTCAAGCGCCTCAATATTCTTGTTGTCAAAGACGTAGAACGTGATGAGATAGATTTCCTCACGAAGAGCATGGGATGTAAACCCGTCGCAGACATCGAGGCATTCACAGAAGACAAGCTCGGCTTTGCGGATCTCGTGGAAGAAACTAATAGTGATGGGACGAAAGTTGTAAAGATCACGGGCGTCAAGAACAGGGGACGCACGGTCAGCATCCTTGCGATGAGCAGCAACCAACTCGTACTCGACGAATGCGAGCGTTCCATCCACGACGCGCTCTGCGTCGTGCGTTGTCTAGTCAAGAAGCGGTACGCCAAACCTAGCCCTTGCCCTAAGCACTCACAACTGATCGTCATCTCACCCAAAGTGCGCTGATCGGCGGCGGCGGCGCGCCAGAGATTCATGTATCTCGCATGCTGTCGCAATATGCTCAGGGCCTCACTGGCATGGAGGCATACTGCTTCCAAGCGTATGCCGACGCACTCGAGGTTATTCCGACGACGCTCGCCGAGAACGCCGGTCTCAATCCTATCGCGATCGTCACCGAGCTGCGCAACCGCCACGCACTCGGAGAGCGCAATGCCGGCATCAACGTCCGCAAGGTATGCTCCTGTCCTCTTTCCATATTATGGCACACATGTTGATTGGTTATTAGGGACAAATTTCGAATATCCTCGAAGAGGACGTCGTACAGCCGTTGTTGGTTTCGACGAGCGCGATCGAGCTCGCGACAGAGACGGTGACACTTCTCTTGAAAATTGATGACTATGTGCAGGCGAGGTGATATGGCATAGAAGTTTTCCGTGTTGTATATGCAGACATAACCAAAAATCATTTCATTTTATATTGATGCAACGAATTTACCGTGTTTAGAAGCACCCCGCTTGACCACTGCTCGCCCCCACACAAAAAAGCATTGATTGTTACTGTAAGCTTGTGCTTCCAATAGCAGTGGTCTCTACAGCGCAACAGAGCTCATGAAGTTCACGGAAACTGTAGCGCTACAGCGACAATTCGAATACACAAGAGCGAACTTCTACTATATAAATATGCTCGTCTCCTCCCCATCACAGGTACACTCTTTCACCCCCAGCGTTGCAATGCGCCAGCTGCCGCCGTCTTCAGGCGTGAGTCCTTGTCGGCTTCAGCTGCGCTAGTGAGGAGTGGCCGCAGCTCCGCCTTTAGCTTAATCACCTCCGGCACACGCTCTGCGCCGACGCCGCCGTCGCGACAGACTTGGCCGAGGAGCACGCACGCGTTGGCACGCACTTCCTCTGGCACATTCGCGCCGCGGCCCTTGAGGAGGTACGCGAGTGTGTCCACGGCGCGACCCGGCGCGGTCATGGGCGAGCCGATCTCGCTCTCTGCTGCGGAGACGGCGGTTGAGCCACCAGGGACTTCTTGCGGTAGTGGCATCGTGATTGCGTCGAGCACGACTTTCGCTGAATAGCGATAAGATGGGCGGTTGCGGGTGGAACAGGCGATGACAGGGACGTACCGGAGTTCAGACTGAGGAGCGTGAGAGCGACGATGCCTTCGTTGATGAGGACTGGGTACTTCTTGCTGCGCCCGACGAGCTGCGCGAGCGCGAGCGCGACAGGTGCCGCACCGACGACGCCCGTCGCCGCCCGTCGCCGCTCGTCGTCAGGGGTGTCTTCGTGCCAAAGAGTGCGGATCACGTTCACGAACACGCGCGTCCCCTCGCTTTTGACCGCTGTCGTGTCGGAGCGCTGAACTAGCGTGAGAATCTGGTGCAACCCTGTCGACTGTGCGTCTCGACCCGCAGCCGGCAGCGCCAGCTCGTAGCAGTTCTTGGCTAGATTTTTGTTTGGAGGAGACGCGCTCAGTACTTTCTTTTTTTCTGGGGTTGCACAACTCACCATTGCCACTACATAGATGCTTCGCGACTCCTATAGCGTTGACCTGTACCATTTCGGCGACGTCTGCGCTCGGTTGGAAAATCTTCGAGTCCACGAGCCGCCTGGCTATACCAGCCTCGCTGAGAGGGGTGCGAGCGGGTGCTGTGTATGCGAGATGCTTCAGCAGGCCGATGAGGCCGTGCTTAACTTTGATGTCGGTCTCGGGTCGTAGCATTGCAGCAAGATCGGGGGCGAGGCTGATGGGTGGACTCGTGAGAGTGACAGAGCGCGCAC
>WNFR01005282.1_pt1 | contig 13197 bp, 13 predicted proteins | sample 5400221 | NCBI WGS metagenome assembly WNFR01 (sample SAMN13153357, study PRJNA577476) | soil metagenome | isolation source: 40 cm soil under Madrone tree | place: USA:California | collected 2016-06-14
AGCTTGGCTTGCGCCGCCGAGACGCGGTTCTGCGTCAAGACGTTCGACATGTCCTGGTCGACGCCGACCTCGAAGTTGACGTCGAGCTGCATGCGGCCGTCGCTGGTGTTCGACGACTTCATGTAGATCATGTTCTCGACGCCGTTCACCTCCTGCTCGACCGGCGTCGCGACCGACTGCTCCACGGCGATGGCGGACGCACCCGTATAGTTGGCGGTCACCCGGATCGTCGGTGGCGCGAGGAACGGATACTGCTCGATGCTGAGCCCGCTCAGCGTGAAGAGGCCGAGCACGACCGTGATGATCGAGATGACGATCGCGACGATCGGACGGCGGATGAAGAACTCTGCCATGCGGCGCTCGCTATTTGGGCGCCGCCGGCTCGACCGGCTTCGGATTCACGACCGCGCCGTCGCGCACGCGTTGTAGGCCGTCGACGACGATGCGCTCGCCGGACGCCAGCCCTTCCTCGATGATCACCGCGTTGTCGATGCGAGCGCCCGTCTTCACGCTGCGGATGCTGACCTTGTTCTCGGCACCGACGACGGCGACCTGGTACGTACCCTGCACTTCCTGCACGGCACGCTGCGGAACGACCACGGCGTCGCGCTTCGTTTCCATCGCGGCGCGCACCTTGGCGTACTGCCCGGGACGCACCAGATTGCGCGGATTCGGGAAGAGACTGACGACGAGCAACGTTCCCGTCTTCACGTCCACCTGTCGATTCGCGACGGTCGCGGTGCCGCGCTCCGGGTACACGGCGCCATCGGCGAGCACGAGCTCGAGCGTCCCCTGGCGTTGACTGCCGTCGAGTTGGATCCGATCCGCGTAGCGCAGGTACTCCTGCTCACTGACCGGAAACGAAACCTTGATGGGGTCCAGCTGCGAGACCGTGGTGAGCACCGTGTTCTCGCCGATCAGGTCGCCGACTTGCGCGACGCTGATTCCCGCGACGCCGCCGATCGGCGACTTCAGCTGCGTCCAATCGACGTCGAGCTGCGCCTTCTCGACGCCGGCGCGCGCCGAGTCGACGGCCGCTTTCGCGGCGCGGTTCGCCTGGACTGCGTCGTCGAGCTCCTGTTGGCTGATCGCGGCTTCCTTGGCGAGCGGCGTGTAGCGCGCGACGTCCTGCTGCGTCTTCGTGAGCTGTGCATCGGCGCGGCCAAGATCGCCTTTGGCGGCGTCGAGCGCGACGCGATACGGGCGCGCGTCGATCGTGAAGAGCAGCGTGCCCGGTGCGACGACCGTACCCTCGCGATAATTTTGCGACTCGAGATACCCCTGGACGCGCGCACGGATCTGCGCGTTGACGGAGCCGTCCGTAGTGCCGACCCAGTCCGAATGGACGGCGACGTCTTTCGCCTCGACGGTCGCGACGACGACGTCGGCGGGAGGAGGCGGGGGCGCCTCGTGCTTCCCGCCGCAACCCGCGGTCGCGATCGCGGCGACCATGATGGACATCAAGAAGACGGCACGCATCGACGCTCCCGCTCTCCCGACCGACGGCTCACCGGACTGTGTAATTGCGAGACTCCATGCATGCCGCGAACGCGCGGTCGTAGGCGTTGCGCTCCGCGCCGGCCGCGGCCTGCTCCTGCTGAACGCCGCGACGCCTGCCCGCGACGCCGCCGACGACACTTCCGGCTGCTGCTCCTTTTCCCGCGTCACCCGCGATCGCGCCGACGGCGGCACCCGCCGCCGCGCCGCGGGCGGCACCGCCGACCGTGCTTTTCCGCCTCGCGGCCCGGTCGGGCGGGGGTGGTGGAGCGGAGGGATTCACGCCGCTCTGAGACTTCGCCCATTCGGCGCACGCCGCTTGATCGCGTGACTGCTGATCCGCGGATTGTCCCTTCTTCGGATACACGAACACCTGCTGCGCGAAGGCGGCGCTCACCAGCAACGTGAGAGCGACGGTCGCGATCGCGCGCGGCGCACGGACATCAATCGACCGAGGGCGCTTCCGACTGAGGGCGCTTCGGTACCGTCGGATTCGCATCGGTCTGTCTCCACTTCGGCGATCGGTCCTGGCAATTGGCTCTACGTTCAGCAGCAGCTCTACGTTCAGCAGAAGTAGGGAGCACGGCTCGAAGCAACAAGGCGCTTCTTGCCTTTTCGCGCCAACAACGACGCCCGAGGGGCTTACCAAGCTCGCCAGTTCGGAAAGGCGACCGTCATTCCGAATCGCACGGTCGCCTCGGGCGCGGTCGGAGCATTGTGACGGTAGGCAATCCATTCCCCGCTCACGAACACGTTGAGCGGCGGCCAACCTTCGCGGACCGTCACGTGCCCGACGCCGAGGCTGAGAGGTAGGATTGTCGGCGCGCCGCGCTCCCAGCCGAGGGTCCAGGACGCATCCGCCGACTTGACGTACCAGCCGCCGACGACCTGCAGCAGGATCGCCGGTTGGACCGTCACGACGTTTCGGGTGCGATGCTCGGACGACGTGTACGCGAACGCAATCGGACTCTGGACGAGCGTGCCGAGGAGGAGTCGCGGGAAGGCCTTGTAGACTGCGCCGAGAGCGGGACCGAGCTGCCACGCCTCCTGGCCCGCGGCCTTGTCGGTCGCGGTGGGAAAGACGAACGTCGGGCCGACGCCGACGCGCAGCCCGCTCTTCGCCGTAGGCCACGGCAACACGAACAGATCGAACAGCTGCATGTCGCCGAGCTCGGTGCGGGTGGCGGCGCCCTTCCCCGTCGGCACCGTCACCAGGAACAAGCTCGGTCGTACGAGCTGCACGAACGGCAAAAGCGTGAAGCGTGGAATCCGCGGCACGATCAGGCGGGCGACCACCCGGTTCGTCTGTGCGTCCGTGCCGTGGTTCGCCGGCGTATACGCGTCCTGGAGGAAGAATTGCGGCAACGTCGTCAGCGGATCGCTGAATTCGCGCGCGAGCGTCGCCAGCCGCTCGGTGTCCGTTTCGGCGGCGCTCGCCGCGGCGACCGCGAGCACGAGAGCCGCGTACGCAGCGGCGACGACCGTGCGGTACACGCCACTCGGGCGAAGGTTCATTCCGAAGCGCCGCACGCAATTGGTGCTACCACGATGGAGGTGGCGGCGGGACAAAGCCGCTTGCGATTTCCCGCCATCAGCTCCGCGGGGACACCGTCATCCACAGCGGGCCGCCTTGTTCATCGATCAAACGCGTGCAATGTACAGCGCGGACGAGGAGGCAGCGCATGACGTCACGATTGCTTCGACTCTCGGTTATTGCTGCCGTCGCGGCGGCGATCACCGTTCCGGCACCGCGAGCCATCGCCGCGAGCGCGTCCGAGCTGAACCGCGGCGCTCGCGCCGCGCTCGATCGCCTCGTCGCGACCCAACCCGCCGCGAAGCGGCTTGCGCGCGAGGCGAAGGCGGTCCTCGTGTTTCCCAAGATGGTGAAGGCGGGGTTCATGTTCGGCGGCCAGATCGGCGAGGGCGTGCTCCTCAAGCGCGGCAAGCCGGCCGGCTATTACAGCTCCGTTGCCGCATCGTACGGCTTCCAGGCCGGGATCCAGAGCTTCAGCTATGTCCTGTTCTTCATGACGGACGACGCGCTGACGCGACTAGACGCGAGCCAAGGCTTCGAGGTCGGCGTCGGACCGAGTCTCGTCATCGTCGACGAAGGCGTCGCCCGATCACTCACGACTACGACGCTCGCGAGCGACGTCTACGCCTTCATCTTCGGGCAGCAGGGACTCATGGCAGGGATGGGCCTTCAAGGCACGAAGATCACGCGGATCCCCAAGTAGACGGGAGACAACATGAGCGCTACACGCACGGCACTGGTCCTGTCATTCCTGATCGCGCTGGCGTCGGCTTCACTCTACGCCGCCGACGCCAAGCACACGCAGTCCGGGGGCGAAGCCAGACAAGCGGAGCTCGACATCCTGCGCGATACGATCCGCGCCAACAAACGGGCGTTCGTCGCGGTGAACCTGCGGTTGACGGACGAGGAAGCCGCTCGGTTCTGGCCGCTCTACGACCGCTACGAGGGCGAGCTGCGGACGATCAACGATCGCGTCGTGAAGCTGCTCGACGAGTACAGCAACAGCTTCCCCAACTTGGCTGACGATCGCGCCGCAGCGCTCATCGGCGACTACCTCACTGCCGAGGCGGACCGTGCGCAGCTACGCCGCACGTACCTGCCGGAGTTCTCGAAGGCGCTTCCGGGCCGCAAAGTTGCCCGCTTCTATCAGCTCGAGAACAAGATGGAGGCGGTCCTGCGCTACGACCTGGCCGCGCACATCCCCGTCGTCGAGCCGTAGCGGCCGCGTCGAGCGGCGACGCGTCACTGCGCGCCGGCGGGCAACACCAGGAGCGGAGGCCGGACGAGGCCGTCGCGGATGCGCGCCGAGAACGCTGGGTCGTGATCGGCCGCTCGGGCACGCGCGTTCACCAAGCTCGCCTGACGCACCTCCGCGAGCGGACGCGACACGTCAATGATGCCGTTCTCGTAGAGCAGCTCGTCGAGATGCCCGTTCACGAGTACGCGCCAGTCCCATGGGAACGCAAGGCCGATGTTCCGGACGTGCGTCGTAATGGTGGTCGTGCAGTTGGCGGTGGCCGCGTTGTAGAACTCGGCGCGCGCGGCGAGCGCGTTGATCGCGGCGACGTAGTCGAGAAGGATCCGCCGCGCGCGCACGACCGGCGTCCGCAGGGGGTACAGGTGCACTTCCTCGTGGCGGTAGTTGGTCCGCAGGCGGACGACGTCACGTTCATCGGCAACCACGTAGTAAAGCTCGTACTGCTTGAAGAAGCCCGCGACCGCCGAGTACTCCTCGCCCTTCTCTTTGCGCGTCTCGATCGAGATCGCGAGGTGCTGCCCATCGTCGAAATCCCAGCTGAGGATCGTATGCGCGATCGACGGCGAGCCCCAATAGGACATGAAGAGGTCGAGTCCCGCGAGGCGTGAAAGGTCGAACGTGCGGGTCTCCCAATGCTCGGTGAAATCGGTCTCGCTCCGGTAGTCGAAGTTCCGGAGGTCGTGGACGGTGAGCTGGTCGCCGACGATCTCGACGCGCGGTGTGCGCGCGACGTCCGCCTGCCAGTCGCGGTCGTTCCTGGCCTCCAGGCTCCGCCACCACAACGTGAAGGCGGCGAGCAGGATCGCGAGCGCGATCAGCGTCCGCCCGAGCGGCCTGATCCAGCCGAGGACGGCGATCGCCGCGAGGAGGAGCGCCAACGCGAGCCCGTCCGCGAAGAGCTGAGGGCGCGGCCCCGCGAAGTGCAGCGCCGCCGCGCCCCACACCGCGAGCGCGATCGTAGTCACGACGAGCGGCGTCCAGGCGAGTCGGCGACCCACTACAGATCCATACTCGCGCGCACGTCCGTCAGCACCGGGGCGCTGCCTATACCAGACACCCGCCAGGCCTGCGAGCGGCAAGAACAATCTACCGCGCGTCGGATTTGCTCGAAGTGAATCGTTGCGAGGACCGAGCTCAGCGCGAATCGCTGGCTCGACCGTACTCCTCGAGCTTCCGATACAGCGTCTTGCGCGTGATCCCGAGAATCCGCGCTGCGAGCGTCTTGTTGCCCCCGACCGCCTCCATCACGCGCAACGTATAGCGACGCTCGACCTCGCCGAGCGGCACGAGCTCCGTCGGATCGTCGCTCGCGATCAGCACGTGTGAGCGTGCGTAGGCGCGAATCGTCTCGGGCAGGTCGTCGACGGTGATCTGCTCGTAGCGCGTGAGGGCGATCGCCCGCTCGATGCAGTTCTGCAGCTCGCGAACGTTCCCCGGCCAGCTGTACGCCAGTAGCTTCTCCGCCGCGGCCGGCGAAAGGCTCGCGACGCGCTTTCCGGCGCGGGCCGCCTGGCCGTCGAGGAAGCGTTGCGCGAGGAGGAGCACGTCGCCGCCGCGGGCGCGCAGCGGCGGCATCTCGACGTGAATCACGTTCACGCGGAAGAAGAGGTCCTCGCGGAAGCGCCCTTCGTCGACCAGCGATCGGAGGTCGCGATTCGTCGTCGCGACGACGCGCACGTCGAACGGCACCTCGTCATCGCCGCCGACCGGACGCACGGTGCGCTCCTGAAGCGCGCGCAGTAGCTTCGGCTGGAGCGCAAGTGGCATGTCGCCGATCTCGTCGAGGAGCAACGTTCCGCCGTTCGCTTGCACGCAGAGTCCCGTTCGCGCCGCTCGCGCATCGGTGAACGCGCCGCGGACGTGTCCGAACAGCTCGCTCTCGAGGAGCGCCTCTGGTACCGCCGAGCAGTTGATGGCGACGAACGGACCGCGACGACGGCGGCCACAGTCGTGCAGCGCGCGCGCCGCGACTTCCTTCCCGGTGCCGCTCTCGCCGGTGATCAGCACCGACGCGTCGGAGTCGGCAATGCGATGCAGGAGATCGTACGCCGCGCGCATCGACGCGCTCGTGCCGATGAGGTTGCCGAACGAGACCGATTCCGCAACGGCTTGGCGCAGCTGCTTCACCTCCTGCTGCAACCGCCGGTGCTGAACGGCGCGCGCGAGCGCCACCTCGAGCGCGTCGATCTCGGGCGGCTTGGTGATGAAATCGTACGCGCCCACCCGTATCGCCGCGACCGCGGTCTCGAGACTGCCGAACGCCGTGATGACGATCACCGGCAGCTCGGGCCGCGCCTCGACGATGCGCTCGCAGAGCTCGAGGCCGTTCATCTCGCGCATGTTGAGATCCGTCAGGATCGCGTCGACGTCGGCCGTGCGCACGATGTCGAGCGCTTCCACCGGCGAGACCGTCCATCGGCATTCGAATCCTCTCTTGCCGAGAACGATCGCGAGCGTCTCGCACATGCTGCGATCGTCGTCGACGAGGAGAATCCGGCTTTTCATCGCTAGATCGCCTGGGCGTGCGCCGTGGAGTGTCGCAGCGGAAGATAGACGTCGAAACGGCTCCCTCGACCCACCACGCTCGCGACGGCGATCCAGCCGTGATGATCCCTGAGGATGCCCTCGGTCACCGAAAGTCCCAGGCCCGTCCCCCGGCCGGCGTCCTTCGTCGTGAAGAACGGCTCGAACACGCGCGGGAGATGCTCGGGCGCGATACCGGATCCCTCGTCCTCGACCGTGATGCAGACGTACTCGCCGCGCGGAACGTTCGGTCGTGTCGGCGGCTGCGCCTCGCACGTCCGCATGCGGATCGATGCCCGGCCGCCGGTCGGCATTGATTGGATCGCGTTCATGACGACGTGGGAAAGCGCCTGCTGCAGCTGGCTCGGGTCGACCTCGACGAGCAGCGGTTCGGGCGGCGTCACGATGTCGACCACGACGTTCTGGGAGCGCGCGAGCGTCGCGAGCAGCCCGGCGGTTCGAGTCACGATCGGCCGCACGTCGGCGACGCCGAGTTGCGGACCCCGCCGCCGCGAGAGGTCGAGCAGCTGGCGAATGATCGCCGTCATGCGGGCGGTCTGCTCGACGATGACGCCGCCGGTCTCCACCACCTCCGCGGGTGCCGCGTCCCCGGCCCGGAGCATCTCCGCGCGCGCCGAGACGACGCTGAGCGGCGTGCCGAGCTCGTGCGCGACGCCGGACGCGAGCTGCCCGACCGTCGCGAGCCGATCGGCGTGCCGCAGCTGCTCGAGCGCGGTGATGCGCGCTTCCGTCGCGGCGGCGACGGCGTCGCGGGCTGCCGTCAACCGGTCGCAGAGCTGGTTCATGTCCGCGGAGAGCTCGCCGATCTCGTCGCTCTGTGCGATCGCGAGCCGGTGCGAGAAATCGCCCATTCCCATCCGCCGTGCCTGCTCGACGATCTGGGTCACCGGGCGGCCGACGAACCGGACGCCGAGCAGCAATGCGATGACGCCGCAGACGAGCGCGATGACGACCGTCGCGAATACGATCGTCTCGTGGCTCATGCGAATGAACGTCTGCTGATCCCGCAGCGATACCGACGCCTCGAGTATCGTCGGCTCGCCGACGGCCATGGGGATGTAGGCGTAGCGACGCATCTCGCCGTCGCGAGTCGTATGGATCAACCAATGGACCTCGCCGGCGGCGAGGGCGGCGCGCGCCGTAGGGTCGAGCTCGACGCTGGGCCCGTTCTCGCCCGTGGCGTCCAGCCGTATCCAACGGCTCTGTACTTCATCGCCGAGAACACTGCCGATCTCGTCGACCAACGCTCGCGCGCGCTCCTCGCCGCCGTCGCGCCAGGCGGCGCGGAAGCTGACGAGCAGCGCTCGCCCGCGGCGAGCGGATGCGTCGAGATCGCTCTCGAACACCGACACCTCACGGCGCACCTGGACGTACGCGTAGGCAGCCATGACGGCAAAGATGCCGAGCACGAGCGCGAGCGCGAGCTTGCGTGCAAGCCTCATAGATGCGTGGCGCCGGGGAGCGTGCGGATCGGAAGGGATTCCCGCCGCGCCCTGCGGCGCGCGGGATACTGCCACGGGATCGCCGCCCAACTCCACCCGAACGTGCCCCCTTATGGTGAGAGCCGTGCGGCGAGGAGGCGGCACAGCGCCTTCGGCGGCGGCGCGGTGAGCAGGAGGCGGCGAAGCCGATCCGCCCGAAGATCCAGCGCGGCGCAGACGTTCTCGAACGAGAACAGCCAACGCTCGTCGCGACTCGCGACCCAGCGCCGCGCTTGACCGGCGAGACGCGCGCGCTCCGCCTGCGGCGTCACCTCACCAGCCAGGCAGCGAATTGCGTCAACCAAAATCGCGCGCATGAGGGCGCGCTCACGCTCGGCTCCGGCGGGAAAGAGGTGGACGTTCGCGATGCCGACGCGGAACCGGACTTCGTCGACGTCAGCGTGAGCGACGCAGCGAGACCACGTTTCCTCCTTGCGGTCACGTGGGAGGCCGGGGGCCGGAGGGGATTGCCGGCCTGAGTCCGTGTATGCGTACGCGTGCATATGTCCTCCGTGGTCACGTGATTCGACATGGTCTCGCTGCGCCCGGTGGGTGCCTTCGCAAGCAACATGCCTGCGTAACACCGCGAATGATCGCGATGTGCGTCGCCGTGAATCGTCTCCTTTCGATACGGCGGGTCAGAATGCGCCGCGGCCGCGACTACGAGCGTGGGTGGCGTGTCCAGACGACCTGCACCCGCTCATCCGCCGCGAGACGAAGCCGGTCGACGATGAATCCGACGGCATGCGCCTCGCGCGCCGTCGGATATGCGAGGCGACGCCACGCCGCGGCGGGACGCGCGCTCGGCGGCCGTGGCGGCAGCATAGTCGCGACGAGCGCCGCAGGCAGGCGTCGCGGCCGATTGTGATCGACGAGGACGAGGGTGCCGTCCGGGGCGACGACGCGCCACAGCTCGGCGAGAAGTGCCCCCCGTGTCGCGGGAAGGGAGGCGTCGCCGACGAACGAGACCAGCAGCCACGCGATCGAGCGATCAGCGAACGGCAGCGCCGTCACCGCGGAGCGCGCGGTCACCGACGCGTCCACGCTCGACCGTGCGACCGCGGTGAGCGTCGGTAGCGACGCTCGTCCGACGAGGCGACAGTCGACCGCTCGCCCCGCCAGCGTGACGACGACGGCTGGCGACGCGCTCGGAGTCCCGATGAGCGCCTCGACCTCGCGACGCCAGCTCACCGGGCCCCGTCCGGCTCCAGCGCAACCCCTTGGCCGCTAGCGGCCGTTGCGGCTGCGGATGAGCGTCATGAACTCCTCGCGCGTCTCCTGACGGCTGCGAAAGGAGCCGAGCATGCAGCTCGTTACGACGACGGAGTTCTGCTTCTCGACGCCGCGCATCCGCATGCAGAGATGCTCCGCCTCGACGACGACACCGGCGCCCATCGGCTCGATCGCCTCCATGATGCTGGTCGCGACCTGCGTCGTCAGCCGCTCCTGCACCTGTAAGCGGCGCGCGAACACCTCGAAGAGCCGCGCGATCTTGCTGAGCCCGAGGATGCGACGGTTCGGGATGTAGGCGACGTGCGCCTTGCCGAAGAAGGGCAGCAGGTGATGCTCACAGAGCGAGAAGAAGTCGAGGTCCTTCAGCACGATCATCTCGGAGTACTCTTCGGTGAAGAGCGCCGAGTTGAGGATCGCCGCGGGATCCTCGTCGTACCCTTTCGCGAGAAACTTGAACGCGCGCGCGACTCGATCCGGAGTCCTGAGCAGACCCTCGCGCTCGGGGTCCTCACCCAACGCCCGCAGGATCTCGCGGACGTTATCTTCCAAGGTCAAGACTTGCCCTTCTTCTCGATCGCGCGAACCTTCTGGTACTTCCGGTAGTCGTAGCCCGTGGCCATCGCCATGAGCAGGCCTTCCATGCCGCCTTCGGTCTCGCGGCGGAGGATGCGCAGGCGCTCGTAGAACTCGCGGAAGTCTTTGTTCACGCGCTGCACCTCGTCGACGGGGTGCAGGAAGAAGTCGTTCAGGCGCGTGACGGTGAAGCGCAGGGCGGAGAAGCGCAGCTCGTTCGGGAACGCATCCCATTCGGCGAGCGAGAGCGTGCGCAGCGACTCGTAGCCGCCGATCAGCGCCTCGAAACGCTTCAGGTCATAGCGCTCGCCGTCGAAGCAGAGCGAGTTCACGGCGGTCGCGAGGTCGAAAATGTACTTGCCGCGCGACGCCGCCTCGAAATCCAGCACGCCGACGACCTTCTCGCCGCGGAACATGATGTTGTCGAGGAAGAGATCGCCGTGGATGATCCCCTTCGGCAGCTTCCACTCGAGGTAGTGCTCGAGGTACGCGACCTCTTCATCCAACGTGCGGATGATGCGCTTGAAGTAGCTCGGCAGGCGATCGCGCACCTCTTGGTACACCTCGCCGACGCGCTCGAAGCTGAAGCGGTTGTCGATGCCCTTCTTGTAGCCCTTGCCGATCACGTGCAGATCGGCAAGCACGCGGCCGGCGTTCTCGATCTGCCCGAGCGTCAGGTCCGGAGCCTCGCGCGCGTGACCGTCGATGAACTTGTAGAGCGAGAGACATTTGCCGCCGAGCTCGCGGTACTGGCGTCCCTTGCGATCGACGATCAGCTGCGGGCACGGGAACCCGTGCTTGCGGAGATAGAGGAGGAGATCGATCTCGCGCTTGACCTCGATCTCGCTCTTCACTTCATCGATCTTGAGGAAATACCTGCCTTTGGCGGCATCCAACCGGTAGTGCGTGTTGACCGATCCGGCGGCGACGCCGTTCGATGCTTGCAGCTTGCCGAGACCGTAGTCGTCCGCGAGCTGCGACAAATGCCGTTTATCGAGGAATGTGTAGACTGCCATTGTCGATGACCGCCGTTTCGGGGGGTATACAGGCGATCGCGTACTTATACTTGTAACTCCGCGAATGTCAACAACAATCTCCGCTGCAACGTGGGAGTATACGCACCACGCAAATGCCGTGTGCCGTGCGCCCCGAAGCGGAGGTGGCTACCGTCGCTGCCGTAGCCTCGATCCGCTGCAGCATGTTACGGAATTCGCAGCGCTTTTGGACGCGGCCGGAAACCGCCGCGTCAGGGCCGGCGACGCCCGGCAGCCGCGACGCGTATCGGAACCCCGATCTGTGGGCACCAGCGGAGGAGCGGACAATCCGGGCAGCGCGGCGCTCGCGCGACGCAAATGCGCCGACCGTGGTGGATCAGCCGATGCGAGAAGTGCGTCCACTCCGCCGGGGGTAGCAGCTCGCGCAAGTCCATCTCGATCTTCACCGGGTCGTCCTCGCGGGTGAACCCGAGACGATTGGCGAGCCGACGGACGTGGGTGTCGACCATGATCGACGGCACGCCGTACGCCGTCCCGAGGACGACGTTCGCCGTCTTGCGGCCGACGCCGCCGAGGGCGACCAGCGCGTCCATTTCACGCGGCACCACACCGCCTTGCGCCGCGATCGCCGTCGCCACGCTCTTCAACGCCTTCGTTTTCTGCCGGAAGAATCCCGTCGAGCGGATCATGCTCTCGATCTCCGGCGTCGGCGCCGCGGCCATGGCCGCCGGGGTCGGGTACCGTGCGAAGAGCGCCGGGGTGACCAAGTTGACGCGCTCGTCGGTGCACTGCGCCGAGAGGATCGTCGCGACGAGGAGCTGCCACGCATTCTCGTGGCGCAGAGCGCACCACGCATCCGGGTACGCGTCGGCGAGCGCGCGCGCGACACGCCGCGCTCGTGCGCGCCGCTGCGCGGCTGATTCGACCGCGCGCCCCCTGCGGACGGTCATGGCCAGCGCGCGACGACACGTCGCGATGCGAGGTGGCCACGACGGAGTAGCCGCGCCCGATGGCGGTGGCGCAACACGCGGGCGCGAGGGTCAGGCGCGGAGTCGTCGCTCGACGTCGCCATCACGAACGGTCCGTTCGCCGACGCGGAGCGCGCGCTCGCGCTCGACGCCGTCGCGGTACGCGGCGATCGCGGCGGCGGTCTCCTCGGCGGTCCAGCCGAGAACCGCGCGCATGAGATTCGCGACGTCGTCGCTGACCGCCACGCCGCCGTCACGCACCCGGAACGCGAGCGGCACGCGCCGCCGCAGCATGTCGTCGAGCGTCGCCGCCATCTCGGCGGCGACCGTGTAGGTCACCTCCGCGCGGCGATATGCCAGCTCGGGAACGATGCGGCGCGCGGCGTCCGGGTCGGCGGCGGCGAGCGCGACGATCTCGGGCGCGCGCGTGCCGAAGCGGTGCAGGAGCTGGGTCATGAGGCTGTCGTCGACACCCGTCGACGCGCTCGCGCGCATGCGCTTCGCGTACCCGCCGAAGCCGCCCCGCTCCGGCACGTGGAGCTCGGCGCCGGGCAGCGGCACGGAGCCGGTGCGGCAAGGGCCGAAGCGCCGCTCCGGGTCGCGCCCGCGCAGGCGCTCGACGACGCGATCGACGACGCGCTCCGCGACCCGCCGGTACGTCGTCAGCTTGCCGCCGCCGAGCGAGAGCATACCGGCGGCACTCTCGAAGATCTCCTCCTCACGTGACGTGTCGGACGGGCTGCTCGCGTCCGCGGGCGCGACGAGCGGCCGCAGACCCGCGTAAGCGCCGATGACGTCGCGCTCCGCGAGCGCGGCCGCGGGAAAATAGCGGTTCACCGCCTCGAGGAGGTAGCGCACGTCGTCGGCATCGGCGGCAACGGCCGCGGCGTCGCCGTCGTAGTCGGTGTCGGTCGTGCCGACGAGCGTCTGGTCCTCCCACGGAATCGCGAACATCACGCGGCCGTCACGCGGCGCGCGCACGACGATCGCGTGCACGTTGCCGACGCGCTCGCGCGGCACGATCACGTGCACGCCCTTGGTGAGGCGCAGGACGGGTGTCGCGGCGGGATCCTCGAGCCATCGGACGACGTCGAGCCACGGCCCCGTCGCGTTG
>WNFR01005285.1_pt1 | contig 13194 bp, 17 predicted proteins | sample 5400221 | NCBI WGS metagenome assembly WNFR01 (sample SAMN13153357, study PRJNA577476) | soil metagenome | isolation source: 40 cm soil under Madrone tree | place: USA:California | collected 2016-06-14
CAAGCTACTGGACAAGGAACCATCTTGGGCACTCCCGGCTACATGTCTCCGGAACAAGCACGCGGAGATATCGCTCATCTCGATGAGCGCAGCGATATTTTTTCGCTTGGAGCGCTGCTGCGATTTTTGTGCACGCCGCCGGCGAGCAAAACCGACTCGAGCGCGAAATGGCGGCGCGACAAATCACTCGATGCCATCTGCGCAAAGGCCGCGGCAAACGACCCGGGCAGCCGTTATTCGAATGTGCCCGAACTGTCTGCGGATGTTTCGCGGTATCTCGATGGCTTGCCGGTCTCTGCGCGAAAGGAAACGATTTTCGAGAAAGCCGCGCGCTTTTACCGGCGCTACACCATCCCTATCTTGTTGATTGCAGCCTACTTAGTAGCCCGCACGCTGATCCTCTTATTTTTCCATCGCTAAATATTAAAGAAATTTTCTCTTCCGTTGTAAAGAACAACGAACCGATAGAAAATCCCGGCCACTGGAGGAGCTCACAAATGAATAAAGTTCTGCTGGGCTTGTTACTTGGAACCGTTCTCGGGGCGATAGACGGCCTGTCCGCATGGTTTACGCCCGCGGTGCGCGCGCAACTTGTTGGCATCGTGGTCGGCTCAACGATTAAGGGCCTTATTGCCGGTGTGGCCATCGGGTTTTTCGCGCGCAAGGTGAACTCCTTGGCGCTTGGCATTCTGTTTGGGCTGGCGGTCGGTTTCGTTCTGGCCTTCATCGTGGCGCGAATGCAGCATGGCTACTACTTCGAGATCATTCTGCCCGGGAGCATCGTTGGAATTATCGTGGGATACGCCACACAGCGCTATGGCGCCCCGCCCGCTGTGCCGGCAACCACGCGTTAGCGCAAAAGAAGTTTTGTAACTATTGCACACGGAGGAAAGGAGCAGAGCTATGTCTCGAGTCATACATTTTGAAATCCCGGCCGTTGATCCCGAGCGCGCCGCGGCGTTTTACAAGAAAACATTTGGCTGGAAGTTTGAAAAATGGCCAGGCCCCACCGAGTATTGGCTCGTGAATACTGGCGCCGACGGCACACCCGGCATTAACGGCGGCTTGATTAAAAAGGGCGATGTCTCGACGACCACCAACACCATCGGCGTGGATTGCGTGGACAAAGCGATTGCCACAGTCACCAGCGCCGGCGGCAAACTCATCATGCCCAAGACACCAATTCCCACGGTCGGATATTTCGCCTACTGCCAAGACACTGAAGGCAATCTGTTTGGCGTGATGCAGCCCGACCCAAACGCAAAGTAAGGGACCGCAAGGCCGAGCGCACTCGCCCGAGGAATTGCTATGAGCGTGACCAAACCGATGTTGGGCCTGGCAGTGGGCGGCACGCTCGGACTGCTGGATGGCCTCAGCGGCTTTCTCGAGCCATCCCTGGCACCGCTGATGACCAGCGTGATCACGTTTTCGCTGTTGAAGGGGCTGGTTGCCGGAGTGGCTATCGGATATTTCTCGAGCCGCGTTCATTCGATGGCTTATGCACTCCTCGCCGGCTTCGCTATCGCTGCGGTGTTGAGTTTGCTAGTGATTTTGCGCGCGGGCATGGCGCTGTTCTGGGACATCATGCTGCCGGGCATGTTGCTCGGAGTGATTGTGGGATTTGCGACGCAGAGATTTGGGAACCGTGCGGCGCCAGCACCTGCGCCGCGTTGAATTCGTTAGTCCAGGGCAGTTGCAGTGATTCAGTATTTTTTTTACAGGGGGAGAAAATGAAAAATGCAATCAGAATCTTGGTCGCAATCGCGTTGATGGCGGGACTGGCAGGCTCGCGCCATGTTTTCGCGGCGGGCAGCAGCGCGGAAGCCTTTACGCAGCTCAAATCGCTGGTGGGACATTGGGAGGAGCAAAAGGCCAGCGAGTACAAGTCCACCCTTGACATCGAGCTGACCGCCGGAGGCACGGCGCTCCTGGAAAAATTCCGCATGGTGGAGCAAGGCAAGCCGGTGGAAATGATCACTCTCTATTATCTGGACGGCGGGCAGGTGAAACTGACGCATTACTGCATGGCCGGCAATCAGCCGACGATGCGCGGCTCTTATGCGCCGGAAACAAAAACGCTGACGTTTGAGTTTGAGAGCGCCGGCAATCTCAAGAGCCCGAATGACGGGCACATGCATCACGCGGTGTACAAGTTCATCGACAACGAGCACTTCCAGACCACCTGGACGTTCCAGAAAGATCAGAAGGACGCGTTCACCGAAGACGTGATCTACGTGCGCAAGTAAGCCGGTTGGGCGCGGCGCTAAGTGCGTTCCCCGGCGTGGCATGTGGGACGGGCAAAATTGCCCGTCCCATTTTTGTGCGCGGCGTAGAATGGCTGTAGCGAGAGCAACCATGGCTGACGCGCGATTCGCCTCATTGCAAGGCCGCAAGTACGTGAACGTGGAGACGTTCCGCAAGAACGGGCAAGGCGTGCGCACCCCCGTGTGGTTCGCGGGAGAACCGGAAAACGGCGCGCCGGAAAAATTGTATGTTTACAGCACCGCGGATTCGGGCAAGGCCAAGCGGCTCCGCAACAACGGCCGCGCGCGCGTCGCACCCTGCGATGTGCGCGGAAAATTGTTAGGCGATTGGGCGGAGGCACGCGCTGAAATTGTCAGCGGCGAAGAAGCGGAACACGGCATGCTGCTGCTGAACAAAAAATATGTGCCCTGGAAACAGTTGCTGGATTTCTTTTCGTTTTTCAGCCGGAACAAACGAATTGTTTTTGTGATTCGTCCCGCATAGAGCGCAGCGGCGGCGCTGCGCGCATACAGAATGAATCCGCCTCTTTCGGGTGTGTCTGCCCCCGATCCACTCTAACTTAGTGGCAGCCGCAGCCGCCTCCACAGCAGCTTGCGCCGCCCGAGGATGAGGTGGAAGATTTCGCGGAATTTCCATTGCTCGCGCCGCTGGAAGTCGCAAAGACGGAGAGCTGAAGGGTGGCTTTTTTGCTGGCGCACTTGGGGCAGGCGATTTCCTGCTGTTTGTTGATCACAATGCGCTCGAAGCGCGTATCGCATTCATTGCAAAGGTATTCGTAGATGGGCATGCTAAATCCTCAGGTAAATTCATCCACGATTATAGCAGTGGAACCCTTGTTGGAAACCGATTCTTATCGCGTCATTTTGCCCTCTGCTGCTTGTGTGCTAGGTTTCTTTGTTTATGGCTAAGCGCATTGGTGTGCTGTTGAGCGGGCGCGGGTCGAATTTCGAGGCGCTGGCGGACAGCGTGGCGGCAGGGCGCATACCGGGCGCGGAGATTGCAGTGGTGGTCAGCAATCGCGAGGGCGCGCCAGGAATCGAGAAGGCAAACGAGCGCAAGATTGCGACGCGGGTGATTCCCTCAAAAGGATTGGAACGCGAAGTTTACGACCGTCAAGTCGTGGCGGTTTTGAACGAGCACAAAGTGGATTTGGTGTGCCTGGCGGGATATATGCGGCTGCTCTCGCCGTTTTTTGTGGCTTCGTTTCCGAACCGCATCTTGAACATTCATCCGTCGTTGCTGCCTTCGTTTCCGGGGCTGGAATCGCAGCGGCAGGCGCTGGAGTACGGCGTAAAATTCGCAGGGTGCACGGTGCACTTTGTGGATGAGAACCTGGATGCCGGACCGATCGTGATGCAAGCGACGGTGCCGGTTCGCGACGACGACACGGAAGCGACGCTGGCCTCGCGCATTTTGGCCGAGGAGCACCGGATTTACACCGAAGCAGTGCGCGTCGTGCTCGAAGGCAAGTACAAAATCGCGGGGCGGCGGGTAGTCAAGACAAGCTGAGGCCAATGACAGAAGCAAAATTCAAGCCGGTGGACGAGCAGCTCGCATACCTGAAAAAGGGCGTCGCGGAAATTATTCGCGAGAGCGAGTTGAAGGCGAAACTGGAAGAGTCCCTGAAAACGGGCAAGCCGCTGCGCGCAAAGCTGGGAGTGGACCCAACGGCTCCTGATTTGCATTTGGGCCATACGGTGGTGATTCGCAAGCTCAAACATTTTCAGGATATGGGCCACACCGCCGTGTTCCTCATCGGCGATTTCACTGCGTTGGTCGGCGATCCCACCGGGCAATCGGAAACGCGGCCGGCGCTTTCGCGCGAGCAGGTACAGGCCAACGCGAAAACGTACCTAGAGCAAGTGTTCAAGATTTTGGACCCGAAAAAAACGGAGGTTCGCTACAACAGCGAATGGCTCGACAAGGTGTCGAGCTACGACATTGTGCGGTTGTGCGCGAAATATCGCGTGGCACGCATGCTGGAGCACGAGGATTTTCGCACGCGGCTGGAAAACGAGCTGCCCATCTCCATGCATGAACTGCTGTACCCGCTGATCGTTGCCTATGACTCGGTGGTGCTGAAGGCCGACGTGGAGCTGGGCGCCACGGAGCAGAAATTTAATTTGCTGATGGGGCGCGAAATCCAGCGCGAGTACGGGCAGGAATCGCAAGTGTGCATAACTATGCCGATCCTAGTGGGGACCGACGGGCAACGGAAAATGTCGAAGAGCCTGGGGAATTATGTGGGCATCACGGAAGCGCCGGGGGAAATCTTTGGCAAGCTGATGTCTATTTCCGATGAGCTGATGTGGACCTATTGGGAGCTGGTGACCGACCGGACGGAATCGTGGATCGAGGAGATACGCAAGACGGTGGAGGAGGGCACAACACATCCGATGGATGTGAAGATGCGCCTAGCGCGGGAGATTATTGAAGCGTTTCACGGAAAGGATGCGGCAAAACAGGCGGCGGAGAATTTTCAGCGCGTGTTCCGCAATCGCGAAGCGCCGGAGGAGTTAGAAGAGATTCGGTTGAAACGCGTTCCGCGGGGGTTAGTGGCGACATTTGCAAAGGGCACCGACGTGGGCGAAGAAATGACGCTGCCGCTTTCGAGCGCGTCGGAAAAATGGTCGAGAATTCTGGCATCCCTGGAACAGGCGCCTTCGGCATCGGAAGCGGAGCGAGTGATGAAGCAGGGAGGGTTTGAGATCGATGGCAGCCCTGTCGTAAATCCATCCTGCAAGTTGAATTTAGAGCAGCCGGGCTCGTACCGTGTGCGATTTGGGAAAAAGAAGTTTTTGCGGGTCGTAGTGGAGTAGGGCTGTGAGTTTGCCGCGATCCCTCCACTACGCGGCCGGCGCTCAAAAACCGAGCGCAAAACAAAGCCGGCCGCTCCGGTCGGGATGACAGAACCGCACCTGGAGGTGACGGGGGCACAGGCAGGAGTGCCTGTACTAATTCAATCCATCATTTCTTCGACCATTTTGGCGACGTGAGCGGCGATTGCCGGGGCGGCGGTTAGGCCTGGGGACTCCATGCCGACCAGGTGGATGGCTTGGGGGACGGCTGGGTCGCGGGTGATTATGAAATCGGCGTAGCCTTTGCCTCCGGGCGGGACGAGCTTCGGGCGAATACCGGAATAGCCGAGTTGCAGGTCGGATTCCTGCACCTCCGGCAAGAGGGGCTTTGCGCCTTGCACAAAATCGGCAATGGTTAAGCGGTCGCGCTCGTAATCATCTTTCGCATCGACGTATCGTGCCGTTGGTCCCAGGAGAACCGTTCCCCACAAAGTTTTTGTAAAGTGAACGCCAAGGCTGAGGGCGTCGGCGTGCGGGAGCGGGTAGACCAGATTGTTGATGAGCGTGCGGCGCGGGCCGCGAATCTCGCAGTATTCGCCGCGGACCGGGTAAATTTTCCAGGATACATTGCCGAGAAGAGCAGCGACTTCGTCGGCGTACAGGCCGGCGGCATTGATGACGCAGTGCGCTTCGATGGTTTCGTCCTGCGAGTCTTCTTCATCGCCGATGCGCAGGCCGACGCGGATGGCGCCGGGGCGCGCTTCGAGGGAAATCACTTTCGCGCGCTGCACGATATTCGCGCCTTGATCGGCGGCGAGACGCGCGTAGGCGCGGACAAGGTCTTCGGCGGAGACGATGCCGGTGGAAGGGACATCGAGTGCGGCGGCGCCGGTGATATGCGGCTCGCGCGCGCGAATTTCCGCGGACCCGATGAGCTGAAGCCCTTTGACGCCATTGTCCTCTCCATTTTTCTTCAGCGCGAGCAGCGCAGGCTCTTCGTGAGCATCGGCGGCCACCACGAGCTTGCCGGTATGGCGAAAGGGCACGTTGTGCTTGGCGCAGAAGTCGTACATCAGGTGGTTGCCCTCGATGCACAAGCGAGCCTTCAGGGAATTTTTGGGGTAGTAGATGCCGGAATGAATAACGCCGCTGTTGCGCGTGCTGGTGGCCATGCCGAGCTTGGGATTTTGCTCGACTAGGAAGACGTCTTGGGAACGCTGGGAAACGGCGTAGGCGATGGCACAACCGACTACGCCGCCGCCGATGATGAGGATGTTGGCCTGGTCCATGGGAAGTCGACAGTCGACAGTTTACCGTTGAAAGCTGGGAATTACGCCCGCTAGTCGCTCACCGCGGTTTCGTTGAAGTAAGCGGCGCAATCCACGAGCCGCGCTTCGGCGCCGTCGTGGACGGCGTACGTGGCGCGGTGATCCTTGTCGTAGGCGTTGCGCCAGAGCGAGGCAGCGCCGTGGGCGCCGTCTTTGTTCAGCGCGTAAAAAAAAATGTGGAAGGTCGCGAGTTTCTTTTTGTCGTTGTTGTAGTTGTGGGCGATGCGGCCCATGGCTTCGAGGCAGGCGTCGGTGGGAGACATGCCCTTGCGCATCATTTCGATGACGGTGTGGCCGCCGGAAATCTTGATGTTTTCCTCGCCTTTCCCCGTGGAGCCGGCGGCGCCGACTTCGTTATCGACGCAGCAGCCGGCGCCGATGATGGGAGAATCGCCAACACGGCCAGGGATTTTCCAAGCGAGCCCGGAGGTGGTGGTGGTGGCGGAGATATCGCCCTTTTCGTTGACGGCCATGCAGGGAATCGTGCCAGTGGGCGGGTGCGCGATGACGCGCTGGGCGTAGGCGAGAAGCGCTTGGTCTTCGGGCGTGTCGTCGAAAAGCGCCGACATTTTTTCTTTCCACTCCGGACTGTCAATGCCAGGACGCCAGTTGAAGGAGCTGGAAGCCTTCCAGGCGAGCCAAACTTTGCGCGAGTGTTCGGTGAGGAGATTCATTTCCTCGAAGCCCTGGGCGACGGCGAAGCGGCGCGCGCCGTCGCCGACAATCATCACGTGGTTGGTGCGCTCCATGACGATCTTGGCAAGACGGGCGACGTTTTTAATGCGCCGCACGGAAGCGACCGAGCCCGCGCGGTGCGTAGGCCCGTGCATGACGCTGGCGTCGAGTTCGACTTCGCCCTCTTCGTTGGGGAGACCGCCGTAGCCGACGGAGTCGTCGTTGGGGTCGTCTTCGACGACGGTGACGGCGGCAACAACGGCGTCCAGGGTGTCGCCGCCTTTTTTCAAGATATCCATGCCGTGACCGAGGGCGTTGACTCCATTTGCGCTGGAGATGATTAGCGGGCGCTTGCCCTGCGCCGCAGGGGCGCGCCCTGGTGCGCCGTTGCTTCCCGTTTCGAGTGGCGTCGTACGCCCAAAGAGATTGCTTACGCCGGCAGCAGCGCTGCCGGCCAGCGAAGTCAAAAAGAATTTACGGCGTGACCACAAGTCCATAGCGCCTCCTGTGAGTGCGGCGGCCAATATACAACTGGAGGTTGGAAGTTGGAAGTTCGAGGTTCGCTAAGGGCTGAAAGTTGGAGGTTGGAAGCTCGAGGTTCGAAGAAGGAGATTAGGCGAAGACGACGCCTTTCGGAGCGCGGGCCTTCTTGATGGTGTCGTGATGAGCCCACCATTGCTGCCAGGCATTAGCGTTGTTGCCCAAGGGCTCGCCGGTGATCAGGCGGAGCGCGCCGTAGACCCAGCCTCGCGTGTCGGAATCGAGTGAGTCGTCGTCGAGAAGATTGAGCAGATCGGGAACAGCGCCAAAGCGCTGTTCGCGGGTGAGCATGCCGGACTCGGCGATAGCGCAAGCAGCGCGCTGGCGCACGCGCGGCGAGAGGTCATGCGCGAAGCGCTCCAGCAAAGGGTCGATAGCGGCGTCCGTGCCGAGCATCGCCAAACCTTCGACGGCCCAGAAACGCGTCTGTTCGTTAGGGTCGCGCGCGAAGACCAGCAGCTGAGCCAGGACGACCTTGGGCTGTACGCCGCGATTGCCCAAAGCTCCCAAGCGCCACAGGGCGAAGGGGCGCTCGGTGGGCTCCTTGCGAATCAGTTTCACGAGACGGGTCACAGTTTTGGGAGACTTGCTAAGATTGTTGGCGGCCAGATCGACTTCGATGGCCGCGCCGCGAACGCGCAGATCGTCAGACTTCATGGCGGTGAGCACCAGGTCGAAAAGACGGTCGGTATTTTGCAGGCGGCCGCGCCAGCCATCGACGTTTTGGCGAATGAGATCGAGCGAGCCTTGCTGGCGGCGAATCGCGAGCGAAAGAAGTTGCTCCGCTTGCTGCTGTGGCGCCAGATGGATGAGTTCGGCGAACTCGGCGTTTACCGCCGAGGCGGTCGGCTGGGATACGGCGCCGTTGGACTTTTTGGCGAGCTCTCCTGCCCGCAGTCTTGCCCAAGCCGCTTTTAGGTTACCGACTTCAAAACCGGCAACGGCCGAAATGACGGCCAGGAAAACGAAGGCTAAGCCATACCAGCGCAAGAGGTTGAAGGTGAGGGGGCTGGCTTTGCCAGAAGGCAGTTTCTGCGGATTGTGCGGGTTGTGTGGTGCGGTCACGCGTTGTGCCTCAGAGCCCTCGTTAGGAAGGGCGTCGAAAGCACAAATTAGAGGCCGCTGCGGAGGCCAACAATGGTACCGTGGACCAGCAGTCCAGTACGCAAGGGTAAGCGGTTCGTTATCAGACTGTTACGGGGATTCCCAGCAGCGCGGGTGGTGTCTAAAAACGCTTCCCGTCCCAAAGAGCAGGCGAGCTCTTTTGGCGCTTTGGAGGGCGCCTATTCCTGACTTGCGACGGCCCGAGCGAAGGTGTCTACGTTCTGCTTATCAATCCAGATGACGCCGGTATTCACGAAGCTGGGAATGGGCGAGAAGGGCTCCTTAGCCCAGATTATGTTGAGGGAGCGGGGCGCGTGGCGGTGCAGGTCTTCCAGCATTTTCAGTCCGACAAATCCCATCGTAAATGGCCTTTGCGCGATGGTGCCCTGAATGTAGCCTTTGCGGATCCAGTCCAGCGTCTCGGGGTCGGCGTCCATGGCGATCACCGTCTTGCCGCTGATGTGGCCGGCGTTCAAGGCCTTGGCTACTCCCTTGCCGCCGAGGGCATCCAGGCAAACGAACGCATCCACTTTGGCTTTGCCGCCGGCGATGACCTTTTGCGTTTCAGCAAAAGCCATTTGCGGGTCGCCTTTGATGTCCACGACGGGCAGCACGGTGATGTGCGGGTAGGCGGCAAGAATCTCCATGTAGCCGCGGTAGCGCTCGTTGAGATTGGTTTGCTCCGGCATGGTGAAGATCATCACGCTTCCGGTACCCTGCAAGGAGCGGCTGACGATTTCCGCGCCCATTCTTCCCGCCTCGTAGTTGTCCGTGCCGATGAAAGAAAGGCGCTTGCTGGCGGAAGAATCGGCGTCCACGGTAATTACCGGAATCCCTGAAGCAATAGCTGCGTCGATGTCCGGTTTCATGAGGTCAGGGTCCGCAGGGGAGACCAGAATACCTGCGGGCTTGGTTTGAGCCACGCGGCGAAATTCCTGCTGCTCGGCTTTGGGATCGTAGCTGGCCGGACCGGCAACGGCGCCCTGCACCTGTAATTCGGAGGCAGCTTTCGCAAATCCTGCGCCGGCAGTCTGCCAGTAGGGAATTTGCGTGTTTACGGTCACGAGGAAATACTGGTCATGCGGTCCAGTTCCTGGAGAATTGGGGGCGCTGGAGCATGCGAAGCAAAAAAACGGCAGTATCAGAAAGACAAGACCCTGGAGCCTTCCCGTCGGCAGCATAAGACCCCCTGAACGGAGCAGTCCGAGGCGGATGGGCGGAATCTGGCGCAGATGATAGGCGTCCATGGTGCGGAAAGCAACATGGCGGGGCGGTGATGGATTGCGCGAATTAGCTGGCCAGGGAGGTGGAGAAGCTGTCCTTGGAGGCGTGTTCGTAAAGGTGAAGAATCTGAGTGGCACGCTTGAGTAAATCGGAGGGGAGCTCGCCGGGTTGATAGTCCACCCAGCCCGTGGAGTAGGGAATTGCTGTTTTCTCCCTTGCGACAACAATCTCGAGAGGGCCAACGCGGTTCAGGACCAGCTTGACCTCGCTCAAGCTGCATTCCGACAGAATCAGCAGGAAATCTCCCGCGGTGAGGCGCACGGCAAAGTCGGAGCCGCGAATGGCCTTCTTCAAACGCCTGGCAAGGTCCTTCAACAGAGCGTCCATGGCGGACTGGCCGTAGCGCTGGCTCAGTTGCTGAAAGTCGTCGATGTGAATGGTGGCGAGACTGAGCGCGGTGTTTTCGCGGCGTACGCGGCCGATTTCCTTGCCGAGGTGCTGCTCGATGGAAGCCCGGGTGTAAAGCCCGGTGACCGGGTCGAAGCCGCTGGTGCTGGAGATTTCACCCCCGGTGCGATCGGGAAAAGAATCTTGCGGCGCGAGTTGTCTCCGGCGGCGGCGAAAGGACCACTGACGATAGACGAACCAGGCGTTGAAAAGGATGACTAAGCCAGCGGTGCCCCATTGCGCCTGGTCAGAGCGAATTTCATAGAAATGGGCGCTTTGGCGGAAGAGAAACGACAGGAACGACAAAGCCAATGCCGCGGCGGCTAGCAACGTAACCACGCAGGCGGAAAACCAAAGCCACCACTCGTGGCGCGCGAGCTGGCGCAAATCCGATTCCTTTTGCACCGCGCGGAAAGCGCCCGAGCCTTCCAGAGGAGAAGGAGCAGGCGTGCGCTTGCGGAGGCCTAGCAGATTCATTTCGCCTTATGGATCCAACCTAACTGTAGACGCTGGAAACGTTATGAACAACGATGAAATGGTACAGGTTCGATACATGAGAAAAACTGGACTGCCGGACAGGGTGACGCATTGGGGGAGTACCAGCCAGCAAAGTTCTCGATACCCGAACGACGAAAGTGGCTTACTAAGTGTAATCAGGCCGTTTTCCGCGGCCGAAATCGCCCAAGGGAAGACCAGCCCGTTCACTTGCGCTTGCCACGCGATCTGCCTACAGGTCGCGCAGCGAAGGGGTAACAATGAAGACCAAATGGATCATCGCCGGGCTCATAGCGGCGCTCGTGTTGCTGGGAGCCGCGCGGGCGGCGGCGCAGTCGTACAATCCGATTCACTGGATCAAAAAAGGTCCGACGGCCAGCGAGCAGCTCGCCGCAAATAGCGACGCGAGCAAAAAACTGGCGGCGCTACTCCAGGCTCTACTTCCGCCGAAAACGAAGCTGGAAGATGCTTGCACGTCATTCAAGCACTTGAATGCGTGCGTGGCCGCGCTGCACATCAGCCACAATTTGAAGATCAAGTTCAACTGCCTGAAGTGGGATGTCACCGGAGTTCAGCCGGCGAGCGGCAATGTGGCTTCCTGCAGCACGCCTGAAGGCGGCAAATCGCTGAGCCTTGCAAAGGCCATCCAGACGCTGAAGCCGCAAGCGGATGCCAAGGCGGAGGCAAAGAACGCAGAGCGACGCGCGCAGGAAGACATCAAAGACGCTACTTCGTAAAACAACATGAAGGACGAGATTCTGTGTAGCTCTTGCTGCTAGGACGCAGCGGTGCTGCGTCCCTACAATTTCCCGGTTGACCCGATCTACGGCTGAGATACCAGGGCGGCTACTAGAGCGTCGGCTTTCGGCGTTCCGAGGCCGGTGACGTAGTCGTATCGGCTGCCGGCGCTGCAGAGTGTTGCGCAGCCGCCGTTGGTGCCGCTGGTGACATCGTGGAAGTAGCCGTTGTAGTTGCTCTTGGCCAGCGCATAGAGCGTGGCTGGCGTCGCATCTAACAAGCGCTTGCGGGAGGTCGAGGCGGGCGCAGGCTCGCTAAGCGAACAAGGCCGCCGGCCTCAGGCCTTTTTCTTTTCGAGTTTCAGGTTAAGGGTGATTTCTTTCTTACTGTCGAAGCTCGAGATGGTGCGGGTGGCAGACTTGGCGCCATCTTTCTCGGCGTGAATCTCGTAATCCACATTGGGATCGAGCCCGCTGAAGCGGTAGTTGCCTTCGTCGTCGGCGATATAGCTGCGAACCGCGTTAGTCCGGGTGTTTTTGAGGAACACCACGCCAGACGGGATGGGCGCTTCGGAAGACTTGTCAATCACGACGCCGCGCACGGTGCGAAGCTGCGCTTCGCGCTTGGCATCTTGAGCCAGGGCGGCGGAAGCGCACAAAATTACGGTCAGAGTCACGAGCAACCAGCGAAGTCGCGTGCTCATTTCCTTCCTCCTTTGACCGGCTCCATGCGGAAGACCACGTTGTCTTGGCCCGCGCCATTGTGGGCGTCAATGGTCTTGGCCTGGTCGGCGAAACCCTTGGCACGCACTACCATCTCATATTGGGAGCCCTGCGGCACGCGGATTGCGAACTCGCCGCGCGAGTTGGTGCGGTCTTCCCAGCGGAACTTCTTCTCGCCGGAACGACGAATGCGAAGCTGCACCCCTGGGAAGGAAATAGCATGGTTGGTAAAAACTGTTCCGCGGATCAGAAAGTCGTTGACGTGGCTGTATCGTTGCGCATTTTTCGAAGATGTCGCCGGGGCGGACGACGACGATTGCGCCGGGGCCGGCTTGCTATCCTGGGTTGATGCCCGGGCTGCGGATAGGGAGACGAGCAACGCCGCAGACCACAGGGCGACGAGCCACCGAACAGGCATGATCCGCTCCTAAGTGGTTAGATGGGGGCAGGCTGGAAAGAAGATGCCAGCGGAAAAGCGCCGGTGTTACTCCTCGTCCTCTTCTTCATCATCCTCTTCGTCGTCCTCCGGAAGATCGCCATTCTCGCCGACTTCATCCTCTTCTTCGTCGTCTTCGTCATCGTCGTCATCCAGGTCTTCTGAAATGATGTTCAGATGAACCGGATGGGTTTGCGAGACTTCCAACTCCGACTCGCATTCAGGGCAACTGAGGATTTCGCCCTCTTCGACTTCGTCTTCGTCGACGTCGATTTCGGCGGAACATTCAGGGCAGCGGATCACTCCATCCTCCGTGGTGTCAAAAGGGTCGGCGCCGCCAGGGCAGCGAGCACCACCGTCGAGCGTATTATATACCGGCGTGAAGTCAACTCCAGTCAGATGGGACGGCGGCTGGCGGCGTG
>WNFR01011379.1_pt1 | contig 13194 bp, 11 predicted proteins | sample 5400221 | NCBI WGS metagenome assembly WNFR01 (sample SAMN13153357, study PRJNA577476) | soil metagenome | isolation source: 40 cm soil under Madrone tree | place: USA:California | collected 2016-06-14
TGTAACCGTGGATACAAATTTTCCGCGCGCCCAAGGCGCGCGAGAAGCCGGTCTCAAAGGAGCGGTAGCAATCCCTGTAATGGCGGACGACGAAGTCGTTGCGGTGGTCGAATTCTTTGTGCCCGAATCGCGCGAGGAAGACGAGCGCTTCGTCAAGTTGATTTCATCGGTGGTCGCTCAGATAGGCCACGTCGTTCAACGCAAACGAGCGGAAGCGGCGCTCCGGGAAGCGGAAGAGAAATATCGCAGCATCTTCGAAAACGCGATCGAGGGTATTTTTCAGAACACGCCCGAGGGGCGCTTTCTTTCTGTCAATCCAGCGCTGGCCCGAATGCTCGGCTTCGATTCGCCGGAGGAGCTGATAAACAGGCGCGAGGATATTGAGCGCCAGGGGTACGTCGACTCTGCCCTGCGGGAGAAGTTTAAGAAAACCCTGGAGGAAAACGGCGTCATCATCGGCTTCGAATACGAAGTGTATCGGAAAGATGGCACCAAAATCTGGGTCTCCGAGAATTGCCGCGCAGTTCGAGACACCGATGGGACTGTCCTCTACTACGAAGGCACAGTCGAGGACATCACCAAACGCAAGCAGGCCGAGGATGCGCTTCGCGTCAGCGAAACGCATCTGCAAACCGTCGTCGAGAACCTCGACGAGGGCGTTATTGTTTCCGATCTCAAAGGTGGATTGTTGCACTGGAATCGCGCTGCATTAGACATTCATGGCTACACCGATTTGGAGGAAGGCCTTCGATCGCTGACTGACTTTGTCGATACATTCAAACTATCGGCCCTGGACGGGACGCAAATTCCCGTGGCGGAGTGGCCGCTTGCCCGCGTTCTCCGAGGCGAAAATCTGCACGACCTCGAGCTTCGCGTCCGAAACATCAAGGCCAATTGGGAACGGATTTTTAGTTATGGTGGCACTCTCGTTCACGACGCGAACGATCAACCGCTGATGGCGATCGTTACCGTAAGCGACATTACGACGCGGAAGCGCGCGGAGGAACACCTGCTCGAGCAAGCTGATATCATCAATCGCGCGCAGGACGCGATCATCATCCGCAACTTCAAGGACGGCGACATTACGTTTTGGAACAAGGGCGCGGAACGCTTGTACGGTTGGAGCGCCGAAGAAGCCCTGGGCAAACCTTTTGGTGAACTGATTCCCGCGGATGAAAAGGATCACCAGGCACGATTAGAGCAACTTGTCTCTAGCGGAGAGTTTCACGGCGAACTGAAGCAGGTCGCGAAAGATGGACGGGAGATCATTGTCGATTCGCGCGTTACTCTGATTCAAAACGACAATGGCACACCACGGTCGGTCCTCGGCATTAATACCGACGTTACTGAGCGCAAGAAGCTCGAAACACATCTGCTCCGCGCGCAGCGCCTCGAAAGCATCGGCACGCTGGCCAGCGGGGTCGCGCACGATCTGAACAACGTACTGACTCCGATTTTAATGTGCTCCCAGGTTCTGCGCAGCGAGCTTGGTGAAGAAGATCGACAATCGGCCCTCGCGCTCATTGAAGAAAGTGCGCAACGCGGTGCTGGAATCGTGAAACAAGTGCTCACCTTCGCGCGCGGTATTGAGGGCGAGCGTGTTCTGATCAAGCCGAGCCATCTCGTCCAGGAGATAGTAGATATCGCGCGCAAAACCTTTCCCAAATCAATCGAGATCAACGGCCGTTATCCGGAAGATCTTTGGTCGATCAAAGGTGATCCTACTCAACTACATCAGGTCCTGCTTAATCTCTCGGTCAATGCCCGCGACGCCATGCCGAGTGGTGGCTCACTGAGTTTCGGCGCGGAAAATTTTACCGTCGATGAACATTACGCCGCCATGACTCCGGACGCCAAGGTTGGCCCTTGTGTCGTATTGCGCGTCAGTGACAGCGGTTCTGGAATGCCTCGCGCCACGATCGATAAGATTTTCGATCCATTTTTCACTACGAAAGAAATCGGAAAGGGGACAGGCCTTGGACTCTCCACAACGCTCGGCATCGTGAAAAGCCACGGAGGATTTATTTCCGTTTACAGCGAGCCCGGTAAAGGAACGACATTCAAAATCTTCTTGCCGGCAGCTATCACTGAAAACGATCTTCAGCAGTCGAAAATCTCCATTGCGCCCATTCAAGGAAATGGCGAACTAATCCTGCTGGTCGATGATGAGCCGAACATTCTCGGCATCACGAAAATGATTCTGGAGAAGCACCGGTATGGCGTCCTCTCAGCCAACGACGGCCCGGAGGCGCTGGCGATTTTCGCCCAACGAATGCAGTCCATTCGCCTGGTACTAACCGACATGTCGATGCCCTACATGGATGGTGCAACGCTGGCCCGCGCACTCAGGAAAATGAAATCCGATCTCCCTATCATAGCTTCCACTGGACAGGGCGGACAATCAGGCTTTGCGGATTTTCAGGCCCTGGGTGTGAAGAATTTTCTAACAAAACCTTACAACACCGAGCAGTTGCTCACGACAATTCACGACGCTCTCCAAGAAAAAGCCGAATTAGCGGTCTAAATTACGCTGATTCCTGTATCTCTTAGGGCCGCAGACATTCTTGGCGAACCGCTTGAAGCACGCGACGTTTCCAGGCTCTTGAAGTTTATCGAGAACTTCACACGATAGAAGTCGTAGATGTTTGAGGAGAACGAATGCGTTCTGGCGTTTCCTTATCAATCGTTGGACCCGGCGACCGCTTTGCGCCGTCCAAACTATGAAAACCATTCGGATTCTTATCGCCGACGATCATGAAGTCGTGCGCGAGGGCACGCGCATGTTGCTCAAGCGCGAGCCGGGATGGGAAATCTGCGGTGTGGCGAAAACAGGACGCGACGCAGTTGAACAGGCCAAAAGGCTTCAACCAGACATCGTGGTGTTGGACATGAGCATGCCCGAGTTGAACGGACTCGACGCCGCGCGTCAGATCAAACGCGCTCTTCCCAAGACAGAGTTGCTCATTTTCACCGCGCACGAGCGAGAAGAACTTATGCGGGAAGTTTTTGAAGCTGGAGTGAAAAGCTACATTCTCAAAGCCGACGCCGGGTCGCATCTTGTCGAAGCGATTCGTTCGTTGAGTCAACACAAGCCGTTTTTCACGACCAAAGTTGCAGAGGTTCTATTTGCCAAATTTTCAAGTGGTTCCGCCGACGAACGCCCTGGAAGTAAAAGTGAAAAGCATCTTACCGCGCGCGAGCGCGAAGTTGTGAGGCTGTTGGCTGATGGCAAAAGCAATAAAGAAGTTGCCGACGCACTCGGCGTCAGTGTCCGCACGGCGGAAACCCATCGGGCCAGCTTGTTGCGCAAACTCGGTCTGACTTCTCTGGCGGATTTGGTGCGCTACGCGATCCGCAACAATATCACCGAGGCGTAGAGAGGCCCGCGATCGTCGACTAGCTCCGCTACAGCGAAAATACGTAGTTTCCACAAGGCGCATCCGCACATGGTCTGCTGCTTTTAGCGGCATGAACTTGCCTGAGCTTAGGAAAGGAGAGAATCGACTGGTATCGGATTCGGGACTCAAACCATTCTTCATTGCGTTGTTTCTGTTCCTTACGGCAACAGCTTTTGCTTCGCCTCAGGACCTCTCCCAGCTTTCGTCTCCTGAATCTGTGTTTAGCCTTCAACCAACCGCGACTAAGACTTTTATCACGAGAGACTTTTCTTTACCGGACGACGTGGTGAGACTAAGCGATCAATCGAAAAATATCGGCAAGGTAACGACAAACAAAGCTTTGCTCAGCAGCAGCGCCCAGATAGTGCCGCCGCCAGTCACGAGTCAGTAGTGGATTCTGCGACCCTGCCTTATTAGGCGTATTGACTGGAATTCTCGGTAAATAAGACCCGTTCTTCCTTCGTTGACAGTTTTGCGCGAGCGCGCAGGATTGCAGCCTAAGGATGAATTTCGAAAACCAAACTGCGATCGTCACCGGCGCGGGGCGGGGGATCGGTCATGCAATTGCGGCGCGCCTGGCGAGCGAAGGCGCTCGCGTAGCCTGTGTGAGCCGCAGCGAAGAAAACGCAAAGCGCACGGCCGATGAGTTGAACAAGGGGCGTGCGAATTCAGCGAAACATTACGCAGTCGATGTGGCGGATCACGCCGCGGTGCAAAAAGTCGGCGCGCAGATTCTCGAAGACTTCGGCAAGATCGACATTCTGGTTAACAACGCCGGCGTCACCCGCGATGGATTGGCCATGCGCATGTCGATCGAAGATTGGGACACCGTTATCAACACCAATTTGCGGGGCGCGTTCAATTTCACGCAGTCGATTCTGCGCGCGATGATCAAACAACGCAGCGGCCGCATCATCAACATCAGTTCAGTGATTGGTTTGATCGGCAACGCCGGCCAAACGAACTATGCCGCGAGCAAAGCCGGTCTGATCGGACTGACCAAGTCGCTCGCGCGCGAGCTGGCCAGCCGGAACGTCACCGTGAACGCTGTGGCTCCGGGGTTCATCACCACCGGACGCGGTCATGTTCCTCGCGTCTGCGGAGGCAAGTTACATCACTGGTCAGGTGGTGTGTGTCGATGGTGGAATGGTGATGTGAGGTGTAGCCACGTCGCTGTGCGACGTCCCAACCGCCCGCAGGGCGGTGGCTACAAATGTTGCGCGAAACGACGTCTCGCTTGATCATGCAACCATGACGATAGAGAAAGCGACATTCGGAGCGGGTTGTTTCTGGGGCGTGGAAGAAACTTTTCGAAATCTCAAAGGCGTAACCTCGACCGCGGTCGGCTACGCCGGTGGAACGAAAGAGAATCCCAGTTACGAGGACGTTTGCTCCGACGAGACCGGCCACGCGGAAGTTGTGGAGGTTGAATTCGATCCGTCGCAAATTAAATACGACGATCTGCTCGATGTTTTCTGGTCCAATCACAATCCGACGACTTTGAATCGGCAGGGGCCCGACGTCGGGACGCAATATCGCTCCGTAATTTTTTATGATTCGCCTGAACAAAAGGCGGCGGCTGAAGCGTCCAAGGAAAAGATCGGCAAAAGCGGTCGTTTTAAGCAGCCCGTGGTGACTCGGATTGAACCGGCGCCAAAATTCTGGCGCGCGGAAGAGTATCATCAGCGCTATTTGGAAAAGCGCGGCCAATCGCACTGCGCGATTTGAGGTTGCATGGGCCGCGAAATTATTCGGACGAAAAATTTCGTGGCCGACGCCGCAAGTTTCATTGTCGATCTTGCCCATAAAGCGCTGGCCGAGCGGAAAGAGTTCCGCGTCGCGCTCTCTGGCGGGAACACGCCGCGGCCGGTTTATTCCGAGGTCGCGCGCATCGGGCGCGATCTTCCCTGGGAACGAATCCTGATCACGTTCGGCGACGAGCGCTGCATCCCGCCGGATGACGCGCAGAGCAATTATCGCATGGCGCGCGAGACGCTTTTTCTTCCGGCGAGCGTTCCCGACAAATCGGTCATGCGCATGCGCGGCGAAATGGACCCACAGATAGCGGCTCAACAATATCAGGACGATGTCGATCTTTTGGCCACGCAGCGCGGCGAACAAATTTACCGGCACGATTTGATCCTTCTCGGCCTCGGCGACGATGGACACACTGCTTCGCTCTTTCCCGAAACGGCCGCGCTGACTGAAAATGTGCGGCGCGTCGTAGCCAATTTCGTTCCGAAATTCAACGTCTGGCGTTTGACGTTTACGTTTCCGATAATCAATCACGCGCGTCAGGTCTGCTTTTTGGTAAACGCAGCCAAGCAAGCGAAGCTGATCGAGCGCGTGCTTGAGGGCGATTCCAAATATCCGGCGTCGCGCGTAAACCCTTCTTCGGGCGATGTGACATGGATCCTAGGTCAATGATCCCGCGGCACACTTCGCGCTAAGATCGACAATTGTGCGCACAATTATCATCACGGGCTCGGCCGGATTGATTGGCTCGGAAACGGTCAAACGCTTTGCCAAAGACGGCGCGCGCGTCGTTGGAATCGACAACGACATGCGCGCGCAATTTTTCGGAGCCGAAGCTTCCACCAAAAAGACGCGCGACGATTTGGTCGCGAATGTCCGCGGCTACGAGCACACAAACATCGACATCCGCGACGCGGGCGCGGTCACGGAGTTATTCAAGAAGCATCGGGGCAGGATCGACGCGGTTGTGCACACGGCTTCCCAACCGTCGCACGATTGGGCGGCACGCGATCCGCAAACCGATTTCACGGTCAACGCTAATGGCACGCTCAATCTGCTCGAGGCCGCGCGAAATTTTTGTCCGGAAGCGCCGTTCGTTTTTACATCGACAAATAAAGTTTATGGCGACACGCCGAACCGGTTGCCGCTGCGCGAACTGGAAAAGCGGTGGGAAATCGAGCCAGGCCACGATTACGAGCCGGGAATTTCCGAGACGATGAGCATCGACTACACGAAACATTCGCTCTTCGGTGCGTCCAAAGTCGCGGCCGACATTCTCGTGCAGGAATACGGTCGCTATTTCGGAATGCCGACAGTTTGTTTTCGTGGCGGATGTTTGACCGGTCCCGCGCACGCCGGCACCGAGCTGCACGGGTTTCTTTCGTATCTCATGATCTGTAACGTCAGCGGCCGGCCATATCGCGTTTTCGGATACAAGGGCAAGCAGGTGCGCGACAACATCCACAGCTTCGATTTGGTGGAGACATTTGCCGAGTTCATTCGTGCGCCGCGAGTCGGCGAAGTTTACAACATCGGTGGAAGCCGCCACTGCAATTGCTCGATGCTGGAGGCGATAGAGCTGTGCGAAGAAATCAGCGGCCGAAAACTAAACTGGAGTTACGAAGAGGCCAATCGCATTGGCGATCACATCTGGTGGATCAGCGATGTCCGGAAATTCCAGGACCATTACCCGTCGTGGAAATTTCGCTACGGTTTGCGCGACATTCTCGAAGAGATTCACCGCGCTGTTTTGTAGCCGCGTCTCTGCGAACCGCGTGGCGCATTAAGTACCTCCATCCCGCGCTTCGCGCAGCAAAGGGGGCTACAGAATCAGTATTGCTCGCCTTCTTCAACTGGCGCGACGCGGTCTTCGATTCCCCAGACGTGAATCATGACGCCAATCCAGTAGAACACCAGGATGCCGATGCCAAATCCGGCGGAAGCAAAAGCCGCGAGGAGACCGAAAACGATCGCAATCGGTGTGACCAGGAAAAGAAGGATGGCGCCCGTGACTTTGTGGCCTTTGTAGATGTGGCCCAATCCCGGAATAATGCTGAGCAAAATTGCCATCGCGTCGCTCGCCTTCGGCTCCGCGGGCGTGGTCGCCTCACGCGTCCAGTCGCACCGGGTGCAGGACTCGGCATCCTTCGGCAGCCACGTGCCGCAATAAGGGCACTGCATCGTGTCGTCGCTAATCGGCTGTGGTTCGGTTGGAGCGTCGGTGTATTCCATGCGAGTCAGGATCGACAACTGAACGTCACAACAGCCGCGCGATTCGTCAAGAAAACTTGCTTCGGCTGTGGAGGCGCTTACCGCGGCGAGCGCCTATTTTTAGTTTCGGTGTTTGACACAAACGCCGCTACAATTTGGAGCATGCCGTCGCTATCGGAAGTCGTTAAGTACACCGACAAGTATTTGCGTATTGGAAAAATTCAAGATTGGCCGAATGCATTAAACGGCTTGCAGATTGAAAACTCCGGCCGCGTCACAAAAATTGGCGCGGCGGTAGATGTTTCCACGCGCGTTCTAACAGCGGCGGCCAGGCGACATGTCGATCTTTTGCTCGTGCATCACGGTTTGTTTTGGCCGGGTTTACAAACGGTCACGGGCGCGTTCCATCGACAATTGAAACTCGCGTTTGAAAATGACATCGCTCTTTATAGCGCGCATCTCCCGCTCGACGTTCACCCGGAAATAGGCAATAACGCGCAGCTCGCGGCGGCGCTTGGATTCAAATCGACGAAACCGTTCCTGGAGGAAAAAGGGGAGCTGGTTGGATTGCGGGTCAGAGCCGTGTTACCGCAAGCAGAATTGGTCCGCAAACTCAGAAGAGTATTACGCGGCCCGATCAAGACATTCAATTTCGGGCCAAGAGAAACAACCCGAATCGGAATCGTCACTGGCGGGGCTGGCTCGGAAATTTATCGTGTCGCGCAAGAGAAGATCGACATGTTCATCACCGGCGAAGCGCCGCATTGGGCGGCAGTGGCGGCGGAGGAATTGGGAATGAATCTGGTGCTCGGCGGTCATTACGCGACTGAGACCTTCGGCGTTAAAGCGCTGGCCGCGCATCTTTCGAAACGCTTCAACGTTCCATGGGAGTTTCTCGATTTTCCAACCGGTCTTTAAGCGTCGCAGCACGGGTGCGTTTGAAGTTTTTGCTTTCGTAAACCCTGAGACGTTGTTCTTTGTTCGCCGATGGCTCTGGCGCCAACTCAGCGAATAAGCACGCGCGCGACTGGAATTGTCGGCGTGGCAATTCTGTGCAGCCGTGTTCTCGGTCTCATCCGCGAACTGCTGTTCGCCGGGCTCTTCGGGGCGGGGAGAAATCTTGACGCATTTTTGATGGCCTTTCGGGTGCCAAACATGTTGCGCGACCTTTTTGCCGAAGGCGCGCTTTCCGCGGCCTTCATAACGACGTTTTCAAAAAAGATCGCCACCGAGGGCGATGAATCCGCGTGGCGACTTGCAAATAAAGTCGCAACACTCACCGCCGTTTTCATGAGCGCGGTGACGCTGTTGGGCATCGTCTTTGCACCGCAACTAATCGAAGTGATGACCTGGTGGAGCTGGTCGCCGGAAAAAACCGAGCTGACGATCGTGCTCACACGGATCATGTGGCCGTTTATCCTGATGGTGTCGCTCGCGGCGCTGGTGATGGGAATGTTGAACGCGAAACAAGTGTTCGGGCCGCCCGCGATGGCATCGAGCTTTTTTAATCTCGGGTCGATTATCGGCGGCGTAGCGCTGGGCTGGTGGCTTGATCCACAGTTTGGCGCGCGTTCCCTTATTGGATTATCGATCGGCACACTCATTGGCGGCCTGTGGCAGTTGACCGCGCAATTTCCATCGCTGCGGCGCGTCGGCTACAAATACCGGCCTGATTTTCAATGGCGCGACGAAGGTGTGCGCACCGTCCTTGGATTAATGGCGCCAGGGGTGATCGCCGCCAGCGTCGTGCAGGTAAACGTGCTTGTTAACAGCGGCTTCGCTGCACGACTCGGCGACGGCCCAGTGAGCTGGCTCAACATCGCGTTTCGTTTGATGCAATTGCCTCTCGGAATTTTCGGTGTGGCGGTCGCGACGGTTACTTTGCCGTTGGTTTCGCGCAGCGCCGCCGTCGGCAACACCGCCGAGTTTCGCTCCGCGCTGGCGCATTCCATCCGGCTTGTCCTGTTGCTGACAATTCCCGCGGCCATCGGTCTCATCATTCTGGCGGAGCCGATCATTCATTTGATATACGAGCACGGCCGATTCACCCCGTACGCGACTACTCAAACCGCGGCCGCGTTACAGTTTTACGCCATCGGCCTCGCCGGATATTCCGCGGACAAAGTGCTCGCGCCCGCGTTTTACGCTTTGAACAAACGCTATGTGCCGATGTTCGTAACGTTGACTTCAATCGCCATAAATTTTTCTCTTAACTGGTTCTTTACCTTTCGTCTCCATTGGGGACATCGCGGCCTCGCCTTCTCCACCAGCATGGTCGCGATCACGAATTTCTTTTTTCTTTATTCGATGATGCGCCATTACACCGGCCGGCTCGAGACTGGCGCGATGTTTCAAACTGTTGCCAAACTTTTATTGGCAGGCGCCGGACTTGCCGCCATTTGCTGGTTTGCGTCTGCGTTTTTCTTTTCCGCCCACCCTCATTTGGCGGTGTGGAAGAATTTTCTCGCGCTGATGGTTACGATTGCCGCTGGCGCCGGAGCATTTTTCGGAGCGGCCTACTTGCTGCGCGTTGCCGAAGTGCACGACGTCGTCGAACTTGTCCGGCGTCGTGTTAGAAATCAGCCGTTGTAGAGGCGTTTGTGTCAAACGCCTAATTAATAACTCGGCGCTTGGTACAAGCGCCGCTACAACGTCAGCGCTTGATCGAGATCTTCGATCAGATCGTCGGCGTTCTCGAGGCCGATTGATAAACGCAGCAAACCTTCTGGCGAAGTTGTACCTGGCCCTTCAATTGAAGCGCGGTGCTCGATCAAGCTTTCCACGCCACCCAGACTGGTTGCGCGCGTAAAGATTTTTGTTTTCACCGTGACCGCTATTGCCGCATCCCGCCCGCCTTTGGCCTCAAACGAAAGCATGCCGCCGAACATCGACATCTGCTTCGCCGCGATGTCGTGGCCGGGATGCGAACTCAATCCCGGATAATGCACGAGTTTCACTTGTCGATGTTGCGCCAGAAAATTCGCTACCTTTGCCGCGTTTTCGGCATGTGCGCGCATTCGCCACGGGAGGGTGCGCATGCCGCGCAAAATCAACCAGCAGTCGAAAGGTGAGGGAACGGCGCCGCCGGAGTATTGGATGTCGCGAACGCGCTGAAAAAACTCGTTGTTGGTCTTAGTGACCACGATTCCACCGAGCACGTCGCAATGGCCGCCGAAATATTTCGTGGTCGAGTGCAGGATAAGATCGGCGCCGAGATCAAATGGCCGTTGCAGCACGGGCGCCCAGGTGTTGTCGCAAACGCAAAGCGCTCCGGCCGCCTGCACCACTTTGGCGACCGCGGCAAGATCGACAATCTTCAGGAGCGGATTGGACGGCGTTTCCACCCAGGCCAGCTTGGTTTTCGGTCGCACCGCTTTTTTCACTGCGCTTAGGTCGCTCATGTCGATGGAATCGGCTTCGAGTCCCCAGCGCAGAAAAATGTCGCGCAGCAATCGCGACGTGCCGTAGTAGGCGTCGACATGGGCGAGAATGTGATCCCCCGGCGCGAGGGCCTGGAAAATGGCCATGGTAGCTCCGCTTCCCGAAGCGAACGCAGCCGCTCCGGCGCCACCCTCGAGCGCCGCGATTCCCTGCTCGAGCGCCTGACGATTGGGGTTGTTGTTGCGCGTGTACATGAACCCCCGCGAGTAGGTGCCTTCGATGTCGCGCTCGAAAGTGGTGGAAAGATGAATGGGCGCCGAGACGGCGCCGGTGGCCGGATCTATGTCGTGTCCGGCGTGCACGGCCAGAGTTTCGATTTTCATTTTCTTTTGCTCGCTGAAGTTACGATTCAAAACGCGATTGTCGATCTTGGTGGCATGGGCTTCCAGCCCATGAATCATCGGCAGGATGCCGATGCCACGTTTCGATTTGACGCCCGCCCCATTCGCGGTCAAATAGAATCCCCTTTCGAATGTTCTAACATTCTCGTTCGCCTTCATGCACATTTACGACGACGAAGTGTTTCGGATGGCCTGTGACCAGTTCCAGGTCATCGCCGATTACCTCAGTATCGACAAGAACGATCGCGACCGCTTGATGTATCCCAAGCGTGCGATCGCGGTCACGCTGCCGGTGCACATGGATGACGGCAGCACGAAAACTTTCCAGGGCTACCGCGTCCAGCATCATCTGACCCTCGGCCCGACCAAAGGTGGGACGCGCTTCGCTCCGACATTGTCGATGGGCGAGACAGCCGCGCTTGCCATGTGGATGAGTTGGAAATGCGCGCTGGCGAATTTGCCTTACGGTGGCGCCAAAGGCGGTATCGCGGTCGATCCATTGAAATTATCGCGCGCCGAACTGGAAGCGCTCTCGCGCCGTTACATGCAGGAGATGATTCCTTTCGTCGGCCCGCATACCGACATCATGGGCCCGGACATGGGCACAAACGAGCAGATCATGGCTTGGTTCATGGACACCTACTCGGTTTATCAAGGTTACGCCGTAAGTGAGATCGTCACCGGCAAGCCCGTTTCGATCGGTGGAACGGAAGGCCGCCGCGAAGCAACCGGTCGGGGTGTCGTTTACTTGGTCGAACGCGCGATGGACATGCTGAAAATGGATCCGGAAAAATGCACCGCTATTGTGCAGGGCTTCGGTAACGTCGGCTCGGTCGCGGCCCTCTCGCTCGGTTTAAAGAGCGGCGTCAAAATTGTCGGAATCAGCGATGCGATGGCGGCGTTCTACAATCCGAAAGGGATCGATATCAAAGCAGCCGAGCAACACATTTTTAAAAAAGGAAACTTGCGTGCCTTTACCGGTGGTGAGCGCGTCGATCCGAATGAGCTACTCACTATGCCGTGCGACGTGCTTGTCCCGGCGGCGGTCGATCGCGTGATTAATGGAAAAAATGCCGGCAAGTTGAAGTGCCGGATTCTGGCGGAAGGCGCGAACGGACCGACCACGCCGGAAGCGGATTTAATTCTGGAGAAGCGCTGGGAAGAGGTCTTCGTCATTCCGGACATTCTCTGCAACGCCGGCGGTGTGATTGTCTCCTATTTCGAATGGGTGCAAGGGCTGCAAAGTTTTCGCTGGAGCGAAATCGAGGTGACCGACAAGCTCTTTCGCATTCTCGAGGGTTCGTTCAGCCAGGTCATTAAGCGTGCGAAGGAACACAAGATCTCGCATCGGACCGCCGCCATGGCCATCGGTGTAGATCGTGTCCTTCGAGCCAAGGGCGCGCGTGGTCTGTTCCCATGAACCGCGATGAAGTTTTCCCATCGCGAAGATAAACGGGAAAATCGGCTGCTCGATATTTTAACGGATGAAGAAAACGGCCTGCGCCTTGTCATCTCGCGGCTCGGCGCCGAATTGGTGAGCCTGGCGCGCAAGAGCCAAGCCGGGGACTGGGTTGGTTTCCTTTATCGCGACAACGACATCGCCATGCCGGAGAAAGGATGGGCGAATCACGCCACGGTGATGGGTTACTATCTGCACCGCCTCAAGGATGGGCGCAGTTTATATCGCGGTCAGGAAATCAAAGGCGGCACCCACAGCTTTCTTAGATCTAAGGTATGGCAGCTCGCCGAACCTAAGATCGAAAACGGCGCTCTAACATATCGGATCACTCCGGGAGACTTTTCCAAGACGGATTACCCGTTGCGTGTCGGGCTCGACCTCACATATAAGATCGACAATGATAAGGTGAGCGTCGTGTTCGATTTTAAAAATGAGGAGCCCAAACTGAGCGCGCACGTTGCGTTTGGGTTGCATCCCGGGTTTGCTGCGACTTCGTTCGACTCTTTTCAATTGCAAATGCCGGCTGGCAAATATCGCCGCCATTTTTCTCCCGGAAACTATCTCTCGGAAGGAACCGAGGAGATTGAAT
>WNFR01016566.1_pt1 | contig 13192 bp, 10 predicted proteins | sample 5400221 | NCBI WGS metagenome assembly WNFR01 (sample SAMN13153357, study PRJNA577476) | soil metagenome | isolation source: 40 cm soil under Madrone tree | place: USA:California | collected 2016-06-14
CTGTTTGAAGCGCGCGGAAAAGTTGATTGTCGATCTTAATCTGGCCGCCCCGGAAACACTGAAATCGTGGAGAGCCGATGCAGCGGCGAAAGTTGATGACGCAATCACCACCGCGCAAAAGGAAGCCGCACCGAACGCCGATGAAGAAGATTGGTGCGCGATCTCCACCCGTGAACTGGCCGATCAAGCGGAATGAGCATCACGTACCTTGAAGCGATCCGCGAGGCGCAGGCGAAACTGTTGCGCGATGATGAACGCGTTTTCATTTATGGCCAGGACGTTGGCGGGACCTTCGGCGGCGCGTTCAAGGCGACCAAAGGATTGGCCAAAGAATTTCCCGGGCGTGTGTTGAACACGCCGATCAGCGAAGACGCGATGGTGGGGACCGCGATTGGGGCCGCCATCAACGGGATGCGGCCAATCGTAGAAATGCAATTTGCCGATTTCTCCAGCACCGCGCTGAATCAGATTCTCAACAACGCTGGCACGCATTACTGGCGCACGAACGTTCCGGTACCGATCACAGTCCGACTTCCTTCGGGCGGAACAAAAGGTAGCGGCCCGTTCCACAGCCAGAGCATGGAATCGATCTACGCGCATTATCCCGGGCTGATCGTGATGACGCCGGCAACGGTCGAAGATGCTTACACGATGTTGATCGAAGCGGTCGCGATCGACGACCCGGTCGTTTATTGCGAGCACAAATATCTTTATTACCATCTCAAGGCCGAAAAACTTCCGACCGAAGGTTTGCCGGCTGGCAAAGCACGGATCGCGCGGGAAGGTCGCGATCTCACAATCGTAACTTACAGCGCAATGTTGCACGAAGCACTCACGGTCGCGGAGGAATTTGCCGCCGAAGGTTTCGAAATCGAAGTTGTCGATCTTCGGACCGTCAAACCACTCGATACCGATACCGTACTTGCTTCGGTCGCACGTACCGGCCGGTTGCTTTGCGTCGGTGAATCATTTCCCTGGGGCGGCGCGAACGCGGAAGTGATTTCGCGCGTCAGCAGCGAAGGTTTTCATCTGCTTGATGCCGCGCCGCAGCGAGTCAACGCGAAGGACACGCCGATTCCCTATCATCCGAATCTTTGGAACGCGCATCGGCCAGGCGCGAAAGCGATCTCAGCCAAGGCACGCCAGCTCCTCCGGGAATAAATTTATGCCGCAAGTTCCGATTATCATGCCGCAGTTGGGCGAATCGATCGCCGAAGCGACGATCGTCGACATAAAAGTGAAACCGGGCGATCAAGTCGCGGTCGATCAGGAAATCATCGACGTCGAAACGAATAAGGCCGTCATGGGCGTGACGACGCCTTGCAAAGGCAAGATCGACAAGATCACCGCGCGGGTGAAAGAAACTTATCCGATCGGCACGGTGCTCGGCTACATCGAGGCGAGCGAAGAAGACGCGGCCAAGTTTAAGAAAACCGCTCCCGAACCGCCATCCCAGCGACAAGTTGCGGAAGAGATTCCGGCGCGCGCCGATCAGGAAATCGCGCCGGCGCGCCAGGAAAAAGTTGTCGCGCGCGGCGGCGATGGCGCAGCGAAACCGCGAACCGGCGGACTGCCGGTGCCGGCGACATTGAAAGGCGCGAGTTTCGTGTCGCCGCGAGTGCGGGCGCGAATGGCCGAGTTGCAATTAGCGAATGCCGATCTCGCGGGAATCATCGGCACCGGTGCGGGCAATCGAGTCACGATCAAGGATCTCGAAAATTTCCTGCACAAGATCGACAGTCAGACAGCGCAGGAGGCTTCCGCGTTGCGCGCCGGCGTGGCCGACGCGATGCGGCGCAGTTGGACCCGGCCGCTTTCAACGATCGGTTCGTCCGTGAATCTCGATCCTGTCTTGCAAGATCGACAACTCCGAGCCAGATTGATCGGCAATCGCGTTGTGCAATCAAGTTCCATCGACATCGGCGTAGCGGTGGAAGCGCAGGATGGAATCATGGTGCCGATCGTTCGGTCGGCGGACAAAACTTCGCTCGCCGATCTTACCGCGAAATACCAGGAACTTGTCGATCTTGCACGCAAGCGACGCATTTCACCGGACATGCAAGCCGGCGGCATCGCCACGGTTTCAAACTTTGGGACATTCGGAGTTGAATGGGGCACTCCAATTCCCCTGCCCGACCAGACCTTGCTCCTCGGGCTCGGCGTTGGGAAAAAAGTTCCGTCGTGGGACGAAACGAAAAAAGAATTTGTTCCAAAGACCGAGGCGCAAATCACGCTCAGCTTCGATCACCGGAGCATCGACGGCGGCGGCGCGGCGCGTCTGCTCAAACGCGTAATCGAATTGCTTGAAGAGCCGAAAAAATTATGATCTGTGGCGGCAGGCGTCCCCGCCTGCGGTGCGTCAAGTTGCGCAGCCGAGACGGCTGCCTCCACAGAAGAGACAAGTTTGCGACGGGCATAGACCGCCGCTACAATTCTAGAGATGCACGAGAACACTGAATTCAGTTTGAGTCGCGATTGCGAGGTGGTCCTCATTCCGAGCGGACAAAAGTTTACGGTTCCCGCCGGAACAAAGGGCGTGATCACGCAAGCGCTAGGCGGAAGTTACACGATCGCGACTTCGTATGGCCTCTCGCGCATCGCCGAAAAAGATTTGGACGCGCTCGGCGTTCAAAAGCCCGCGGCTAAAGCCGAACCGAAAACCGCGGCCGCGAAAACGAACGGCGCCGTTTCCGAAGAAGACGTTTGGAACCAACTGCGGCAATGTTTCGACCCGGAGATTCCGGTGAACATTGTCGATCTTGGTTTGGTTTACGATTGCCGTTTAATCAAAAAGGATGACGGCGGAACCAAAGTGGAAGTGAAAATGACGCTGACCGCTCCCGGATGCGGGATGGGTCCGGCGATCGCGCACGATGCGCAAGGCAAAATTCTTTCGATCGATGGCATCGATGAAGCCGACGTGCAGCTGGTCTGGGACCCGCCGTGGAACCAAAGCATGATCAGTGAAGCCGGGCGAATGAAGCTCGGCATGATTTAAGTCCGAGCCGGACTGGCGACCGAGCCGGACTGGCAGTCGGCCGGACGCGAAGCGCTCGAAAAGAAAAAACGCAATCGAAAGTAATTTTTATTTTTCTCCCGCCGTTGACAGCACTTGTTCGCGCTGCTTGTATACATCTTCGCGCGAGCGCCGCGGAATTTCGCGACTTTGAATTATGCCAACGACTGAAGTTATCTTGACTGACAACGTTCCCGGGCTCGGTGCCGAAGCGGACGTGGTAAAGGTGCGCCGCGGTTACGCGCGCAATTATTTGCTGCCCCAGGGCAAGGCTTACGAAGTGACTCCGGCCAGCATGCGCGAGCTCGAGAATTTGAAAAAGAAACGCGCTGAGCGCGAGGGGCGCGAGCTGAACGAGGCGGAAGAGCTGACCCGGAAAATTGGAAAACTCAGAGTGACTTTTACGCTGGCAACGGGCGAAACAGGCAAAGCCTTTGGATCACTCACCGCCCAGGACATCGCTAACCGCCTCAAGAACGAGCTTGGGCAGGCGATCGATCGCCACAAGATTGTTCTTGAGCGCCCAATCAAGGACACGGGCGAACACGAAGTGACAATCAAGTTGCATCACGACGTGACCACGCAATTTAAGTTCGATGTAAAATCGGCGGAAGAGCCGAAGACTGAAGAAAGTACTGCGGAACACGCCGAGAAAAAGCACCGCTCGTTTTTCCGAAGGAAAAAAGAATAATAGAATTGTAGTAAATGGCTACTCAACCGTCCATCGGGACCGCTGAGCAGCGTCGTAAAGAATCGGGCAAAGCGCCCGGCCGAGGCTGGCCGAGAGGAAATGGCGGCCCCCGCGAAGGAGAGTCACTCACACGTTCTTCGCAGGATATTCACCGCGCGCCTCCGCATAGCGTGGAAGCGGAGCAAGGTGTCCTCGGTTCAATGCTCATCTCGCCGCGCGACGCGATCGCCGAATGCGTCGAGAAAATCAACGAGGAATACTTTTACGTCCCGGCGCATCAGACGATCTACAACGTCCTTGTCGATCTTTGGAACACCGGACAAGCGATCGATCTGATCACCTTCACGCAAGTCCTGCGCGATCGGAATTTGCTCGAAGGCGTGGGCGGCGCCGCATTTGTCACCAGTCTCTTCACCTTCGTGCCAACGGCGGCCAACGTCGGTTATTACATCGACATCGTCCGCGACAAATACATTCTGCGGTCAATCATCGCGGCTGCCACCGAAAGCGTGCGCCGCGCCTACGAGGAGCAGGACGAAGTGGGCAATCTTCTCGACGAAGTGGAACAGAAAATCTTCGCCGTGGGCGAGGATCGCTTCAAAGGCCAGATGCTTTCGATGAAAGACCAGGTGATGGAAGCAATCGAGTCGATCGAGAAACTTTACGAGCGCAAGGGCGGGATCACTGGCATCTCCACGGGTTTTGTCGAATTCGACCGGATGACCAGTGGATTGCACCCCGCAGAAATGATCGTGATCGCGGCGCGACCGAGCATGGGTAAAACCGCGCTGGCCATGAACATCGCCGAGCATGTCGCGATCAACGAAAAACTTCCGGTCGGCGTTTTCAGCCTGGAGATGAGCAGCCAGCAGCTGGTGCAACGCCTGCTCTGCTCGCGCGCCCGCGTTAATTTGCAAAAAGTGCGCGACGGATTTTTGGGCGAGCGCGATTTCCCGAGTTTGACGGCTGCTGCGTCGAAATTGGCGGAAGCGAAGATCTTCATCGACGACAGCGCCAGCCTTACCATTCTCGAATTGCGCGCGAAAGCGCGTCGCTTGAAGGCGCAGCAGGACGTGCAGCTCATCATCGTCGATTATTTGCAACTGCTAAGATCGACGTCCAGGCGGGCGCAGGACAACCGTCAGCTCGAAATCTCCGAAATTTCAGCGGGCCTGAAGGGCTTGGCCAAAGAACTGAAGATTCCGCTGATCGTCGTGGCTCAATTGAATCGGCAACCGGAAGCGCGCTCCGGGGGAAAACCGCGCTTGAGCGACCTGCGCGAGTCCGGTTCCATCGAACAGGACGCCGATCTCGTCGGCTTACTCGTTCGACCGGAAATTTACGAAGAGGACGAAGAGGCGCGCGCCGAAAAAGCCGGCGAAGCGGAATTCATTATCGCGAAACAGCGCAATGGTCCGGTCGGCGAAATCCCGCTCACGTTCCTGAAAGAATTCACACGCTTCGAAGATCGCGCGCGAAACGTCACCGAGCCCGAAGAAGCGTTTTAGAGCGACTTCGCCGCCTCGATCACGTGCTTGGCGTCGATCCCGCGCTCTTTCATCACTTCGGCGCCGGGTGCGCTTAAGCCGAACTGATGCAGCCCGACGACTTTGCCGTCGAGGCCAACGTACTGGTCCCAAATCTGGGTAACGCCGGCCTCAATCGCCACGCGCTTGCGACAGGATTTCGGCAGAACTTCCTCGCGATACTTTTCCGATTCGCGTGCGAAGCGCTCGAAGCACGGCATCGAAACAACGCGCACGCCGTCGCCCAGTTCTTTCGCCGCGGCGAAAGCATGCTGCAATTCGCTGCCGCACGACATGATGATGAGATCGAGTTTTCCTTTTTCTTTCTTGGCGATGTAGCCGCCGCGCAGAACTCCTTCGCGCCGCAGTTTTACATCGACATCATTCAATATCGGAACGACCTGGCGCGTGAGTGCCAGAAATGTCGGCCCATCGGTTCGTTGCATCGCGGCGGCAAATGCGCCTGCGGTTTCTTCGGGATCGGCCGGACGAATAACGTCAATGTTGGGCATTAAGCGAACCGAGCTCACCGTTTCAACCGGCTCGTGGGTCGGCCCATCTTCGCCAACGCCGATTGAGTCGTGCGTGAAAATATAAGTGTTCGGTAGATGCGATAACGCGGCGAGGCGAATAGAAGCGCGGCAATAATCCGTGAAGACGAGGAACGTCGCTCCAGAGGCGCGAAAAAGTCCGTGATAAGAAATTCCATTAAGAATCGCGCACATCCCGTGTTCGCGGATGCCGAAATGGACGTTGCGACCTTTTGGATTGTCGCGGGTGAAATCCTCACCGTCTTTGATGTAGTTTAACGTCGATCCATGCAGATCGGCGCTGCCGCTCATGAGTAACGGCATCGCCTGCGCAATCGGCTGCAGCGCTTCGCTCCCCGCTTTGCGCGTAGCCAGTTTCGAATCTTTCGGAAACTCCGGAATCTTGGATAAAAGATCGGCAGGAACTTTTCGCTCAATCCCGTCATCGAGCAGCTTCGCCTTATCCGGATTTGTCTTGCGCCACTCGTTGTAAATTTTTTTCCAACTATCGTACTGGGCGAGCAATTTTTTCTTGTGCCCGGCGAAATAATCGTACGTCTCCTTTGAAACGAAATAATGTTCGTCGGGTAAACCGAGACCTTTCCTCGCTGCATCGACATACGGCGCGCCGGCTTCGCCATGCGCCTTGTAAGTCCCCTCCACCTCCGGGACGCCTTTGCCGATCAAAGTGTGCGCAACGATGAACTTCGGTTTTCCGTTGTTGTTCTCCTTCGCGTTGTTGAGCGCGTCGAGAAACTGCTGCATGTCCTGGCCGTTAATTTCCTGGACATCGAATCCGTAAGCTTTAAATCGGGCCGCCGTATCTTCGCTCTGTGTCGCTGTGGCAGGCGCATCCAACGTAACCGCGTTGGAATCGTAAATAAGGATCAGATTATCGAGACCGAAATGTCCGGCGAACGCGCTCGCTTCGGCCGACACGCCTTCCTGTAAACAACCATCGCCCGCCAAACAGATGCAATGCTGATCAAAAATGCGTTGCTCAGGCGTGTTGAAACGCGCGGCCGCCATTTTCATCGCAACTGCGATGCCGACGGCGTTACCAACGCCTTGGCCGAGAGGACCGGTTGTGCATTCGACCCCGGGGGTCTCGCCAAATTCAGGATGCCCTGGAGTTTTCGAATGCAATTGCCGGAAACGTTTGATCTCCGACATCGGCAAATCGTATCCGCTCAGATGCAGCCAAGCGTAAAGAAACATACTGCCGTGACCGGCCGAAAGAACAAAATAGTCGCGATTAATCCAACGCGGCTCATCGGGATTATGTTTTAAAGCGTGGCCATACAGCACCGCTCCCATTTCGGCGCATCCGAGTGGAAGGCCCAGATGGCCTGATTTTGACGCCTGAACAGCGTCCATACACAAACCGCGCGCCTCAGTCGCCGCACGGGAAAGGGCTTCGATGTTCAAACTCATGGGACGTTATTAGCGAGCGGCCACGGAAAACGAAAGCAGATTCCAGTTTTGCGGTTGAGAGGGAAGCAAAATGACCTCGGGCGGTGGCCAAATGACTGAAAGCATCGCTCAATTGGCAGGGCCTTTGAATAACTTGTGAATAAGATTACGGCCACAGCGTATTTTGTACACACGGTTTTGTGAACAAGGGTGTAATTTTCAAGGTCTGGCGGCGGTAATTGTCGATCTTTACATGAAGCTCTCAGAAATCGCTGCGATACTACGCGAGATCGGCGTCTCGCCGGTCAAGACGCTCGGCCAAAATTTCCTGCACGACCGCAATCTCACTCAGTGGATCGTGGCACAGGCCAATCTGACGCCGGAAGACTACGTGGTCGAAATCGGTCCGGGTTTGGGCGCTTTAACAAAAGCGGCGCTGGCCAAAGGCGTCCGTGTACTCGCGATCGAAAAGGACGCGCGCTTAGCGAAATTTTTACGCGAGAGATTTCATGATCTACAGCTGGAAATCCTGCACGCCGACGCGCTCGCATTCGACACCCGCGTCCTTTATGCGCAGCGCAGCGTGAAATTGCTCGGAAATCTTCCTTACTATGTTTCGAGTCAACTGCTCTTGAAGTTTCTCAAATATCCGAGTCCTATTTCGCTGTGGTTGTTGATGTTACAAAAGGAGATGGCGAAGCGCCTCTCGGCCACTCCATCCACGAAAGATTATGGTGCGCTTACCTTGCAAGTGCAGCTGCATTATCGAGTAGAATATTTGCGCACCGTTCCAGCGACTGTTTTTGTTCCGCAACCTGAAGTCGATTCCGCGCTCGTTCGAATCACCCAACGAGATCCGCTCGACTTACCTCATTGTGATTATGGGTTATTTGAAAAATTAATTCGGCTCGGTTTTTCACAAAGACGAAAGCAATTGCGAAAATTGCTTCGCGAATTTCTCCCCGACTGGGAAAAAACAACTGAGGCGCTTGGTTTAAATCCCAAGGCACGGGCCGAAGAACTGTCACTGCGGCAATGGATTGCGCTGACGAATCATGTCGCTCCAATTGGCCCGGCGAGCCCCGAGACGATGCAACAGGAAGAGTTCCCGGTAGTCGACGAATCCGACCACGTCCTCAGGAGTGCCTCCCGCCCCGAGGTGCATGGGAATAACTTGCTGCATCGGGCTGTTCACATCCTCATTTTCAACAAAATCGGGGACCTTTACCTGCAAAAGCGGTCCCCCTGCAAAGATCGACATCCACGTCTGTGGGATTCGAGCGCAGCCGGGCATGTGGAGGCCGGTGAAGAATACGATGAGGCCGCCAGGCGCGAGCTAAAGGAAGAACTTGGGATCGACGTTCCGCTGGAAAGAGTCGTTAAACTGCCGGCCTCGGAGCGCACCGACTACGAATTCGTCTGGCTGTATTGTGGGCGCCACGATGACGACTTCCATCTAGACCGAACCGAAATTGAATATGGTGGTTTCTTTCCACTAGCGATCGTCAACGGCTGGATCAAAGCGCGGCCGGAAGAATTTGCCCCGGGCTTTGCCGAATGCTGGAAAGCTTACCTGAAAAAAGAGTCTTAGCGTCTGCGCCGGCGCGCAGATGTCGCTCTTGAACCGCGTTTGCGGGCGCGGCCGATCGCTGTCCGCTTAAAATTTCGCGCAGCGCGGCGCGCGGCTTCTTTCCCTCCGCAAAGAGAATCGCTGAACATCTTTGTAATCGCGGTTTTTCCGCGGAGAAGATGCACTTGAAAACCGTGGGTCTGTTTTTTCGCGCGCGTCTTGGTATCGATGCGCCGGATATTTGGTTCGGACTCAGGATTAGATCGTCTTCTCATGAGGCTCTGCCTAACAACTAGCCAAAACGCCCCGAGAATCAACGGGAGGCTGCGGTTTCATGAATGGGGCACCGATTTACCAGGTGAGGGCAAATCCCACGCTCGCCATTTTTCCTCGATGAGCCAATGATAAGCAAAATCGCCCGAGCGCATCTTCTCGTGGGAGTAATTGTCCGGCGGATTTTTCGGATCGATCACGACGTGGCGATTATAATTCGGCGACCGCGGGTCATCGCTCCAAACGTCGGCTTCGGTTACCTGGTGATAGGGATAGTCGCCTCCGGGCGGCAATTTCGCATCATAACCAAACACCTCGCCGATTTTAAAAATTCCCGCCGGGGCGCGCCCATCGCGTTCTTTTTTGCGAAGACCGGGCTCATTTTGACCGGCCAACCCCGTGCCCCAGGCAATGCCATTTTTGCCAAGCAAAACCGGAAGCTGACGCGTAACGGCGGTCCAACTGCCGCCGCGTGTTCGCTCAAACAACTGAAGTTTGCCGTGCATCGAATTCCAATCCGGCGAGATCCCGAGAATAAGTTGCGTGCAATCGCCCGGCACGCCATCGGCATGTACGCTGCTGACAAAGGAAATCAGCGCGCCGCAGCAAACTGCACGTAAGATCGACATAAACATTCCCAAACTTAAACGCGCACTTTATTGATTCTGTCCAACTCGTTTTTCGCGTGAAGAAAAGTATCGCCGCTCTGATTATCGTTATTGCCGTGTTCGCCAGCTACGCGCCTGCGGTGCGCGACGGGTTCGTTTGGGACGATACCGCTTTGATCCTGCGCGATCCGCTCATTAGAAGCTGGCGGTTGATTCCGGAAGGCTTCAATCACTTCCTCTTTGTCGATGCCACGGCCGCGGATTTTTACCGCCCCCTCCAACGCCTCAGTTATACCCTCGATTACGCGGCCTTCGCGTTTCGACCTGGAGGCTATCACTTGGTCAGCATCTTTTGGCACGCGGCGGCGGCAGCCGCGCTGTTGTTCTTTGCCGAAGAGCTATTGCTCGCGTTTGGAATAGAACAGCGAATACGTCGCTGGATCGCGTTCCTGGCCACACTCATCTGGGCGGTCCATCCAGTGCAGAGCGCGGCCGTGGTTTACATTTCGGGTAGGGCCGACCCGCTGGCCGCTGCCTTCGGTTTCTTCGGTTTGTACTTAATTCTTCGCAGCATGCGCGCGGTGGGCCGGCCCAAATTGTTTTTTCTCATCGGCGCCGGCATTGCCTTTCTCTTGAGCGCGTTGAGCAAAGAGACAGGATTAATTTTTCCATTACTCGCGCTCGTCTTTTCCGTTCTCCGAAAGAATTGGGTCGATATGTGGAAGGCAGTCGCAATTGCTGCATTTATCGGCGCGATTTATTTCACTTTGCGCGCCGGAGCGGAACATATTTCCCCTCCAACGTTAAGCGCTCCTGCGCCAGCGCTTGTTAGGCCAATTATCACAGCACGCGCGGTCGCTGAGTATGCCGGTCTGGTTTTGTCCCCCCTCAATCTGCACATGGACCGGGACGTCGAGACCCAACCGACCGGTTTCAACGAAGCGAGCTTGGAAAGAGCGGCGTGGCGAGAAATGCAAACGCTTCTCGGGATCGTGCTAATCGCGGCCGCTATTTACTGGATGGTGCGCGCACACAAGCGTAATGGGACCGTGTTCGCCTGTCTGTTGTTTGCGGCGCTAACTTATTTGCCCGTAAGCGGAATTGTCGCCCTGAACGCCACGGTCGCGGAGCATTGGATTTACCTGCCGAGCGCATTTCTTTTTTTAGCGGTCGCAGTCGAAATCAGCGCGTTCGTGGAAAAACGCACTCTGCGAAGATCGACAACTATGTTCGCGGCCGCGGTGCTGCTGGGCTGGCTCGCATTTCTCGGCGTGAGGACATTCATCCGCACGTTCGATTGGAAAGATCAGCGGACATTTCTTGAGCGAACGATCGCAAGCGGCGGCGAGTCGGCACGCATGCTGATCAACTTGGGCGGCTTGGAATTGAGCGAAGGAAAACTGCAAGACGCAGCCGTGCACTTGCATGCTGCTTTGAAAAAGAAGCCGGACCAACCCTTGGCCGTGATCAATCTGGCGGCGGTGGCATTGAAGCAAAATGACTTTAAGACAGCGCGGCAGCTTCTCACCCGTGCCACGCAAATGCCGCTCGTTGACGCGCAGGCGTACGATCTCCTTGCCGTCCTCGAATTCAGGGAACACGGACATGTCGATCTAATGCGGATGCGACTCGCGGCCCGGACCGGCCCGCCCAATTGGTCGATCGAAAAGCGCTATGTCAGGTTGCTCGACGAAACCGGCGGAACCGCAGCGGCAATCTCCGAGTTGCAAACATGTTTACGAACGCAGTGGTATCGGGCGGAAAGTTGGCAATTGCTCAGCGAGCTGCTTGCCAAAGCCGGACGCGCCGAGGAAGCAACCGCAGCACTCTGGCGCGCTCAGACCTACGACGTACATCTCGTTCCTCAAAGCGCTCCGATGGCTAGCGCGATACCGACAGCAACTGCTACGCCGAGGCCCAGCGCCTCATCAAGCGCAGCTGCATCCCCTACCGCGACTCCAGCAGCCTCAGTAACGTTAAGGATTTCGCCGAAGGCTGCTGCCAGCCGATCGAAGGAGCGCGGCAAAAAGGCCTCGCAAAAACGCGCTACCGAAGAACGAACGACACCAAGCGCGACTCCGAGAACTACCGAAGAGCAAGAATAACGACAATCATCACACCTTTGGCGCTGTCGCCTCAACCGCCGCCGTGTCCGCGGGAAGATATTTCATCCCAATCAGCCAAAGAACACCGGCAATCATCATCGTCGCCGAGACAACAAGAAACGCAATATTCATGTTCGTATGATCCGCAACCGCGCCGATCAATGGCGGTGCAACCGCGTCACCGAGCGCATGAATGATCAAAATATTGAGGGCGAAGGCGGTCGCGCGCACCGACGGATGGGTCACATTCGCCAGCGCAGTGTTTGATGGGCCGGTGTTGAAAAAAAGAAAGAAGATCGCGATGAACATCAGGACCCATGCTGCGGGGAACGGCGTGAAAAGCATGGCGGCCGAAAACGGAAACGCGATCAAGATTCCAATTCCTGAGACGAGAAAATAGGAACCGGCGAAACGTTTGCGCAGAAGATCGCCGGTAAATCCGCCGAGCAGAGTCGCTGCTAACCCCGCGAAGACCAGGATCCCACCGAAGACAATCCGGCTGCTTGGCGGCAAACCGCGATATTCGAGATAGCCCGGGACCCAAAACGACAAGCCACCGATCGCAAAAGTCAGTGCTGTCATCGCGAAGGTGTTCAAAACGTAGGAGCGGATGCGCGCGAGGCCGAGATAATCTTGCAAGCTCGCGCGCCGTTTCTGTTTCAGTCTTTCGAATTGTTCGCGCGGATCACGTCGGAAAAAACAAAGGAAACCAAGCAATAGGCCCGGTGGCGCCACCGCGAAGAATGCGGTCTGCCAACCCCAATACGATGTGGCAAATCCACCAATGGCGTAGCCGACCGCGCTCCCGACCGGCATCGCCACGTAAAAATACGAAAGCATGCGGCCGCGCAGCGCTAGCGGAAAAAAGTCGGCAATAATCGTCGGCGCAGCCGGACCGTAGCCGCCCTCCCCCACTCCAACGAAGAGTCGCATCGTAAACAGCAACGCGAATGTACCGGCGAACCCCGATGCCGCCGTAGCTGCGCTCCACAAAATCACGCCCGCGCCGATGATGAGCCAGCGCGACATCCGGTCAGCCAGCCAACCAAAGATTGGCGCGGAAATCATGTAGCTGACGAGGAATGCGGTCCCGAGAAAACCGGTTAGAGTATGGGCGTTTGGATCGCCCACTGAAAAAAAATGCGCCCGTATTTCCGGCTCAACTGACGCCAGCACTTGCCGGTCGATGTAATTGAAAAGGTTGATTGCAAGCAGCAGCCACAACGCGGTTCGGCCGCCGGGAAGAGGGGACACGCTCGTTTCCATCGACAATTGTCGATTGCAGATGGGAGCGCGCTGATTGTAAATCATAAATAATGCCTTCGACCTCCGCCGCCGAGCGCGCGCTTTACTTCTTCGGCCGCCTGCTTGTGCGTTGTTTTTATCGCGCCACTGCCCTCGGACTTGAACGTCTACCGGCCGGCGGATTTCTTCTTCTGCCCAATCACATCAGCTGGGTC
>WNFR01005289.1_pt1 | contig 13189 bp, 11 predicted proteins | sample 5400221 | NCBI WGS metagenome assembly WNFR01 (sample SAMN13153357, study PRJNA577476) | soil metagenome | isolation source: 40 cm soil under Madrone tree | place: USA:California | collected 2016-06-14
CCGCTCGCCATCGCTATCACCACTCTTCTGACGCTGATCTTTACCTGTGCTCCTATCTTCAAAAGCCGCGTGCGGATCGTTCCGCTTTGTGCCCGCTCCATCTCCGTCCCTTTTAACCCAATCCGTCTCAACTCACTCATCATCACGTACGCTATTGACGAGAACCACAACCTCATCTGATTAGCCTTCATCGTCGCTGCGCTCGTTCGGTCTGCGAACAGATCCAACTGTTGTTCCTTGATCCGGTTCTCCATTTCCCCGCGCCCGCAGTATTCCTTCTCGTACAACACCTTTGCGCCATACTCTTCCTTCTTCAGCGACGTCACTACAAATCTCGGGTTCTCTCCCTTCGCCAGGTGTTCCGCTTTTCCTACCACTCGCCTCTCACAACTCCAACTCTCCAGCGTCTTGTATCGAAAATCCTTGAACCGTCTCGCCTCTTTTCCAGTCCTCTCGTATTCCGCTTTCGCCTCCCCCCATCTCCTCTTCTATTTCTTTCTTCAATCGTGCGTTTTTCGCCAGTCCAAACAAATAATCCACTTTCTTACTCTCGCACCATGCCATCAACTCGTCGCGGCAAAACCCTGAGTCTCCTCGTACCACTATCTCCACCGCCGGCCAGCGCTCTCTGATCTGCCCTATCACCCGCTCTAACTCCTCCACAGACCCCGCGCTTCCGTCTATGTCCGACTTCCGCAACTTCGCCACCAGCAGATGCTCTCCCGCGAATATGTATAACGGCAGATAGCAGTAGTTCCCATAATACCCGTGGAAGAATCTCCCTTCCTGCTTCCCATGGATCAAATCGTCCGTCGCATCAAGGTCCAGCACGATCCGCTTTGGCGCTTCCTCATACGCATCCAGAAAGACTTCCACAAATATCTTCTCTGCGGCCTTCTCATCCAGCACTATCTTCTTGTATCGCTCGTTCTCTTCCAGCTTCCCCTTGTTCAACTCCAACCGGTTCAACGTGCTCTTCCCAGCCAGCGCCTTTCCTCGATCTCGCTCTCTTGCTCTGCTCTCGCCGCTCGGATCTTCTTTTCCCACCAGTACTGCCAGCATTGGATCGTGCCGTAGATTATCGTGGTCATTCAGATCTTCATACCCAAGCGCCATCGCGTACACCCGTTGCGCTATTAACTCCTCTTTCGTATGTTCCACTGTCCGCGCGTCTCGATAGTCCGTGAAGCATTCCGCGAATCGCCCGATAATCCTTCTTCGCTCTTCCACTTCTCGCAACAACAGTCCGCCACCTTCGCTTGTAATCTTTCCATCGGAAAAGTTTGCTACTACTGATCGGCGTCCCAGGGCTTGAAACCCGTAATCTTTGAAGTTACACTCTGTACTCAAGAGGCTGTCCCTTTCTTTCGTCTTAAGTTGTTCTAGACAAACTACTTATACGAAGTCGGACAGCCTTTTGTTTCTCTACTGGTGAGAAATGCGGGCTAACTCCCTCCCTAAATCGTCTCATCTTCCGATGCGTGTTAATTGGCTGGCGTCGTACTGTCGGTGTATCCCGGAGAAGGATCAGTGGGCGGGTTTCGCCCTTTTCGTTACTACACTGAATCCAGTGTTGCCTCGTTCAAGATCGTTTCCGGGAAACGACCAACAGGATTCACCATAAAGCTTTGGTGCATGTCAAAACGATCGAGCCGGCCGAAAGTCCTCGGGGAAAGTGAAACGGGTGCGAACCTGAAATGTCCACAACGTCGATAAATGTAGAACTTTGCGCGATTTGGGTTAGGGACTGGCGACGTATACTGTACAAACTACTGCAACTTCTGCTCGATTTAAGCCTCCTCATTTTTGCTTTTTACCTCGCCTATCTCCTTCGATTTGACTTTAGCATTCCTGAAAAAGAACTCGTTTCCTTCTCTGTCCAACTTCCGCTCGTCGTTCTGCTTCAACTGGGAATTCTATATCTATGCGGCGTGTACAAATTCATATGGCGCTACATTGGGCTGGCAGAGATAAAGCGCTTTGTACTTGTCGCTGTTTGGTCGATTTTCCCGTTGCTTGCCTTAAGGATATTCCTCCCGAATTCCATGCAGCAGTTTAGAATTCCTATATCGATAATCTTCACCAACGCGCTTCTGAGTTTCAGTGGGGTGCTCGCCGTTCGCGTGATGCGGCGGGAAGCGCACGAGCGCTCTGTGCGCAGTTTCGGAAAGCGGCGCCAGGGCTTGCGTCGCTCCGTACTTCTAATCGGAGCCGGAAGAGCTTCAGACTAACGGCGAGTTCATGAGCAAAACGCTACACCCAAAGATCTATATCGGAAAGATTGCCGGCCAGAGCGGAGCAAAGCTTAACCATGCACTGGAGCAATTATCCTTCTTCGCAAGGAATGGATGGGAAAGAGAATTGCGTCGAATTATGAACGATATTCTACCTGAGGCTACAGTGGAGATAGATACGATTCAGTTATTGCCTGCTCCTCCGGCAAACAATAAGTATTATGCATCGGCAGGCACAGGCAATCATTAACCTACTGCGACAAAACATTCGAAAAAGGAAAGGATTATGGAAAACTCCAACAGGCTCACGTTGGAAGGGGTTTATGTTTTCCCTGGCGGTGAGGAGGCTTGGATTGACGATATGAGAAAAATGAACTCGTTCACGCCTCGTGCTGTGGACAAAGTTGATCCAGCTTGTCTTCAAATTCACTTCGGCTAAACGGTTTTGAGATATATTCAATCAACCCGCCCTCGTCGATAATGTCGATTTCGCAAAAAAGGCTAATTCCAAGCCGTCCGTGCGCAGTCATAAAAAGAATAGGTATTCCCCGAAGCCGCTTGGATTCCCGAATCTCTTTTGCTGCCGATATCCCATCTATTAGAGGCATGCTCAAATCGAGGACGATCAAGTCAGGTACCTCAATTGAAGCCAGATCAACGGCCTCTTTCCCATTATCAGCTTCAATCACAAGGAACCCTTTGTTCGTCGCAATCTGACTAAGCAACAGCCGTATATCTAAATCATCTTCGGCTATAAGGACTTTAGCGGATTTGTGATCCAGGTTGTTCATTTGGAAATCTTATCTTTCGTTGGGTCGCTGTCTTTTATTCCGGCACTGCATTCAAAATGATTTGTGCTAACGCCGGACAGGTTGTCTCGCGATATCATGAATCCACCTGATTTAACGGGTCGGTTCGATGTTGAAGCGGGTACTTGCAAATACCGGAGTCTTTGCAAGTTGCGTGTTTATAATGAAAGACCCATCGCAAAAATCGAGCTTCGAGACCAATTATATTTTCGATACGCATTGAATGTCGGACGGAGCACTGAAAAAATTGAAGCTCCTTCACCAATTGGCTGCTTGTTCGACTCGCGCCTTATGTTCAAATGGAAACGAAATCTGCAGTAAAGCTGTTGCTGATGCCCCGACAATCATGTATGAATGATCCAGATAGTTGCTGTCAATCGCAGTTGTCGCATCGTCCGTTGATATAATGGGAGCGTCGAGAGTCGAACACTACCTTAAATAGTAACTCCAGCAGGTTCAGAAGAAAAGTTAATTTGTGAATATCGCATATTTCGATACTTTGTGAACATGAATACTCGTCTCGATCACAGGACTGAGAATTCAGGAATATATAATGGCTCTACCGGTAACACACTGCCTGATCGGCGCAAGCGTCGTTGTTGCCTTATGGTAAAATAAACCATCTGAGAGCATTTGGAGGCCGATGCTTCTGGGTGTATTGGTAGCAATGCTGCCTGACCTGGATTTCATCTTTACATGGTTTCTTCACCTTTCATCCGATTGGCATCGTGGCTTTTCACATTCGATTGTTTTTGCCTACCTCTTGGGCTGGGGCGCATCTCGCCTGCTTGGACGACGGGATTTCAGGAGTGTCATTGTAATCGGCACAGCCGCGGCCACGCATGGAATCCTGGATGCACTAACGTTGACGAAGGGAGGAGTGGAGTTGTTATGGCCGTTTATCTCGGAAAGATTCGCTTCCGGACTTTTTGAGTACCCCGATGTGGTGGATGTGAACTTCAGCTTTCAGGACGATCTCATTTGGATTAGAGGACTGTTGCGCCTGATAGAGCTTTGTTTTGGCGAAACTTTAATTTTCGCTCCAGTCTTTTTGCTGAGCATCTTGTATCGAAGAGTATTCGTCAAAAGCACGAGTTGACGAATCAGCGTTAGCCGATTTGCATTAGCCGAATAACTTCGGCCCTGTTGCAATGTACACGATGATATTTGGACGAGATCCGAAGCTCGGATAATGGCTTCTTAAAATCGACTGTCCAATTTGCGCTGCTCCCGTTCACAGCCGCTAAGTTCGGCAAATCGCCACTTGCTTCTACCGGGCGGGGCCCAGCACTTTCCTCACCACTCTTGCCAGATCCTCAGGGGCGAACGGCTTTTGAATGAAAGTTGCGTCGTCGTCCAGCACTCCCTGATGAACGATCGCACTATTTGTATAGCCGGACATATAGATCACATTCATTTCAGGCCGAAGCCTGCCCAGCCGATCTGCCAATTCGCGGCCACTCATCTTCGGCATCACCACATCCGTGATGAGGAGATGAATTGGCTCCTTGTGGCTTTCGCAAATTAACATTGCTTCGCTGCCGGTAGCAGCTTGCAGAACACGATAACCGTATACCTCCAGTACCTGGCGGGCCAGGTCTCGTAACACTTGCTCGTCCTCAGCTATCAGAATAGTCTCCGTTCCGTGCAAGTCTTCTTCACTTTCGATGCGGTTCGCGATTTTTCCAGCACTTTCGTCAACGCGTGGCAAATAGATTTTAAAGGTTGTCCCTCTTCCAACTTCACTGTAAACCCAAATGTTTCCGCCCGACTGTTTGACTATGCCGTAGACCGTGGAGAGCCCCAGTCCTGTCCCTTTGTCAATCTCCTTTGTCGTGAAAAACGGTTCGAAGATATGCGCTCGAGTTTGTTCATCTATTCCAATTCCGTTGTCGGTCACAGCCAGCATCACGTAAGGCCCTCGGATGACGGTGATATGTTGTCCGGCATACTCTGCATCAAGGTAGACGTTACCGGTCTCGATCGTTAACGTACCGCCTTGCGGCATCGCATCGCGCGCATTAACTGCTAGATTCACTATGACCTGTTCGATCTGACCTGGATCGGCTCTAACCGATCCAAGATTGGCCCCTGGGGCTGTTCGAAGCTCGACATCTTCCCCGATCAGTCGTCGAAGCAGTTTTCCCAGATCCAAAACCAGCCAGTTGAGGTCCAGGACCTTAGGTTGTAAAACCTGTTTACGGCTGAAGACCAGAAGCTGGCGAGTCAGAGATGCAGCACGCTCACCTGCCTTTTTGATCTCTTCGAGGTTATGCCGCAGCGGATCTTCACCTCTTATACGTCTTAAGCCAAGATCGCTGTACCCGGTGATTGCCGTCAGGAGGTTGTTGAAGTCGTGAGCGATACCACCAGCTAACATCCCTACGGCTTCCATTTTCTGTGAATGGCGAAATTGTTCTTCGAGTTGCTTTCGTTCAGTGACATCGCGTGCGATACCCTGCATGCCGACGGGTTCTCCGTCCTGATAAATAAATCGGGTATTGACCTCCACTGCGACATGTCGTCCGTCCTTTGCGACAATCTCCAGGTCATAGATCGTTTCTTTTTCATCGGCGCGCTTGCCTTCGAGCATCTTGCGCACTGTTTTAAGGAATTGAGGCGCGACAATTTGCGTCAGATTTAACGTTAGAGCTTCTTCCCGGGAATAGCCGGTGATCTGCTCGCCTGCTCTGTTAATTGAGGTGTAATTGCCGTTTAGATCGTGTGTGTAGATAATGTCACGGGCATTTTCGACGAGGTCGCGATAACGATCTTCACTCTTGCGTAACGCAGCCTCTGCTCGTTTCTTTTCGGTCACATCATGTGCAACAGCACGCACAATCGGAACGGCAACGCCCTCTATACGAAGGGAGTTCGAATATTCCCAGACACGCCTTTCACCGGTTCTCGTCTTCAAAGCCATCAAACCGCGGGCGTCTCCTCTCTTCAAAAGAGCCGACATATAATGATCGAATCGATCGACGAATTCCGGCAAGAGGGCCTCACGGATGTTTCGGCCTAGTAGAGCATCAGGAGCAAAGCCTAAGCTTCGCGCAGCCGTTTGATTAATTGAGAGAAGACGTCCTTCCAAATCATGCGTGCAGATCAAGTCATGGCTGTTTTCCACGAGGTCCCTATAGCGATCCTCGCTCTCGCGTAGCGTTTTTTCCGCCGTTCTTCGGGCGTGGCGCTCTCGTGCCTCGTGCAATTCACGTTCGATCGTTGGGACTAAACGTGTCAAATTATCCTTCATCAAATAGTCATGCGCGCCGGCGCGAATGACCTCGACGGCTGCCTCTTCGCCGATGGTGCCGGAGACGATGATAAATGGAATGTCCTTGTCGACTTGTTTCAGGAGTGCAAGTGCGGCAAGCGAGTTGAACCGAGGCATTGAATAGTCACATAGTATGATATCCCAGTCCTGGGATATCAACGCCGAATTCATCGTTTCAGCAGTGTCGACACGTTCAGATTTTACTTCATAGCCCGCCCGTGCCAGGTGACGGCCGAGCAATGCTGAGTCACGCTCTGAATCCTCAACGTATAATACTCTTAATAATCCACTCATTAGTTGTAACTATTCGACTGGTGATAGAGTCAGATGTTCAGCGAGCCATAAAAGTTCCACTTGCCAGGCAGCCACCAAATAGTGCTCGAGGTCAACAGGTTTTGGATTGTAGCTGTTCGCTCCCAGACCAAAGCTGTTGATCAGACCTTCTTCCGCATTGGAGGAACTGAAAATGATTACCGGCGGGCGCCATCTACGCTCGTCCGTTCGGATCCTTTTCAGAACTTCAAAACCGTTTAACTTTGGCAGTTTCAAATCCAGCAGAATCCTTTGCGGCGTTTACGCTGCTGTCACGAGCCAGTGCTAAAGAGATAGTTCAACGAGTCCGCTCCGTCCCGAACAACAACTGCTTCGTTGATATTTTTATTTACTTAGGGCGCAAAGAGTGAGAGCCTCCTCGGGATTATCTTCAACCAACAGGATGATCTTGTCGTTCATATTTGTTCATCGCTGAATCCATAACAGTAAAATAGAAGTTCGCCCCGCTGCCCACCGCTCCCTCAGCCCAGACGCGCCCTCCATGACGAAGAACAACGCGCTGGACGGTCGCAAGTCCGATGCCTGTACCTTCAAACTCAGTGGCTCGATGAAGCCGTTGAAACGCCTGGAATAATTTGTTCGAATAATTCATATCAAAGCCGGCTCCATTATCTCGGACGACAAAGGCGGTTTCTCCCTCTTTTTGTTCGCGTCCAAAACTGATCACTGTTTGTTCCTGCTTTGATGTGAACTTCCATGCGTTTCCCAAAAGGTTGCTTAGCATGATCTGCAAAAGGCGCTTATCGCCCCAGACCGAAAGGCCTTTTTCTATATCGATGATAGCTTTCCGTGTCGTATCTCTCTCTTTTAGACCCGACATCACTTCCTCGGCCAGACTACTGAGATCGATCAATTCTCGATGCATTTCACTGCGTGCCACGCTGGACAAAAGTAACATGTCATCGATCAGCTGAGACATCTCCTGGGTGGCGGCACGGATCGCGTTCAGATGACCTATTCCGACTTCATCCAGACCATCCGAATAATCTTCAATCATTATCTGGCTAAAACCGTCAATGTGACGCAGCGGTGCGCGCAGATCGTGTGAAACCGAGTACGTGAAAGCTTCGAGTTCACTGTTAGCTGCCTGGAGTTGCGCCGTCCGCTGAGCAACACGAAACTCCAGTTCTGCATTGAGATTTTTGACCTCATCTTCGGCTTTGCTTCGTTGGGCGACCTCCTCGTGAAGTTTCTCGTTAGTCTCTGCCATCTGCCTCGACCTCCGGCGTGCGACCATGGCGAAAACAACGGCAGCCACCAACAAAACGGCCAACGTGATGATAACTGCGATTCCAAGTGTTCCGATTTTAATCCTGAGCCGCAACGTCCTTCCAAAAACCCTGATTATAATCTGGCTGGTCCGTGAATCTGCGGGCGAATTCTGTGCACTCTGAACATCTGCAGCTGAGGGAGTGGGGATAGCCGTGGATTGGGCATATACGTGCCCGACCGAAACAACGGCCAAAAATACAACAAGCCTTAAACTGTCGGTGAATCTTTTTGGTCTCATGTTTGGATCCTGCAATCCTGCTCCAGATGCGAAGAATCAATGGCGCTACAGCGATGAAAAATATTTACGGTACTTTCGCTTCAAGAAGCGAATGCACCTCTGGCTACAGCATCGGCAAAAATGCCGATTTGCTCGAACTGCTGCGCCTCAACGTATCGTTGTGGCGCGAGCGCGACATGCTTTCAAGAAGTACATTCAAGAATCGATATCCAAAGCATCATCAATGTTTTGGATATCACGTGGAGCTCAGTGAGGCGAGATCATAAGTATTAGTGGACTATGTTAATCGCTTTCCAAAACGTAGGGGGTCTAAGGACCGTAGCTTACTATATTTATGTACTCTGGTCTGCGGTGAAGTCAAGTATAAGTCCAGGGAACTGCCGCATCCGCCCAGCAGAGATCAGGCCGTGCGGCTTAATTCATTTGCCTCTGCGCGAGGAGATTACACATTTCAAACTCCCCCAATGCCGTTCTCAAGGCGACAAACCACAACTCTATCGACTGGACCTATCTGTTGCAGTGTCACCTCAGGTGCCGGACCTCAATGCTATACCTTGTGGCGGGAGAGGTGTCGCTTAATTCGGCCTGCGTTAACACGCCAGGCGAGGGTCATTGATTCTCCGATGCCGAGTTTGGACCAGACTGCGCTTACTACGTCAAACTGTTGACATACCCATCTGATATCCTTTGTGGACACCCCTTCAGCCGCGGGCGCTTCAGAAAGATCACTATTCCATGCTTGCAGAGCCAGCGAGACGATCTTCTCGGACAGGATCGCGTCATGCCGGTTGATGGCCGCAATTCGGTTATCTCGTTTGTAAAGCTTCCGGCGTAATTGCTCGTCTGACGGATGAAACGTGTTCGCAAGTCCGCCGGCAGCAAGCTGGCCGAACACTCCTCCGGTAATGCCAAGTTCGTTTTCCACGACGAAATGAGCCATGTCGTGAGGAAGCCGCGCGTCAAAGCCGGGGGCTGGCTCCATCCACGATGACACAACTCCCGGACCCTCGACGGATACCCGGTACCGGCGTTCACCCGTTCTTGTAAATATGACGTTCATTTCAGTCCCACAAAAAAGCTGTCGGGAAACATTCCTGGCAAATTCCTACACAAAAATTCTCTATCACGTTGTCATTTCGCCGGAGAACCTCTGTTTCCTTTCACTTCCACCTAAAAACCTGGGTAGTTTGCACCTTTCTCAGCACTTTGTCGGCTCATTATTCAACAAAAACAACTTTGGGCCCCGGGTTCAGCTAAAGTTAATACTTGAGTGTAAGGGCGTTTACCTGCTATAGTCGAGGAGTGCTCGGATCGCTCTGTCCGGGTATGCTGTTTAGAAGTGCAACTTTTCAGGGTGGGGCTGGACCGAACGAATGCCGGCAGCTTTTGATCGAGCAAAATCAAGCAGGGAAGAAGGCGATACTCCGTCCGCGGGCGATCGCAAGACAACTTTGTTGGTGGTTGAAGACGACGAAAATATCTCTTCGGCTATCAGCGAATACTTCTCCCGCGGAGGTTACAGCGTTCGAACTGCTCAGGATGGGGTTGCGGGTGTTCAGGCAGCTTTGCACGATCACCCGGATGCTGTCGTGCTTGACCTGATGTTGCCAAAAATGGACGGGCTTGCTGTCTGTCGGGAACTGCGCGAAAAAGCGCCCTACATCCCGATTCTAATGCTCACTGCTAAAGACGATGTGGTCGATAAAGTCCTTGGTCTCGAAATGGGGGCTGACGATTACATCACTAAACCGTTTTCTTTGCGTGAACTGGAAGCAAGGATCAAATCGGTGCTCCGCCGCGCCCGAAGTGTTGCACCGTCAGAGGGTGTCGGAGATGATGCGCCGATTGTGCGCGGAAAACTCCGCATCGATCCTTCCAAGCGGGAAATAACAGTAGGGGACAGGCAGGTTGAATTAACTCCAAAAGAGTTTGATCTTCTCAGACTCTTTGCTTCGAATCCGGGACGGGTATTTCCAAGAAAATACCTCCTTGAAAAAATCTGGGATTATTCCTACGAAGGGTACGATCGAACAATCGACTCACACATCAATCGGCTAAGGGCCAAGATTGAGGAAAACCCGGAAAATCCGCAAATGGTTCTGACAGTTTGGGGAATTGGTTACAAATTCGGTGACGAGTAACCGCGCTACTTCCCGCTCTGTAAAACACCGCTAGATAATCGCCTTTCTGTTGCTTGCGAGAATTGTTTTGAGAAGGCTCGCGCAAACAGTTCCAGGTCCTTCGACGAAAACGTTTTGAATCTCGATTTGCTGCTCCGGCACTTCCGTCTCTGCAAAACCCTTATTACAAATCGGCTATCGCCTTTGAGATATGTAAAACTCACGACCGGCAGAAACTCGCGCACCGCGATCGCCCTACTGTGCCTAACTCTGTTGATTAAATTCACAGCCGCGACACACTTTGCACAAGGGTCACGTAATGGGCAAACTGTCCCCAGAGGCGGTTCGTGTGCAAGCCGTCACCAGCCTGGGAAATTTGAAACTACCTTCAGCAATCGGAGCTTTACTGGACATGGCCAGACTTCACCCTGAAATGCCTTCGTAGTTGATCAGTCGCGCCCTTAGTGCATGTTCGGTCGACTGTTTCGACATCGGTCCTGGCATCACGTTCGACAGCGATGCGTTCGTGCTGGGTGACGTTGGAATTGATTTTACAGGCGAGATTAAGGAACTTGATCCGGTTGCGTTTCTTGAAGAACTGCCTGAGACAACCGGCGATCCGGTTTTTCTCGGCATACTCGACCGTGCTGATGCTTATGCTCTGGTGGTTCAACAATCCGATCCTCAGACCAGGCATGCTGTTGCGCTGGCATGCATTAAATCCGGGATTGCCAGACAGGCTATCGAACGTCTCCGCAGCGTCGACAAGCGGCTGGCCTATGAAGCATTTGCAACCCTCGCCGTCCTTGCCAGTTCAAACGAGATTGCAACGATCCTTGAAGCAATGGGACAAAGTGACGAAATGCTGGCAATTGCCGCAACACGCGTCCTTGGCGCGGCTGGTTTTCCTGATTCCTTGCCGGCCTTGCGTCAAATGGCCGTTCGCGACGCAATTTCCGAAAACTTGCGAACAGCCATATTGGAAGTGATTTACAAGATCGATCAGAATCAGCCCGTTTAAACGGACTGGGCTGGGCGACCTTTTCGGCTGATTCTTCGGAATCATTCCAGAGCTACGGTGACAATTGTTCCCTTGCCGTTGCATAATGAAGTCGGCTTTCAAAGTCTAGTCGCCACATGAAACAAAACCTGTCTCGTCCGCCGCGACCCTGCTCCATCTTTCCCGCCTTAGCCGTCTTTTTGGCGGTATTTGTCGCATTTGCTTGTTCAATTGCAGTTCAGGTTGGGGCGCAAAAAAATCCGCAAAACACCGCTGGCGCTCAGGAACCACGCTCGGGTCAGCACAAAAGCCTGACGCCGCTAAAGGGAAGTGACTCTTCTGATGGCTCCAAAGTCACTGTTACCTCCGATGGCCCGCTCAACGATTATTCGGCTTACAGAAGTGGTGACCGGTATTACGTTGTGATTCCGGGATCAGAGATTCCGCGTGCGCAAAGCGGGATGCACGGTCGTGGATATGAAGACGTACAAGTTCAAAAACGGGGCAGCGATACAGTTCTCTCCTTTCGACTTAAACCGGGGGCGAGTGCCCGCGTAAATCAAAAGTTCAACAAGCTTGATATTGTTATAAACACGCCGGCCGGCAGTTCTGCCGAGGATGCTAATTCGCCTGGTCAGTTCAGGTCTGCTGCCGCTGCCTCGGCCCAGAACGCCAACTCTCGTGCGGGGTCTCCGTCTTCGACATCCGCAGGCGTGAGTGGGAAGCCCAATTCAACTGCCGCTTTGAAATCAGGCGATGCGAACAATACCGGTCAGAACGATGCTGGACAGAACTCATCTGTATTAGCAGGAAGTTCTAACGCGGATGGTCAGAAACTCGCTTTAAACGGCGAAAGTAAGCTGGCGGAGATTTCCCCGTCGCCAAATTCGTCTGCATTGGCCGATCCTACTAAACAGGTTGCTCCGCTTTCATCCCAGGGCACTGCTTCCACTCCTTCTTCGTCATTACCAAATTCTGGAGCCCCCAACTCAGGTATCTCGACCGGAGAATCAAAAGGCTTTTCTTTTGATCCATTGTCTCGGTTCCGGCAATCGTCAGCCGGGATATTTGTTTTGAAATACTGGCGTTGGATCCTGGCTGCGGTTCTTCTGTTGATTGCTTTACTGCTCTTGTTTTTGCGCGGGAGAAAAGCCGTGCATGAAAAAGGAGTCGAGGCCAGGGAAGAGATTGTCCTCAGCGACCAGAGGCCGTTGCCTACATCTGCTCCGCATGTCTCGCCGCTTGTTGTTGAGAAAGCATTACCAATTGTGGTTCAAAAGCCTGAGCCACCCGTTGTGCCGCGGCCTTTGCCGACGAATTTCGAGCGAGCCGAGGAAGAGGTTCGCCATCTCCTGACGGGTAACGAATACGATACTTCCATCGTCGATTCGACAGATCCCGGTATGCGCCAGTTCGTCGCGACCGAGCTTTTGTCGGCGATGGGCGGGCGACATGCTGAGCGTCGTGCGCTTGCAATTGCTGCGTTCGAAAAACATGGCTACTTTGACGAGGCCACGCATACTCTCCGCGTTGCTGATGCACAAGAGGAAAGAGCTTCATCGGCTCGTGCCCTGGGCCTGGTTCGTGACACCGTTGCGACACCACACCTTGTGGCGGCGCTCGAGGATTCATCCCCGGATGTGCGCCGTGCCGCAGTCGAAGCCCTGGCAGAAATTCGTGATCCGTTCGCTGTGGAACCTTTGTCCCATCTTCTGAAACGCGAACGTCACCCCAACAATGGTGCTCAAAATCTCCAGGAACACAATCACTTTAAATCTCTCGAGGCGAACGAAGTAATTAAATCCGAGAGCAGTCAGGCTGAGCTTGAACAACCGAGCGCTTTGTCTGACGTACCCGATGTCCTGACTATCGAAGGACCGGAAGCCGTCCACTATCGCTCTGTTGCCGA